>JGI12635J15846_10000305_pt1 | contig 40336 bp, 31 predicted proteins | sample BlaSpr_A8_OM2_M2_FD_15846 | JGI IMG/M metagenome (IMG submission 15846)
TCAATCACCTCCGGTATCCCCAAAAACGCCAGCCGCCCCTCCAGAAACGCCGCCACCGCCACCTCATCCGCCGCATTCAAAGCGCACGGCCACGCTCCGCCCTTCTTCATCGCCTCCCGCGCCAGCCGCAAACACGGAAACCGCCGCGTCGACGCCTTCTCAAAATCCAGCCGCCGCAGTTTCTTCCAATCTAACTGCACCTCGGTAGTCGCCACCCGCGCCGGATACGTCAGCGCATACTGAATCGGCATCCGCATATCCGTCGGCCCCAACTGCGCCAGCACTGACCCATCCACATACTCCACCATCGAATGAATCGTCGACTGCGGATGAATCACCACGTCAATCTGGTCCGGCCGCACGCCAAACAGCCATCTCGCCTCAATCACCTCAAATCCCTTGTTCATCATCGTCGCCGAATCGATCGTGATCCGGTTCCCCATCCGCCAATTGGGATGCGCCAAAGCCTGCTCGATACTTACATCAGCCAAATCCTTCAACGGGGTCTTCCGAAACGGCCCACCCGAAGCCGTCAAAATAATACGCAGCACTTCCTCATGCGTCCCGCCGCGCAAGCATTGGTGCACCGCGTTGTGCTCGCTGTCCACCGGCAGCAATTCTTTTCCGGACTTCTCCACCGCTGCCATCACCAATTCGCCCGCCGCCACCAGCACTTCCTTATTCGAAAGCGCAATCACCTTCCCCAACTTAATCGCCTCGTACGTAGCTTCAAGCCCCACCACGCCCACGGCCGCCGACACCACAATCTCCGCCGCCGCATGAGTTCCCACCGCCAGCATCCCCTCGCGCCCATGATGAATCGCCGGCAGGGGCGCAACGCCCTTCTCCCGCAAACGCGCAGCCAGCTCGCCAGCAAGCGCCGCCGTAGCCACCGACACCAATTCCGGCCGGTGCCGCTCAATCTGCCCCACCAATTCATCCAAATTCGACCCCGCCGCCAGCCCCACCACGCGAAACTGCCCCGTCAACGCCTCCACCACCGCCAGCGTCTGCCGCCCAATCGATCCCGTGCAACCCAGTATAGAAATACTTTTCATGTTGGATTTTTTGATGCCACGAACTAAATTTCAGGATAACAGATAGCAGCAAACAGTTAACAGGACCCAACTCTTCTCAGCGAACCTCTGCGTCTCTGCGTTATCTTCCCTTCTTCTCTGTGTACTCTCTGGAACCTCTGTGCCCTCTGTGGTGAATTCTTTCTTCTTTCCCTACAACTTCACCGGATTCACCAAAACCAGGTAATACCAAATCACCGGTATACACAAAATCAGCGCATCAATCCGGTCCAGCACTCCCCCATGCCCTGGCAGCAACCCTCCCGAATCCTTCACCCCCGCCGACCTCTTATACGCCGACTCCAGCAAATCCCCCATCTGCCCCGCAATGTTCCCCAGGAATCCCATAATCAAAAACTGCGACATCGGCGAAAACGTGTGCTCCCACTGCGGATTCACCCACCGGTTCGAGAGAGCTCCAAAAAAAGCTGCGGCCACCAGCGACCCCACCATGCTTCCGATCGCGCCTTCCCACGTTTTCTTCGGCGAAATATGCGGCGCCAGCGGGTGCTTCCCAACCGCACGCCCCACAAAATACGCAGTCGTGTCCCCCGTCCACGTAATCACCAGCGCGAACAGCAGCAGCACCGGCCCGAAACCCAATGGACTATTATGCAGCCGCACAGCGTACGAAAGCGGCAACGCCACAAGCAGCAACGCGCTCGAACTGATCCCCGCGGCAGGCAGAGCTTCCACCAGCGGCCGCTTGGCCCACAACATCAACACCGTCATTCCCAGCACAAAAACAAACAGAACCGTGGAAGGTAATTCCAGAATCGCCGGGAAAAAACGATGCAAGCTGTAACTCGCGGGACCCGGCCAGCCCAATATCTCCTGCGATCTCGATTCCAGCCATTGCGAACCCACCAGCAACACGGCACAAAATATGGTCCACAACCGGTAAGCGCGGTGCCCGATGGCATCTCCAAGCGCGAAATATTCCCACAGCGCCAGCACCGTAATAATGGCGGTAGCGACCGCAACCACCACCGTGGAGGTGTACAGCACCAAAACCACCACCACCGGTATCAACACCATCGCCGTCGCCACGCGTTTCCAGGTCATTCAAACAGTCCTTATCCGCCGCCCGCCCGGTACCAGCCTAAATGAAATGGATTGCCAACTGAATTATACAGACACTCGCCGCCCAGCGCCCCAAGTCGGGTGCCGCACCCTGCGGTTTTCAGGGTGCGGGTTTCTCTTCTCTGCGAACCTCTGCGCCCTCCGCGCCTCTGCGTTATCTTTTTTTCTTTCTTATTACCGCGCGACCCCGCTACCTCGCCGCCGTCTTCGGCGCGTCAATCCCGCCATACCGCCGCTCTCTCCCCTGAAAATCCACCAACGCCTCCAACAACCGCGCCCGGTTAAAATCCGGCCACAACGTCTCCGTCACAAAAATCTCCGCATACGCAATCTGCCACAACAAAAAATTGCTAACCCGCATCTCCCCGCTCGTCCGGATCAGCAAATCCGGGTCCGGCAAATTCGCCGTATATAGGTGCTGCGAAAGCTGCTCTTCCGTAACCGCAGTCGCCGGCCCGTGCCCATTCCGCTCCGCCAGGATCGCGTTCATCGCATCCACAATCTCCGCGCGCCCTCCATAATTCAGCGCAATCGAAAGCACCATGCCGGTATTCCCCGCGGTAGCCTCCGTCGCCTCCCTCGTATCCTTCCGCACCCCATCCGGCAACTCGTCCGGCCGCCCCAGAAACCTCATCCGGATATTATTCCTCTGGATCAGCGGCATCTCTTTCCGCAAATATTCCCGCAGCAACTGCATCAAAAACTCAATCTCCGCCCTCGGCCGCCGCCAGTTCTCCACCGAAAACGCATACAGCGTCAGCGCCTCCACTTTCAGCCGCGCGCAAGTCTCAATCGTCGTCCGCGCCGACTGCGTCCCCGCCCGGTGCCCCGCCACGCGCGGGAAATGACGCTTCTGCGCCCACCGGCCGTTCCCATCCATAATCACCGCGATATGCCGCGGCAACCGTTCCAATTCCAGTTTTTGCAGAATATGCGCTTCCTCAGCGGTCACCGGACCGAGAGCAGCGGCAGAGAGTTCAAGCGAGTGAGCCACGATAGTTCCAGGTCAATCTTCCTTTATGCCGCAAAGTTAACATACCCCTTCGCACCCGCGCAACGCACTTTTCGCCTATCAGTAATCCACCTGGCGCCAAACGTCGTGGCCGATCTTCGGATCGGCCACGGTAGCACAAGCTTCAGCCTGTGTTCTTCGGTCTCCTTCTTTTTCCGCCATCCCGGCCGGAGCGGCCGGCTTTTTCCTCCGCGCCGCAGTTTGCCTGCCCTGAGCATGGTCGAAGGGGCGCGCCGGCCGCGGAGTGGAGGGGTCGAGGCACCATCACAAATAATAGGCTCACCCGTTCGACCGCCCAGACTCCTCCCTCCGATTACTTATGACTAATTACTGATAACTAAAAACTAGTCTCACCCCGGCACTCCCCGCGCCCACTGATAAATCCCCTGCCCGACCAGCACAAACGTCAACACGATCATCGCCACCGCCGTAATCCATGCCACCACGTTAAACATGACCGTATTCGTGTGCTCCCCCATCAAATCCTTCCGGTTCACCAGCAGCAGAATAAAAATCACCACAATCGGCAACCACACGCCGTTCCCCACCTGCGAAAAAATAAAAATCTTCCACAGCGGTACGTTGGGAATCATCACAATCCCCGCTCCCACCACAATCAAAATCGTATACAGCCAGTAAAACGCCGGCGCCTCGCGGAACTTATGGTCGATCCCAGCCTCAAACCCCATCCCTTCGCAAATCACATGCGCCGTCGAAAGCGGCAGAATCGTCGCCGCAAACAGTGACGCATTCAGCAGTCCAAATGCAAACGTCAACGCTGCCCACTTTCCTGCCAAAGGTACCAGGGCCTTGGCAGCTTCCCCGGCGTCGGTGATGTTGGTGAGCCCCGAAGCGTGCAGCGTCGCCGCCGTGCAAATAATGATGAAGAACACGATCACCATGCAGCTGATGCTCCCCAGCAGCACATCCAGCCGCGCCTGCGGATACTGCCGCGGCCCCACTTTCTTCTCCACGAAACTCGCCTGCAGATAAAAAAACTGCCACGGCGCTATCGTTGTTCCCACTAGAGCGGTCAACGTAATTAGGTAACTCACATCGAAGTGAATCGTGGGGATCACCGTCATCCGCGCCGCCAGCAGCCAGTCCGGATGCGATAACAACGCCGAGAATAGGTAGCTGAGATAAAAAACACACGCGATCAGGAACACTACTTCCACCTGCCGGTACGTCCCCTTCAGCACCAGCACCCACACTGCTACCGCCGCCAGCGGCACCGCAATGTACTTGCTCACCCCAAAAATCTGCGCCGCGGCCGCCACGCCCGCAAATTCCGCCACCACGTTCCCCAAATCCACCAGAAATCCCGTGATCATCACAAAAAACGTCGAACGAAATCCAAACTCCTCGCGAATCAGATCCGAGAGTCCTTTTCCCGTGATTACCCCCATCCGCGAACACATCTCCATCGTCACATACAGCGCGATCGTCATCGGAATCAGCGACCACAGCAGCGAATACCCGTACGCGCTGCCCGCCTGCGTATACGTCGCAATCCCGCCCGCGTCATTGTCCACATTGGAAGTAATAATCCCCGGCCCGATCACCGCCAGAAACAGCGCAATCCGCCGCCGCCACTGATTCCCCGCCGAAAAAAACGTCAGCGTCCGCCCGCGTATCCGGTCAATTAAATTGTTGATTGTTGTCAGGTTCATGCGTTCACGAGCCGCGACACCACGTCATCCACGGTAACCGTCCCTATCGGGCGCCTTTCTTCGTCAATCACCGTGAGCATCCGCAGATTGTATTTGTCAAACAGTTCGAACACATCTTTCTCGTTCGCATCGGGCGTAATGCTCACCAGCGGCTCCGTCTTCAGGTCCGACATCAATTGTTCAGGCGCCGCCAGCAGCATCCGCGCCACCGGCACCGTCCCCGAAAACTGCGCGTGCGCGTCCACCAGCACGATCGTGTCCAGTTGCTCCAAATTAAAATCCTGCTTCCGCAACCAGCCCAGCACTTCTTCCCGCGGAGAAGCCTCGCTCACATACGCAAACTGCGTGTTCATCATCCCACCCGCCGTGGATGAGTCGTAACTCAACAGCTCGCGAACCTCTTCCGCTTCCAGGTTCGGCATCTCCTCCAGCAATTCCTCCGAAGTCTCCTTCGGCAAATCTGCTAGCAAATCCGCCGCGGCGTCCGGTGCCATCTCCTCCAAAATATCCGCCGCCTTCTCCGGATCCAGTTTCTCCACGATCTGCGTCGTCAACCGCTCATCCAGCTCGGCCAGCACCTTCGCCGCGGTCTCTTCATCAAGCGAAGCGATAATTCCCTGCCGCTCCGCCGCCGACAGCTCTTCCATCATCTCCGCCAGGTCCGCCGGATGCAGGTCTTCCAATTTTTCGTGCGTGATGCGCAATTTCACCCGCCGCAGCGGGTCCGGCTCAATCAGGTTCACAAATTCCCAGCGAATTGATCTCTGTGGCAGCTTCCCCTGCAGCTTCCGCACCAGCGCCGGCGGCGCAATTCCCTGCAACAGCCTACGCATCGCCCCCGGCAGCCCCACGTCCACTTGCGTAATTCGCAGTTCCACATGCTCGTTCGTGCGCATCACCGCCAGGTCCACGTCGTTCACCCGCACCACTTTCCGCCCCTCGGTATCAATAATCTGCTGGTCCATCAAATCTTTCTGCACTGCCAGCCATCCTTCATTTGGCTTGTACGCGTCCAGCGACCGCTCGCTCACGTTCAAATCAATCCGCCCCGCCGCAACTTTCGCAACCTGGTCATACCTCGCCACCAGCGGCTGAAACCTTCCGCGCGAAATCAGAAAGTGCGAAATCCGGTTCGGCTGCTCCGCCGGCTCCACAAAAAACTCTCGCACGCGCCCCACAAAATGCTCCTGCGAATCATAAGCCGACGCCCCCACCAGCTCCGTAGCAAACAGCATCTCCGTCCCCTCCTTCCCCCCGGGTAGCACAGGCTTCAGCCTGTGTTCTTGGGTTTCTCCCGCTTTTGTAGCGCCCGCCGACCGTGGCGGGCCGCTCTTCTCTGCTTCTTCTCAGCGCACTTTGCGTCTCTGCGAACTCTGCGTTAAATCTTTTCCCTCTTCCAAAAACAAAAAGCCCGCAAACCATTCCGGCCGCGGGCAACAAAAACGGAATGATGCGCACGCTTCAGCCGGTAGCACACCCTCCCAGCCCGTTGCCCCCCGCCCGGACTTCCAGCAAGCTGTATCGAATTGGACCCCGATCAGCCCCGGCGGACCGCGGATCGCTCGCCGGAATAGCGGTCAAGTGGCTGCACCTCTCCCCTAAGCAACTAGGGTGAGGTTCGAGTTCGCTGGACGCGCTCATACGTAAAAAATTCACTCCGAATTTAGAGATAAGCCTGCCGCCACGCATTGTCAAGAAAAAACGACACTTTTTGAAATTTTTCCCAATTTTTTGAGTGCGGCTTGCCCTGAGTGTTTCCGAAGGGAAGCAAAGCTTCCGCTTTTGCGGACCAATCCCATCCACCCAACCATCCCCCAGCCACCTACCCCCTCTTCCCCCCTCCAAACAACATATCCTTCGGCTGTTCCCCCCTCCTCTTACACTCTTCCACATACAACACCAGATAATTCTTCAACACATATTCCTTTGGCGAATATCCCAGCTCCTTAGCCGCTCGATCAATCGCCGCCCCCTGCCCTTCCAACTCCACAAACGTTCCAATCGGCGTCTCGTCCACCTCAATCAGCAATCCCTTCGCCCAAGCATGCCGCCCCGGCAGCACGTACGTCGTCCGATACTTCTCATATCGGAACCATCCCCGAAGCCCCAGGCCCTCAAAAATCCTCTGCATCGTAGCCCCGTCCATAAGCTCCGTCTCAATTTCCTCGCGCACCTTGTGCCGACGGTCTCCGCCGTGCCCGACATCCCCAATCGCAAGCTCCTCCGGCGGCGACTTGAACGTCAGCAAAGTCCGCCCAGCCACCTTGCTCTTCAAACTCTTCTTCGCCGGCGCAGGCGTCTCCGTCCGAATCCTCAACAACTGCCCGTGCTTCGCCAGCCCCCCGTCCGGCGTATCAAATATCAGATTCATCTCATGCATCCGCGGCGCCTTGGGGTTCGCAGGCTTCGCCCCCAGCCGCTTCAACGCCCGCAGTAACGCCTTGTTATTGCGAATCGCCAGCTTAATCTCAATTTCGTATGCCATAAGCCTCGGTCCCACCCCTAGCCGCCAAAGAATAGCAGGAAGCTGTAATCCGAACCCGTCTTCGATTAAGATGGGCCTTGCAGTGTATTCCACCAGTTCCCAAAATCATGTAGTGGCGGATCTTTAGATCGGCCACAGCATAGCCTGCGTGGCGGCCGCCTTGGTGGCACAGCCATTCCTGGCTGTGCACTTGGGTTTCCATTGCCCCGGAATAAAGCATTCTACTGGTTGACCGGATTGTGAGTGCAGTTAAGTATTCCGCCATATTTTATAATGGGGATGACAAACTAGCTTCCCGAAACCAATGACGCCTGACTCCAACTCGACCGCTGCTTACCTCTCCCCCGACGCCGCGGCCCCCGCCAAATCCGGCCCCGCCGGACTCCAGCCCCCGCTCGCCCTCCGCGAACCCGTCGAGCACGTCATTCACTCCGACCGCCGCGTCGACCACTACGCTTGGCTCCGCGACAAAAAAGATCCCCGCGTCCGCTCCTACCTCGAAGCCGAAAACGTCTACGCCGATGCCTACCTAAAATCCACCGAAGCCTTCCAATCCCGCCTCTACCAGGAAATGCTCGGCCGCATTCTGCAAACCGATCTCAGCGTCCCTTACACCCTGCGCGGCTTCGAATACTACACCCGCACCGTCGAAGGCCAGCAATACTCGATCTACTGCCGCACATCCGTCCACGATCCCGCCGAGCAAGTCCTCCTCGACCTGAATCTCCTCGCCGAAGGCCATTCCTTCCTCGGCCTCGGCATCTTCGAGGTCAGCGACGACGATTCCCTCCTCGCCTACGCCACGGACACCACCGGCTTCCGCCAATACACTCTCGAAATCAAAAATCTCCAAGACTCCGCCATCCTTCCCCTCCGCGTCGAGCGCGTCACCAGCGCCGCCTGGGCCTCAGACAACCGCACCCTCTTCTACGTCGTCGAAGACGAAACCACCAAGCGCTCCCACCAGCTCTTTCTCCACGTCCTTGGCTCCAGCGGCCCCGACACGCTCCTCTACGAAGAAAAAGACGAGCGCTTCCGCATCGACATCGAACGCAGCCGCAGCGGCGCCTATCTCTTCCTCGTCGCCAACAGCCACACCACCAGCGAAGTCCGCTACCTTCGCGCCGACAGTCCTTCATTGCAATTCCAGCTGATCCACGAACGCCGCGACGACCACGAATATTACGTCGATCACCATCCTGGCAGTTCCGCCGATCCCGCTGGTGGCGTCTTCTTCATCCGCACCAATGACGCTGGCCGCACCTTCCGCCTCATGACCGCCCCCGCCGTCGATCCTGTCCGCTCCCGTTGGCACGAAGTCATCCCCAACCGCCCCGGCGTCATGCTCTCCGGCGTAGCCGCCTTCCGCTCTCACCTCGTTCTCGTCGAACGCGAAGAAGGCCTCCCTCATCTCCGCATCGTCGATCTCACCCGCGACGCGCCGACCGCCCTAGCCGCTTCCAGCCGCATCACCTTTGCCGAACCGGCCTACAACGCCGCCCTCGGCGCCAATCCCGAATTCGACACCACCTTCGTCCGCTTCACCTACGAATCCTTCATCACCCCGCGCTCCGTCTTCGACCTCGGCATCCGCACCGGCGACCGCATCCTGCGCAAGCAGCAACCCGTCCTCGGCGGCTACGATCCCTCTCTCTACGCCAGCGAACGCCTCCACGCCATCGCCTCCGACGGCACCAAAATCCCCATCTCCGTTGTCTACCGCCACGACACTTCCCGCGATGGCAGCGCCCCGCTCCTCCTCTACGGCTACGGCAGCTATGGCCTCTCCATGCCCGTCACCTTCAGTTCCAACCGCCTCAGCCTTCTCGATCGCGGCGCCATCTTCGCCATCGCCCACATCCGCGGCGGCGGCGAACTCGGCAAGCCCTGGCACGATGCCGGCCGATTGCATCGCAAGATGAACACCTTCACCGATTTCATCACCTGCGCTGAAGACCTCATCGCCTTGGGTTTCGCGGCAAAAAACAAACTCATCATTGAAGGCGGCAGCGCCGGTGGCCTTCTAATGGGCGCAGTCACCAATCTTCGCCCCGATCTCTTCCGCGCCGTCGTCAGCCACGTCCCCTTCGTCGACGTCCTCAACACCATGCTCGATCCCACTCTCCCCCTCACGGTCGGCGAGTATGAAGAATGGGGCAATCCCCAGCGCGCCGAAGATTATTTCTACATCAAATCCTATTGCCCCTACACGCGCCTCGAACGCAAAGACTATCCCGCCATGCTCGTCAAAACCGGCCTCAACGACAGCCAGGTCATGTATTGGGAGCCCGCCAAATACGTAGCCAAGCTCCGCACCCTGAAAACCGACGGCAACGTCCTCCTCCTAAAAACCAACCTCGGCGCAGGCCACGGCGGCGCCAGTGGCCGCTACGACTACCTAAAAGAAATCGCCTTCGACTATGCCTTCGTCCTCAACGAACTAGGCATCACCCAATGACCGCTCCCTCCCTCCTTCTTCGTACCTGTGGCGGCCGCCTTCCCAGGCGGGCGCTCCTGTGGCACAGCCATTCCTGGCTGTGCTCTTGGGTCTCTCCTCTCTCTTCTCCGTCATCCCGACCGGAGAGCCGCCCCGTTTGCGGCTCGGAGCGGAGGGACCGCGGCAATCAATCAACCTTTTCCCAAATCATCAATGGGCGCAACTCCGCGCTTCCTGTTCGCTGCTATCTGCTAGCTGATCGCCTCTTTCCAATCCCCGAATCCTGCTAACCTCTCAACTCCATGTCCGAACCCACCACACCTCTCATGCAGCAATACAACGCGGTCAAAACCCGCTACCCCCACGCCCTCCTCCTCTTCCGCCTCGGCGACTTCTACGAACTCTTCTACGAAGACGCCATGATCGCCGCGCGCGAACTCCAGATCACGCTCACCTCCCGCAACCGCGAAAAAGGCCAGCCCATCCCTATGTGTGGCGTCCCCTATCACGCCGCCGACGGCTACATCGCCCGCCTCATCCGCGCCGGCTTCAAAGTCGCCATCTGCGAACAGATGGAGCAGCCCGGCCCCGGCAAAAAACTCGTCCGCCGCGAAGTCACCCGCGTCATCACTCCCGGCACCGCCACCGACGTCGCTGTTCTCGACGCCCGCGAAAATAATTTCCTCGCCGCCGTCGCGCAAAACGCCTCCGCCGAAACCATCGGCCTCGCCCTCGTCGATCTCTCCACCGGCGAATTCCAGGCCACCGAATTCTCCGGCCCAGGCGCGCAGGAATCTCTCCGCGACGAACTCCAGCTCGTTCGCCCGCGCGAAACGCTTCTCCCCCGCCCGCAGCAGCTATTCGAAACTTCCAAAACTTCTCTCCTCGACGGCGCGGGCGGCGTCGAATCCCGCGTCGAAGACTGGGTCTTCCATCCCGACTACGCCGAGCGCATCCTCCGCGAACAGTTCGGTGTCGCCGAACTCACCGGCTTCGGCCTCGACAATCATCCGCAAGCCCTCTCCGCCGCCGGCGCCGTCGTCCACTATCTCCGTGAAAATTCCGCCCGCGGCGACGATGCGCCCAGCATCGAAGCCCTCCGCCATCTAGATCGCATCCGCTTCTACGAGCAGCACGATTCTCTCGTTCTCGATCCCGTCTCGGTCCGCAATCTCGAGCTCGTCTCCCCCATCTTCACCGAAGAATCCAAGTCCGCCGGCCCCACAACGCTGATCGCCGCTCTCGATTCCACCGTCACCGGCATGGGCGCCCGCATGCTCCGCGCCTGGATGCTTCGTCCGCTCATCGATCTCGACGCCATCGACGCCCGCCTCGGCGCCGTCGCGCATCTTCTGCAGCAAACCGTCGTCCGCGGCGAAATCCGCAAGGAACTTCGCGGCATTCAGGACCTCGAACGCCTCACCAGCCGCATCACCCTCGGCCTTGCTACGCCGCGCGAACTCCTCGCCCTCCGCAAGTCCCTCACGCAACTTCCCGTCCTAAAAAATTTCCTCACCCCGCCGCAATCCGGTGGCAGCGATCTCCTCCGCGATCTCCACGAGGAAATCGACGAGCTCACCGACGTCCGCGAAAAACTCGAAAAATCCCTCTCCGACGAGCCCCCCGCCTCCGCCGCCGAGCCCGGCATGATCCGCCCCGGCTACCACGCCGAACTTGACGAACTCCGCAATCTCAGCCAGCACAGCAAGCAGATCATCGCCTCCATGGAAGAGCGTGAGCGCAAACGCACCGGCATCAACTCCCTCAAAATCCGTTTCAACCAGGTCTTCGGCTACTACATCGAGATTTCCAAGCCCAATCTCCCCAACGCTCCCGCCGATTACGAGCGCAAACAAACCCTCGTCAACGCCGAGCGTTTCACTTCCCCCGAACTAAAGGATTACGAAAGAAAAATCCTCGCCGCCGACGAACGCATCCTCGAAATCGAGCGCCAGCTTTTCGTCGACGTCCGTTCCGGCATCGCCGCCAAAGCCGCCCGCCTCCGCCGCACCGCCGCTGCCATCGCCAAGCTCGATGTCCTCGCCTCCTTCGCGAAACTCGCCGCAGACCGCAGCTACATCCGCCCCGAATTCAACAACACCGGCGAACTCCTCATCGTCGGTGGCCGCCACCCCGTCATCGAAGAACTCCTCCGCCAAAAAGGCGAACGCTTCGTTCCCAACGATCTCTACTTCGATTCCGGCCGCCAGCAACTCCTGCTCATCACCGGCCCCAACATGGGCGGCAAGTCCACCTATCTTCGCCAGGCCGCGCTCATCATCCTCATGGCCCAGATGGGCTCTTTCGTTCCCGCACGCAGCGCCAAGCTCCCCGTCACCGACCGCATCTTCACCCGCATCGGCGCCAGCGATAATCTTGCCCGCGGCCGCTCCACCTTCCTCGTCGAAATGAGCGAGGTCGCCGCCATCCTCCATCACGCCACGCCCGCAAGCCTCGTCCTCCTCGACGAAGTCGGCCGCGGCACCGCCACCTTCGATGGCCTCTCCATCGCCTGGGCCGTCGTCGAGCATCTCCAGAAGCACACCCGCTCGCGCACTCTCTTCGCCACCCACTATCACGAACTCACCGAACTCGCCGAGCTTCTACCAGCCGTAAAAAACGTCCACGTCAGCGTCAAAGAAACTCCCAACGAAATCATCTTCCTCCGCCGCGTCGAACCCGGCAGCGCCGACAAAAGCTACGGCATCGAAGTCGCCCGCCTCGCCGGCCTCCCCAAATCCGTAATCGAACGCGCCCGCGAAGTCCTAAAAAAACACGAGCAAAGCGAGCACGAACTCAGCGAAACCCTAACCCCCGGCGCCCCCGGCCATTCCGCCAACAACGGCAACCAGGCCGTCCTCTTCACCGCCCTAGACCGCGCCGTCCTCGAAAAGCTCCGCAACGCCGACCTTGACAACCTAAAACCTCTCGAAGCCCTAAACCTCCTCTCCGACCTCAAGAAACAGATTGAGTAACGCCTGTTCGCGCGCTGGACCACACCCAATCCTCCGGTCGACGAGCCAGGCCCGCAGAAACCGGATTCCTTTCGATGTATCGAAAGATATTCCCGAATTCCTTTTCCGTTCGAACCCAATGATCGAACGACTCATCCTGCCAGAACGGCTTGCCCGTCCTGCCAAGGATTTCGTTCGCAGCATTCGCCGCTGAGCCCTTGATCCCATTCATAACTCGGCGTAATTCAATCTTCGGTTTGATCAGCAGATGTACATGATTAGGCATAACTACGAAGGCATGCAGGGAAAAGTATCCGAGTTCCTTCTCGCCTTTAAGAATCAACTCCGTCACCCGATCCGCAACGCTCGGTATCCTCAACCAATGTGGCCCAATGGCCGTCCGGTCTAACGCACGGTCAAGTCGTACAAATCGCTCTCCAGGAGTCTCGGCCTTGGGCTGATTCCCTGTGGCACAGCCACCGCCGCCCCATCCCGCGCAGTTTGCGGGATGATTCCTGGCTGTGCGCTTTTGCCATGTGCAACAAACTAAGAAGTTCTCAAGCCACCAAAAAGCTCTCTCCCCAATCCCTTAACCCTTGCAGCTTCCGTGTCACCCCGCACAGCCAGGAATGGCTGTGCCACCATGTCTGTGTTACAACCACCTCATGCCCAAAAATTCTCTCCTCGTCCTCGGCCTCATGTCCGGCACCTCCGCCGACGGCATCGAAGCCGCTCTCGTCCACATCAGCGGTGCCCCTCCAAAACTAAATTCCAAACTCCTCGGCCACGCTTCCCTCCCCATCCCCAAACCCATCCGCGCCGCCATCCTCCGCATAGCCGAAGGCACTCCTCTCCCCGCCGCCGAAATCAGCCAACTCAATTTCCGCCTCGGCCAGCTCTTCGCCGAAGCCGCCATAGCCACCTGCAAAAAACTCCGCGTCCCCGTAAAATCCCTCGACCTAATCGCTTCCCACGGCCAAACCATCTTCCATCAAGGCCCACCGATCCCCTACCTCGGGGCCAAAACCTCTTCCACATTCCAAATCGGCGAACCCTCCATCATCGCCGCCCGCACCGGCGTCACCACCATCGCCGACTTCCGCCCAGCCGACATGGCCGCTGGCGGCCAAGGCGCTCCGTTAGTCCCTTTCGCCGACTACCTCCTCTACCGCCACGAAAAAATCGGCCGCGTCTCCCTCAATCTCGGCGGCATCGCCAACGTCACCGTCATCCCGGCCCACTCCAAGCCCACCGACGTCTTCGCCTTCGACACCGGCCCCGCCAACATCCTCATCGACGCCCTCGTCTCCCACTTCACCAAAGGCCGCCAGCGCTTCGACAAAAACGCTCAGTTGGCCGGACAGGGCCGTTTCCTTCCTAATCTTCTCAATGAACTTCTCAGTGATCCGTACCTCCGCCAACCCCCACCGAAATCCACCGGCCGCGAGTACTACGGTGCTCCCTACATTCAAAAGCTCCTGCGCCTCGGCAACAAATATCATGCCAGGCCAAACGACCTAATCCGTGCCGCCACTGTCTTCACCGGACTCTCAATCGTTGACGCCCTTAACCGCTTCGTCTTGCCGAAGACAAGAATCCATCAACTCGTCGTTTCTGGCGGGGGCGCTCACAACCCTCTCTTGTTTGGGCTCCTGACAGCCGCGCTCCACATGGACGCCGAGTACGATGCGGCACACATGAATAATTTTTACAAAGCCGGCGGCATTGAAGTTCTCCGTTCCTCGCAACTCGGTGTCCCCGAAACCGCCAAAGAAGCCTACGCCTTCGCACTCCTCGCCTACGAAACCTTCCACCACCGCCCCTCCAACCTCCCCTCCGCCACCGGCGCCACGCGCCACGCCATCCTCGGTAAAATCTCCTATGCCTAATTCTTCTCTCTCCGGGAACTGCAGAAAGGCCGCACTTTTGCATTTCGCCAATCAACAAAACCTTGTCATCCTTCGGCCATCCGACAAGGATGCCCGAAGGACCTCAACTTCAACTCCTCCGAACACGCCTCTTTGGAGCATCTTCTTCCTCTCCTCCTCTGCGCCCTCTGCGTTACGCTCTCTTCGTATTTCTCTTCTCCCTCTTCCTCTCCTCCTGCTCCCACTCCCCCCACGACCCCTCCCACCTCCTCTTCGTCATCGAATCCAACCCCTCCAATCTCGACCCCCGCTACTCCTCCGACGCCCAATCCCAGCGCATCGACCGCCTCCTATTCGACGGCCTGGTCGAGCGCGACGCGCAAATGATTCTCCACCCCGACCTGGCCGAATCCTGGGACAGAGCAAGCCCGCCTCATCGGCGCCGCCCTGCAAGACCAATGGAAAAAAATCGGCGTCGACCTCGAAGTCCGCTCTCTAGAACTCGCCACGCTCTTCGCCGATCTCACCAAAGGCAATTTTCAGTTGTCTTATTTAAAGTGGGTGGGTGCCAACAACGATCCCGACGTCTTCGCGCTAGTCTTCTCGAGAAAACGCATTCCGCCCAACGGCGCCAACCGCGGCCGCTACCGTAATCCCAAGGTAGATGAATTAACCGACGCGATCCGCGTCGAAATGAACCAACCCAAACGCAAGGAACTAACCAGCGAAGTCCAAAAAATCGTAGCCGAAGACCTCCCCTACATCCCCCTCTCGTACGCCGACGTAGTCAGCGTCCACCGCCGCACCCTAGGCGACCTCACACTCTCTCCAACCGGCGACTACGAATTCCTCGCCGCCCACTGATCGCGCTTTTCTCTTGTGGCACAGGCACTCCTGCCTGTGCTCTTGGGTTTCCTTCTTTTCTGTCATCCCGACCGGAGTGGCCGGCATTTTCTTGCGCACCGCACTTTGGTGCGCCGGCTACGGAGCGGAGGGACCGAGGCAACACGTAAAGCATTCCCACAACTCCTTCCGCCCAACTCCTCTTCCCCGCGACCTCTGCGCTCTCAGCCCCCTCTGCGTTAATTCTTTTCTTCCGCTTTTCCAATTTCTAATATCATGCCGGGACAACGTCATCCCCCTCCAACGCTTCCTGAATTGTCTCCGCCGGTATCGCCCCCTCGCGCCCGATGCACCAATTCTCCCCGCGCAACTCCACAATCGTCGACGGCACCAGCTCCCCCGCCTCTCCTGTATCCAAAATCAGCGGAATCCGATCCCCCAACTGCAACAGCACTTCCTCCGCGCTAGCACACGTACTCGACCCGGAAAGATTCGCGCTAGTCCCCGTCAGCGGCACTCCCAGCTCTTCAATCAAGCTGCACACAATCTCGTTCTTCGGCCAGCGCAGCGAAATCCGCCGCGTATTCGCCGTCACCTTCAGCGGCAACCGGTTTGACGCTTCCACCACCACTGTCAACGGCCCGGGCCAGCAAGCCTGCGCCAGCCGGTAAAAATTCCCCGGCAAATCCCGCGAAAACGCTCTCGCCTGCGCCAATGAATTGATTAAGATCGGCAGCGCCCGCGATTCCGGCCGCCCCTTCACGCGAAAAATCTCTTCCACCGCCGCCAAATTCACCGGATCCGCCGCCAGCGCATACAACGTGTCCGTCGGAATCGCCACCACCGCACCGCGGCGCAGCCACGACACAGCATAACGAATCGATTGTTTATCGGGGTTCTGCGGGTCGACTTTCAACACTTCGGCAGTCAATGTGAAAACGCCATCCTCTTTGGAAAAGTGCGGCTCAGTGCTACCCAAGGCCCACTCAAGGTCCACTCAAGGTCCACTCAATGCCCGAACAAGCCGCTCGCAAAGGACGCTACCACACGCCGCATACCCGCGCAATGATACCCGTCAAGTAGCATCCCAGTAGCACAGGCTTCAGCCTGTGTTCTTCTCTTTTCCTCCCCGGGTGCCGCACCCTGCGGTTTTCAGGGTGCGGGTTTTCGCTCCTCTGCGCCCTCTGCGCTCTTCGCAAACTCTGCGTTAATTCTTTCTTTTCGCCAAACTCACTAACGCCACCCGCAACAATTTGCCGTCACTCACGCCCAATGCTACGCTGCCCTCACATGGCCTCAACCCCCAAACCCGGCCGCAACAATCGCCCTTCTCCGGCGCCTGAATCCCTCCTCACCAGCCGCGACAATCGCTGGCTCAAGCAATTTCGCATCGCCCTCCGCGGCGGCCTGCAAACCGATTCCGGCAGCGTCGGCGTCGAAGGCCTCCGCCTCGTCGAAGAAGCCCTCGAATCCGGCTGCCGCATCGAAGCCGTCCTCTTCAGCGAATCCGGCGAGCGCCACCGCGAAAAGCTAGCTCATCTCATCGCGCGCCCAGAAATGGCTTTCCCCGTTCTCCAAACCACGGATCGCCTCTTCGAAGGCATCGCCGACACCGAGCATCCTCAAGGCGTCGCCGCCCTTGTCATCCCCCGCCAGACGCAACTCGAAGATTTATTCGCCACTCCGCGCGGCGCGTGCTCCCCTCTCATCGTCGTTCTCGCGGGAGTTCAAGACCCCGGCAACGTCGGCACCATCCTCCGCACCGCCGCCGCCTTCGGCGCCACCGGAGCCGTAACCTCCGCCACCGGTCAAAGCGGCACCGCCAGCCCCTTTTCTCCAAAAGCCCTGCGCGCTTCCGCCGGCGCCACTCTTCACCTTCCTGTCGTGGCAGGAGCCGCTCTCGGCATCTTGCTCACTCAATTCAAGCTCAACGGCATCTCCACCATCGCCACCTATGTCCACGAAAACTCTTCCGGCGATCCCCCCTCCGCCCCTTGGGATCTCGACTGGTGCCAGCCCATCGCCCTCCTAGTCGGCAACGAAGGCGCCGGCCTCCCCGAAGACGTCGTCCACTCCGCCGACGCCCGCATCCAAATCCCCATGGAGCGCCGCGTCGAATCCCTAAATGCCGCCGCCGCCGCCGCCGTCCTCTTCTACGAAGCCTTCCGCCAGCGCCAACGCAAATAATCAAGCGCTTCCAAAATCATTTTACACTCGCCAACCCGCCTTCTACACTCACACGATGGTCGTCAAACTCAAACCCGAAACGGAATCTCGCCTCCAAGAACTCGCCGCAACAACCGGTCGCGAACCTGCCGAACTGGTCGAAGACGCCATGGCCGGCTACCTCGCGGAACTCGCCGAAGTGCGAACCACATTGGATAGCCGCTACGATCAGATCAAATCTGGCTCGCTCAAGCCATTGTCAGGCGACGAAGCGTTTGAATCATTGCGAAACAAGAGTAAAGACCGCCGCCGAAAATCTTGATGCGGCTGACCATATTCTGGATGAGCTCCGCGAATCGTTTGAGAAGCTGGTGGATTTCCCTGAAATGGGCTTTCGTCGGGAAGAGCTAACATCGAAGCCCCTACGGTTCTTTCCAGTTCGCGATTTCCTAATCGCCTATGCGCCGGAGGAAAACCACTCCTGATCGTCGCTGTGCTCCACACCCGCCGCAACCCCCGAGTGCTAGCCGCCATTCTCCGCCACCGCAGATAATCGCCCACGCTAAATTACACCCTACCTCTTCACCGCCGCCGCCCCCGTCGCAATCACCATCGGCGCCGACACCACCGCCGCCTCGCCATTCGGAATCTTCGCCCGCAATGGGTTCGTCTCCATCTTCGCCAGTCCATCAGTTTCGGATCTAATCAGAAAAACATAAGTATTCCCAGCACTCAGGAACGGCACCTGCATCGATGTCTTCGCAGTCCCGAACAACCCCACAGCGATATATTCCTCAGTTCCTCCATTAATCAGCGTGCCCAGCCGATAGACGGTCACATAATACCCGTACGGCTGACCAATCGCAGGCGCGTTCCAGGAAAGATTCACTGTCGTCGTATTCAGTGTCGCCGTCTGATAAATACTGGTGCCGTTAATCGCCGGATTCTGTACCGGACCCATAATGGGAGTCACACCGCCTGTAGGCACCGCCGTCGTCTGCCGATTCACAAGCAGAAAAGTATCCGTGACCGTGGAACTCGGCCGGGGAAGCTTCACCTCCGACACCTGGCAATATTGAAACAGTCTCTGCCACCCTGCGGGGAACGGATCCCCGTAAGACAACGCGCCGTAGTCCACATCCGTCACGATCGGCGGCAGGGAAAATGTTAGAACAGGAAATCCCACAGGTGAGGTGGAACTTGAGCAAATATCGAAATACGACAATGTGATCACGCTCGGCGGCGGCGGCGCAGGGCGCAGCATCGTAAAAGACGGGCCATCGGGGATTATGTAGAATGGTGACCCGATCCGGTCCGTCAGGTACGGCTGCGCAAACAAAAAATAGTCACTGGAACTCGGGCCGGAAGCAGACGGCGCGATCCCTGCCGCTGCACTCGCCCACTGCGTTCCTTTAATACTGAGCGGAATGCTCGCCGCAGGGCTGGGCGAGAGCGTCGTCGTTATATTGTTCGTGCCCCCATCCGTCAGAGTCAGCCCGGTAAGCGTTTGCGTGGGCCCCAGCGTAAAGCCGTTAAACGTTCCGCTGCTCGTCGCCAGGTATTGGAAAAGAAAAAGCGTATCAATCTTCGACCAGTCGAAGAAGGTCGTTATCGGGAAGGACGTATTCAACGTCGTCGTCCCGTTGGGCAGGAACCCAGGAAGAGGCAGTTGGATCAAACTCTGATTGTCCGACCGTACCGTGAGGTAGTCCCCCGGCCGCGCCGGCTGCAAACCGCTAATCGAATAATTGAATGTCGTTGTCACAGGCGGATTGATCACGCCAAGGGGCGTGCCGATAAGATCTCTTCCAAAGTCAAAGTCACTCGTTGCGATCCAGTAAAACTGAGTCGGGCCAACCTGGAGCCACACGTACCCTGCGGGCACATTCGGAATGCTGAAACTTCCGTCCGGATTCGCTCCGCCGTTGAGACGAGTTAGCGACCCGTCGGCCTGCGAAACCAACGCCGCGGGATACAACGCGTCCGGCGGCCAGATTCGCGGCACGTTATTCGCTCCCGCTGGTCCCCAATACGAGATCACATCCGTAATATTGATATTCCCGTTCGGCGTCACGTTCCACGTCTGCGTCGCGCTTCCCCTCGCCCCTGTCGTCGCCGTCACCGTAAACGCATTCGCCACGCGCGACTCCTGATGCGTCGGCGTCCACGTTACCGTGTTCCCCGCAATTGTCGCCCCCATCGGCCCGCTGCTCAGCGCAAACGTAATCGCGCTCATGTCCGACGAACTCGCCGCCACCTGATACGTGTACGTCGCGCCTTCCTCCGCCGCCATCGCGGGCGTACTCGTAAACGTCGGCGTAACCGGCATCGTCTTACCGCCGCCCCCTCCGCCACCGCACCCAACAAAAATATTTGCCGTAAACAACAGAACAATCGGAAGGGTCTTCCACCGTGAGCAGTTCATGAGAGGGGCCTCGGGTTTCTCCGCGCGCCCGTTAGCCTATCCCACACGTCCCCGCAAAAACAAGACCTCTCAATCCGCCTACCACTCTCGCCCGCCGTCTCTCTTCGCTGTCATCCCAACCGGAGCAGCGGCGCCGTTTGCCGTTGCGGAGTGGAGGGACCGAGGCAACCAATTTTCCGGCTCGACAGCTCCATGGAATCAGCTCAACCTTCCTCGCCTCCTGCCATCTGCTCGCTGCGATCTGTTATCCCTCCGCCTCTTCACCAGTCGCCAATCACCGGTCACTCCCATTCGACTCCCCTCCCAAAAACTCATAAACTCTAATCTTCATGAGTCTCTTCTCCAGCCTCCCCGAACCCGAAACCTCCGCGGCTCTCCAGCCCCTCGCCGAGCGCATGCGCCCCCGCACCCTCGACGAATTCATCGGCCAGGAAAAACTCCTCGGCCCCGGCAAACCCCTCCGCGTTCAAATCGAAACCGACAATCTCTCCTCCATGCTCTTCTGGGGTCCTCCCGGCTGCGGCAAGACCACTCTCGCGCGCCTCATCGCCCGCCTCACCAAAAGCGAATTCATTCCCTTCAGCGCCGTCACCAGCGGCATCAAGGAAATAAAGGAAGTCATGGCCGAAGCCGAAAAAAAATCCCGCAGCGGCCTTCGCACCATCGTCTTCGTCGACGAAGTCCACCGCTTCAACAAATCCCAGCAGGACGCCTTCCTCCCTCACGTCGAAGCCGGCCACATCCTCTTTATCGGCGCCACCACCGAAAATCCCTCCTTCGAAGTCATCTCCCCTCTTCTCTCCCGCACCAAGGTCTATGTCCTCGAAGCCCACACCACCCCGCAAATCGTCGAACTCCTCCATCGCGCCCTCACCGACAAGGAACACGGCCTCGGCAATGAAACGATCTCCGCCAGCGACGACGTCCTCTTCCGCATCGCCTCCTTCGCCAACGGCGACGCCCGCACCGCCTACAACACTCTTGAGCTCGCCGTTAAGAGCTCACCCGCCGAAGCCGCGTCTTCCGCGGCGAAGGCGGGACCCCTCGTCGTCACTCCCGATCTCCTCGAAGCCCTCCTGCAGCGCAAAATGCTCCGCTACGACAAATCCGGCGAAGAGCATTTCAATCTCATCTCCGCCCTCCACAAATCCGTCCGCAACTCCGATCCCGACGCCGCCCTCTACTGGCTCGCCCGCATGCTCGAATCCGGCGAAGAGCCTCTCTATCTCGCACGCCGCATGGTGCGCATGGCCAGCGAAGACATCGGCCTCGCCGAACCCGGCGCCCTCGCCGTCACCCTCGCCGCCAAAGACGCCTTCGATTTCCTCGGCGCTCCCGAGGGCAATCTCGCCCTCGCGCAAGCCGCGGTCTATCTCTCCCTCGCTCCGAAATCCAACGCTCTCTACACCGCCTACGGCGAAGTCCTCGAAGACGTCCACAAAACCGAAGCCGATCCCGTCCCCCTCCATCTGCGCAACGCCGTCACCGGCCTCATGAAAAATATCGGCTACGCCCAGGGCTACAAATACGCTCATAATTTCGAAGACAAAGTCACCGACATGACCTGCCTCCCAGACAACCTTTCCTCCCGCACCTACTACAAACCCACTGACCAAGGTTTCGAAGTCCGTTTGCGCGCGCGCATGGCCGAGATTGGGAAGTTGAAAAAGAAGGCGGTAAGTGCCGAGTGAGGAGTTGGGAATGAGGAGAACGGCGATCTTCGTTGGCGCGGTCATGACGTCGGTCGTGCTGGTAGTGATTGCTTGTTGGGCGGGGGATACACCAGCACGGCCGAAGATCTCGGGGATTGTGAGTGTTGAAATAAGCGTGTCGGATCCGGCGGCTTCCGACAGCTTTTATAGCAAACTGAATCCTTTGATGGGCACATGCAGGATTTGCGGGTGGCAGGCCCGGCACGGGGCACTACTCCCCTCTGGACAGGAACTCATTTCCTCAACGGTTTCGTCAACGCCAAGATCAAATAAACTGAAAACCGTAGGATTTCGGATTGACGACCTTCGATCGATGATGACTTTTCTGAAGTCAAAGAAGATACCTTTCCAGACGACGGTGCCCGTCGATGGAGACGGGTATCTCACTGTTGTCGACCCAGAAGGCCATGAAATTCAGTTTGTCGAGTTTGGGCGCAGCCACTCATGGTTGTGGGTCGAGCGCGAGCTTCGGAAAGCTGCGCCTACACCAATTCGGTTAATTCATGCAGGAATTGTGGTGAAGGATCGAGCGGCGATGGACAAGTTTTATAAGAATGTATTGGGCTTTCACGTCTACTGGAGCGGCGGAATGAAGGACGGCGAGACAGATTGGGTGGATATGCAGGTGCCGGATGGAACGGATTGGATTGAGTACATGTTGAATGTTCCCGAGAGCGCAGACAAACATTTGCTGGGGGTAATGAATCATATTGCTTTGGGAGTTCCGGACGTGCGTGCGGCGGCGAAGGAATTAGAAGCCAACGGAATGAAATTATCCGAACAGCCCAAAATCGGCCGCGACGGCAAATGGCAGCTCAACCTCTACGACCCCGACGAAACGCGCGTCGAACTCATGGAATTCACCCCCGTCGAAAAACCCTGTTGCAGCGAGTACACTGGACCTCACCCGAAACCATGATCTCGCGCTCGCTCGCCACTTCCCCTCTCCTCCGCGTACTCTGCGCTCTCTGCGTACTCTGCGTTAATCTTTTCTCTTCCCCCGCTCGAGCCCAAAATTTCGACAAACCCGTCACCAACATCGACGAAGAAGTCACCGCTTTCGCCTACGCCCCCAATGGCAATATCGTCTTCTCCGTCCGCCGCACGTTCAAAGCCAAAAAATACGACCTCCAGCGCGACGACATCTGGCTCCTCGAATCCGGCGGCAAGCGCAAGCGCCTCCTCGAAGGCCAGAAATTCACCCACGAAGACAAACTCTTCACCTACCAGGTCGAATCCTTCACCTGGTCTCCCAGCGCCCACATCATCGCCGTCCAGCTTTTCACCACCACCATGGATCCCGACGCAGGCGCCCGGCAGGACGCCCCCGCTCTCCTTCTCCTCGACGATTCCGGCCGTGAACTCCATCCCTCCGGAAAAGATCCTCTCATCATGGAGGCCAAGAACCCTCTTTGGCTGCGCGACAACCAGACGCTCGTCTACCTCACCTCCGAAGACACCCCGCAAGGCCTCTATTCCATGCAGTATTTAAATGTTTCCAGCGGCCCCGCGGGAAAAGCATTTGAAGGCCGCACCTTCGAAGGAGCCTCGCGCATCTCCGGCAGCAACGCCGCCATCGCCGTCGAGCGCAATCGCAACTGGGACGGCCCTCCGCGTCTCCAGCGCCTCGATCTTCTCGCTCAGGACGACAAGGAAGTCGCCACCCTCGACGCCTACTCCGGCGGCATCCTCGTTTCTCCCAGCGGCACCCGCGTCGCCTACTTCCTCGACAAGGAAGTCCTCGAAATTCGCGATCTCACCGTCCCCGTCCGCATCGCCCGCCTGCGCATTGGCCTCGGCGTTCTCCAGTGGTCCGCTGACGAGTCACGTCTCTATCTCAAACGCACCGTCGAAAAAAAATCCGCCGACCTCGTCACCTTCCAGATCCCCGAACTCCGCGCCTACCCGCCGCACTCCGAAATCCCCGTCCTCGAACCCGAACCCCGCATGCTCCTCCACGGGCTCACCATCCGCGAATACTCCCTCTCCCCAGACGGCCGCTTCCTCGCCGTAGTCCTCCCCGGCAAACGCAACCTCCAAATCTTCGGCTTCTAACTTTTGCCTCTCTTCCGTGTGGCACAGGCACTCCTGCCTGTGCTCTTGGGGTTCCCCGACTCTTCTCAGCGTCCTCTGCGTCTCAGCGAACTCTGCGTTAATTCTTCTCGCTTCGCTGTCCAGCCACCGCTCGCTTCCTCCCCACCAGTCACTAATCACCAGTCACTCTCTTCTCCTCCTATGCTCCACCAGCAAACAAGCATTCTCCACCACCACCAATCCCGCCGCCCGTGCCTTCTCCGCAGCCCCCGCATTCTCAATTCCCAACTGCATCCACAAAACCTTCGCCCCAATCACAATCGCCGATTTCGCCACCGCTGGCACCTCTTCCGCCCGCCGGAACACATCCACAATATCCACCGGCTCCGGAATATCCTCCAGCCGGGCGTAAGCCTTCTCTCCCAAAACCTCCGTCTCATTGGGATTCACAGGAATAATCCGATACCCCGCAGCCTTCAAATACTCCGCCACGCCATGCGAAGCCCGCATCGGATTCGACGACAATCCCACCACCGCGATCGTCTTCGCGCCGCGCAAAATCTGCGCCACCGCATCGCCGCCCGTTTCATGTTTTTCTGGAAGATGTAGGTTCATGCCCCTTCGATGAAGCCCAACCCCGTGGTGTTACAAGCGCCGCGCCTACCCATCACCGTTGTAGGGGCCGGGCTCACCCGGCCCGCTCTTGGGTTACTCTTCTCTGCGAACTCTGCGGCCCCTCAGCTACCTCTGCGGTAATTCTTTCTCTTCTTCCTACACCGGCCGATTCGAAAACTCATCCGCACGCGATGTTTTCACACTCGCAGCCGGCCGCGCCAACGCATGCGCCAGCGCCCCAATCAATTTCGTATTCTCGGCAGGACTCCCCACCGAAATCCGCATCGCCTCCGGCAATCCCATCCACCCCAGCGGACGAATAATCATGCCTTCCTCCAACAGCTCGTCGCACAGCGCCTTCGCCCGCGGCCCAATCGGCACAAACAAAAAATTCGTCTCGCTCTCCACCGGCGCTAACCCCAGCTTCCGCAACTCTTCATACATCCGCTTCCGTTCCCCCCGGTTGATCTCCACCGAACGCTCCACATGCTCCGCATCATCCAGCGCCGCCAGCGCCGCCGCCTGTCCCACGCTCGTCACATTGAACGGCGTCCGCAGCTTGTTCATCTCCGCCACCAGCGTCGGATGCCCGATCCCATATCCAATCCGCAGCCCCGCCAATCCATAAACTTTCGAAAACGTCCGCAGCGTCAATAAATTGTTGTACTCGCGGAACAACTCCATCGCCTTCGGCAAATCCGCCCGATCTGCATACTCCCGATAAGCCTCGTCCAAAACAATCAGTACGTCTCCCGGCACCTGCTTCATAAACGCGCTGAACTCCGCCGCCCCAAACGCCGTCCCCGTCGGATTATTCGGATTCGCGATATACACGATCCGCGTCTGCGGCGTCACCGCCCGCGCGATCGCCTCCAGGTCAAATCCAAAATTCTTCAGCGGCGTCAAAATCAGTTTCCCGCCGCTCGCCCGGATCGCGATCGAAAACAGCGCGAATGACCCCTCGCTGGTAATCCCTTCGCTCCCCGGCTTCAACAGCACCCGCGAAGCCAGATCAATAATCTCGCTCGATCCCAATCCCACAAAAATTTCGTCCGCCTTCACTCCAAATCGCAATCCCAGCACTTCCCGCAATCTCTTGCTCCCCCCGTCCGGATACCAGTTCGCATCCCCCAGCGCCCGCCGCGCCGCTTCCATCGCTTTCGGCGAAGGCCCCAGCGGATTCTCATTCGACGCCAGCTTCACCGCATGAATCTTCAGCTCCTGCTCCACCTCTTCCACCGGCTTCCCGGCCACATAAGCCGGCAGCCCCTGAATGTAATCCGGTATCAGCTCTTCCAATGTGTGCGTCATAACCACAGCTTATCCGCTTTATCACCCTTTGTGCAGCCCCATCGCCAACTCATCAATCCCCTTTGGAGTGCGGCAGCGAAGCTACCGCTTTTACGATGTAAAACCCAGCCACCCAAACCACCTGTCAGTCGCAAGATTTCAACCCCGCCGCTGGTAGCACGGGCTTCAGCCTGTACTCTTGAATTGCTCTTCTCTGTCATCCCGACCGGAGCAGCGACGCATTTTGTCGCTGCGCAGTGGAGGAACCGTGGCAACCAATCCTGCTTACCACAACTCGATGGAAGCACCGCTCCCCTGTGCGCCTCCTGTTATCTGCTCTCTGATCGCTGGTATTCCGCCGTCACCTCCGTTACCCATCTCTTAACATCCCCCTTGCCTTCCCTCCCCGTCCCTCTTACAATATATCGTATGGCGATATATTCCCGGAACCCTGCCTCCGGTGGTATGATTCTCCTTCCGGTGGGTTTCGCTCGACAATCAATTTGTGGTGTCTTAGGAGGACACGAATGAATCACCCGCACTCCCCGTTTAACCGCGCACTTCTCATTTTCGCTTCGACGGCGCTTCTCTTCGTGGCCGCTTGCAATAAGAAGCCAAAGGCCGCTCCGCCGACCCCTCCACCACCGGCCCCCGCCGCCGCAAAACCCACCGTCAGCATCTCCGCCGATCGCACCTCCATCAACAAGGGTGAATCCGCCAAGCTTTCCTGGACCACCACCGACGCCAACAACGTCTCCATCACTCCCGAAGTCGGCGCCGTGACCCCCCAGGGTTCCACCACCGTCACCCCTGCCGAGTCCACCACTTACTCCATCACCGCCAGCGGCCCCGGCGGCAATGCCGACGCCAACGTCCGCATCACTGTGAACGCTCCCGCGCCGGTCGCCGAAACTCCCAAGGGCCCCAGCTTCGAGGAACTCTTCACCAGGGAAGTGCGTGACGCTTACTTCGATCTAGACTCCGCTGAAATTCGCCCCGACGCCCGCGAGGCGCTCCAGAAGACCGCTGCCTTTCTCAAGGGCTATCCATTGGCCCACGTCACCATCGAAGGCCACTGCGACGAACGCGGCTCCACCGAATACAACCTGGCTCTCGGCGACCGCCGTGCCAACGCCGTCAAGCAATACCTCGTCAACCTCGGCATTCCAGCCTCTAATCTCAACACCGTCAGCTACGGCAAGGAAAAGCCCTTCTGCATGGAATCCAACGAATCCTGCTGGCAGCAAAACCGCCGCGGCCACTTCGTCCCTGCAAAACCCTAACCTCTCTCTTTCGCCTTATCACACGTAGGGGCGGCTCCACGCCGCCCCTCTTTCTTTGCGGCACAGCCATTCATGGCTGTGCTCTTCGATCTAGGTCACGCCACCCAAGGGATGGACTTGAGGGTGCCCCATCCTTCGCGGGTTTTGCGAAGGGTGGGCTCTTACGCCCTAAAGGCAAAACGTTCCGCTCCCTTCTTCTCTTCTCCGCTCTCTTTCCCGACTCCGTCATCCCGACCGGAGCGATGGTGCCTTTTGCCATCGCGGAGTGGAGGGACCGTGGCAACTAACGTTCCCCATCCCATCTCGATGGAATCACCTCCCCTCCTCGCTTCCTGCTATCTGCTCGCTGCTATCTGTTATCCTCTTCTCTCCCCATTCCCCACTTGCCCCCCACCCAATCTGCCAGTACATTTGATTATTGGGGCTCAATCCGCTCTCTATCCCAAATTGTCCCCTTGCCCATGCCCAACTTTTGGAGGTCCTGATCATGCGTGTTCGTAACATTCTCTTCTTCTCCGGCGCCATGTTTGCCAGCGCCGTCGCCGGCAGCCTCATCGGCCCCAAGCCCGTCGCGGCCGTCGCCCGCGAACTCATCGAGCTTCAGCGCGATGTCACCACCATCCTCCAGGGTCAAAAAGATCTCCAGACCCAGCTCACTCAGGACCACACTGTCCAGAAAACCCTCATCGAGCAATCCTCCGACACCGTCAACAAGCTCAACACCACCATGAGCTCCCTGCAAAAATCCGTCCAGGACGTCCAGGCCAACTCCGGCACCCGCCTCGACACCATGTCCACGCAGGTCCAGGGCCTCTCCGACAATCTCGAGGAAATCAAATCTCGCCTCGGCAAAGTCAATCAGCAATTGGTGGATTTGCAAAACTCCGTCCAGAGCATTGACGCGCGCCTCGCCGGCGGTAATCCCACCGGCGCTCCTGCCGGGGCCGGTTCTCCGAAACCCGGAGGCGATCCCGGCGCCGCGAGCGCTGCACCCTCCGGCCCGCCGCCCTCCGCCGATAACCTCTACTCCAACGGACTCCGCGACATCACCAGCGGCAAATACGATCTCGCCCGCTCCGAATTTCAGGACTACCTCAGGTACTACAGCGACACCGACCTCGCCTCCAACGCCCAGTTCTACCTCGGCGAAATCGCCTACTCTCAGCGCCAATATCAGCAAGCCGTCGTTGAATACGACAAAGTCCTCACCAACTATCCCAAAAGCTTCAAGCTCGCTTCCGCACGCTACAAGAAAGGCATGGCCCTCATCGAGCTCACCCAGAAAAACGCCGGCGTCAAGGAACTACGCGAAGTCGTCAAGCGCTACCCCGGCACCGAAGAAGAGCGCCGCGCCCGCGCCAAGCTCAAAGAACTCGGCGTAGCCGTCACCGCCTCCACCGCCCGCTAACTCCTCTTTTCTTCTCTTCTCCCAGTCACGTCTGCCCACGTTGAACTTGAGGCTGCCCCACCTTTCGCCCGCCTCAGGCGGGATAGGCGGGCTCTTACGCTCTAACGCCACAGACTCTCTTCTCTCTGTGCCCTCCGTGCTCTTCCTCTGCGCCCTCTGTGTTAAATCTTTTTCTTCCTCCTTGCTTCAATTCCACCACGCCGTTCCTTCCCACATTTCATTTTTCCTCTCCATCGTGCTATCTTCCCTTCTTCAGGGGGATCCACATGTCCGTCAACAAAGTCATCCTCGTCGGCCGTCTCGGCCGTGACCCGGAAACCCGCTTCACCTCCGGCGGTCAGGCCGTCGCCAATTTCTCTCTCGCCACCGACGAGTCCTTCAAGGACCGCAACGGCGAACGCCAAAAGCGTACCGAGTGGCACAAGATCGTCGTTTGGGGCAAGCAAGCCGAAATCGCCCAGCAATATCTAAAGAAAGGCTCTCAGATTTTTGTGGAAGGCCGCATCCAATCCCGCGAATGGCAGGACAAGGAAGGCCAGAAGCGCACCAGCTTTGAAATTGTCGCCACCAATTTCCGCATGCTCGGCGGCCGCGGTGACGGCATGGCCGCAGGCGCCAGCGCCGGCGGAGGCGCCCCCGCATCCCGCTCCGCCGACGACCTCGACCACAGCGCCGCCCCCTCCGAAGATTTCGGCCCCTCCTCCGGCCCCGAAATCTCCGACGAAGACATCCCCTTCTAGTGTAGGGGCGGCTCTACGCCGCCCTCTTCTCAGCACCCTCTGTGCTCTTCCTCTGTGCTCTCTCTGTTAATCTTTCCCTTCCTCCTAACCCCAATTCAACCACCCGGAGGCAACATATGCGAATCCCATCAAAAATAATTGCGTCTATGGCGGCACTTGCGTGCTGGAATTGCCTCTTTGTTCACCTCATCATGGCCCAGAGTCGCCCGGCACCATCGGAGCTTGTGCAAAAACTCCAGTCAGAGAAAACCACGGATGAAGCTAGAAAACAATTGCTGCAAGTGGGAAATTCCGACCCTGAAGTCCGGCGTTACTTGGCTGCTCAGTTGCCCCCGCTGATTCAGCGCGGTCCCAAGTCTTGCCCGCCGAGTGACATTCAAGACGTTTTCAAAAGATGGCACGCCTGTCCTTGGTATAACGCAGTCGAGCTGTCCGGGAAGCTACGAATTGCCGAAGCCGTAACCGCATTGGCCCCGTGGATCGGTTGGCGAGCCGACGGCCCCTTCTCGCCTACTTTGGAGGCGCGACTCGTACTCCATCCAGCAGCGAAAGCGCTGGCGGAGATCGGAGACCCAGCTATCCCGGTTGTCCAGCAAGCGCTTAGCAACCCAAAGGACCACTATCCGGCGGTGCGGATCCTATGCATCATTCACACGGCGAAGGCGAAGGCCGTGCTTCAGGAGGACTTGCCGCATGAGACCAACTCAGCCGTGCAAACGATGATCAAGAACTCCTTATAAGAATGAAGGCGACTGGGCAGGGATCACTCGCGAGCTCTGTTCTCTGCTCGCTGTTATCCTCCCTGCAAAAGAAAACGGAGAGGCAACATTGCCTCCCCGCTCTTTCTAACCACTAACTTCCAACATCTAAAATCTGCCTCCCCTACTCCATCGTCAGCACCACACGAAACTCCGCCTTCCCCGACGTCATCCGCTCATATGCTTCCTTCACCTTCGTTAGCGGAAACTTCTCCACCATCGGCCTCACTCCCGAATACGCCGAAAACTCCAGCGTCTCCTGCGAATCCATCGCCGTCCCCGAAGGCCAGCCTTGAATCCCCCGCCGCGCCATCAGCAGTTGCAGCACCGAAACCTCCATCGGCTCAAACGGCGCGCCCACCACCAGCAATTTCCCTCCGACACCCAATCCGCCGATCACATCCGCCATCGCCTTCGCATTCGGCGCCGTCGCCAGAATCACCCTCGCCCCTCCCATTTTCTGCAGCGCCTCCGCCGCGTTCGTCGCCTTCGTATCAATATAGGCATGCGCCCCCAGCTTCTTCGCCAGCGCCGCATTCTCCGGCCCGCGGCCGATTCCCACCGTGCGATACCCGGCCTTCGCCGCATACTGAATCCCCAAATGCCCCAGTCCGCCGATGCCCAGCACTGCCACAAGATCCCCCGCGCGCGCTCCGCTGTTCCGCAGCGAATTAAACGTCGTGATTCCCGCGCACATCAGCGGCCCCGCCTCCGCCCAATCAATCTCCGCCGGCAACAGTGCCACCGCCTCGTGCCGCGCAATCATATACTGCGCAAATCCGCCATCCCGCGTCACCCCGGTGATCGGTTCATTCACGCAAGTCACAAAATCCCCGCGCCGGCAATTCACGCAAGTAAAATCATGTCCTCCGTGCCATCCCACTCCCACGCGCTCGCCCTTCTTCCATTCCGTCACTCCCGCACCAACTTCATCCACCAAACCCACCACCTCATGCCCCGGCACGCGCGGAAACTGCAAGCCCGGCCAAACTCCGTCCTTCACCAGGTGATCGCTGAAGCAGATCCCGCACGCCTTCACCTTGATTCGCACCTCGCCCACCGCCGGCGCCGTCATCTCCCGCTCCACAAGTTCAAATTCCCCGCCCGCCTTGCCCACCTGTGCCACAAGATTCTTTGCCATCGCCGTCTCCTCCTCGATTCAATTTCATGCCCCGCGAACAAACCCGCAAGTTCGATGCACTCCACCGCCACCGGTTAGCGCCACTTTGGAGTGCGGAAGCTCTGCTTCCGCTTTTACAGACAAAACCCCTCCGCCCAAAGCATCCCCCAACCACAAAAGCTCATTCCCACCCGGTGGCACAGCCATTCCTGGCTGTGCTCCTGGGTTTTTCTTCTCTGCGTTATCTTCTCTCCTCTTCCTACCTCGGTGGCCCCAGCGCCGCCTGTCCAAAATCAAAGCAATCCTCCATCCCATCCGACGCCGCATCTCTCGCATTGATCGCCTTCAGCCCAAATGTCACCTCGCAAAATTTCACCAAACTCACATGCGAATGAAACTTGCTCGAAATCCCCTGCTTCGCATACGGGCTGATCACCAGGCATCCCACCCGCGTTCCGTAACTAAACTGCGTCCCCGTATAACTCGGCCCCGCTGCGGGGCCTCCTCCCGTCCACTTGTCACGCAGCGGTGGATCCACATGGTCGTACCATCCGCCCCAATCGTCCCACGTAATAAAAATCGCCATCTTCGCCCACAATCCACTCTTCCCCAGCGCACTCACCCGCGCCGCTGTCCACGCGCTCCCCAGCTTCACCGTCGGCTGCCCCGCATTCGCTCCATACGGCGGATGCTCCGAAAGCTCCTGCGGCGAACCCGGCGCATACACCCACGACACGCTCGGTAAAGTTCCCGCCGCTGCATCCGTGTCCAGCCGCGTCCATGGCAAAATATTCTTGCTCCCCTTCAGTGCCACAATTTTTTCGAAATAACTGAATCCCGGGTCGCCGTACGTCGCCCAACTCAATCCCGCCTTCTGCAGATTTTCCGGCAGTGACGCAATCGCAAACGGTTCCTGTGGCTGATACGTTCTCGTTTTACTCGCATTGTCAATGATCGGCGAATCCGCCGCGATCAGCATCAAATGGTTCGGCTCCGACTGGCTCGCCACCTCCGTGCAATAGTTGTCGCACAGGGTAAATTGCTTCGCATACGAAAAGTACGCCGGTATATCCGTCTCCCTGTACTGCAATTTCACCGCCTTCGTCGACCGCTCCAGCCAGGCCACGTGATCATGCCGCGGGTCGCCTCCCGCTGGCGGATCCTGCGCCGCCGGCAATATGCTTCCATTCACTCCAGGAAACGACCCGAAGTAATTATCAAAGCTGTGATTCTCCTTGACGATGATCACCACGTGCTCAATCGGATTCTGCGGTTTCATGGCCCTCTCCTTCTGCAATTCTCCCACTTCTCCCCAGGCATCTCACCGCCTTCTTACAATTTCGTGAACATCCCTCTTCCCCTCGCACTCCTCTGGTGTACACTCACTCTTACTCTAGTTCCAGCACTCGACACGTTCCGCCACGCGTGCCCTTTGAGGTCAGCTTGCTTCTCCATGGCAAGTTTCCCAGGCTCCTCATCGCCATCGCCCTCCTTGTAGCGGCGCTCCTCTTCCTTGACCTCGTCGCCGTTCAGAACTCCGGAAAGCGCCTTCTCTTCTCCAACTCTCTCGATTTCGCCGCCGTTTTCCTTGCCGCTCTCGGCTCGTTCTACGCCGCCCGTCTCTCCCAGCGCTATGCTCGCCAGCTCTGGACGCTCCTCGGTATCGCCCTCTCCCTCGAAGCCCTCGCCCAGGCCATCACCTCCTACTATCAAAGCTACGTTCCCGGCTCCTCGCAGATGCCTGTGCCCTCTGACATCCTCTTCTTCGTCTGGGCCGCTCCTGTCTTCATGATGTTCCTTCCCGGCGCCGACGAAAAATCCCGCGGTTGGGATTGGCTTCGCATTCTCGACTTCGCGCAGATCGCCATCGTCGCCATCACCGCCTATCTCTACTTCTTTTATTCCCCATCGCGGTGGCTCAACAACTCCTCGGACATCCCCCGCCAAATCCTAATCCTCTACATCATTCGTGACGCGATAATCTCCCTCGGCTTCCTCTTTCGCTCCCGCCGCTCCGCCTCTGCCGGCCTCCGCTCCTTTTCCCTTGGCATGTTCTTCGTCTTTCTCACCGCCGTGTTCTCCGACGCCGACTATCTCCTCACTCTGAAAACCTCCCTCGGCACCGCCAGTTGGGGAGATTTTCTTTTTATCCTTCCCTACCTAGGCGTAATTTTCCTTGCCGTCACCTGGCTGCGCGGCGCCCGCGATTCCATCGCCGAGCCAGTCTCCCGCTTCGGCGATCTCGCCGTCACCCACGGTTTTCCCGTGGTGATCCCCCTTCTCGTCATCTTCATGGGGCGCGCCATTGCCCGCGATCAATTTACCGTTGCCTGGCTCGCCATCGCTGCTTCCTTCCTCTGCTCTGCCGTTCGTCTCATTCTCACCAACCGCAAGCAGCGCCGCATCTCCGGGGAACTTCTCCAGACCGAGCGCGCCCTTGCCCACTCCGAGCATCTCCTCTCTTCCGCCTTCCGCTCCAGCCCTGACGGCTTCGCCATCAACGTCTTCCCCGACGGCCCATACCTCGACGTCAACGACGGCTTCACTCGCCTCACCGGCTACACCCGCGAGGAGGTCCTCGGCAAAACTCCTCTCCAGCTCAATCTTTGGACAAACCCAGGCCTGCGCACCCGTGTTCTCTCACAGCTCAGCGAACACGCGGAAGTCCGCAACGTCGAATTCACTTTCCAAACCAAATCCGGCCAAATCCGCACTGGCCAGCTCTCCGGTTCTCTACTCGAACTCGACGGCCGCCGCTGCGCTCTCGTGGTCGTCCGAGACATCACCGAGCAACGCACCGCCGTCGACGCCCTCCGCGAAAGCGAAGAACGCTTTCGCTCCTTTGTCGAAAACCTTCACGTTGGCATCGTTTCCAGCAGTCCAATCGGCGAGATTCTTTACGCCAATCCCGCAGCTCTCAACTTGTTTGACCTGCGCATCGAACAGGTGACCGGAAAAATGCTGATCGATCTCCACCTCGAGCCCCTTCGCGAGGACGGCTCCGTTCTCCCCGATTCCGAAGGCTTGATCCCCACGGTCGTCGCCTCCCGCCGCCCCATCCACAATCGTATGATCGGCTGGCGACACGTGCCGTCCAGTAAAACGATCTGGACCCTCCTCGACGCTGTTCCCCAATTCAATTCCTCCGGCGAAGTCACCAACATCCTCGTCTCCCTCACCGACCTCTCCGAACAACGCCGCGCCAGCGATGCCCTCCGCGAAAGCGAAGAGCGCTTCCGCACACTCGTCCGCGATCTTCACGTCGGCGTCATCCTCACCGGTCCCGATGCCGCCTTTGAATTTGCGAATCAGGCGGCCCTCAACATGTTCAATGTCGCCGGCGAGCAGATCATCGGCCGCACCGCTCAAGAGTTCGGCATGATTCCCGTTGATGATCAGGGCCGCGAAATTCCCCTCGCTGATCGTCCCGTCCCAACCGTCCTCCGCACCAAGCGCCCCGTTCGCCAGGCCACCATGGGCTGGCGCCGTCCCGGCATCCCCGAACTTCTCTGGATTTTCGGCAACGCCGTCCCGCAATTCAATCCCGACGGCTCCATTCTCCGCGTCATCGCCACGTTCACCGATATCAGCGACCTCAAAAACGCCGAGCGCGCCATCCACCAGCTCTCCACCGAACTCCTCAAACTCCAGGACGAAGAGCGCCGCCGCATCGGCCGTGAACTTCACGACGGCATGGCGCAAACCGTTCTCGCCGTCAATCTCAGCCTCGCCCAGCTCCGGCAATCCGCCCAGCCTCTCAACGCCGCTTCCCATCGCGCTCTCGAAAAAGCCCGCGAACTCCTCCAGCAGATGTCCCGCGAAATCCGCACTCTTTCTTACCTCCTCCATCCTCCTCTGCTCGACGACCTCGGCCTCGTCTCCGCCCTCAAGGAATACGTCAACGGTTTCAGCGAACGCAGCGGCATCGAAACCTCTCTCGAGCTCCTCACCAGTTTTCGCCGTCTTCCGCAGATCGCAGAAACCGCGTTCTTCCGCATCACTCAGGAAAGTCTCGCCAACATCCAGCGCCATTCCGGCAGCAAGCGCGCCCAGGTCACCCTCCGCGAGGATCCGGACTGCGTCACCCTCGAAATCACCGACTTCGGCAGCGGCATGTCCGTTCCTTCCAATGGCGCGCCCCACCGCGGCCAGCCGCGCCTCGGCGTCGGCATTCCCGGCATGCGCGAGCGCATGGCCCAGCTCGGCGGCTCTCTCGAAATCGATTCCAGCGCCGCCGGCACCACGGTCCGCGCCAGAATTCTTTTCAGCGCCCCGGTTCTCAAGGATTCGACCTATGACGCCTCTCTTCATCCTGATCGCGGATGATCACGCCGTAGTCCGCGCCGGCCTTCGCGCTCTCCTCGAGTCGCGCACCCGCTGGCAAGTCTGCGCCGAAGCCGCCGACGGCCGCGACGCCGTCGAAAAAGCCACCAAGCACAAGCCTCACATCGCCATTCTCGACATCGGCATGCCTCTCCTCAACGGTGTAGAAGCTACCCGCCAGATTCGCAAGGCCTCGCCCGCCACCGAAATTCTCATCCTCACCATGCATGAGTCCGACGACCTCGTTCAGCAAGTCGTTGAAGCCGGCGCCCGCGGCTACATCCTCAAGGACGAAGCAGACCGCGTCCTCCTCGACGCCGTCCAGGCCCTCAGCCAGCACAAACCCTACTTCTCCGTCCGCGTCTCCGAAGCCGCCGTCATCTCCGATTCCTCCGACTCCGCCAAATCCTCCCGCTCGCGCCTCACTCCCCGCGAGCGCGAAATTCTTCAACTCCTCGCCGAAGGCAAAAGCAACAAAGAAGTCGCCAATCTCCTCAACATCAGCGTCAACACCGCCGAAGCCCACCGCGCCAACATCATGCTCAAGCTCGACTTCCACTCCCTCGCCGAACTCGTCATGTACGCCATCCGCAACAACATCATCCGCACGTGAATACCCTGGCCAACAACGAAACTTGTCATCCTGAGCGCATCCGACAAGGATGCGCTCAGGACCTCAACTTAAACCCAAACTCCAAACTCAACGACGACTCTCTCTTTCTGATTACTAATCACCGTCCCTCCTTCTAGTAACTTTTCACTACGCAATCTCCCCGATTCCTTTCCCCTCCCATTTCCCCGATTATGAACGTGCTTTAACAATGTCAACCCTGGAGCAGCAATGCCGCACATCGACCCAATCCGCGTCCTGGTAGCCGATGATTCCCCCACGGCTCTCCGTTCCGTCTGCGACTATCTGGATTTTGCCGGCGGTCTGGAAGTTGTCTGCACCGCCAGCGACGGCCTCAACGCCGTCCAGCTCGCCGCGAAGCATCAACCCGATCTCGCCCTTCTCGATTTCCGCATGCCGCGTCTCAACGGACTGCAAGCAGCCAAGGAACTTCGCCGCGCCTATCCCGACCTGCGCGTCATCATCTATTCCGAAATCAACGGCTCCACGCTCGAAGAAGAGTGCCGCAACCACGGCGCAGACGGTTACGTTTCCAAGAGCCGTCTTCCCGACGGCCTGCTCCAGGAAATCCGCCGCCTCTTTCCCGGGTCGGTTCTTTAAGCTGTATGTATTCCAGAATTGTTTTGCGTGCTTCCCGCGCCGAAACTCAAAGCGGTTAGCAGTTGTAGCGGCCGCCTTCCGAGGCGGGCGCCTTCTCTTTAGGAGGCCGGGGCTTTAGCCCCGGCGCAACAAACAAACAGCGAGTGGGCTTTAGCCCCTGACTTTACCAAAGCCATCCGATGGCTTTAGATGAAAAATGAGGAGTGTTTCGAAAGACCGATGTCAACCGCTGGCTCTCAAGTTCTCTTCCTGGGCGAACTGCCCTTCTGGCTCAAGATCTCCCAATCCATTGTGGAAGCGCCTGCTTCCTCGTTTCAGATCCATCGCTCCCCGTCTCTCCGCGAAACTTTGCGCCGCCTCGATTCCGAGCAGTGGCATGCTCTGCTCCTCGATCTCAGCCACCCTTCCGCTCAGGAGTTTCTGGCCGCCCGGAAACTCCATGACGGACTGGGTTCCGTCCCCGTCGTCGCCCTTCTCCCCATCGCCGGCCCCCAGTTTCAAGACGCCGCAACTGCCGCCGGTGCGGCTTCTTCGCTCGTTCTCGCCGATGTCACCGTCGCTTCTCTGCAGCACGCCCTGGTCACCGCCATCAATGCCGAAACGCTTCGCAACTCATCCAGAAAGGTAAACTCCGTGTTATTTCCATTTGAACATCCATCATCCGGTCGCCTCCCTGTCTCCAAGCTCGACGCCATCTCCCACGCCGTCAACAATCTTCTCTGCGTCATCAACGCCAACGCCGACATCCTCACCGATCAACTCGACCCGTCCCACAACGCCATCCGCAGTGTCTCCCAAATAAAAAAAGCCACCAAATCCGCCGCTGACCTAATCCGCCTCCTAAAGACCCCCTAACACCTCCTTCGCCCAATCACCCCGCCCTGTATAGGGCCCGCCGACCGTGGCGGGCCGCTCTTCTCTTTTCCGATTCCGTCATCCCGACCGGAGTGCGCCTTTTGCATCCCGTGTGTCTTTTACCGGGACGGCCGGCTTTTTCTTCCGCGCCGTCCGCGGCGCGCCGGCCACGGAGCGGAGGGACCATGGCAACCAATCACGCCCTCGCAACTCACTGGCACGTACTCCCTCTTCTCAGCGCCCTCTGCGTCTCTGCGAACTCTGCGTTAAATTCTTTCTCTCTTCCTCCCTATCTTTGACTTCCCTCCTCCTCCTCCTCTACTCTCTCCACATGCCAACCACCAATCGCCAATGGATCCTCGCCAATCGCCCCACCGGCCTCATCACTCCCGACGTCCTCCAACTCACCGAATCTCCCGTCCCCACCATCGCCGAAGGCCAAGCCCTAGCCAAAGTAAAATACCTTTCCATCGACCCCACCATGCGCGTCTGGATGACCGACTTCCCCCAGTACATGCCTCCCGTCCAAATCGGCGAAGTCATGCGCGCGATCGGTCTCGCCGAAATCCTCGAATCCCGCCATCCCAATTTCAAAAAAGGTGACAAAGTTTCCGGCCTCACCGGCCTCCAGGAATACGTCGTCCTCACCAGCGACGAAAAGCGCTCCTTCCAGAAACTTCCTTCTATTCCCTTCCTCTCCGACACCAATTTCCTCAACCTCCTCGGCGTGAACGGCCTCACCGCCTATTTCGGCCTCCTCGAAGTCGGCAAGCCGCAATCCGGCGAAACCCTGGTCGTCTCCGCCGCCGCTGGCGCCACCGGCAGCATCGTCGGCCAGCTAGGCAAAATTCACGGCTGCCGCGTAGTCGGCATCGCCGGCACCGATGAAAAATGTAAATGGATCAAAGACGATCTCGGCTTCGACGCCGCCATCAACTACAAGCATCCAGACTGGAAAGCCCAGCTAGCTGCCGCCACCCCCAAAGGCGTGGACATCAATTTTGAAAACGTAGGCGGCGAAATCATGCAAGCCGTCCTCGACCGCATGAATCTCCACGGCCGCGTCGTCCTCTGCGGCCTCATCTCGGGTTACACCAAGCACGACCCCGGCCTAGCCAGCTTCGGCCAGATCATCATCAAGCGCCTTCGCGTCGAAGGCTTCCTCATCATGGATTACATCCCGCGCTTCATGGACGCCGGCCAGAAACTCGGCATGTGGAAGATGACCGGCAAGCTCAAAGACCGCCAGACCATCGTCAAAGGCCTCGAAAAAGCCCCCGAAGCCATCAACATGCTCTTCCGCGGCGAAAACATCGGCAAACTCATCGTCGAACTCTAGCCGCCCACCCCAACAACCACACTTTCCATTCCATCCGCCACTTACCGGGAGTTAGTCGAAAACGCTAGCGGAGGTCTTAACAGACAATCCGGAGCTGAGGAGATGCCAGCTGAAGAGATGCGTCCCTTTGATGTCGAACGCCCTGCGGCTCCGAGCCTGACGACTCGGAGCCGTACGCGAAATGGTGGTTTCGGGGTTGGCCGGGCGGACTGAGTTAGTGCGGATCCCGGTCGCGATCATGGCAAGAGTCGCGATCCTCGTTGTGTGAGTCGTCTCCGTCGTGTTTCGAGGTATTGACGAATACGAGGCCGCCGGGATTGCCCAAACCAGTCAGGATCGGGGTGATGATTCCGGTGGTCATATCGATGGTGCCGACAAACGGCCCGCCGTCGGCGGCGGTGTACGCAGCGCCGGGGACGAAAGCATTCTTCTTCAGGGAGAAGACGGTGTTCAGCTTTTTGTCGGCGAAGAGAATGAAGCCTTCGGTGGAGGTGACGAAAGCGGTGTCATCAACTTCCACCGGTGTTACGCCGGCAGAGGAGACATATCTCAAAGGCAGACGCAGCACGCTCTGGCTTGAAGTGCCGGGATTGCTGACAATGATTAATTCCTGATCGGCCTGGCTGTCGAGGACGACGTTGCCCTGAGGGTCGAGGGTCATGGAGTCCGGATCCTGCAGGTTGAGTTGCGCGGCCGTGTCAGTGGGAACGTCGATGGCGCTGGCATTGCCAAAGAGCACGGGCTTCACCTCAACGGTGCTTCCTTCGAGTGTGGCGCTGACGATTGCCGGGCCGGCGTTCGGGTTATTGGCGGGATTGGAGGCGCTGATGTAGACCTTGCAGCCGCGGAAAACGACGTCATCGTAGCCGCCGCCGTGGGCTGCCGAACTGAAAGTGTAGAGTTTCTGCTGGTGATTTTCGGGATTGATGATCACCAGATTGGCGTTGGCATCTTCGTTCTGGAGCGCCCAAAGCAAATGAGTAGAGGGATCGACCTTGAGGCCGTCGCTGTGGCCGGGCACTGTGTAGGTGTGAACAATGGTGCCGTCCATCCGGTATTCGACGATTTCGCTGTTCAGTCCGTCGGAGCCGTCGGGCAGATGGCCATCGCCGTACCCGATGAAGACGTGATCGCGAAGTACGGCAATGGAATCTGGCGCGCTAGAGCCCTTGGGAGCATTGGCAAAAACACTCAATTGGTAGGGAGCAGTGGCCGTTTGTGAGAAAGCGGGACCGGCGAAGATGCCGGAGAGCAAGAGCATCGCGAGGACAGGGACCGCTTCAGTTGGTTTGATCATACGTTTTGCATTCTCCTGTTGTTGCGGATGTTGCGCGTGTGCAAGGCCTGCTGAGGTTAGGCCACGGAGAAAACTGCCTTGTGAATGGACAATGAACATTTGTCGACGAAGTTGAAGGAAGGTATCTGGAACGGCATTGCCAACTGATTAATGCCGTAACCGGGAAAGTGGGTCCGGTACCCAAGTTACCGGTAATCCGTGCGAGCTCAACCGGTCGCTGCAACACCATCTAATCAGTTGATCCGACAATACTTCCCCTAGAGAACCGATCTGTCGGGTTGTACTCAATCAGAACCTAGCCAGGGTAGT
>JGI12635J15846_10000306_pt1 | contig 40295 bp, 41 predicted proteins | sample BlaSpr_A8_OM2_M2_FD_15846 | JGI IMG/M metagenome (IMG submission 15846)
GGTGTCGAGAAAACAGCCCCAAAGCGTAGAGCGGAAAGTTCTTTTCGTAAAAGAATATCTTTCGCATTGAGTAAAACGGTGGAGGGATGTACTCCATCGTTGCCATGCTGGCGGCGAACTCCTCGGCGAGGAAACGTGGGAATTCCATACCTTGCTGTTTTGCTACCGTCCAGCGCTGCAACCAAGACGCTGCTCCCAATAAGTGATCAATCTTCGCCGGATTCTTGATGTAGTTCTGTTCGGCTCGGAGTGCATCCATATAAAGCGCTAATAGCACTATGAAATCGACGTATTTCTTGGCGAGGGTCTGGAGAGTCGAAAATTTGATGCCGATATCGTTGGGATCGACGAAGCACAGGCTAAGTACTTTGTGAGTTTTGGAATGCTGAGGGATAGCAGTGAAGATTTGATTAACGTTGATATCACAGCCTTCCGGGACGAAGACAACGTTAGCTGCAGGGGCGTGGCGCTTGACTCGAACTCGGAGCGCCTCCAGTTTTTTAGGATCCTGTTCGCAGAATATGTACTTGTCAAAAGGGACCTTAAGAGTGAGCGCCTGAATGGGAGACCCTGCGATAACCCTCTCCGTGTCGCGAATGCGGCTGTAGCCAGCCCCCGCGTACAACTCGATATAGACTCGTTTGTCCCATTTGTCCTTCATCCCCGCCGAAAACAAGGCCGAATAGTATCCGACCAACCTGTGTTTTTCCTCAGTCCACAGCCCCACGTCGTTATAAGTTAAGCCATCGGGTTCCACTTTGAACGTGCTGTCGTCTCGTGTACCCACTCCCAAGATTCTATGGCCCTCGTTGGGCGAACGACGGAAGTATGCTGTGCGAAGTACCAGTGGAGTAACTCGCTCACCTTGATGATTTTTGGAGCAGCTAATGTGCCTCCCCGTGCGGATTTGTCGCCATTCGTTCCCCGTAAGAGTTATGCTATGCCCTTCAGCGTCATGACAAGTGAGCAGAAGCAGATGCTGGAGGAATGGCAGGACACCTTCCAGCTTTTCCTTCGCGGACACTACGACGCCGCCAACAGATGCGAGCGGCTGAACCTCTGGTTTGGCATCCCTGTTGTGGCCCTTTCAGCTTGTGTAGGGACCAGTATTTTTTCGGCCCTGGGTCTGGAATCCGCCCCGCCGCCCTGGGCAAAAATCCTTGTGGGTTGCGTGAGTTTGCTAGTGGCTGTTCTCGCCGCTCTTCAAACCTTCTTGAAATATTCCGAGCGCGGAGAGAAGCATCGGATAGCGGGAGCTAGCTTCGCGGCCCTTCACAAAGAAATTGACCAGATGCTCGTTCTTTCTCCAACAGACGATCACAAGCTTGGAGCTGCGATGACCTCGCTGCGGACGCGCTGGGACGAACTTAGTAAAGAGAGCCCGACTATTCCGCCAAAGATCTATGCCCGATATAAAGGGGAGCAAGCATAGCCTCGGGCCCAATAACCAGCATTTTGCGTAACATCTACAGCGGTATATTCCCATGCTTCTTCTGCGGATTCTTGTCCCGCTTATTCTCCAGCATGGCCAGCGCCTGAATCAGTTTCTTCCGCGTCTCGCGCAGCTGGGATAAATGGCGTCGACAAACCCGCGGCGGAATGGCGGGCAGGGACCAAGTCAACCTTCACTTCCAGCCCGCACCCCTGGCAGGGGAACGTTATTGCCCGCGAACTTACCGCGATCTTCTGTGACATCCAACCTTGCCGTCCACAGCCCTAACCGCTGATCATGCTCGCAGCCGCAGTGCCGAGCAACGATTCTGGATGAGGCGTGCGCAAACTAACTCCTTTGTTTCACGGATCTTGAGATCTAACCCCTTTAGATCTTAGAATCTGGCGGGAATTTCGCGCCAGCATGAAGATTCCAATAGACTGTTCAGACCCATGACATCCTTTACATAGTGTCCCAAGACATCCCTTACACTCCGTTCGCCCGCGCAGCGGGCGAGGGAGAAAGATGGCTTGGAAGACGATGGACGTGCGAGAGCAGCGAGTGAAGTTTGTAGTGGCGGCGGAGCGGCGAGAGCAAACGCTTACGGCGTTGTGCCGGGAGTTTGGAATCTCGCGGTCTGTGGGGTATGAGTGGCTGAAGCGTTATCGCGAAGCGGGAGTGGCGGGGATCGCCGAGCGCAGCCGGCGGCCGCAGCAAAGTCCACGGCGGACGGCGACGGCGGTGGAGCAACGCGTGGTGGAGTTGCGCGAGCGTTATCCGGACTGGGGAGCACGCAAGCTACGCGTGCTGTTGCAGCGCGAGGGCATGGAGTTGGCGCGGAACACGGTGCATCGCATTCTTCTGCGGCGTGGCCTGGTGCGCGAGGAAGATCAGCACTCGCCAGCGACGGAACGATTCGAGCGTGGGGTGCCGAATGAGCTGTGGCAGATGGATTTCAAAGGGCCGAAGTTGTGGTATCAGAAAGTGGGTCCGCTGTCGGTGATTGACGACCACAGCCGCTATGTGATCGCGCTGCATGTGGTGACGAGCACGCACGCCGAACAGGTGCGAGAGCCGCTGGTGGCGGCCTTTTGCGAGCACGGGATGCCGGAGGGAATGCTGATGGATCACGGCACGCCATGGTGGAGCGTGCACAGTCCGGGCGGGATGACGAAGCTGTCGCTGTGGCTGATGCGGCAGGGGATTCACCTGCACCGGAGCCGGGTACGGCATCCGCAGACGCAAGGCAAGGTGGAGCGATTTCATGGCGAGTTGCAACGGGCGCTGGCGCGGCGCGGGATGCGCGGCAGCGATGCGCAAGTGTGGCTGGACGAGTTTCGTTGGGAGCACAATCATGTACGCCCGCACGAGGCGCTGGGGATGCAGACTCCGGCCACCCGCTGGCACCGGAGCGCACGACGCTATGAGGCCAATCCACCGCGCTGGGAATATCCGGCGGGCGCGCGCGTGTTGAAGGTGGATTCGCGAGGCAAGGTGACGCTGGGGGGAAAAAACTGGACCATCAGTGACGCCCTGGCGGGAGAGTGGGTGCAGGTGATGCCTGTAGGCAACCGGTTGCAGGTGTATTACTGCCGCACTCTGATCCGCGAAATCGAGCTGGAGAGCCAGCGCTCGACCATGGTCGAGCACTGGCTCTCCAGCCCAACGCAAGATCAAAAAGTGTAAGGGATGTGTTGGGACGCTTTGTAAGTCATGTCTTGGGACTCGACAAAAGGATGCGAGAAACGGGGCAGCCAGCGGAGTAAAACCATGAGGGGTATTTACACGTGGAGCGCCATCCTCGCCATTGTTTTTGCCTCGGTGGTGGGCGATGTGCTGCTGGCCCGCGCCATGAAACAAGTGGGAGACGTTGGGGCTTTGTGGCGGCGTTCTGGATTAGGCGTCGTGATCGGGCGCACGCTAGGCAATGGCAACTTTGTTGTGGGCGTGATGGCGATGGCCGTGGCCTTCTTCAGCCTGCTGTTCGCTCTTTCCTGGGGCGACGTGAGCCTGGTGGCTCCCGCGGCGGCCTCTCTCACCTTTATTGGCAACGCCATCGCCGCGAAGATTTTTCTGCATGAACGCGTGGACCGCAGGAGATGGATTGCAGCCGGCCTGGTTGCTGCTGGAGTGGCGCTGCTGGCGGGCTGAGAAGCATCAGTGTGCGGCCCCCGCCGGCCCTTTCCTCACCGCCTTCTTTAGGGCAAAGACGATGGGCACGCAAGCGAAGCACGCGATTGCCATGTAACGGAAATCGTCGACGTAGGACCATAGGCGCGCCTGTCCGGTCAGGGCCTGGTTGAGCAAACCATAGCTGCGCTCGACGGCGGTGGTGGGTGACGCTCCTTGCGCGCTGAGATAGCGCTGCAACCCCTGCATGGCGCCAAGCACCTCGGGACGCGCCACATCGAGCGAACCCGCAAGCTCGGTGCGATGCAGTTGTTCGTGGCGCGACACGATTGTATTCACGATCGAGATTCCGATGCTGCCGCCGATGTTGCGAAACAAGTTGTACAATCCGCTGGCGTTGCCGATCTCTTCGTTCTTCAGAAACGCCATAGTAGTAGTTGAGAGCGGGACAAAGACGCAGCCAGAGCCGAATCCGCTAATCAGAATGGCCCACAAGAAACTCCATTGTCCGATGGAAAGATTGACCTCTCCGAACACAGGCTGGCCGCGCCGAATAGAGAGAATCCGAAGGCGATGAGCCACCGATTGTCCATTTTCGCGGTGAGATAGCCGATCACCGGCATCGCACAAATCGCCCCNATGCCACGCGGGCTGACGGCCCATCCGGCAGCGAACGCGGTGTAGCCCAGCAGTTCCTGATAGAACAAGGGCAGCAACGTGATCAANCCATANATGCCNGCTCCAAAGAGCCCGATCAGCACGCATCCCAGGGTAAAGTTACGNTGGCGAAANATTTTGAGATCAACNAGNGGCTGNNTNTGNCGCAATTCGCGAATNATAAACGCCACAAAACTGGTGAGCAGAATTGCAGCGGCCCAGCGAATCCAGGTGGCGCCNAACCAGTCATCTTCCTGACCNTTATCGAGGATAATCTGCAGGCAGCCCAGCCAGACACCAAGCAGGCCGAGACCNATGCCGTCGAACTTTCCGGGCTTGGCGTTTTTTACGTANGGNGGATCTTCCACGTAACGCGAGATCATGAAAATCGCAAANACCCCGACTGGGATGTTGATGTAAAAAGCCCAACGCCAGGAATAAGTATCGGTGAGCCAGCCGCCGAGAGTGGGCCCCAGAACCGGCGCAACCACCACTCCCAGGGCGAAGACTGCCATAGCCATGCCACGTTTTTGGGGAGGAAAGCTTTCGAGGAGAATTGCCTGGGAAAGCGGCTGCAGCGCCCCTCCGCCCGCGCCTTGCACGGCGCGCGCAAGCAGCATCATGGCAAGGCTGGTGGCGGATCCGCATGCGAATGAAGAAATGGTGAATATGACGATGCAGGTGATCAGAAAACGCTTTCGTCCGAAACGCAAGGAGAACCAACCACTCGCCGGCAAGATGACGGCATTCGCCACCAGGTAACTCGTAAGCACCCAGGTAGCTTCGTCGTTGGTGGCGGAGAGGCTGCCAGCAATGTAGGGTAAGGCTACGGCGGCGATGGAAGTGTCGAGCACTTCCATGAACGTCGCGAGCATGACGGCGATTGCGATCAGCCAGGGATTCGGAGCTGGCTGGACCGCGCTGGACTGAGTCGAATTAGCCTGTGAGGACGCGGCAGCCATTCTTCTTCCGTGAGCAGCAAATCTAAGTCGCACCGATGGGACGGCGGGTTATTAAAGATGCGACTGGCAGTCGACAGGTTTCATGAAATCGGCCGTTGTGTCCATGCGGATCGACCTTGACCTCCTTCCGCAAAAGGAGTTTATTGAGTGAAAGATATGACTGAACAACTGGCTGATAAGCAATGCGTGCCGTGCCGTGGCGGAGTGCCTGCGCTCAAAGGCAAGGAACTCGAGACGCTGCATAAGAGTGTTCCGCAGTGGAGCGTGGTCGATCAGCATCACCTAACCCGCAGCTACAAATTTCCTGATTTCAAGCAGGCGCTGGAGTTTGTGAATCGAGTGGGAGCCCTGGCCGAGAAACAGGGACATCATCCAGATATTTTGCTGGCGTGGGGCAAGGCCGAGATCACTCTTTGGACGCACAAAGTTGACGGACTGACAGAGAGTGATTTTATTATGGCGGCGAAGATTGACCGTCTGCAGAGCTAAAACCCTCATCTTTTTCTGTGCTACTTCGGCGCGGCTGGAAGCCCTGCCCTTTCAGATCTGTGCTCCCAGCGGCGGCTGAAGGCCGCAATCTTTCAAAGCTTGTGATGCAATAAGTTTTGATCCGAAGACTCCTCCGTTTTCTTCCTTCCGAAGCGCATAGCCAGCGCCCACAAGGCCGCTGGTATCAACATCACCAATCCTGTCCAAGTTGCGACGGTGCGAGCGGAGACACCGGCGTCGAGCAAGCGTCCGCACAAGAAAGCGCCAGCGGCGATGGTGAGCATCGAGAAGCCGAGGTCGGCGGAGAAAACGCGGCCGCGGAAGCGGTCGTCGGTGTGAAGTTGCAGCAGCGTGGTAGAGAAAACCCAGACTGTCGATCCGCCCATGTGCGCGAGCATGGCGCAAGCGGCGGCCATCCATACCGTGTGGCTGAATCCGAGTGCCGTGTATCCGACCGCAACCGTGAGATAGCCAAAGAGAATGCCAAGCTGCAAGCGATGATCGCTGCGGCCCGCCCAGCGTGCGGAGATCAGGGGACCGACCAGCGCTCCCAGGCCGCGCCCCCCCAGCAGGATGCTCATGCTCAGCATTGCGCCGCGGGCGGCGTCAACGCGGTGCCAATGTAACGCAAACTCGTGCGCGCCCAGCACGGTGAAGATTACCCAACTGGGCCCGATCATGAGTTCCCCCGCTTTGGCAAATACGGTGGGCAGCAGCGTGCGGTGATTGCGAATATAGCGAATGCCCTCGAGCACTGGAGAGAAGTCGACCAGATCGCGGGGAGCCAGCGGCGTGGCGGATTCGGCATGCGGTTCCGCGAAGTGCATGCCTGCGATAAGAATCGCCGAGGCAAGAAAAGACAGCGCGTTGAGAACGAACACTGCATCTCGCCCGAAGAATGCGGCGACCACGCCACCGACGGACGCGCCAACTAATAGGTTCACAGACCACGTAGCGGAAGAGAGCGTATTGGCGATCAACACCTCTCCTTTAGCTGCGATGTTGGGGACGACCGAACTGCGGGCCGGTTCGAAGAAGGCGGCCATGATGGTCTCGGCCAGCAACAGCGGGTAGACCAGCCATACCGTAGAGCGCGAACGAACGAGAAGCATGGCCAGCACCACCGCAAAACGCACCAGGTCGGCGGCGATCATGACATACTTGCGGCGCAGTCGGTCGTTCACGACCCCCGCCATCGGGCCGACGAACGTCTGGGGCAAGACTTGCAGAACTAGGGCCAGAGCGACTGAACTGGCGTGGCCGGTTAACTGAAGCAGCAGCGTATAGATGGAAAGGGTGTAGAACCAGTCGCCAATCTCGCTGACAATCTGCGCCATCCAGAGGCAGCGGAAATTACGGTTCCCGCGCAGCAGGCGCGCGTACGACGAGAGCGAGATAGAGGGCAGACTGTGCTCGGGCTGCGGGTCCATGGGATTGGGTTCGGGCGATGGAAATACGATATCAGGGCGCGGTCTCGTACGAGCTTCGGCAGTTCGTGCCGATTGTATTTACGCTAAAGAAGGCGGTGAGGAGGGCCGGCGCACTAACGTGAAGGAATGCGTTACGTCCGTTTAGTCCGTGCGCGAAGGGCAGCAATCAGTCCCTTCTTCTCTATTTCAGATTGCCGGATGCTGATCCACGGCCCTTTGCTCGCTTTGATAAGTTGTCTTTCGAGGGAACGCAACCGCTCTTTCTTTCTACCCAGATCGGGGTCAGACATGTCTCTCACGATACACCTCCTGCCAGTTTCTTTATTGGTTGATCACTGAACCATAATCGGCCTCGGCTTGTGCCCACGCGTTCGGCATGATGTCTCCTTCGGTGCGGCAGGCATGAATCCATCTCGTGAGGCACGAGAGATCGAACTGCATGAAACGATTTATAGTGCCGCTGTCGACTGAGGGATCGAAGATGAAATGAACCCCGCGGCATGGGCCGTCGCACCCGCCGGGCCTGCCAACTGCGTAATGGGGATGGGTAGCTGGCCGTCGGTAGTTCTCCGCGAATGATGGCACGCTATATGCATCTGCTAGCAGTGCGTAATCGGGCCACCAACGGTATGCCGGGACTCCAACCACTGCGTGAAATCCCTTACCTGAAACAAATCCCTTGTCCATTCTTACTTGCGCCCTAATCTGCTGGGGGCGTCCGCCGGCCAGCATGAAGAGGTGCGACACATTGTGGCGGCTCAGGAATTCAATGTGTCGAAAATAGAAATCGTCCCACGAAATCTCGACCCTACACGAGTCCTCCGTGCAGTTACCCTCAAAGTGCGCACGGCTCTTCCATTTGCGCTTTAGATTTTGAACGTCACTAAAAGTGTGGCGATGGATTTCTAAAGATCGAATATCGGCGAGCAGCCGCTCGGCCCGCCGACGCAAGGCGTGTTGCTCCGCTTGGATGATCCCTACAAAGAAGAGGAAAGCGATGCAAATTCCGAGAACTGCAGTCCGAAGAACACGCGCGGTCTTTCGCAGACGGCTCACCTAATGATAGACACCGCGAAGAACAAGCCCGGATGAGATTAGAACGGAATATCCTCATCCGTAATTGGCCCCGAGCCTGCCGTCGCATGCTCGGGCTCTGGGGTGCGCTGGTCGAAGTTATTGCCGCCACCGGCCGATGCGGCGCGCGCGCTATTGAAGTCTCCGCCGGTGCCTTCTCCGCGGCCTCCGAGCAGGATCAGGTCGCTGCCGACTACTTCGGTCATATATTTCTTCTGTCCGCTGGTCTTGTCATCCCATGAACGAGTCTGCAGGCGGCCTTCGATATAAACCTTGCCGCCCTTCTTGAGATACTCGCCGGCGATTTCGGCCAGGCGCTGCCAGAGCACCACGTTGTGCCACTCGGTGCGGTCCTGCCATTCGCCGGCCTTATCCTTAAAGCGTTCGTTGGTGGCGATGGTCAACTTGGCCACGGGCGTGCCTTGCGGCGTGTATTTAATCTCCGGATCTTTCCCAAGATTTCCGATCAATTGAACCCGGTTCAAACTCTTTCCAGCCATGGGATGCTCCTTTGCAGGGGTTCACTATAGCAGAATTGGCGAGGTGGAAATTGTGCCAACCATCACAATCTGTGAGACAAGTGCCGTTTTGGTTCCTGATAGTTGGAACATGGGGAGGCTACAAACTGCGCGATTCGGGTTATAATCCCGCCATGCCTCCTGCACCCGGCGCCACCAGAGCTGTCGGCATGGTCCCCGACGAAATGAAGTGGGAACCGAAGTCCAAGGGACTGGTCACGCCGCGCAAGAAAAAGCCGAAAGAATTGGCTGTGATTACCGAATGCTGCACGGGATGCGCCGGTTCGCCAGCGTGTGTCGAGTATTGTCCGGTGGAAGACTGTATGTTCTGGGTGCCGGATGAAGACAGCACGCCGTTCGGCCGCATCGCGGTCGATCCGATTCTCTGCATCGGCTGCAAAAAGTGCCTTAGCAAAGGGCCTGACGGATGCTTCCTCGATGGCTGTCCGTGGGACGCTATTGCGATGGTCGATATTGCGGAAGTGGAAAAAGAAGTCGGGCCGATGGCGATTTGAAGGCAGCTTCTAGCTGTTAGCTCTTAGCTGCTAGCCAAACCGGAGGTCTAGTGGCAACTCGTCCTTCCGAACTGTTCGCGATCTCCGCCACCATCCTTCTCGTTCTGAGTTTTCTGTCCCGTCTGTCAACGACTCAGACCGGAGTAGGCGTGCACTTACGCAGCACCGTGCATGTGTTCCCACCGAGCACGGTATTTTTGATGATGGCGTCGCTGCTTTGCTTTTCGGCCGCAATCTACGCGATCGTGCCTCTGCAAATGAATGTGAAGGCCGGCGTCTGGCACTACTGGATGACGGCAATCCCGATCGTTATTTTCTGGGCCTGTTTCTATCTATTTGTGTTTCGTCAGGCGGATGGAGCGAACACATCCTATCGGCTGGCGGTCTTGCTGGGACAGTTCATATCTCTAGCGGTCATCCTTATCGCGCAGACGATCTTCGCCGCAAATCTCATGGTTGCTGTAATCCGACTCAGAAACATCACCGCACGTCCCTAAGGTTCTACCGCTCGCTTCGCTGGCTCTTCTTCTTCGGTGGACGCTCGCCGGAGTGTTCCGGACTTCCTCCAGGCTCTGGAAAGTCGCTATCGGCATTCTTGATAGAAGGGTCCTGATCGCGGTGGCCGAGCTGCTCGGACAAGGCAAGGTTCCCATCGTGGTGATGTTCTTCGCCTTCGACGGCGCCCTTGGCGCGGTCGGGATCGTTATCGGAAATTTTCGTCATCATAAACTCCTGTCTCGAAACCAAAGTGGCTGAAACTAATTATTCGCCGGAACGGCTTGAAACTCCTAGCTTCTTTAGCCGCTCTCGCGCCTGCAGCGCCTCATTCGAGCGGGGATAGCGCTGGATTACTCGGCGCAGTTCCACCACTCCATCTTCCTGCTTGCCCAACTCGATCAGGGCGAAGCCCTTCTTCAACTGCGCGGATGCCGATTTGTTTCCGCTGGGAAAGTTCTGCAGAACCTGGTCATAGCTCTGTGCCGCCTGCGCGTAATTTCCCTGGCGGAATTGAATTTCGCCAAGATAGAAATAGCAGTTCCCGGCGAGATCGGTGTTCGGATAGAACTTCACGTAGTCGGAAAATTCCTGCGTGGCCAGATCGTTCTTGTCGCCGTTGTAATCGCGCAGCGCGTTGTTGTAGAGCACATCCGGCGGCGGCGCCGAGGCCATGGCCTGCTGCTGCGCCTGTTGCTGGGCCTGATTCGCGGCCTGGCTTTGTTGCGACGACTGCATATCCTCGAGCTGCTTGCTCACTTTCGCCAGACGGGCCTTCAGTTCGTCCAGGCTGTCGTTGAGCGACTGAATCTGGCCGGATAGTTGTTCCACATGTCCCGAGGAATCCCCCTGCTGCTTCTGCAGCGAATTCTGCAGAGCAGTCAGCGCGTTGGCGACTTTGTTCACCGCGTCGGTATCCTGCTCCACAAGATTCTTCATGACGCCCATGCGCTCGTCGAAGCTGCGCTGCATGGCGGTCATCTGCTCCTGCAGTTGCTGAACCTGAGTTTGCAGTTGAATCATTTCTTTGCTGGCGCCCCAGGCTGGCGTGATGGCCAGCCAAAGCATGCCGAGCACCGCGAAACGAGTGGACCATTGTCGATATGTCATAAGTTGATTTGCCTTAAGCGAGAGAGTTGCTGAACCTATTTTAGACGGATTGGCGGGTCTGCGGGTTGCGAAGATTGTCGCGCGAGAACAATAGGAAATAAGGGGCGGATCTCTCCGCCCCGCAAGCATTATTAATTACTTCTGATAAACGAAGTGGCCGCGACGATTCTGCTGCCAGCACTGTTCGTTGGATTCCATGCAGAACGGCTTTTCCTTGCCGTAGCTGATGGTCTTGATGTGGTTGGCGCCTACTCCCGCGGAGACCAGAGCATTCTTCACCGAAGAAGCGCGCTGGTCGCCGAGAGCGAGGTTGTATTCTGTGGAACCACGCTCGTCGCAGTGCCCTTCGATCGTGAAGTTGATGCTCGAGTGCTGATTCAGGAACTGGGCATCAGCTTGAATGGTCGACTGCTGCATGCTGGTGATATCCGACTTGTCGTAGTCGAAGTAAATGTCCTTTACCGTCTGCCCAAAAAGGTCCTCTTCGCTGGGCGAGGGCGTCGGAGTTTCGGCTACAGGGGCTTGGGCCACGGTGAGCCGGGTGGTGGCCTCCTGCGTTCCGCCTGAACCTTTGGCTACCAGGTGATAGGTTGTCGAGTCGCTGGGACTGACCTGCTGCGATCCGCTGGCTTGCACGGCGCCGATGCCGTCGATGGAGACATCGGTAGCGCCAGAGGCTTGCCAGCTTAAGGTTGCGGATTGTCCCTTCTGAATGGTGTCAGGACTCACCGAGATGGAAGCGGTGGGCGCTGGCGGCGGGGGTGGTGGAGGTGGTGGCGGAGGTGCCGCCTTCTTTTTGCAAGCGCCCAGCATCATGATCGCGCACAAGGCGAGGATGGTGGCGAGCGCCTTCATTGTCTGTTGAGCGGAGTTAATCTTTTTCACGTTAGTCCTCTTCAATTTTAATCCTCCTGCGAACCCGACAAAGCGTCGAGTTCAGACGAAGTGTTTTGATTTCCAACTATCTATTTCCAACTCCAGTTCGGTTGCGAGTTGCGTCCCGTAAAAGTCAGCTGATGGAGTTTAGTGCCATCGGCCAGCATTTCCCAGATTTCTTCCTTACCGGAGCGCGCCGACTGAAAAACAATATGCCGGCCGTCGGGCGACCATGAAGGGGAATCGTTGCGGCCACCATCGTGGGTGAGTTGCACCCATTGTTTGCTGGCGATATCCATTAAATAAATATCAGAAGAGCCAGGTTCACCGGGACCATACTTTCGAATCCACGCCAGGGTTAGGAATTGGCCGTTCGGCGACCAGTTGGGCGAAACGGCATAGCCCTGGTCTGTCATCCGTGTCTGGTTGGTCCCGTCGGCTTCCATGGTATAGACCTGCGGCAATCCGGTGCTGCCGCTTACAAAAGCGATCTGCGCGCCCGTTTTGCGGTTCCACACGGGAGAAACGTCGGGGCCTTTGCCGCTGGTCATGCGATGGAGATTGCCGCCGCTGGAATCGCACTCATAGATCTGCGAATTGCCGCCGCGCGAAGATGAGAGTGCGAGTTTGGTTCCGTCCGGCGACCAGGCGGGCGCCAGATTGGTGCCGCCGAAGCGCGGGAAACTGACCAGCCGATTGAGTTCCGTCGAGTACATCAGAATGTCCCACCCAGATTTCGTAAGGGAGCTGAACGCCAGGCGTGTGCCGTCCGGCGAGATGCGCGGTGAAAGCGCGATTGCACTCTGGTGAGTGAGTTGGTGCTGGTTGGAGCCGTCGTAATCCATCACCCAGATTTCTTTGTGGCCGGAGCGGTCGCTTACAAAATAAATTTTGCTCTCAGCGATGCCGGGAATGCCACCGCCCAGACGAAAAATAATTTCGTCGGCGAACTTGTGAGCAATCACGCGGGCAGCTTCGTCGCTGGCAACATCGGCGTATTGCTTACCCAGAACCTGAGGCGACGCGGTGTTCTTTACATCGTAAAGCCAGCCTTGGACCGTAACTTTGCCCGCGGCCACACCCAGATTTCCGAATGCCAGCATCGCGGCGTTGGGAGGAGGCGAGTTCCACGCAGGAAACGTGATCTCGGTCGGCTGGCCGGGGACCTGCAATGGATAAAAACTCTTGGAAACCAGCTCAACCACTCCGGAATTATCCAGATCATTCCAGAACGTGTCATTGAAAGTCTTCAGCAGCGCGGCGTTCTGCGGGTCGGTGGTGGCGGGCTTGAAGTCAGGAACCGCAAGGCGCACTTTTTCCACGCCCAAGCCGGAACCGGTGCGAACCCAGTCCTGAGCGGAAGCGGGAGAGACTGACAGCGAAAAGAGGAGAATCAGGAAACTCACAGCGCTCAAGAGCCGAGCGCCGATGAGGGCAGGTTGCGAAGATGTTTCACGTGTCTCGTCAATCCGGATGGAGCCGTTACGCAAACCCGTGCGAAAGGATACCGTATACGACAGTGTCGTAGACCGATAGGTTCTCATTGGCAAGGTACGTTTGATCATAAACGGAATCTGGGAGCAAAAGAATAATCAGGTGGATGCTCGATCATTTTCCTACCAATGAGTAGTGCATCGCCTGTGTAGATGCGGACGCGAGCCTTTAGCGCCACAATTTATTTCTTGCTGTAATCGAACCAATATTCTACCGAGATCTTGCTGCCGCCGTAGTCCGGGGGCAGTGGTCCAAATGTATCGATGCGCTGCAGCGCCCGGGTCGCCGAAACGTCAAGGGAGGGGACGCCGCTGGACTGCTCGACCCGCACGTTGTAAGGGTGCCCATCACGCGCCACATCAAACGTGATGTAAACACGCTGGGCGCTGGTAATCCGCGGGTCGACCTCATACTTCAGCCAGTTCTCGGACACTTTGCGCTGCACAATCTGCACGTACCAACCATACTTTGTTCCGAAGTCGCCTCCGCTTCCCGAAATGCCAAAACCGCCTTTGGCGCCACCAGCAGCGAAGCTACCGTAAGGTCCGCTGACCGGTCCACCTTCTCCGAATGCGACCTGGTTGGTTTCGGGCTCAGGCGCAGGCTTCGGCTTCTCTTTGGTGGGTGTCGGAGGCTTCTTGGGTTTTATTTTTGTATCTTTGCCCTGGATCGCAATCGCGTCGGGCTCTTTCTCCTCAATCTTCGGTTGCGACTTCGCGACGCCTTTTGACTCGTTGGCCAGGACGTTTTCGGTCTTTGCTGGTGTCGAGGGCAAGGGCACGGAACTGACCATGGTGACCCCGATGGCCGAACCGCCGCCGCCGCCTCCCCAATTGTCGCCCCGAGCACCCGTGAAAACGGTGGAGTAGAGCAAAATCAGGGCAGTGACGGCGATATGGAATCCGGTCGACCAGGCCAGCGCGCGCGGCCAACTATCGTGCTCGAAAAAGATCTCAGCGTTTTGCGCCATTTTGATCCAAAGGCTGAGTGACGATGCTCACATTGGTGATTCCCGACTGCTTTACGGCGTCCATGACTGTAGCGAAGGCGCCAAAGGGCACATTCTCGTCGGCGCGGACGAAGATGAACTGGTTGCGCGGATCGCGGACTCTCTGGCGAATGCTGGAGGCAATCTGATTAATGTTGATGGCGTCGTTGCCGAGAAATACCCGTTGATCCTTGTTGATCGTGATGACGATGCGCTCTTCGGTGATTTCTTTGACCGTGCGGGTCTTGGGAACGCTGACCTCTATGCCGGACTGCAGAACGGGCGCGGTCACCATAAAGATGATCAGCAGAACCAGTACGACGTCGACCAGCGGCGTGATGTTGATATCGGCGAGTGCGATTTGAGTGCGGCCATTGGAGGAAGTAAAGGCCATCAGCGCCTCACTTCGGCGGCAGCCTGCGGCTGCATACTCTCAATGGCATTGAGAACCTCGAGGGAGAAATCGTCGCCGCGCGCGGCGAACACCCGAATCGAGTTGCCGATCAAATTGTAGGCGATGACGGCGGGAATGGCGGCGGCCAATCCGGCCGCAGTAGTAATCAGCGCCTCGGAAATTCCTGGAGCAACCGCGCGCAGCGTTGCGCCGCCCGCCGTACCGAGCCCGTGAAACGCGTCAATAATGCCCCAGACCGTTCCAAACAAGCCGATGAACGGCGTAACCGAAGCCGTAATGGCGAGCCACGGGAGGTTGCGCTCCAGCCGCGTGATTTCCTCCGATGCTCCAATCTGCATGCCGCGCTGCACTGCGGTGAGACTCCGGAGGCTTGCCGATGGCGTGGATACTTGGCGTTTGTATTCAGAATAACCGCCCTCGAATACGCCAACCAGCGGGCTGGGACGGAACTGATCCGCGACCGTGGCTATATCCTGCAGGCGCTGCGCTTTGCGAAAGGCCCGTAGAAAGCGTCCGCTCTGCAGGCGCGCGCGCCGGAGTAGGCTCCACTTAGTAAGAATGATCGCCCAGGAGATCAAGCTGAAGGCGAGCAGCGTGACTAGAACAAACTTGGCGACCGCGCCGGTGCTGGAGACAAGATCAAGTATTTCGCCGCCGACAAACAGTGCAAAGACTGAGGAAATTTGCATCGAGATTAGAGAATTCCTTTTTTTTGGATTATAGATGATCGCGAGCCAAGGATTGCGGGACGTATCTGAAACATAACCCAGGGAACAAGGCTGGTCTCCGGCCGAATACCCCCTCGTGGAACAACTAGCGAGCAAATTCTGAGCAATTTTCTGCACTATACCTGACGCGCCAGCGTGGCATCCAAGAGTTGCGGGATCACACTGAGGCCCGCCCGGAGGATGAACTTATGGCGCAGCACGGAATGTTACGGGATTATCGCTTTACCGAAGCCGCGGAAGATATTCGCGGCTCGAAGCTGTATGGCTTGAACGACGAGAAACTGGGCAAGATTGATGACGTTATTTTTGACCACTCCAGCGGTACGATCCGGTACGTAGTGGTGGACACCGGCGGATGGCTATCGACTAAGAAGTTTGTTGTTCCGGCCGAACGGTTGCGGGCTTCAGCGGAGCACAAGGACGATTTTGCCGTCAATCTCAGCAAAAAGCAGGTCGAAGCCTTTCCCCCTTATAACGAAACCGATCTGGAGTCTGACCAGCAGTGGGCAGATTACGAAGGAAAATACCGCTCCAAGTGGGACACGGGGCCGGTCATGCACCGGGAAGGGACCGATCGCAATATTACTCCGACGACGCAGGAGATGCCGGGGAGTTCGCCTTCAGCTCGTGCCGCGGGCGCGCCTGTAGGAAGTTCGTCCGTTGGAAGCTCGATCATGGGTATGGAAGATACCGGGGCATTTGAAAAAGGCGGCTTCGCGGCCAGCACCGATACGGTCGAGATCAGCCAGAGTGCAAATGGAATTGGTCCCCGCTGGGACACCTTCCAAAATCGCCTGCGCGAGCGTCGCAAAGAGGTGATCAATACGGGAACAAGAGAACCCGGCGCGGAGAGCTTCCGAAAAGCGAGTTAGTACGCAAAACGTTCTCGTTTGGAATAGCCACGGCCGATGCCGTGGCTATTTTAATTCGTCCGACAAATCTCTTCCTCACGAGCACATCGAAGATTCTCTTTTTCGTGCTATGCTGCGCAAAACCTTAGAAACCTCGTCGCGGACAGGACGCTTGTGCTGGTTGAGCTGCGATTAGAAAACTACGCGGTAATCGACAACGCGGCGGTGGAGTTCGCCTCGGGTCTGAACCTTCTTACCGGCGAAACTGGTGCCGGTAAATCGATTCTTATCGATGCTCTGTCCTTGCTGCTGGGCGAAAAGGCGTCGAGTGAAGTCATTCGCAGCGGTGCGGAGCGGGCGGTCGTCGCAGCCGTATTCGAGAGCGAAGGCGATGCCGGGGACGCGATCGACAAAGTTCTGGAGAAAAACGGTCTCGACGAATCGGATGACGGCACTCTGATTGTCCGCCGCGAAATTGCACCGGGTGGCAAAGGACGCGTATTCGTGAATAATCAGGCGGCGACGGTTGCCGTACTGCGGCAACTAGCCCCGCATCTGGCGACCGTTCACGCGCAAAACGAATCGTTGCTGTCTTTCGACGCGCCAGCCCGATTGGCGCTACTGGACGGATTCGCCGAAAACCAGATCGAGCCTGTCGCTTCCGCATACGAAACATGGAGTGGAAATCGCGCGCGCATTGAAGACCTGGAGCACGGCGAGCAGGACCGCCTGCGCCTGGTGGATCTCTGGACGTTCCAGAGAAAAGAGATTGAAGAAGCAAAACTTCAGCCCGGTCAAGACGAGCAATTGGAAACCGAGAAGCGCGTCCTGGCCAACGCTGAGAAAATCTACAACGCCGCGATGCACGCATTCGATCTGCTCTATGAAGGCGATGCATCCACTTCTTCTTCCCTGCGCGCAGCGCAGAAACAGATCGAAGAGCTGGCGAGATATGAGCCCAAATTTCAGGACGCCTTTGCTGCATTGGAAACAGCGCGAATCAGCGTAGAAGACGTTGGCGCAACAGTGCGCGACTACGCGGGCGGAATTCATGCGTCCCCGGAGCATTTGGCGGAAGTCGAAGATCGCTTGGCCGCGCTGGACCGGCTAAAGCGAAAGTACGGTCCCACGCTGGAAGATGTGATCGGTTTCGGGGCGGACGTNGCCAGCAAGCTTTTGGAGATTGAGAACAAAGACGAAATTCTGCGTGAGTTGCGCTCCGAATTGGCCGGAGCTGCCGAAGCATATTTGCGGCGCGCCCAATCTCTTTCTAAAAGGCGCCGCGATGCGGCCCGAAGGCTTGAGAAGACGGTGGAATCAGAGATAAACGATCTGGCGATGAAGTCTAGCTTTCACCTCGAGATCACGACATCGGAAGCGGAGGCAAATTGGTCGGCGAGTGGGATTGATCAAGTTCTCTACATGATCGCTACGAACCCTGGCGAGCCTATGCGACAACTTGAACACATCGCGTCGGGTGGGGAGTTGTCGCGCGTGATGTTGGCGTTGAAAGTGAGTGTGGAGTCGGGATCCAAGGATCGCGTGGCGCGGGCGGTCTCGCCCGCGAAAGCCAGCAGCACTCGCCAAGTTGCCAAGGGAACGGCCCAGCGAACCATGGTCTTCGACGAAATCGACACCGGCATTGGAGGACGGGCGGCAGAGTCCGTGGGTAAGAAATTGAAGTCGCTGGCCCGATCGAACCAGGTCCTCTGTGTAACCCACCTGCCGCAAATCGCCACTTTCGCCGATCATCATTACGTGATCGAGAAAAAGGAGCGCAACGGCAGGAGTCGAACCGGTATTCGCCTGGTTGTCGCCGAAGAACGGACCGAGGAAGTGGCCCGCATGTTGAGCGGCGCCAAACTGACGGATACGTCTCGCAAGCACGCGGAACAGATGATTAAAGCAAATGCGTAGGGACAGCGTGCCGCAAACACAATAACCTGTTCGACATAGCAGAGGCAGCGCCGACGACTGCCTACAGCGTCTTGACAAACACTCAGCGGTTAGCTAACCTTGGTTAGCTAACCTATAATCCACATGGAAACCATCACCATCCATAAGGCCAAGACCCAGCTCTCGCGGCTCATCGAAAAAGCTTGTCAGGGCGAGGAGATCATAATCGCCCGGGGAAAGCAGCCGGTCGTGAAGCTAGTGGCTTTGCCAGTCACGCGGAAGAAGCGAACTCCTGGAGCCTGGAAAGGAAAGATATCCTACACTTCAGACGCCTTTGACCCACTGACTGATCAGGAATTGAAAGACCTGGGTTTCGAATAAGCCGCCGTGCCGGAATCTCGTGGCATGCAGATTCTTCTCGACACACATGCTTTGGTTTGGTGGCTGGAAGACGCANGCAAACTGTCTAAACGTGCGAGGGCGATTCTTGAGAATTCCGACAACCGCGTGGTGGTCTCGGCTGTGGTCGGTTGGGAAATTTCAATAAAAGTTGGTATCGGCAAGATGGAGCCGCGATCGCTCATCCAGAGATTAGAGCGTGTGTTGGAGGAACAATCTTTCTCGGAATTGCCGATCACGATGACTACTGCGGTCCGTTCGGGCTTGCTTCCACTTCATCATCGGGATCCATTCGATCGCTTACTGGTGGCGCAAGCTCAATCGCTGAAGGTAGCTATCCTGAGCGCGGACGCCATTTTTGATCGCTACAAGGTCAAGCGGTTGTGGTAGGGCCTGCGACTCATACCGTTCACTGCTCCCAAATCCCCGTTTGCTGCTAATCCCCGCCGTTTCTGTGGCTTACGTTGACCATCATGGCACTTTCCCGATAGTTTACTAGCATCGCCACAATGGGGTAGGTGTACCCTGATAGCATAGGGCTTAAGCCCCATTTCTAAAAGATTCTTGGGAATCCGATATCAGGAGTTTGATGGTGCCAAATAGCCAGGGAAAGACTTTGCTGTTGCTGAAGCCGCGCGGATTCTGCGCCGGGGTGGTACGAGCCATCGATGTGGTTCGCATCGCGCTCGAGGCTTTCGGACCTCCGATTTACGTCCGCAAGGAAATTGTCCACAACAGCTTCGTGGTCGATGAATTGCGCGCCAAGGGAGCGATCTTTGTCGATAGCGAAGACGAAGTTCCTAACGGCGAGCGGGTCATCTACAGCGCTCACGGGGTCTCGCCCGAGGTCCGCGAACACAGCGCCCGGCGCGGTCTGCGCGTGATCGATGCGACCTGTCCCCTGGTGACCAAGGTCCACGTGGAAGCTGTCAAGTTCGCCAAGGAAGGCTATTCACTGATTCTGATCGGACACCACGATCATGACGAGGTTGTGGGAACTTTGGGTGAAGCTCCGCTGGTCACGCAGGTGGTAGGCAATCCTGAACAGGTGAAGTCGCTGACTGTGCCGAATCCAGATCGCGTGGCGTACCTTACGCAAACGACTCTAAGTCTTGACGAGACGAAAGATATTATCGCCGCCCTGAAAAAGAAGTTTCCCAATATTAAAGGGCCGGCGGCGCAGGATATCTGCTACGCCACCGAAAACCGGCAAGTCGCGGTGAAACAGGTAGCCTCGGATGCTGACTTGCTACTGGTTGTCGGTTCAGAAAACAGTTCAAACTCGAACCGTCTGGTCGAGGTGGCGCGGAACCTGGGTACGAACTCGCACCTTATCGACAGTTACAAAGACATTGAACCCGGATGGCTGGTTGATGTGAAGACGATCGCGCTGACGGCTGGCGCTTCCGCGCCAGAATGTTTGGTGGAAGAAGCCATGAAGTTTCTCGCCACCAAAGGTTTCGACAACGTGCAGGAACTCGAAGTGATGCCGGAAAACGTTCGCTTCGGGCTGCCGCCGGAGATTGTCGAAGCTATCGCCGCCGCTCCGGCAGGTGCCACTGCGGATTAACGGAGCTGCCCACTGATGGAAATCAACTTCCCCGACTCGAACTTAGCTTCCGAGCCACAACTTCGTTTCGGCAAAATCGACGGCCTGGCGGGACGTGTCGCCGCTGCCATGAGCGCGGCGCGCCAACTGCTTTTCTCCACGCAGCACGAGGAAGGCTATTGGTGTGGAGAGCTTGAGGCCGATACTACCCTTGAATCCGATTACATTCTGCTTCATACCCTGCTTGGAACCGGCGACCCCGCCCGCTTTCAGAAGGCGGCAAACTGGATTATTCAGCATCAGAATGAAGACGGCGGCTGGAGCATTTACGCCGCAGGCCCGTCGAATATCAGCGCTTCGGTAAAAGCATATTTCGGCCTGAAGCTGGCTGGATACGACGCCGAGCATCCCGTTCTGCAGCGTGCGCGCAAGAAAATTCTCGAACTCGGCGGCGTCACTGAAGTCAATACATTTACCAAGATCTATCTATGTTTCTTTGGCCAGTACGACTATGACGCAGTTCCGGCCATTCCGCCGGAGATCGTTCTGTTTCCCAACTGGTTCTGGTTTAACATTTACGAAATTTCGTCGTGGTCGCGCGCCATCCTTGTTCCGCTTTCGATCTGCTACGCGAAGAAACCCTTCAAGAAAATTCCGCGTGAGATGGGAGTTGAAGAACTCTTCGTCGGCGGCATGCAGAAGACGCGCATGCACCTGCGCTGGTCGAAGAAGCTGGTTTCGTGGCGAAATTTCTTTCTTTGTCTTGATCGACTCACACACTGGTTTGAACGCGTCCACATCCGTCCGCTGCGCTCCATCGCGCTAAAAAGCGCCGAAAGATGGATGCTCGAACGCTTCGAGATGAGTGATGGCCTGGGCGCAATTTATCCCTCGATGATGAACGCCATCATTGCCTTGCGCTGCCAGGGATATTCGCTCGACGATCCACAGGTGATCCGGGCGCTCGATGAGTTTGAAAAACTGGGCATCGAAGAGGGCGACACGTTTCGCATGCAGCCCTGCATGTCGCCCGTCTGGGACACGGCCTATGCGGCCTTCGCTTTGGCAGAAGCCGGAGTTCCTGCGACAGATCCGCGCATGGTGAAGTGCGCCGATTGGATTCTGCAGAAGCAAGTTCGCAATCCCGGCGACTGGCAGATCAAGAACAAGGCGGGAAAACCCGGCGGCTGGTATTTCGAATTCAACAATGAGTTCTATCCTGACGTCGATGACAGCGCCATGGTCTGCTTGGCCCTCAGCCGTGTGGAGCATCCCAACGGCCGCTACCAGCGCGAATCCGTGCAGCGCGCGATCGATTGGATTTTGTCCATGCAGTGCAAGAACGGCGGCTGGGCGTCGTTCGACAAAGACAACGACAAGATGGTGTTCCAGCACATTCCCTTCGCCGACCACAACGCGATGCTCGATCCCGCGACCGTCGATATTACTGGCCGCATTCTTGAGATGATGGCGATTTACGGATACGACAAGAATCATCCCGCGGTAAAGCGTGCGGTTCAGTTCATCCGCGACGAGCAGGAGCCCGATGGCAGCTGGTTCGGCCGCTGGGGAGTGAATTACATTTACGGCACGGCTCTCGTGCTGCGCGGACTGGAAGCCATCGGCATGGACAGTCATGAACCGTGCGTGCAGCAGGCGGCAGAGTGGTTGCGCATGGTGCAGAACCCTGACGGCGGCTGGGGAGAAACTGTGGGCTCTTACGACGATCCGACTTTGCGCGGAGTGGGCGATAGCACTCCTTCGCAAACCGCCTGGGCGATTTTAGGACTGTTGGCCGTTGGCGACACGCGCAGTGACTCCGTGGCTCGCGGCATTGCATATCTGCTGCGCACGCAAAAGGAAGATGGCTCCTGGGATGAACCGTTCTTCACCGGCACCGGTTTCCCGCGCGTGTTCTATTTGAAATATCATCTCTATCGCCAGTACTTTCCGCTGCTCGCGTTGACCACCTATGCCAAGGTGATGGAGAAAGCTGAAAACTAGTTCTCAGTTCTCGGTCCCCTGTCGTTTCGCGCGGAGAAGCTCTGCCGGGTTTCTCAACGTAGGAGGACGCCTTGCCTAAAGGTGACACATGGAGGTTCACAAACCGCGAGGAACTCATTGCCCAGCTGAAACAGCGTGACTGGAAGAATTACTTCAGCGCGGCACATGACAAGGACAATCTCGGTCCGCTCTCGGCGATTTATCGTTCAGTTAGCAGTAGCACTTTCCGCGCGTTCCGCACGCACGAAGAGTGGTCCCCCTCATTTGTATTCAGAGAGTGGGCCGGAAGAGAGCTAGCCGGAGGGAGATTGTCGGAATTGCTCGCAGTCCGATCGAACGATCAGTACCGCGGTTGGGCGGTGAAGCTAGCGAAAGATCTCAGCAAGGAATGGCAAAAGCGTCTGCACTACGAGCTCGAGATTCCGAGGGCCTTGAAGCTCGTAAACCTTCTAGCGAAAGGCCTCTGCATCGTACACCGGTGTGGCCGGATAGGTTCGAGGTAATCGTTTCGTTCGTAGAGGTACCCCTCGATAAATACTCACTCCGGCCTCTTGCTTGCATTCCTGAATTGGGGAGCCTAGGCATCAAGTGGAACAACGCCAGCATGGGCTCGATCAAGGATTTGAAGACGTACGCAAAAATCCAAGAGTCAATCCGGGCTTTTTGCGGGGAGGCAAATGTTCCGCCGCTTGCCTACGATTTTCTCGCTTGGGACGTTCCCCACGGTAAGGGGTGAATTTCTCGTGCATGGATATACATGCGACTTCGAACGGCTCTGGTTTTAACTGAGAACTGCTCTGGAAGGTGAGGTCCAAAAAAAAGGTGAACGTCGAAAACGACACTCGGCGTGTTGCCGTGGCCGCCATTGTAGTTGAAGTGTTTATACTGGAGCAGGATGCAGTTCGAGTGGGATGCGCGGAAGGATGCAGCGAATCAGCGAAAGCATGGGGTCGGATTCCGTGAGGCCACTACGGTATTTGGCGATCCTCTCGCAACAACATTCCTCGATCCTGACCATTCGACCTGGGAGCAGAGATACTTGACCATTGGCTCATCAGTAAACGGTCGCCTGCTTGTCGTGGTTCATGCCGAACGCGGTAATGCAGCCCGCATCATCAGCGCGAGGTCAGTGACTCCGCGCGAGAGAAAATTTTATGAAGAAGACCACTAATCATCGAAATGACGACGACATTCGCCCCGAATATGATTTCGCCTCCATGAAGGGAGGCGTCCGCGGAAAGTATTATGAACAGCATAGAAAGGGAACGAATGTCGTCCTACTCCAGCCCGACGTAGCTGAAGCCTTTCCCACGGAGGATGCGGTGAACGAAGCGCTGCGCGGCATCCTCAGTACGGCGCGTGCTGTTCGGCGGACCGGGGGACTGCCTGATCGTGCAATCCAGAGCACAAGCGGGGAATTTAAGCGCCGCACGCGAAGATGATTCCCCTGAATGCTCACCTTCCTCACAGGCGCCACCGGATTTCTAGGCTCGCACGTGGCCCGCGCGCTCGCCGACCAGGGCGCACAACTCCGCCTGCTCGTCCGCTCCACCAGCAGCCTTAGAAACTTGGAGGGCCTGAACGCCGAGACCGCCATCGGCGATCTGCGCGACGCGGCATCTCTCGAGAAAGCAATGGCAGGGTGCGACACGGTGTTTCATGTGGCCGCCGATTATCGCCTGTGGGTGCGCGATCCCGTGGAAATGTACCGTTCGAATGTGGAAGGTACGCGCGCGATTCTGGAAGCGGCGCGCAAGAATGGCGTCCGCTGCGTCGTCTACACATCGAGCGTGGCCACCATAGGATTCACGGGAAACGGTCATCCGGCTGACGAAGATTCGCCAGTTTCGCTCGCGGATATGATTGGGCACTACAAGCGGTCGAAGTTTATGGCCGAACAAGTCGCGCTGGAAGCCGGGCGCGGCGATATGCGCGTGGTAACCGTGAATCCGACCACGCCAGTCGGCGAACGGGATATTAAGCCGACGCCGACCGGACGGATCGTCGTGGATTTTCTGAAACGCAAGTTCCCGGCTTACGTCGAAACCGGATTGAATCTGGTGGATGTTCGGGAATGCGCCCGTGGACACCTGGCGGCAATGGAAAAAGGTAAAAGTGGCGCGCGCTACATTCTTGGCGGGGAGAATCTGACGCTGAAGCAGATTTTGGACAAGCTGGCCGCGATCTCGGGATTGCCCTCGCCAACCGTTAAGCTTCCCTACGCCGTTGCCTACGTGGCCGGCGCAGTCGATGAAATGTTTTCTGGCCGCCTGCTTGGTCGTGAACCGCGCGCCACGCTGGAAACGGTCCGTATGGGCAAGAAGAAAATGTGGGCGAGTTCCGGCAAGGCCGAACGCGAACTGGGATGGAAACAAATCCCCGTGGATGATGCATTGCGCCGTGCAGTGGAGTGGTTCAGGTCTAACGGCTATGCATAAAATCGCCATTGTCGCCGCCCTTGATCGCGAAGTCAGCGCTTTGATCAACGGGTGCACCCGAGCGGAGCGGGAACATCAGGGCCGCAAGTTCATGTTCTTCGAGCGGGACGAAATGGTTCTCGTTTGCGGAGGAATTGGAATGGAAGCAGCCCGCCGGGCTGCGGAGGCGATCATCGGGCTGTATCATCCGGCGCTGGTGCAGTCGGTAGGGTTTGCCGGAGCCTTAGAAGCGGATCTCGATGTAGGCGATATTTTTACCCCTGCCGTCGTGGTCGATGCCCGCGATGGCAGCCGCACAAAGATCGCTGCAGGAACGGGGACGCTGGTGACATTTATGGCGGTCGCCGATACGCGTCAAAAGTCGGCCTTGGCACAAGCCTACAGCGCGCAGGCCGTGGATATGGAAGCCGCCGCCGTGGCGGCGGCGGCCGCCGCTCACGGAATTCCGTTCACCGCAACAAAAGTGATCTCTGATGGGTTACATTTTGAAATGCCGGAATTGAGCCGCTTTATTGACTCGCAGGGCCGATTCAATACGGTAGGCTTTGCGGCATTCGTCGTCTTGCGGCCATGGCTGTGGCGCTCCGTTGTTACTTTGGCCAGCAATAGCAGCAAGGCAGCCAGAAGTCTCGGCGACTATTTGCAGCACAGTCTGCGAAGCGCGAACGACACGGTTGAAGCCAACATTACATAGACCTCATCTAACGCCGATGGCCATTGCTGGGCAAATCGCGATCGAACGCCATAGTCACTCGATTCCCGCCACTATGTTGGCCGCGGTTTATCGTGGAGTGAACGATGTTCGCCTCGAAACCGTTCCGGTTCCTGAAATCGGCCCTGGCGAATTATTGCTCCGCGTGCACACTTGCGGCGTCTGCGGTACCGACCTAAAAAAAATCGCTACCGGCTCCCATTCCGCGCCACGCATTTTCGGCCACGAAACGTCTGGAGTAGTGGCGGCGGTTGGCAGGGATGTTTCCAGGTTCGAGCCCGGTGATCGGGTGATGGTGTTTCATCACATCCCCTGCCGCCAGTGCTACTACTGCCGTCACAAGACATTCGCCCAGTGCCCGACCTATAAGAAAGTGGGGTGCACCGCCGGTTTTGAACCTTCCGGCGGAGGATTCGCCGAGTACGTCCGGATCATGGATTGGATCGTAGACCAGGGAACGGTAAAGATTCCCGCGGGCGTGTCCTTCGAGCAGGCCGCTTTCGTGGAACCTGTGAATACCTGCATGAAGGGGATCGAGGCCTTGCGTCTGCAACCCGGAGAAACGGTCCTGGCAATCGGACAAGGCCCCATCGGCATCATATTAAGCGTATTGGCACGAAGGGCGGGGGCCACCGTTATTACTTCCGATTTATACCCCGAGAGGCTTAAAATAGCTAAAAGCCTTGGATTTGAGCATACGATCGACGCGTCGCAGTCAGACGCGGTTCAGTGTGTACGCCAGCAGACCGAAGGCCGTGGTGCCGACGCTGTACTGTTAGCTGTGGGCAGCAATGCCTTGATTCGTTCTGCCATGGATGCAGTGCGCCCCGGAGGGCGGGTATTGCTTTTTGCGCAAACTCAGCGCGGCGAGGTAGTGGTGGACCCGGCCGCGATTTGTGTCGATGAAAAGGCGCTGGTCGGCTCCTATAGCGCCTCGGTAGATTTGCAGGAGGAGTCGGTTCGATTCGTGATGAATCGCGAAATGGATCTGGAGCAGTTGATCAGTCATCGTTTTCCGCTGCAGGATGCTGCGAAGGGATTAGAACTCGCCGCTCACCCGCAGCCTGGTTCCATGAAAGTCGTGATTCAGCCCGGGCTTGCCTGGGAAGGAAACAAGCAGTGAATGGAAAAATGACGGCCGCCGTCCTTTACGGCAAAGAAGATCTCAAGATTGAAAGAGTACCCATCCCTCGCGTGGAAAAAGGCGAGGTGCTGGTTAAGGTGCAAGTCGCGCTCACCTGCGGCACCGATCTCAAAGTCTACCAACGCGGCTATCACGCCCGGATGATTGTTCCTCCTGCGCTCTTCGGCCATGAACTGGCTGGAGTGATCGAGGAAGTCGGCGAGGGCGTCCACACCTTCAAGAAGGGCCAGCGGGTAGTGGCTCTCAATTCCGCACCTTGCCAGATGTGCTTCTATTGCTCCAAGCATCAGGAAAATTTGTGCGAGGACTTGCTCTTCAACAATGGAGCCTACGCCGAATATATCCGCGTTCCACGGCGCATTGTAGAAGCCAACATGCTCGTGATCCCGCCCAACGTGAGTTTTGAAGACGCCGCCATGACCGAGCCTCTAGCCTGTGTCTTGCGCGGCCTGCACGAAACCGGAGTCGAGATCGGCGACACGGTGACCATCATCGGCGGCGGCCCCATCGGACTCATGTTCGTTCAAGTGGCGCGTGCCATCGGCTGCAACGTGATTTCGGTCGTCAAGCGTGATGAACAAGTTACCGCCGCTAAACACATGGGCGCACATGAAATTGTGCAGACCACGAAGGCTCCGGATGTGGTCGAAGCCGTGCGTGCGCTCGCCCCACAGAAGCGCGGTTGCGACGTAGTGATCGAAGCCGTAGGCCGTCCTGAAGCATGGGAATGGGCCGTGGAGATGGTGCGCAAGGGTGGTACGGTAAACTTCTTTGGAGGATGCGCCAGCGGTTCGAAAGTTCAACTCGATACCAACCGACTGCATTATTCCGAAATCACGCTCAAAGCCACGTTCCATCACACGCCGGAGACGGTGCGTCGCGCTTTTGGCCTGATCGCCGCCAAGAAAATCCGCCCCACCGATTACATCACCGGGGAAGCTCCGCTCTCCAGTTTGCAGAAGGTGCTGCGGCACATGCTGAATCGCGGCGGCGACATCAAAACCGCGATCATTCCCGGCCACTGATTGGCGGCTGTGCTCTAGTCGGTGAGCAACGGCATTCATTCGCCCAGCACGTCAGTGCTGGTGGATCCGAGAAAGGATGAAGCGGAGTCTTTTTCGGGAAAGTCAGAGCCTGTCCCTAGTTCTTCAATCCCTCGGGAACCGACTGAAATGGTACGATTTGCTACGGAATGATTCCTGCAACCAACTCCGGCTCTCATCTGACAATTGCGCCTTCGGGAGCGTTGAGCTGGAGCCGCCTACCCGCGGAATACGCCATACCGGAGTCCGCTCCTTCGCTCGAAGAATCCCGCGAATATTGCCGGCAGTTGGCCCGCACTCACTACGAAAATTTCTCGGTTGCCACATGGTTCCTTCCTAAAAAACTGCGCCAGGATTTTCTTAATGTCTATGCGTATTGCCGCATTTCCGACGATCTGGGCGATGAAGTAGGAGACGCTGCTGCATCTTTAGCATTGCTCGATGAATGGCAATCGCAACTTGACGCCTGCTATGAGGGCAGTCCGCGCCATCCGGTTTTTGTCGCCCTCGCAGAAACGGTGCGAAAATTCGATATTCCAAAATATGAATTCTCCGATTTACTCATTGCCTTTCGTCAGGACCAGACTGTCAACCGCTTTGAAACTTTCGACGATGTTCTCGCTTACTGCCGCTATTCAGCCAATCCGGTAGGCCACCTCGTGCTTTACTTATGCGGCTACAGAGATGCTGAGCGGCAGCAGCTTGCCGACTGCACTTGCACTGCGCTGCAACTGGCAAACTTCTGGCAGGATGTGAGCGTCGATTACGGCAAGGGTCGAATCTATTTGCCGCTGGAAGATCTGCGCCGCTACTCGGTCAGCGAAAAGGACATTGAGCAGCAGCGCAACACGCCCGCCTTCTGCGAGATGATGAAGTTTGAGGTGGAACGCGCGCGTGAATGGTTCGAACGTGGACTGCCGCTCGTAGGTCAGGTAAACAAAGAGTTGGCCGTCGATCTCGAACTTTTCAGCCGGGGCGGCCAGGAAATTCTCAACGCGATTGAGCGGCAGGGCTTCGCGGTGCTCGGCCGCCGTCCGGTAATCTCAAAGCCGCGCAAGCTCGCGCTCATCGCCCGCGCCGCACTGGGGAAGCTGCGATGAGTGCTGGAGCGCAGCCCGTACTAATCCCGTGGACTCCCGCGCCAGCGCAGCTTACCATGGCGTATTCAGTCTGTCGCGGCATCACGCGCGCAAACGCTAAGAATTTCTATTACGCGTTTCTAGTCCTGCCCAAACGCAAGCGTGAATCCTTTTGCGCGGTGTACGCTTTCATGCGCCGCTGCGACGACATTGCCGACGACGCTGTCTTGAGCATCGAGGAACGCCGCTACAAACTCGATGTCTGGCTGGATGCTCTGCATCGCGTCCAGCAAGGCGAACCCAGTGACGACCCAATTCTGCTGGCACTCACCGACACGCAACGGCGATTCACCATTCCCGCCGGCCTGCTCGACGAACTCGCGATGGGCACGGCGATGGATATCGAGCCGGTAGCAGAGGGGTTGGAGGACTCTGTCCCAACTGCCAGCCCGGTTCCCGGATTGATGGTTCAGTACCAAACCTTCGAAGAGCTTAAAGTGTATTGTTATCGAGTGGCATCGGTGGTGGGCCTGGTCTGCATTCACATCTTCGGATATCGCGATCCTGCCGCCGAGTCTCTGGCTGAGGAATGCGGCCTCGCCTTCCAACTCACCAATATTATTCGCGACGTAAAAGAGGACGCCGCGATGGGCCGCGTTTACCTGCCGCAGGAAGATCTGGCGAAGTTCGGATTATCGGCTGCGAACCTTCTCGGTGCTCCAGAACCGGCCCGCGTCCGTCCGCTTCTCGCCTTGGAAGCGGATCGAGCGCGTGAATACTACCAGTCCGGCGAGCAACTGAATTCCTACATTTCCGAAGACAGCCAGCCCGCGCTGTGGGTGCTGGTCAACATCTATCGCAAGCTGCTGGAAAAAATCGCGGAGCGCGATTATGACGTCTTCAGCGGCAAGATCAGCCTGACCGTCACCGAAAAGCTGCGAATTCTGGCGAAAGGCTTCCTGCAGCGGATTACCTGATACCTGATACTTTATGAGTTGTCATTCTGAGCCGGGCGCAACCCCGGTGATGAAGCTGCTGTGTCCTCAGCGGCACCGAATCTCTGCATGACTCAAGAATCCGCTCAACCTACGGTAGCCATTGCCGGCGGAGGTCTCGCCGGTCTTGCCGCCGCCTGCGCACTCGCCGATTCCGGTTTCCACGTCACTCTTTTCGAGCGCCGCCCTTACCTCGGGGGCCGCGCTTCTTCGTATGAGCATCCCGGTACTGGCGAGGTAGTCGATAACTGCCAACACGTTCTATTTCGCGTTTGTACCAACCTGATTGAGTTCTACCGGCGCATCGGCGTCGAAGACAAAATCCGCTGGTATGACGAGATGACATTCATCGAACCCGGCGGCCGCACCAGCGCCATGCGTGCGTCTCCACTGCCCGCTCCGCTCCATACTGCGCCGTCTTTTCTGCGATTTCCGTTTCTGGACGCGAAAGACAAGTTCGTAATCTCGCGTGCGATTGCGGCCTTGACTCTAACCGCGCAACCCGATACCGGACGTTCTTTCCAGGAATGGCTACAGCAACGCCACCAAACTCCCAATGCAATCGAGCGCTTCTGGAAACCTATTCTGGTCAGCGCCCTCAGCGAAGATCTCGATCTCATTTCAGTTTCCTATGCGGCTCAAGTGGTTCGTGAGTCAATGAAGTCGCCAGAGGCGCGCCATATGGGCGTCCCCAGCATTCCCTTGACCGATCTTTATAACCACGCAGGCGACTACATTCGAGCTCGCGGTGGCGAGATTCGATTGCGCACCTCGCTCGAAACTTTTTCTGCCGAACCGTGTCAAGTCCGCTTGCGTGTAAACGACAACGAAGAGGAATTCGACTTTCTTATTCTCGCTCTGCCGTTCAACACGCTTGCCAATGTGCTGCCCGAAACTCAAGAGGCTGCGCCCTTGCGCGAGAAACTCAGCCACTTCGAGTCCTGTCCGATCACCGGAATTCATCTGTGGTTTGACCGCCAAATCACAGAACTCGATCACGCTGTACTGCTCGATCGAACCATTCAATGGATGTTTCACAAGTCGCGTCTGCTGACTCCGCGAGGCGAGGCGAACTCTTCGGGCAGTTACATTGAACTCGTCGTCAGCGCCTCGAAAAGCCTCATCGACAAATCTAAGACCGAAATCGTCGACCTCGCACTGAAAGAAGTCCGTGAATTCTTCCCGCGCGCGCGTGCAGCGAATTTGGTGAAATCGACCGTGATCAAGGAAGTCCACGCCACCTACTCCCCGCGTCCCGGCATTGACGCCTACCGCCCGCCACAATCCACAGCATGGCCCCGCGTCTTTCTCGCCGGCGATTGGACCGCTACTGGCTGGCCCGCCACCATGGAAGGGGCTGTGCGAAGCGGATACTTGGCGGCGGAAGCGCTGGCGCGCTCTGCTGGAATGAGGGCCTTACGCTTTCTCGCACCGGACCTGCCTGCCATCGGCCTGATGCGCTTTTTCGTTTCTTCGTCGAAAACAACCCCCTAAACTCTGCCGTTGCCCATTACGCTCCTTCAAGCTAAACTCGTGTCGTTCGCCGGCAGTTGCTTCGGATTTGGGGCGTAAGCCTATGATCAGTCGTACATTCGTCTGCGCGTTCCTGCTTCTATTCTTCTCGAGTAGCACGTCCGCTCAGGTTTTGAGCTTCCCTTCGTCGCAAGGGGGAGCCATGACTAACATGGCTTCGTCTGCCCTAAATCTGGTGCAGTCCACCATGATGGATTCGAATTTATTTACGATAAATACTCAAGCCCGCAGCCCCCTCGAGACTCCTAGTGGTTCTCTTTCCAAGCTCGATCTCCAAGCTCCAGGCAAAGCTAAGCGGGAATATGAAAAGGGCTATCAGCTTCTGATGAAAAAGGATCTGCAGGCCGCCGTCGAGCACCTGACCATCGCGACGACCGTCTATGCTAATTTCGTATCGGCACACAACGCACTTGGTTCCGCTTATCTGAGTTTGGGCCAGAACGATCAGGCGCGAGCGGCATTCGCCCATGCCATCGCGCTCGATGATCACCTGCCCACTTCCTATTTCAATCTCGGTTGCGCCGAACTCGCCCTTAAGCATTATCCTGCCGCGGAAGAGGCGATCCAAAAGGCCTCTACAATCGCTCCCCTCGATCTGACACTTCTCACCGCCCTCGCTTATGGGCAGTACATGAATCAGAACTTTTGGGGGGTCGTAAAGACCGCGCAGCAGGTGCACAAGCGCAAGCATGACGGTGCCGCCATGATCCACTTCTTCGCCGCAGCGGCTTGGGAGGCGCAACAGAACTACTCAGAGGCACAAGGCGAGCTCGACACTCTTCTGAATGAAGATCCCAGATCGCCGGCCGCAGGGCAGGCTCACCAGATGATGCAGGAGATCAAGGAAGAGGCGAGCCGCCCTGCAGCAGCCGCCCCGGAATTAAAGGTCTCTTTCTCCGAGGTTCCGAGTGAAGTACCGTCTGGTCCGGCGCACTTGCCCGAGCGCATCCGCAAGCTCATGCAGGAGTCAAGAGAAAGTGCTCAAATCGCGGAAGCCGAGGCGGAAGCGTGTCCCAACTGCGGGGCTCCAGGCTCTCCAACTTCATCCGTGCCAGTTGCTGCGCCCGGCATCGCTCGTCAATCAAGAATCTCCCGCGAAAAGTACACCGGATTCACGCTCCGTTCCTCGGCCGAGGAAGTTGCAGTTTTCTTTGCTGCCACCGATCACGGAAAACCAGTAAGCAATCTCACCCTGAAAGATGTCGGAATTCGCGACGATAGCAAGCTACCGGCCGCCGTTACGGGGTTCCGCAACCAGTCCGAATTGCCCCTTCGGCTCGGTCTCGTCATCGATACCAGCGATTCCGTTGCCGCGCGCTTCAAGTTTGAACAGGAGTGTGCTGCGCGATTTCTGCAGAAAGTGGTAACTGGACCAGATGATTTGGCCTTTGTGGTCGGATTTGCCAATTCCGTGCTTCTGATCCAGGATTTCAGTGACGACCAGAGGCTGATCTCTCATGCTGTCAGCCAACTCGTGCCTTCGGGAGGCACTGCCTTGTGGGATGCTGTCGCCTTTGCCGCCGACAAACTCGCGACCCGCCCTGAATCCCAGCCCGTCGCCAGAATTCTCGTCGTCATCAGCGACGGAGACGATAACTCCAGCAGCGCCACGGCAAAAGAGGCGATCAACCACGCACAGCATGGAGAAGTTACGACTTACACTGTCAGCACTCGTGATATTACCGATACGGTCGTAAGCTCTTTAGTGGGTGAGCATGCTTTAAAGACCTTGGCCGACCTCACCGGAGGCGCCGCCTTGACACCGGGTTCCATTCATCGCCTCAACGGAAGCTTGACTGATCTGCAACAGGTGATCCGAAGCCGTTATCTGGTTTCCTACAAGCCAGCACTCTTCAAGCGTAATGGGCAGTATCGAGCCATCGATATCACCGCTGAGAAAGACGGCCACAAACTGCACGTGTATGCCCGCAAAGGCTACTTCGCAGCAGCGAGTGCGCCCCCCTCAGATCAGTTTTGAGCTGCGAACTGGCATCGCTTCCTTGCTTTCGCAATTGCTAGTAGCAGAGCCGTTACGCAGCAGATTGAATCACTTCAGCAAAAATAACGAGAGGCAGCTGCTTGCGAAAATTGTCCCGGCGTCTAGTGGCCCCCGACGCGCTCTTCGATCTTCGAGACAAACTTCGGCGTGTGGCTTTTCATCAGCTGTTCCAGGCCAGGCCTGAACTCGTGGAGGAGATTCATGCCCGCGTCGTTGCCAATCGTCGAACCAAAATCGCTGAACGGAGCGGAGGCCGACCGATTCCAGGCTGGACGGTACGCCATGTGCAGTGCGGCCGCACTCAACACACCAGCGAAGTACGAGGTGTTGACCCTGCCCTTGCCAGTTTCATCACGCGTAACAAAAATACGCGAGGCTGCATATAGCGCCCGTCCCTTCAAACTATCGCTGGTCGACGGATGGTAGTTTAAATTTCGCTTGAGCAGCGCCGGATACAGGTACTTATCAAAAAGGTTATGGGAGGTTTTTTGGCCAGAAGCGGCTGGATAGACAGGGCTGAACACAGAGCTCGCGGGCCGAGCCATATTTCCCATCCCCGATCGGCTTGTCACCTCTGCGCTAGCTGCGAAGCGCGCGCTGCCTTCAGCGGCGAATATTCGCCCCGTTCCCAACTGCTCCGAGGCTGCTGCCGACGGGGCATCCGGCAGAGAGCTTAACACCATCATGTCGAGTCGCTGCTGGCAAACTGCTCCACAAGCCGCCAGCAACAGGAAGGATGCGACTCGGATTGAAAAAATTGACGTAACCATAACCACAACTCAACCTGAAAGTAGCACGTCAGCGGCCACACTTCTGAGCAACACAGCTCGTTTCCCAGCCATAGCTTGGGTGACGAAAGCCAACCCTTGGTTGTGAACCATATTCCAATCGCATTGTTTCTAAGGTATTTATGCGAGTCTGATGTGCAAACTACCGTACCTCGCAAAAGCCTGACTGAGCCGTATACCTATCAATCGTCGCCTCGGTCTTGATTAGCGAAGAAATAGTTTTGGCATAGCTGTGTTGACTTTTACGCGGTGTGCAACCGGTGGTACGGATATAGGTAAAGCCTTTCATCAGAAACTGTTCTCATTAAAACCCGCGGCTGTGCTCTCGTTGCCAGATCTGAGAAAAAATACTCATCGACTGTCGATCTCCCTCTCGAAGACGCAGGACGATTCGCGGCGGGCCGAAGAGACTGCCCAGCAAGCCCCGCATTTGCTAGAGGCAATAGCAAGGGCGGACAGACTTCAAGGTGCGCGTATCCAACATCAGTGAAAGCAAATCCCCGGCAATGTACTCGGTGTTATGCAGATGTTTTGCTAACCCAGTTGCAGATGTTTGCGACTACGCAGCGAGGGCGGACACATACAGGAAAATACTGATGCAACTAAGTCCTTGTATATCAATGCGATATATAGTATTACTTAAGATGATCGACTAGCCACAATGGCATTCGCCGTGCACTCAAAGTAGCGGAGGATCACTTCACCCATGCGTCGCTCGATAAGGTTTTTTGCAATTTCGCTCCCGCTGCTGCTGATACTTTCAGGAGCGGCACTCGCCGACAGCTGCGATACGTTCTCGGCTTTCAAATGCGCCAAAGGCGTGCACGATGGCGCCTTTATCGGAGGTTCCGGAAGCGCCATCTCCTCACCCGGAGCAGGACTTCTTCTTAACAGCAATATGTTCACGGTTTCCACCCACAACGGTGCTGGTGGGGCCGACGTGATTATCCTTGCCGCCTCCAGTGCGCCCTTGACGGGCACTTTGGATGGAAAGTCATTCGTCAGCCTGGGCAGCTCTCTTACAGGAAGCTTCCCGGAAGATGGCGCCAATGGAGCAATCGTCACCAATTTGCAACAGGCGAGTCTCTGTGGTGCCTGCGCGTCCAAACTGTACTTCGGCTATGTTGACCTAGGCGTCGCGCTCCCAGCCAAGGGCACAATTACCGTCACCGCCAGCGGGGTTGGTGCGGGAACCGCAGTTTATGCAGAAGTGCTGAACAGCAGTGGAAAGATCATCTACATTACTGCGAACTCGGAGTCGGGAGTGTTCGGAAAGACTCTTAGCACGGTTCCAGAACCCGGATCGCTTTCGCTGCTATTTACCGGCCTGTGCGGCATCACCGGGGGCGCATGGCGTAAACTGCGCGGCTAATTTCAACCTGTTGTTACAGACCTCGGGCGAACCTGCCCGAGGTTTTCTTTTTGCTCGAGAGATTATCGTCCGCAGATTGACCGCGGCTCAACGATCACCCTAAGATGCCAGCACATTCTGCATGTCCGGTCACAATGTTATTGAGTCAGCGTGCAGCGAAATGAAGCGTGGCCCGTCTATTACCACGCCGTCGCGATTTCTGGGAGGAGAATGGATGATGAAGAATCTTATGGTTGTTCCGGTAATTCTGCTGGTCTGCACTTTCGCTTTCGCGCAGGGTGACGAAGTTGCTCCCAATGAGAATCTGGTTGCCGAGGGGATTCCCAAAATTCCTGTTTCTCTGGCCGACGCCGTGGGCCGCTACAGTGAGTTTCGCTCCGCCGACTTCACCAGTTGGCACCCAAACAAGCGCGAGATGCTGATTACAACCCGCTTTGCCGATACCGCTCAAGTGCATCAGGTAAAGTTCCCGGGTGGCGCAAGGACTCAGCTCACGTTTTTCCCCGACCGCATCGCAGGGGCCGAGTACCAGCCGGGTAGTGGCGACTCGCTCCTGTTCGTGAAAGACATTGGCGGAGGCGAGTTCTTCCAACTCTATCGCTACGACTTTTCTACTGGCGACATCACGCTGTTGACGGACGGCAAGTCGCGCAACATCAGTCCGCACTGGTCGTATCAAGGCGACCGCGTGGCTTACGGTTCTACCAAGCGCACGGGGAACGATGTGGACATTTGGGTGGTAAAAGCGAGCGATCCAGGAAGTGCGCACATGGTTGCGCAAATGGAAGGAGGAGGATGGGAAGTTTCCGACTGGTCGCCCGACGGCAAGCAGTTGCTGGCGACAGACACCGTGTCGGCGGCGGAGAGCTACGTGTGGCTCATCGACATCGCAGCCGGGAAAAAGGACTTGCTCACTCCAAAGACTGGCTCAGAAAAGACCGGCCCAGAAACCGTGGCATACAGTAATGCACACTTTGGCAAAGATGGTAAGGGCATCTACTTCACCAGCGATCAGGACTCGGAGTTCGAGAGGCTGGTTTTCATGGACCTGAGCTCGCACAAGACTACGGTGCTGACTCCCGATCTCAAATGGGATGTGGATGAATTTGATCTGTCGAAAGACGGGCGCTGGATTGCCTTCGAGGCGAATGAGGATGGCATAAGCGTCCTACATGTTCTCGACATCAGTGCAAGAAAGGAAGTCCCGGTCCCCAAGCTTCCGGTCGGCGTGTTGTACGGCATCTCCTGGCGCAATCACTCCCGCGAGGTAGCCTTCAATTTGAGTACGGCGAGCCAGGACTATGACGCGTACTCGTTGGATATGGCGACGGGCAAGTTGGAGCGTTGGACCTTCAGCGAGACTGGCGGACTTAACACTGCGGGGTTCGCGGAGCCCAAGTTGATCCACTGGAAGTCATGGGATGACCGCTCCATTTCCGCGTTCCTCTACAAACCTCCGGCGAAGTTCGCCGGCAAACGTCCGGTGATTATCGATATTCACGGGGGGCCTGAAGGTCAGGTCCGTCCTGACTTTCTTGGACGCGACAACTATTACATTAACGAACTCGGCATAGCCATCATCTATCCGAACGTACGCGGCTCGACCGGGTACGGCAAGACTTTTCAGAAACTCGACAACGGACTTCTTCGCGAAGGCTCGTACAAGGACATCAATTCCCTGCTCGACTGGATTCAAACTCAGCCCGACCTCGACGCCGGAAAAGTAATGATCACGGGCGGGAGCTACGGCGGATTCATGACTCTCGCCGTAGCTACGAATTACAACGACCGCATTTGTTGTTCTGTGGATGTGGTGGGGCCGTCGAATCTGGTCACATTTCTTGAACACACTTCAGGTTACCGGCAGGATCTGCGGCGGGTCGAATATGGCGATGAGCGCGACCCGAAGATGCACGAATTTCTGGAAAGCATCGCGCCCGCCAACAAAGCGAAGAATATCACCAAGCCGCTGTTTGTAATCGCCGGACAAAACGACCCGCGCGTTCCTGCCAGCGAGTCGGCGCAGATGGTGCAGGTGGTACGGAAGAATGGGACCCCGGTGTGGTGGCTACTGGCCAAAGACGAAGGCCACGGCTTCGCCAAGAAGAAGAACCGCGATTATCAGTTTTATGCGACGGTGATGTTTGTGAAGGAATATCTGCTGAAGTGAAATGCATTGTGTAGAGGCGTAACTGGTTTCGTCCGGCGGCGTGGTGCCGCAAAACAAAATGAGCGACCTACGCCTCTACGATTCGGCTACTCTTAGGCCGCCAGGCCTTAGCTTGTGCTTCAAGTCTTCCGCGATCTGCTTTCCGTGGAAGCGTCCATTCTCGATGAATATTTCGTTTGTGCTGGAGCCTGCGACAATCACTCCCGCTACATAGACTCCGGGTACATTGCTTTCAAGCGTAACCGGATCGCAAACTGGGCGGCACTGCTGGTCAGAAAGCTCGATGCCCATGCTGCGCAAAAAATCGTAGTCGGGATGGTAGCCAATCAGTGCCAGCACGAAATCATTCTTCAATCGCATGGGACCATGCGGAGTCACAATCACAACATAGTCTATCCCGATTTCCCGCACGGAACTGTTGAAGTAAGCCTCGATGTCTCCATTCTTAATGCGATTCTCCAGGTCTGGCTTAATCCAGTATTTGACATGGCGATGCAGCTGCGAACCGCGATAGACGAGGGTTACGCGGGCGCCGTGCCGCCAGAGATCGAGCGCGGCGATGGCGGCTGAGTTCTTGCCGCCGATCACCAGCACATCGCTGTCGTAATAAGGATGAGGCTCGCCGTAGTAGTGCGAAACCTTGGGCAGATCCTCGCTGGGCAGACAAAGCTGATTGGCCAGATCGTAGTATCCAGTGGAGACGATCACTTTGCGGGTTTGGTAGTCATGCGGACGGCCGGCGCGGTCGGTAGCGGTGATACTGAAGTTGCCATCTTCTCCCATCACCGTCTTGACCCACTCGTACTGGCGAATATCGAGACGATAGTGTTCCGCGACTTTGCGGTAGTACTCGAGAGCTTCTTCGCGAGTAGGCTTTTGGTTCGCAGTGGTGAAAGGAATCTCGCCGATCTCCAGAAGTTCAGGAGTTGTAAAAAACAGCATCCCCGCCGGATAGTGAAACAGCGAATTCACCAGGCAGCCCTTGTCTACCACTACGACTTTGAGGCCCAGCTTTTGCGCCTCGATGGCGCACGCCAATCCGGTCGGCCCAGCCCCGATGACGAGCACGTCGGTGCGCATCTCGGGATGGGGCTCAACCTTGGCCTTAGGCAGAGTTTCAGTGACGTCGGCAGTGAGAGCGTTGGGCATTCGGTTTTTCGTGACGGTCGGGCACACGACTGGGGGCGAGGACTGTCAGAAACCGATGATTTTAGCATGCGGACTCTCTCAGCCCTGTGGACATCACGTGGGCGTGCGCTGGAGCACGCTGCGGCGCTTGCTCCGCGCTATAATCTCGGGTTACTCCATTCACATCGCTCTATTCAGGACTTACTATGCCCACCTCCGTAGAATCCATGAGCCGAATGCGCACTGAATCCGACAGCATGGGAAAGATCGAAGTCCCAGCCAATGTGTACTGGGGCGCTCAGACCCAGCGCTCATTGCTGCATTTCAACATTGGGCGCGACACCATGCCGCCGGAGTTGATTCATGCTTTCGGCATTCTCAAGAAGGCATGTGCGCTGGTGAATCAGGACTTGGGCAAGTTGCCAGCCGATAAAGCAAAGCTGATTGTGCAGGCGGCGGACGAGGTAATTGCGGGCAGACTGGATGATCAGTTCCCCTTGCGCGTCTGGCAAACCGGAAGCGGCACCCAGACCAACATGAACGTGAACGAGGTCATCTCGAATCGGGCGATTGAAATTGCGGGCGGCGAGATGGGGTCAAAGAAGCCGGTGCATCCCAATGATGACGTGAATATGTCGCAGTCGTCGAATGACACGTTTCCGGCGGCCATGCACATCGCCGCTGCGGATCGAGTGAAGAACGCGCTGATTCCGGCGATTCGTAGCGTGCACGATGCGATTGCGGCCAAAGCAAAAGAATTCAATGACATCGTCAAGATCGGCCGCACCCATTTGCAGGATGCCGTGCCGCTTACTTTCGGCCAGGAGTTCGGCGGCTGGGCCAGCCTGCTGGAGCGCGATGTCAAGCGGCTGGAGCAGGCTCTGGACGGGCTTTACGATTTGGCGATCGGCGGAACTGCAGTGGGAACGGGTTTGAATACGCATCCGGAATTTGCGGAGCGCGCTGCAAAAACAATTGCCGAACTCACTGCACTTCCCTTCCGCTCCCATGCCAACAAATTTGCCGCGCTGTCGGCGCACGATGAGATCGTATTCGCGCAGGGCGCGATGGAGACGCTCGCGGCTTCTCTGATGAAGATTTCGAACGACATCCGCTGGCTGGCTTCCGGGCCGCGCTGCGGACTAGGCGAGCTTTCGATTCCTGAGAACGAGCCGGGGTCATCGATTATGCCGGGCAAGGTGAATCCCACGCAGGCTGAGGCGATGACGATGGTCTGCGTGCAGGTTCACGGCGCAACCGCGGCAGTGGGCATGGCCGGATCGCAGGGCAACTTTGAACTCAACGTTTACAAGCCGGTGATCATTTACAACTTTCTGCACTCGGTCACGCTGATCGCCGACGCCTGTCACGGATATGTCGAATACATGATCAAAGGCATCGAGGTGGATCGCGCCAAAGTCGATTGGTATGTGAAGAATTCGCTGATGCTGGTGACGGCGCTGGCTCCGAAGGTTGGCTACGATAAAGCCGCGCAGATCGCGCACACGGCCCATGTTGAACACAGTAGCCTGCGCGAAGCGGCGCTGAAGCTGGGCTATCTTTCGGGCGAGGAATTCGATCAGTTGGTAAGACCGGAGAGGATGACGCGTCCGTAGTGGGGTTCCTCCTGAAAATAAAGTTCGGGGCGTTGTTACAGCGAGCGTGGGATCGCTCGCGAACTGAACGTCTCGATACCCCCCTGCCCCTCCCCCCTCCCATCCTTGGAATCATCACGTTGGCAGGGAAATTCCCTGCAAAATCCGGATGTCAAAGAACTTAGATACTAAAATCCGTAAACCAAAGGACTTTGGGGCGCAGCGGATTGGCTTGTACCGACCATGACGGCCTCGACCATGATTGCGCAAGTGATGGGCTGTGGACA
>JGI12635J15846_10000307_pt1 | contig 40281 bp, 35 predicted proteins | sample BlaSpr_A8_OM2_M2_FD_15846 | JGI IMG/M metagenome (IMG submission 15846)
TTGGTACGCACCGTGCACGGCTACGCCTACGCGGTCTTGCGGCGGGCCGCCGAACGCGCCAGGGATGCGCCCCCGCGTCTGATCACCAGCGCCGAACAGGATGCGATCATCCGGGAACTGCTGGCCGGTGACATCGAAGACGGGCCGCACTCCGCGAGCGCCTGGCCGAAGCACCTGTGGCCCGCCCTGAGCACCGCCGGCTTCGCTACCGAGCTGCGAAACCTGTTGGCGCGCTGTGCCGAACGCGGGGTGGACCCGATTCAGCTGGAACGGCTGGGGCGGCGGTGCAAGCGTGCCGAGTGGACAGCTGCGGGCCAATTCGCGCGGCAGTACGAGCAAGTGATGTTGCTGCGGGCGGCGGTCGGCACGGCGGCGCCGCAGGCGACGACCCCGGCACTGGGCGCTGCCGAACTCGTCGGTGCGGCTTTGGAGGCTTTCGCGATCGATCCTGAGTTGCTGGCAGCCGAGCGTGCCCGGGTCCGCGTCTTGCTGATAGACGACGCCCAGCAACTCGACCCGCAGGCAGCCTCTCTGGTGCGATTGCTGGCCGCGGGCACCGAACTGGCACTGGTCGCGGGTGACCCCAACCAGGCGGTATTCGGGTTCCGAGGCGGTGAGGCGGCGGGCTTGCTGGCCGAGGACTCTTCGTCAGTGACGCTGACGGTTTCGCATCGCTGCGGGCCGGCCGTGGCGCGCGCCGTCAGCGGCATCGCGCGCCGGCTGCCCGGCGGCGGTGACGGCAGGCAGATCAACGGCAGCAGCTGTATAGAGGACGGATCTGTCGTGGTACGCCTGGCCGCTTCGGCGCACGCCGAAGCGGCGATGATCGCCGACGCGCTGCGCCGTGCACACCTGATCGACGGGGTGCCATGGTCACAGATGGCGGTGATCGTCAGGTCGGTGCCGCGGGCTGCCGCGCGATTACCCCGCGCATTGGCTGCCGCCGGGGTCCCGGTGGCTGTGCCGGCAGCCGGTGGGCCACTGGCCGACGAGCCCGCGGCGCAGGCGCTGCTCACGGTCTTGGCCGCCACTGCTGATGGGCTCGACAGTGAGCGGGCGCTTGCATTGCTGACCGGACCTGTCGGTCGCGTCGACCCGGTCTCGCTTCGGCAGCTGGGCCGGACACTGCGGCGCGCCAGGCCCGATGTTGCCTCGAGGTATTCCGGCGATCTGCTGGTGGAGGCGCTGTCCGCCGATGCCCCGCAACCCGGTGTGCAATCTCGGCCGCTGCGGCGAGTGCGCGCCGTGCTGGATGCGGCCGCCCGCTGCCACCGCGAGGGCCAGGATCCGCGCTACACGCTGTGGGCGGCGTGGCATCGGTCCGGTCTGCAGCGGCGTTGGCTGGCGGCTATCGAGCGCGGTGGCCCGGCCGGCGCGCAAGCCGCCACGGACCTTGAGACGGTCACGGCGCTGTTCGACATCACCGATCAGTACGTTTCCCGCACGCCCGGCGCGTCGTTGCGCGGGTTGGTGGAACACGTCGTGGCGCTGCAGCTGCCGAGCGTCAACCCTGAGCCGGTGTCTGAGATCGAACAGGTCAGGGTGCTCAGCGCACACGCCGCCCTCGGGCATGAATGGGATTTGGTGGTCATCGCTGGGCTGCAGGACGGGTTGTGGCCCAACACGATTCCACGCGGCGGCATACTGGCCACCCAGCGCCTGCTCGACGCGCTCGACGGCATCACCGTCGATGCCTCGGTGCGCGCGCCGCTGCTGGCCGAGGAGCGCCGGCTGCTGGTGGCCGCGATGGGCCGGGCCCGCCGCCGGTTACTGGTGACCGCCGTGGATAGTGACACCGGCGGTGCCGGCCAGGGGGCACCACCCGCTGGCGGGGGAGAGGCCGCGCTGCCGTCGGCGTTCTTCTTCGAGATCGCGCAGTGGGACACCGGTGACGGTGATCCCGTTGCGGTGCAGCCGGTCTCAGCGCCACGTGTGCTGTCAGCGGCGGCGGTGGTGGGCCGGTTGCGCGCCGTGGTGTGTTCGCCCGACGGCGCAGTCGACGATACCATCCGCGCTTGTGCGGCAACGCAATTGGCCAGGTTGGCCGAAGCCGGTGTGCCAGGCGCCGACCCGGCCGGTTGGCACGGGCTTATCCCGGTCAGCACCAGTGATCCTCTGTCCGGGGCCAGCGACCTCGTCACGCTCACGCCGTCGACCCTGCAGACACTGAACGACTGCCCCCTGCGCTGGCTGGCCGAACGGCACGGCGGAACCAACGCGCGTGATCTGCGCTCTGCGGTCGGCTCGGTGCTGCACGCGCTGATCGCCGAACCGGGCAAAACCGAATCGCAACTGCTGGCCGAGCTGGATCGGGCCTGGGAGCATCTGCCTTTCGATTCCCCGTGGCATAAGGGCAATGAGCTTGCTCGGCACCGCGCCATGATCCACGCGTTCGTCGAGTGGCGATCACACACCCGAGGCGAACTGACCGAGGTCGGCGTCGAGGTCGACGTCGACGGAATTCTGGGGACGCCGCGCAGAGACGGCGGCGAAGTTCGGCTGCGCGGCCGGGTCGACCGACTGGAACGCGACGCGGCCGACCGGCTGGTGATCGTCGATATCAAAACCGGCAAGACACCGGTCAGCAAAGACGACGCCCAACAACACGCGCAGCTGGCGATGTATCAGCTGGCCGCGGCCGAAGGCATGTTGCCCGCCGGCTCGCCCGGTATGGAGCCCGGCGGCGCCCGGCTGGTATACCTCGGTAAGACCGGGGCCGCGGGAGCCACCGAACGCGAGCAGGATCCGCTGACACCGGCCGTGCGTGACGAATGGCGCGACCTGGTCCGGCAGGCGGCCGATGCCACAGCCGGACCGCAGTTCATCGCCCGGCGCAACGACGGTTGCGCGCACTGCCCGATACGGCCGTATTGTCCGGCTTGGGTAAACGGGTCAGCCGACAGGTCAGCTCTGTGACGCCGGTACCTGCACGGTATAGCCCCGCCGAATTAGCTCGCGCGCTCGGAGTTTTCCCGCCCACGGCCGAGCAGGCCGCCGTCATCGCCGCGCCACCCGGCCCGCTAGTCGTCATCGCCGGAGCCGGCGCCGGCAAAACCGAGACGATGGCCGCACGGGTGGTGTGGCTCGTCGCCAACGGCTACGCCGAACCCGGCCAGGTGCTCGGATTGACGTTCACGCGCAAGGCCGCGGGCCAGCTACAGCGCCGCGTCCGGTCCCGGTTGGCCCGGTTGGCCGGCATCGGCCTGGGCCTGACCAGCCCCGCCGGCCCGGCAGCTCTCGAACCTGCCGCGACGCCTGCGGTCAGCACTTATCACGCCTTCGCCGGCTCGTTACTCCGCGACTACGGCCTGCTGTTACCCGTAGAGCCGGACACCCGGTTGCTCAGTGAAACCGAGCTCTGGCAGCTGGCCTTCGACGTTGTCAGCAGGTATGGCGGGGAGCTGCGCACTGACAAGACCCCCGCCGCGGTCACCTCGATGGTGCTGCGCCTGTGGGGTCAGCTCGCTGAGCATCTGGTGGACACCCGTCAGCTCTGCGATACCCATATGGAGTTGGAGCGGCTGGTCCACACCCTGCCGGCGGGCCCCTTCCAACGCGACCACGGTCCCAACCAGTGGCTGTTGCGGCTGTTGTCCACCCAGACCGAGCGCGCCGAATTGGTGCCGCTCCTCGATGCGCTGCATGATCGCATGCACGCGGCGAAGGTGATGGACTTCGGGTTGCAGATGGCGTCCGCCGCGCGCCTGGCGGCGGCCTTCCCGCAGGTCGGCGCAGACCTGCGGGACCGCTACCGGGTGGTGCTGCTCGACGAGTACCAGGACACCGGGCATGCCCAGCGCGTCGCATTGTCGTCATTGTTCGGGGGTGGTGTCGATGACGGATTGGCGCTGACGGCCGTCGGCGACCCGATTCAGTCGATCTACGGCTGGCGCGGCGCCTCGGCGACCAACCTGCCGCGGTTCAGCACGGACTTCCCCCGGTCCGACGGCACCCCCGCGCCCGTCCTGGAGCTGCGGACCAGCTGGCGCAATCCGCCGCGCGCCCTGCAGGTGGCCAACGCCATATCAGCAGAGGCACGGCGACGATCTGTTGTGGTACGGGCGTTACGTCCGCGCCCGGACGCCCCGCCCGGCACGGTCCGCGGTGCGTTGCTTCCCGATGCGCAGGCCGAACGGGAGTGGATCGCCGAGCACCTCCATGGGCATTACCAGCGAGCTCAGGCTGAAGGCGTCAGCCCACCGACGGCCGCGGTGCTGGTGCGCCGCAACGCGGACGCCGCACCCATCGCCGATGCGTTGCGTGCTCGCGGACTCCCGGTTGAGGTCGTCGGGCTGGCCGGCCTGTTGTCCGTCCCCGAGGTCGCCGACGTGGTGGGCATGCTGCGGCTGGTTGCCGACCCGACGGCCGGCGCGGCGGCGATGCGGGTCCTCGCCGGTCCGCGATGGCGGCTCGGTGGTCGGGATATCGCCGCACTGTGGCGGCGCGCGCAGGTGCTTGGCGGGGGACACTCCGGCGAGGCGCCCACGCCCGAGTCGATCGCGATGGCGGCCGGCCCGGACGGCGACGGCGCGTGTCTGGCCGACGCGATCGCCGACCCCGGCCCGGCCGGCTCGTATTCGGCTGCCGGATATCAGCGCATCGGCAAATTGGCCGCAGAACTGAGCGCCCTACGCGGCCACCTCGGTCATTCGCTGCCCGACCTGATCGCCGAGGTGCGCCGCGTGCTGGGCGTCGACTGCGAAGTCCGGGCCGCAGCTTCGCCGTTTCGGGCCCAGGAGGCGTGGGCCGGCACCGAACATCTCGACGCGTTCGCTGACGTAGTCGGCGGTTACGCCGAACGGACCAGTGCGACCGATGTGTCCGCTACGACCTCGGCAGCCGGCCTGCTGGCTTACCTGGACGCTGCCGAAGTGGTCGAAAACGGCTTGCCGCCAGCTCCTGCGGTGGTCGCCCGGGACCGGATCCAGGTGCTTACCGTGCACTCCGCAAAAGGCCTGGAATGGCAGGTGGTGGCAGTGGCGCATTTGTCGGGCGGCACATTCCCGTCGACCGCGTCGCGGAGCACTTGGCTCACCGACCCCGCCGAGCTGCCGCCGCTGCTGCGTGGTGACCGCGCCTCGGCCGGCTCACTCGGCATCCCGGTACTGGATACCTCGGCGGTCACCAATCGAAAGCAACTGTCGGACAAGATCTCCGAGCACCGTAGCCAGCTCGAGCAGCGACGCGTCGACGAAGAGCGCCGACTGCTATATGTCGGGGTCACCCGAGCCGAGGACACCCTGCTGGTGTCCGGGCACCACTGGGGTTCTACCGGAATCAGACCGCGCGGCCCATCGGATTTCTTGTGCGAGCTCAAGGACGTCATCGACCGTTCGGCCGCGGCAGGCGATGCCTGCGGAGTAATGGAAAGCTGGGCGCCAGCGCCCACCGACGGTGAACGAAACCCGCTGCGCGACAACGTCGTCGAAGCGATTTGGCCTGTCGATCCGTTGGGTGCGCGGCGCACCGACGTCGAACGGGGGGCAGCGCTGGTGGCTGAAGCGATGTCGGTCGACCCCAGAGGAGCCGGCACCGACGTCGAGGGTTGGGCCGCCGACGTCGATGCGTTACTGGCCGAGCGTGCCCGTGCTGTGCGGCCGCCTGCCCGCATCCTCCCCGGCCAGTTGTCGGTCAGCGGTCTGGTGGACCTGGCCCGTGACCCGGCGGGTGCGACGCAGCGGTTGATGCATCGGCTGCCGACACGCCCCAACCCGCATGCATTGCTGGGCAATGCATTTCACGCCTGGGTCCAAAAGTTCTACGGCGCTGATTGGCTGTTCGATCTCGGGGACTTGCCGGGCGCGGCGGACTCTGACGTCGACGACACCGAGGAGTTGGCTGCGTTGCAGGCGGCATTCGCCGGATCGCGGTGGGCGGCCCGTACACCCGTAGCCGTCGAGGTGCCGTTCGAAATGCCCATCGGCGACACCGTCGTGCGCGGCCGCATTGACGCAGTGTTCGCCGACCCCGGTGGCGGTGCGACTGTTGTGGACTGGAAGACCGGTCTGCCGCCGCACGGGCCGGAAGCCATGCGGCAGGCCGCGGTCCAGCTCGCTGTCTATCGCTTGGCGTGGGCCGCTTTGTCCGGATGCCCGAAATCCTCGGTGCGGACCGCCTTTTACTACGTGCGCACCGGTGCCACCGTCGTACCAGATGAGCTGCCCGATCCCGCGGAACTGGCCATGTTGTTAGCCGACTCCGCCGAGGGTCGCTTTGCCGGCGTTTGACCTGCGCTACGCCCAGGTATCTGGTGACCCGCGATCGTGGTTACATTTGAGTCGTGCGGGTGTGGTGCGTTGGGCTTAAGCCGATGACGGGCCGCCGTGCGCAAGGGTAGGTTGCGGCGACTGCGCGGTCTGGATGAGACGCTGACCGCCCAGCCCGGACACCTGCTGGTCGGCGTCCTGCGCATCCCCGAAGAGCACGGCCCCATCCGTGTCATCACGCGTCGTGTGGCCATCGCATTGGTGGTGTTGTTCGGCGCCGCCGTCATCGTCTACCTGGACCGCAATGGTTACCGCGACGTGCGCGGCCAGCCGCTGACATTCCTGGACAGTCTTTACTACGCCGCGGTGTCACTGTCCACGACCGGTTACGGCGACATCACCGCGTTTTCAGAAACCTCGCGTTTGATCAACATCGTGGTGATGACGCCGCTGCGGATCGCGTTCCTGGCGGTGTTGGTCGGCACGACCCTCGAGGTGCTCTCCGAGCGATCCCGGCAGGCGTGGAAGATCCAGCGTTGGAGGAACAGAGTGCGCAACCACACCATCGTGATCGGCTACGGCACCAAGGGCAAAAGAGCTGTCGCCGCCAGGGTCAGTGACGAGGACGCCAAGGGCGAGGTCGTTGTCGTGGACACCGATCGGAGCGCCCTCGAACACGCGGCGACCGCCGGCCTCGTCACTGTTCACGGTGACGCCACCAAATCCGATGTACTGCGGTTGGCTGGGGCCCAGCACGCGTCCTCGATCATTGTCGCTACCGGACGCGACGACACCGCGGTGCTGGTGACCTTGACGGCGCGGGAGCTTGCGCCCAAGGCCAAGATCGTCGGGTCAATCCGGGAGGCCGAAAACCAGCACCTGTTGCAGCAGTCAGGCGCGGACTCGGTGGTGGTTTCCTCGGAGACCGCCGGCCGGCTGCTCGGCCTTGCCACCACCACGCCCAGCGTCGTGGAGATGATCGAGGATCTGCTGACTCCGGACGCCGGGCTGGCAATCGCCGAACGCGAGGTGGAGCAGTCTGAAGTCGGTGGATCCCCGCGGCACTTGCGCGACATCGTGCTCGGTGTGGTGCGTGACGGCCACCTGCTGCGCATCGGCGCACCCGAAGTCGACGCTATCGAGGCCACCGACCGGCTGCTCTATATCCGAAACGCCGGACACTAGTGGCGACCGTGGACTTCCAGCTGCGGAACGTTCCCCTGCTGTCGCGCGTCGGCGCCGACCGCGCCGATGAACTGCGCACCGACGTCGAGGCGGCAACCGCGGGATGGGCGGAAGCGGCGCTGCTACGGGTGGATTCACGCAATCAGGTGTTGGTCGCCGACGGCAGGGTGGTGCTTGGCGAGGCGGCCACGCTAGGAGACCAGCCGCCGCCCGACGCGGTATTTCTTGGCCGCATCGAGGGTGGCCGCCATGTCTGGGCTATCCGGGGTGCGTTGGAAGCGCCCGAGGATCCCGACGTGCATGCCGAGGTGGTGAACCTTCGCAGTCTTGGCCCGATCTTCGACGACACCAGCAGCCAACTGGTGTCGTCGGCCACCGCGTTGCTGAATTGGCATAACAGCTCTCGGTTTAGCCCGGTGGACGGTTCACCCACCAAACCGGCCAGGGCCGGCTGGTCGCGAGTCAACCCGCTCAATGGTCACGAAGAGTTTCCGCGTATCGACCCGGCGGTGATCTGTCTGGTCCATGACGGCGGTGACCGTGCGGTGCTGGCTCGCCAAGCGGTGTGGCCCGAGCGGATGTTCTCGCTGCTGGCCGGGTTCGTCGAGGCCGGCGAGTCGTTCGAAGTCTGTGTCGCCCGGGAGATCCTCGAGGAGATCGGCCTGACTGTCCGAGATGTGCGTTATTTGGGTAGCCAGCCGTGGCCCTTCCCGCGCTCGCTGATGGTCGGCTTCCACGCCCTGGGTGATCCGGATCAGGAGTTCTCATTCAATGACGGTGAGATCGCCGAGGCGGCGTGGTTCACTCGCGACGAGGTGCGTGCCGCGCTGGACGCAGGCGATTGGAGCAGCGCATCGGAGTCGAAACTGCTGCTGCCNGGATCGATTTCGATCGCGCGGGTGATCATCGANTCCTGGGCGGCGCTCGATTAAGGCGCNACTTGATGCGATCAGTGATCATCTGCAGGNCGGTGTTCGCAATCTGTTCTGCTGATTGAAGTCCCACTACGCCGGCGGATAACGCCTAGACGCATTGCTGAGCACCGAATTTGGTCGAACGGTTGGGTGACCGTAGCCAGGGACCGCGCCNCGCCTGGCCGGTTCGCTTAGCCCGCGACCTGGGCCAGCTTCGCTTTGACCTCTGCTGCACTTGGGTTGGTCAAAGTCGACCCGTCNGCGAACTTCACTGTCGGAACCGTCCTGTTGCCGCCATTGACCGAGCCGACAAACTCCGCGGCCGCCGCATCGTGCTCGATGTCGACTGCGTCGTAGGAGATGTCGTTGGCTTTGAGCACCGTCATCAGCCGGTGGCAATAGCCACACCATGACGTCGTGTAAACGGTTAACGCGGCGTTGGTCATAGCTCGTTAACGTAGCCCGGCGACGATGCGTTCCGCGCAGCGGGATGCGGTGGGGGCACCCCCAGCCGCGCAGCGGCCAGGGGGCGAGTGGGCAATTGGGGTGTAGCCCGGCGACGATGCGTTCCGCGCAGCGGGATGCGGTGGGGGCACCCCCAGCCGCACAGCGGCGAGGGGGCGAGTGGGCAATTGGGGTGTAGCCCGGCGACGATGCGTTCCGCGCAGCGGGATGCGGTGGGGGCACCCCCAGCCGCGCAGCGGCGAGGGGGCGATTGGGCGATTCGGGCGTGGCGATGCGCGCGGTTTGTCGGCCATCGCTGCCAAGATGGACGTCATGCCGATGGTCGCCGACTCATTGACCGCCGGACTGGACGACGAGCAGCGCGAAGCCGTGCTGGCTCCGCGCGGACCGGTCTGCGTGCTCGCGGGCGCCGGAACCGGCAAGACCCGCACTATTACCCACCGGATCGCCCAGCTGGTCGCGAATGGTCACGTCGCCGCCGGGCAGGTGCTGGCGGTCACGTTCACCCAGCGTGCGGCCGGGGAGATGCGGTCCAGGTTGCGGACGCTCGACGCCTCGGCGCGAACTGGCTCCGGCGTCGGCGCAGTGCAGGCCTTGACTTTTCACGCGGCCGCGCGCCGCCAGCTGCGGTATTTCTGGCCGCGGGTGATCGGTGACACCGGCTGGCAGCTGCTGGACAGCAAGTACGCCATGGTGGCCCGGGCGGCCAGTCGCACCAGGCTCAACGCCAGTACAGATGATGTGCGCGACTTGGCCGGTGAGATCGAGTGGGCCAAGGCGTCGTTGATCAGCCCGGAGGAATACCCGAACACGGTGGCCGACACTGGCCGGGACATCCCGTTGGACGCCGCAAAAATCGCGGCCGTCTACTCCGCATACGAGGCGCTCAAAGTCCGCGACGAAGCGGTCGCGCTGCTCGACTTCGACGATCTGCTGCTGCACACCGCAGCCGCCATCGAAAATGACGCCGCCGTGGCCGAGGAGTTCCGCGACCGCTACCGCTGCTTTGTCGTCGACGAATACCAGGACGTCACCCCGCTGCAGCAGCGGGTGCTTTCGGCGTGGATGGGTGATCGAGACGACCTGACAGTCGTCGGCGACGCCAACCAGACCATCTATTCGTTCACCGGAGCCTCGCCTCGCTTCCTGCTCGACTTCTCGCGGCGATTTCCCGACGCGACAGTGGTGCGCCTGGAGCGCGACTATCGCTCCACTCCGCAGGTGGTATCACTGGCCAACCAGGTGATCGCTGCGGCCCGCGGTCGGGTCGCGGGCAGCAAGCTCCAGCTGTCCGGCCAGCGCGAACCAGGTCCGGCCCCGTTGTTCAATGAGCATCCCGACGAAACTGCTGAGGCTGCCGCGGTGGCGGCTTCGATAGCCAGGTTGATCGAGTCAGGCACTCCGCCGTCCGAGATAGCGGTGCTCTACCGGGTCAACGCGCAATCCGAGATCTACGAAGAGGCGTTGACCGAGGCCGGTATCGCGTATCAGGTTCGCGGTGGCGAAGGGTTTTTCAACCGGCAGGAGGTCAAGCAGGCGCTGCTGGCACTGCAACGTGCGGCTGAGCGAGGCGCGGAGGGCCCAGTGCCCGAGGTGGTCCGCGGTGTCCTGGAACCATTGGGGCTCACCGCCGAACAACCGGTCGGCACCCGGGCCCGCGATCGCTGGGAAGCGCTGACCGCACTGGCCGAACTGGTCGACGACGAAGTGGCGCAGCGTCCAGAGTTGGAACTTCCGGGGCTGCTGGCCGAGCTCCGGCTGCGGGCCGACGCGCGGCACCCACCTGTCGTGCAGGGTGTCACGCTGGCCTCACTGCACGCCGCCAAAGGACTCGAGTGGGACGCGGTGTTCATAGTCGGTTTGGCCGACGGCACGCTACCCATCTCGCACGCCGTGGCGCACGGCCCCGACAGCGAGCCCGTCGAGGAAGAGCGCCGACTGCTCTACGTCGGAATCACCAGAGCCCGAGTGTATTTGGCGCTCAGCTGGGCCCTGTCGCGCAACCCCGGCGGACGTCAGAGCCGCAAGCCGTCGCGATTCCTCAACGGTATCGCCCCACAGACACGTGCGGATCCGGCACCAAGTCGATCCCGGCGCAACAAGGGCGCCGCGACCCGTTGCCGGATCTGCAACAGCGAGCTGAGCACTCCGGCAGCCGTCATGCTGCGCCGGTGTGAGACATGTGCCACCGACGTCGACGAGGAGTTGCTGCTGCAACTCAAAGCCTGGCGGCTGAATACCGCGAAGGAGCAGAATGTGCCCGCCTATGTCGTCTTCAGCGATAACACACTGATCGCGATCGCCGAAATGCTGCCCGGTGACGATGCGGCCCTAATCGCGATTCCGGGTATCGGCGCACGCAAGCTCGAGCAGTACGGGCCCGATGTCCTGGAGTTGGTTCGCGGCCGCTGAAGGGCAAACCTGCAGGTCAGAAAATTGGTTGTCACTGGCGGCTGTTACCGTTTAGCCTCAGGAAGCATGTTGCTGGCTGGAACCATGGCTGGCATGCGGCCGGGCAATACGAGAGGAGGGTGGCCAGGGTGATCTACAACAAGATCTACAACGACGTACTCGGTGTAGGCGTGGCTGGCGCGACCGCGCGAACCTCCCATGCCGCCCACGCCGGCGCGCCGACGGCTGCTGCGAAGCGTCATGTCGCCGCCGCGACTGACGCGTCCTTAGGACCCGGGGTCCACCTAAAGGGCAAGGTAAGCGCTACGTAACCAGCCCGATTTTCGCCAGATGGCCACGGACCCGAAGTCACAAGGATCCGTGGCCATAGTTATAGGGTCGACAGCCCGCAACCTGGTCCGGATCACTGAAGAAGGACAGCCACCAGACCAGGAAGCAGGTGAACAGGACATGTCGGCACCGACAGTCCCTAGACAGACGCTGCCGGAGTTGCCGTGTCATGTCGGCGATCCCGACCTGTGGTTCGCCGACACCCCAGCTGACCTCGAGCGTGCCAAGCAGCTCTGCGCGAGCTGCCCGATCCGTCGCCAATGCCTGGCGGCAGCCCTGGAACGGGCCGAACCGTGGGGTGTGTGGGGCGGTGAGATTTTCGAGCGAGGCTCGATCGTGAGTTACAAACGTCCGCGTGGACGTCCACGCAAAAGCCGCAAAGACGACGTCGCCGCTTGAGCCGCGAAAGTGCAACAGCCGACGTATTTCTCGGGAGACGACGTCGGGGGTTGCACTCTGGCGGATCGGCCGGCCAGCTCTTGCTAGACGGCGGCCGTATCAGGCTCGGCGAAACCCGGGATCAGCTCCTCGGATAGTGCTTTGATCGGCACGTGCGCATCCAACTGGCAGAGGATCGCGGCCACCGACGCGATGACGCGCATCGGAATCACGAGCTTGGCCGGCAGGTCCATTTGCCGCGCCGTCCTGATCTGCGAGACCGACCGGTCGAGCTGAACTGCGGTCATTTTCTGCAGCCATTTGCGGGTGTAGTGGAAGATCTCGACCTCGATGGGCTCGACATACTGGCGCAGCATCTCGTCGATGTCGCGCACGGACACCTGCTGGCCCCGTTGGATGAACCCGACTTTCTCCATGGTCGGCAGTAGCAGGTCATAGTTCTTTTCGCGAGCCAGCCGAATTGTCATCCCGAGCTCTATGGGAAGGCCGCCGGGCAGCGGCGCCACGGCGCCGAAGTCGATGACGCCCATCCTTTCGTCGGGCAGCAGCATGAAGTTTCCCGGGTGGGCGTCGCCGTGCAGCATCTCCAACCGGCGCGGCGCGTCGAAGGTGAGCTCTAGCAGTCGCGTACCAATCAGGTCGCGCTGCTCGGGGGTGCCGTTGCGGATGATCTCCGCCATCGGCACGCCCTGCATCCACTCTTGGACCACCACCTTGGGCGCACTGGCCACAACACGCGGCACCGCGAAGTGCGGGTGATCGTGATATGCCTTGGCGAACTTACGCTGGTTGTCGGCCTCCAGCCGGTAGTCGAGTTCCATCTCGGTGCGCTCGATCAGTTCGTCTACCACGCCCTCGACGTCGGCGCCGGGGGAGAGCTGTTTGAACACCCCGACCATCCGTTGCATGGTCTTGAGGTCGGCCCGCAGGGCCTCATCGGCACCCGGGTATTGGATCTTGACGGCTACGTCGCGGCCATCGGACCACACCGCTTTGTGCACCTGGCCGATGCTGGCCGAGGCCACCGGTGTGTCGTCGAACGAAGTAAACCGCTCTCGCCACTTGGTGCCCAGCTGGGCGTCGAGCACCCGGTGCACCTTGTTGGCGGGCATCGGCGGGGCGTCTTTCTGCAGCTTGGTCAGCGCTTCGCGGTAGGGCTCACCGAACTCTTCGGGAATTGCGGCTTCCATCACCGACAACGCTTGGCCGACCTTCATTGCGCCACCCTTGAGCTCGCCCAGAACGGTAAACAACTGGTTGGCGGCCTTCTCCATCAGCTCGGCCTGGACCTCGTCTTTTGACTTACCGGTCAACCGTTTACCGAACCCGAGCGCAGCCCGACCGGCGAAGCCGACGGGGATGCTGGCCAGCTTCGCGTTCCGTGCAGCACGGCCGCGTTTGATGTCTGCCACATATCCATCATCCATGACGTTCAGTGACTGTCTTTACGAAATTTGACGATCACGACCATTTGTGAAGCCCGTCCGCGCCGCATTTGCTGGCCCGAATCGCTGCCGGATGGGGCGGGTTTTCGGCGCACAACCATCTCAGCATGAGCACAAGGGATGTCTGGTCCATTGACGCGCGACGATGGCGCCGGCGTTGAGGTCGAACTCCAGGGTTGCGTTCAGCGCCTGGGGCGGTCCGGGATCGGGTACCGCCTGGTCCCCCCGCACCGCCGCGATCACCCGATTCACCTGGCTGAGCGCCAGCGCCGCGGTTCCCAGCAGGGTGGCACGGTCGGCCACTCCTATGGTGTCCCGCAGCTGGGCAGCGATAGCCGGCCACGCGGCGTCGCGGTCGCTTCGGTGCCGGTCCGCGCAGCCCAGACAGCTGGTAATGCCGGGGATGACCAGCGGCCCCACCAGCCCGGTGCCGTCTCGTACCCGAACCGCAAGGTGCGGGACGCCCCGGCTATGCAGATCGCGCACCATGCGCGGGTCAGCGACCAGGTAGTCGGCCAGCACTACGAGATCCACGGCGGCGGGTGACACTGCGGCATGCGGCTGGCTGCTGTGCGCAATCCGGGCCCCCGAGCAACGCAGCGCATCCACGAGTAGGTCCGACAGCGGCCCGCGGCCGTGTACCCGGATCGAGGCCGCGCGGCTGCGGGACGGACGGCATCCGCCGGTCGCGACGCCGGCGCCCACCAGTTGCGCGACGAGGTTCGTCAGGCCGTCAGCGTCCGCCAGCCCACGGTCGGCGGCCTGCCGCTGTAATTCGGCTATCGGTATCGGTGATCGCATACACCGCAGCAGGGCGGCCAACTCGGCCGCCGCCAGGCCGCACGGCGGATGGACCAGCACGGCGCGGCGCGGATCCCAGCCCACCTGCACGGCGCCGTCGGGTCGCAACAACACCGGCATCGCCGGATCCAGCGCATACAGGGAAGACGCGGTCCGCGGCATGAGTTGAGACTGTGCCACGACCGGGGCAGACGCCTCGCTCAGTTATCCACAGAACCGCCGTCGGGGCCCGGGTCCTGGGTGTCGCGACTGTCGCCGTCCTGCTGCTCGAGCTTGGCGATCGCCTCGTCGATACCGCTGGTGTCGCCGCCGATGATTCGGTCGATGAAGCCGGCTGGCTCGTCGAGATCATCCGCGCCGGGCAATAGATCCGGGTGTTGCCAGATGGCATCGCGGGCGTCCGCACCGACGGCCTCCGCCAGACGTTCCCACAGTGCGGCGGCCTCCCGCAGTTTGCGTGGCCGCAGCTCCAGGCCGACCAGCGTCGCGAATGTCTGCTCGGCCGGGCCACCGCTTGCCCGGCGCCGGCGCAGCGTCTCGGCGAGCGCGGCCGCGCCCGGAATCCGGTCACCCAGGGCCGCGGTCACCACGACTTGCACCCAACCCTCGATCAGCGCGAGCAGTGTCTCGAGCCGTTCCAGCGCCTGCATCTGCGACGGCGTCGCCTTGGGCTCGAATACGCCCTGACCGAGTAGGTTTTCGATGGCCGCAGGATCAGACAGCGATGCGGGATTGAAGTCGCGTGCCAGCTCCTCGATTCCGCTCATGTCGATCTTCATCCCCATGGCGTAGGCCTCTACGGCGCCCAGCAATTGGCTGGACAGCCACGGCACGTGGCTGAACAGCCGGTGGTGCGCGGCCTCACGCGTGGCCAGGAATGTCAGAATCTCGCTGCGCGGCAGCTCGAGTCCGGCGGCAAACGATTCGACAGCATCGGGCAGTATCGCGGCCACACCCTTGGGTCCCAGTGGCAGACCGACATCGGTGGAGGTCAGCACCTCTCGGGACAACCTGCCCAGCGCTTGGCCCAGCTGCGAGCCGAACGCGATGCCACCCATCTGCGACATCATCGCCATCAGCGGGCCGGCCATGCCCTTGGCCTCTTCGGGCAGCGCAGACGCCCACACCGTCGAGATCTGCTGGGCCATCGGATCGCACAGCCGCTTCCAGATCTGCAAAGTGTTGTCGACCCAGTCGTTAGGGCTCCAGCCCACCGCCTTGGTGGCGCCTGCGGGCAGCGCAGTGGCCCCGTCCAGCCAGGTATCGGCAAGATGCACCGCGTCGGCGATCGCCGAGTTCGTCGTGGCCGGGATAGGCGCGACAAACCCGATCGAGCTCGACGCCACCCGGCGCGCCAATTCGTAGTTGACCGGTCCCGACTCTTTGCCACCGGCCATCACAGTGCCTGAGTTGCTGAACATCTGACCCAGTTGGGTAAAGATCTGCCCCAGGTCGCCCAGGCCCAAGTCGCCGCTTACGCCGAACGCGCCTAGTGGGTTTGAGGCGCCCGAACCCGACTCGGGATCTTTCTTCCCGTGTTCGTCGCGCCCAGATTCATCTTTCGGTTGGTCCTCCCCGAAGGAGAAGCCAAAAGGCAGGTCAGCCATAACGTCAACGGTACTCACAGCAGGAGCAGAACGCGCCATCGCCGATCACGCTCGCAGCTGAACGCGCCCTGACCGGGTCCGTCTAGTGTTATCCGCGTGAACAGGCGGATTCTGACCCTGATGGTCGCGCTGGTGCCGATCCTGGTCTTCGGCGTGTTGCTCGCGGTGGTGACGGTGCCGTTTGTCTCGCTAGGCCCCGGTCCCACCTTCGACACGCTCGGTGAGGTCGACGGCAAGCAGGTTGTACAGATCGAGGGCGCCCAAACTCACCCAACGACAGGCCACCTGAACATGACGACGGTGTCCCAGCGCGACGAACTGACCTTGAGCGAAGCCTTGACCCTGTGGCTCACGGGAAAAGAACAACTAGTGCCTCGCGACCTCATCTACCCGCCGGGCAAGTCGCGGGAGGATGTTGACAAGGCCAACAATGCTGATTTCAAACAGTCCGAGGACAGCGCCGCGTATGCCGCCCTGGGATATCTGAAATACCCGCCGGCAGTTACCGTCGCGACGGTCACCGATCCGGGCCCATCTGCGGGCAAGCTGAAGTCCGGTGACGCCGTAGACGCGGTCGACGGCACCCCGGTGGCTACTGTCGACCAGTTCACGGGGTTGCTGAAGGCCACCAAGCCCGGTCAGGTGGTGACAATCGACTTTCGCCGCAAGAACGAACCGGCCGGCGTTACGCAGATCACACTGGGCACAAATAAAGATCGTGATTACGGCTTTTTGGGTGTTGCTGTGCTTGATGCGCCGTGGGCGCCGTTCGTGGTGGACTTCAACCTCGCGAACGTGGGCGGGCCCTCTGCCGGGTTGATGTTCAGTTTGGCGGTCGTCGACAAGCTGACAAACGGCGACTTGGCCGGGTCGACGTTCGTCGCCGGGACCGGCACTATCTCCGCCGACGGCAAGGTCGGCCAAATCGGTGGTATCGCGCACAAGATGGTCGCCGCCAGCGCGGCCGGAGCCACGGTGTTTCTGGTGCCCGCGAAGAACTGCTACGAGGCGAGCTCTGATAACCGGTCTGGTTTGCGCCTGGTGAAGGTGGACACGCTCAGCCAGGCGGTGGACGCGCTGCACGTGATCACATCGGGGGGTCAGGCGCCGACCTGTTAGCGGCCAATCCGGTCGGCCCCGCTGAAGATGCAGATCGCAGCCGTCTGAACAGGAAACCGGCAATCGGTCGAGCCCGCGATCGGAGCGTGCAGCGGTGCGTAGAGTTGTGAGCGTCGCCGGCTAAGTTGACGCCAGCCAATTCGATCAGGGAGCGTGGCTAGTGGGGATGCGGCCCACCGCAAGATTGCCGAAGCTGACTCGGCGCAGCCGGATTCTGATCATGATCGCACTGGGTGTGATCGCTTTGCTGCTCGCTGGTCCGCGACTGATCGACGCTTACGTTGACTGGCTGTGGTTCGGTGAGCTTGGCTACCGCTCGGTGTTCACCACCGTGTTGGTTACCCGGATTGTGGTGTTTTTTGCTGCGGGTCTGCTGGTCGGTGGCATCGTGTTCGCCGGGCTTGCCGTCGCCTACCGCACCCGCCCGGTCTTCGTCCCGAGTAACGACAACGATCCGGTGGCGCGGTATCGCACCGTTGTGCTGGCACGGCTGCGATTGGTGGCCGTTGGAATCCCGACCGCGATCGGCCTGCTGGCCGGCGTCATCGCGCAGAGCTACTGGGTGCGGATCCAGCTGTTCTTGCACGGCGGAGACTTTGGGATCAAGGATCCACAGTTCGGCAAGGACCTCGGCTTCTACGCATTTGAACTGCCCTTGTACCGGCTGGTGCTCAGCTACATGTTCGTAGCAGTGTTTCTGGCACTTTTGGCAAATCTGTTGGCGCACTACATTTTTGGCGGCATTCGGCTGTCGGGGCGTACGGGCGCGCTGAGCCGCTCGACGCGGATTCAGTTGGTCACCTTGGTTGGTTTGCTGGTGCTGCTCAAGGCCGTTGCCTATTGGCTGGACCGCTATGAACTGCTGTCACACACGCGTGGCGGTAAGCCGTTCACAGGTGCCGGGTACACCGATATCAACGCCGTGTTGCCGGCAAAGCTGATCCTGATGACGATCGCGCTGATCTGCGCGGCCGCGGTGTTCTCGGCGATCACCTTGCGGGACTTGCGGATTCCGGCAATCGGTCTGGTCTTGTTGTTGGTGTCGTCGTTGATCGTGGGTGCCGGCTGGCCGTTGATAGTTGAGCAGATCAGCGTGCGACCCAATGCCGCGCAAAAGGAAAGCGAATACATCAGCCGAAGCATCGCCGCGACGCGGCAAGCATACGGCCTGACGTCCGACGTGGTGACCTATCGCAATTACACCGGCGACGGGCAGGCCACGGCCCAGCAGGTCGCGTCGGATCGCGCGACCACCTCGAACATCCGGTTGCTCGACCCCACGATCATCAGCCCGGCGTTCACCCAGTTCGAGCAGGGCAAGAACTTCTATTTTTTCCCCGACCAGCTGTCGATCGACCGCTACCTCGACCGCAATGGTGCTTTGCGCGACTTCGTCGTCGCGGCCCGGGAACTCAACCCGGACCGGCTGATTGACAACCAGCGTGACTGGATCAACCGCCACACCGTCTACACCCACGGCAACGGATTCATCGCGTCGCCGGCCAACACCGTGCGTGGCATCGCCAACGACCCCAACCAGAACGGCGGCTACCCGGAGTTCCTTGTCAACGTCGTCGGCGCCAACGGCACGGTGGTATCCGACGGGCCTGCGCCGCTGGACCAGCCGCGCGTCTACTACGGACCCGTCATCTCCAACACTTCCGCCGACTACGCCATCGTCGGACGCAACGGCGCCGACCGCGAATACGACTACGAGTCCAGCAGCGAAACCAAGAACTACACCTACACCGGCACCGGTGGAGTTCCGATCGGCAGCTGGCTAGCCCGAAGCGTGTTTGCCGCTAAGTACGCGGAACGAAACTTCTTGTTCTCCAATGTAATTGGCTCCAACAGTAGAATCCTGTTCAATCGTGATCCGGCGCAACGGGTCGAGGCGGTGGCGCCGTGGCTAACGACGGACAGCTCCGTGTATCCGGCGATCGTCAACAAGCGACTGGTGTGGATCATCGACGGCTATACCACGTTGGACAATTACCCGTATTCCGAGCTCACTTCCTTGGAGTCGGCGACCGCCGACTCCACCGAGGTGGCGTTCAACCATTTGGGGCCCGACAAGCAGGTCTCTTACATCCGTAATTCGGTGAAGGCCACCGTGGANGCCTTCGACGGCACCGTNACGCTCTACCAGCAGGACGAACAGGATCCGGTGCTCAAAGCCTGGATGGAGGTTTTTCCCGGGACGGTCAAGCCCAAGAGCGACATCACGCCTGAGCTCGCCGAACATCTACGTTATCCCGAAGACCTGTTCAAGGTGCAGCGGATGCTGCTGGCCAAATATCATGTCAACGACCCTGTGACGTTCTTCTCCACATCGGATTTCTGGGACGTGCCGCTGGACCCGAATCCAACCGCCAGCAGCTATCAGCCGCCGTATTACATCGTCGCGAAAAACATTGCAAAGAATGATAATTCGGCCGCCTACCAGTTGATCAGCGCGATGAACAGGTTCAAGCGCGACTATCTGGCCGCCTATATCAGTGCCAGTTCCGATCCTGCGACGTACGGCAGGATCACCGTGCTGACCATCCCGGGCCAGGTCAACGGTCCGAAGTTGGCCAATAATGCGATCACCACCGATCCGGCGGTATCTCAGGACCTTGGTGTGATCGGGCGTGACAACCAGAACCGAATCCGTTGGGGTAACTTGCTCACGCTGCCGGTGGCCCAGGGCGGGTTGCTGTACGTCGAACCCGTCTATGCCTCCCCGGGAGCCAGCGACGCCGCCTCGTCGTACCCGCGCCTGATCCGGGTGGCGATGATGTACAACGACAAGATTGGCTACGGCCCCACTGTGGGTGACGCGCTGACTGGGCTGTTCGGCCCAGGCGCCGGTGCCGCCGCGACTGGGATAGTGCCCACCGACGCCGGTGCACCCCAGACCCCGCCCGCGAGCCCGCCGACGCCGGCCGCGACACCGGGCTCGCCGCCGGCGGCGGTGCCGCCGGCTCCGGAGGCGTCGGTGACGTTGTCCCCAGCGAAGGCCGCCGCCCTGCAAGAGATCCAAACAGCGATCGGCGCGGCGCGCGACGCGCAGAAGAAGGGCGATTTCGCTGCGTACGGTACAGCGCTGCAGCGCCTCGACGACGCCATCACCAAATACAACAACACTAAGTAGCACCCCTACGGCCTCGTTGAGCCTGCGCGCATCCGCCGGTGGGTAGTCGACCGTCATATTGATGCACAAGGAATTGATGCACAAGGAACCGGACGAGAGGCGGGAGAGTTCGTCATGGGTCGCGACGTTATTGTGGTCACTGGCGCATCGACCGGGTTCGGCCGGCTGGCCGCCGAAGCGCTCGCACTTGCCGGCCACACGGTTTACGCGTCGATGCAAGACATCGTCGGGCGCAACGCATCTCAGGTCGATGCGGTGGGCTACTTTGCGAAGGACAACGGCGTCGATCTGCGGACTGTGGAATTGGATGTACAGTCGCAGTCTTCGGTAGATGCCGCGGTTGAAAAGGTCTTCAACGCCAACGGCCGCATCGACGTGGTGGTACACAACGCCGGTCACATGGTGTTCGGGCCGGCCGAGGCGTTTACGCCGCAACAACTGGCCGACTTGTACGACATCAATGTGGTCGGCACGCAGCGAGTCAATCGGGCCGTACTGCCGCACATGCGACGCCAGCAGCAGGGCCTGCTCGTGTGGGTATCCAGCAGCAGCTCAGCGGGTGGCACGCCGCCGTATCTCGCGCCCTATTTTGCGGCCAAAGCAGCAATGGACTCGCTGGCGGTGTCCTACGCTCGCGAGCTGGCGCGGTGGGGCATCGAGACTTCCATCATCGTCCCCGGCGCATTCACCAGCGGCACCAACCATTTCGCCAGTGCCGGCTCACCTGCCGACCAGACGGTGGTCGACGAGTATGAGGCCGGACCCTACGCGGGTTTCGGACCGCGGGTTCAGGAAGCCTTCGGTGCCATCGTGCCTCTCGATGCCGACGTGTCCTCAGTTGCCGACGCCGTCGTCAACGTGGTCGACACCCCATTCGGGGAGCGGCCGTTTCGTGTCCACATCGATCCCGCCCAGGACGGCGCCGACGTCGGCTTCGCGGTGCTCGACCGGCTCAAAGCTGAGATGTTGCATCGCGTCGGAATGCAGGACCTGTTGGAACCGGCCCGATTGATATGACCGGTTATTCGCGCGCCGTTACGTTGCAGCACGGGCGTTTCAACTGCGGACTGTTGTGCGGAACCTGTCCCGGTAGGCCTTCGGACTTATGCCGAGGTGGTTGAGAAAGACGCGTCGCAGCGTTTCGGTGCTGCCGAAACCCGCAACCTGCGCGGTATCAGTGACGGTGCGGCCGGCGTCAAGTCCCGCGCGCGCCACATCGATTCGAACCAATTCGACATAGCGCGCCGGAGTTGTCCCCAGTTCGGACTGAAACAGCCGGGTCAGCTGTCGCGTGCTCAGGGATGCCCGGGCTGCAAGCTTCTTCACACTGTGGTCCGTGCCGGGGTTGGCGGTGACTGCATCGGTAATCACCCGCAGCGGAGACTCCGGCGGGGGATCGGTCTCGACCAGCGCGGAAAATTGCGACTGCCCGCCAGCGCGTTTGAGATACACCACCAGCGACCGTGCGACCTCCCGGACCAAGTCAGGGCCGTAGTCCATTTCGACCAACGCCAATGCGAGGTCGATGCCCGACGACACACCCGCCGAGGTGTAGACATCGCCGTCGCGGACAAAGATCGCGTCCGGCTCTACACCCACGTCGGGGAAGGCCCGGGCGAGCAGTCGGGTATGGCGCCAATGCGTGGTGGCGTGCCGGCCACTGAGCAGCCCTGCCTGCGCCAAGATGAACGAACCTGTGCACACAGACGCCAGACGTCGGGTCCGGGTGGGCACCGATTTGAGCGCCTCGACGAGCGCGGGATCGATGGGCCGTCCGACCAGATCGTCACCGCCGGCGACCACGACGGTATCGGCGGAATCGATGGACGAAACGCGGCGAGTGACAGCGAACCGCGTCCCTATCGAGGTGGTCACATCGTGCCCATCGACCGACGCGATCTCCAGCGAATAGTTTGCGCCGAACCGGTTGGCCTCGGCGAAAACCTCAGCGGGTCCTGCCGCATCGAGCAGCTTCACGCCGTCAAAGACGACGATCACCACCCGAGCAGCTGTGTTGGCCCCGGTCACATGCTTATTGTGCGGGCCATGTCGCATTTTGTGGGAAGGACGTCTCGATCAGCCACGGGCGAAAGGCCGCGTTCCACACAGAATTGCTACAGAACGCCAATGAGGACCCAAACCGAGGAGATAATCATGGCCATGCACTCGTTTGAAACCATTGCGGGCATCGACGTACCTGACACCGCGCTCGTGCGCGAGGTCACCGACTTCATTCGCGACGCCGAAGATGATCTGCTCTTCGACCATTCCCGTCGGGTGTTTCTCTTCGGCGCGCTGCAAGGCCGCCGTCGCGGGCTGCAACCGGACCTGGAGCTGGTCTACGTCGGGGCGATGTTTCACGACCTGGGCCTCACCCAGCGCTACCGCAGCTCCACCCTGCGCTTCGAAGTGGACAGCGCCAATGCAGCACGAGAGTTCCTGTTGCAACGTGGCATCGACCAAGCCGACGCCGACAAGGTGTGGCTGAGCATCGCCTTGCACACCACCCCCGGAATACCTGAGTTCCTCGCACCCGAAATCGCCTTGGTCACTGCTGGTGTCGAGACCGATGTGTTAGGCATCGGCCGCGACGATCTTTCTCCCGACGCTCTTGCCGCCGTGACCGCCGCCCACCCACGCCCGGACTTCAAGCAGCGCATCCTGGCGGCCTTCGACGACGGCATGAAGCATCGCCCGCACAGCACCTTCGGGACCGTCAACGCCGATGTACTCCAGCACTTCGACGCCACCTTCGTTCGCGACAATTTTGTCGACATCATCCTCAACAACACCTGGCCCGAATAGCCGGCCGACGCTCTCGCTGCACGCGATCATTGATGCACTGGAAAAAGAGGCACCCCTGCTTGAGTCGGAAGATCGATTGACCCTTTTCGGCGAGCTGAAACGGGTTGGTATGAGGAGGAATGTCAGACGGTCGATGCGAATCAGATCGGGGTCACGGTGGTGCAGCCCGGCGAGGGAGACACGGTGGCGCTGCCCGGATTCGGGGCTGCGTTCAAGTTGTCCAGCCGCAACAGCCGGGGAGAAGTGGCGATCGTCGAGCATCCGTTCGCGGTCGGCGCGATCACTGCGGCGNATCNGCACACTCGGGAGGACGAGCACTCGATCGTGGTCGCGGGNGAGATCGGCTTTCGCTCCGACGACAGCGAGGTGGTGCTGGGTCCNGGCGGCTACATCACCAAACCTCGNGGACAGNTGCACGCGNTGTGGAATGCCGGCAGTCAGCCAGGCCGAATAATCGAGATCATCACTCCCGGTGGTTTCGAGACTACTTCCGCGAGCTGGGTGAACTGCTCGTTGAGCATGCGAACGATCCGGCCGGACAGATCCTGCATGAGCTAGCCCGAGTTCGGCGCACTGGCCGTCAAGTACGGGCTGACCTACGGGACGCCGGACTGGATGGACGACATNAGGCAGCGGTACAGGCTGAGCCCGCCCACGCACTGANGCCGCCGAGAGCGAGGTTGACACTGGTCGCCGGGCAGCGGAATCCAAGCCGATCGGGATCGCTGAGCCCGCGATTTGGTGAGCTTCGTACGTGTTCGGTAACCTGGTATTTACCCGACGCGGGGTGGAGCAGCTCGGTAGCTCGCTGGGCTCATAACCCAGAGGTCGCAGGTTCGAATCCTGTCCCCGCTACCAGCGAAAATGACCCCAGAGGTGCGACCTCTGGGGTCATTTTCATGCTTAATGGACACGTATTGGCCACATTAGACTTGCTAATCACACGCCCCGTCACCGTCCGCCGGTGTGTACGAGGCCGAGGCGTGCGGCCAAGCCGTCGACCGCAGCGCGGGCCGTGTCGTCGGATGTGTGGCCGTACACGTCGCCGGTGATGGCGATGGAGGAGTGGCCGAGTAGGTCCGCGACGGCCTTGATGTGCACCCCGGATTCGAGCCGCGAGACGGCGGCGGAATGGCGCAGGGTGTGCACGCCCACCCCATCGACCTTCGCCGCCCTCGACGCCAACGACGTGCCGGTTCATGCGGTAGCGCAGCTGGTGCGGGAGTTGCTCGACGTGGCCGCGCGGATTCAGGCGATCGACGCGAAGGCCGGCCGACGAGGCTGCTCAGGCGGGCGACGATGCTGACGATGACGGCGACGCGTTCGACCTGTCAAAGATTTGACACAGAAGGAGGGATTGGAGGTCCCAGCTTGTCGAGCAAGCCTCGCATCGCAACTCGGACGGAGCGGCTCATCGGGCGGTCGAGACCGCACAATTCGAGGAACGTCTGCGGGCGCACCGGCATCGATGTGGTGCACACGGTCCGCCACTGCGCAAGCAGCTCGACGAACCGCGTTGGCATTCGGTGCTCAGAAACCCCTTCGAACACCTGCAGTTCGTGATACACGAGGATGCCCGGCGACCTCACGTTCGGGCCGAGCTGACCCAACCGCAACTTGATGTCGACATCAGCGGACACGCTGGCCGGGATGCCGGCATTGGGGACCACGACCATTGGCACAAACACGGTGTTTTCGTCGAATGTGCTTCCTTCCCAGCCGGTGTCGATGAGCAAGGCCTTCGTGGACTGCAGCCGCTTGAATTTTTTCTTGACGAACGTGTCCTGCAGGTCGGCCTCATATTCCTCGGGATCGGCGAATCCCTGTGCCGCCTTCTCGTCGAGCCAGTGGTTGGTCGCGTCCACCAACAGACAAGTGTTGTCCCACACCAGCACCCAGTCGCATACCGACGGGGTGTGACCCTTCTTCGTCCAAGCCTGCTGCATCTGGGCTTCAGTGATCAGCGTGATTTTCGGGCGGGCGCGCCGGGTCGCCTTCCGGAATAAATAGCCGACAGTGGCCTCGAACACGTAGTTCATCGCCTGGCTGAACTGCTGACCGGGAAGTGTCTTGTCGAGGCCGAATTGGAAGAAAGTCTGCCAGTACAGTTGCGAGCCGCAGAAGCGGTCCAGCACCCAGGCGGGTCGCAACACGATGTAGTCGCCGTCGGTGATCTCGATCAACGGGCATTCGGTGAACGTGTATCTGCGGTGTGCAAGAGATCCGTTCGCCAGCTCCTTCGCGAGCCGCTTGCGGTAAGCCTTGACCGACAACGCCGCCGACGACCGCAGCAACCCAAGAGCAGCCGGATCATCAACCGTGCTCTCCAGTGTGCTGGCGCTGAGGGCCACGTCGCCGGCCTTCGTGCGATCCCACAACAGCAAACCCATCCGAATGACCTCACGCAGAGGCGCTTTCGTCGCGTTTAGAAATGCCTCCTCGGGCGTGTCGCCGATGAGGTCGTGTGGTGCCGCTTCGGGCCACGGCTTGAACCACGTGTCATTGGTGTCACCCAAGACGAGATAGGGCACTGGAGTCGCTGTGGTCTGCATCCGGGCGACGTCGTAGGACATGCGCCGCCGTAGCTCCTGCAAGACCATTTCGTCATCGACGGTCATCGCTGCGTTGTAGGCCGCCTTTTCCTCCTCAGTCGTCGCAACACCCCGACTTAGGGGATGCGGTGGATTTCGAGATTCGTGGCCTGCGTTCGGCGAACGGCTTCATGTCCCACGCCGGAGGTCCGAGTCCCGCCGGCGGGATGCGCTTGATCGAGATCTGGGAGTCCGAGGCGGACAGCCAGAAGTTTTTCAACGAGAACCTGAAGCCGAATCTCCCGCCTGGAGTTGTACCTGACCTCACGTACTACGAGCTTCACACCGCGTTCACTCGATAACGTCAGGGTGGTGTGACACGGCGTGTTGACCCTTCCCGGCCGTTCGAGAGCGATTCATTCGACTTCATAATCTCGGTCGCGACGCCGCACCACTTGGGTGCGACCGCTGCCGTGACCCCGTCGGCCGCACGCCTGCGCGGTGATCCTGTCCGTAAACGGTTCGGCTGTTTGCGCCGCGCCTGGGATCAGGTTGACATGAAACCAAATGGTTTCCTATTGTCGGTGGCGTGGAACTGGTGTTCAAGGCCCTCGCCGACGCGACCCGGCGCCGGCTGCTGGACGAACTGTTCGGACACGACGGGCAGACTCTGGGCGCGCTCGCAGGGCGGTTCGAGATGAGCCGGCCGGCGGTCGCCAAGCACCTGGGGCTGCTTGAGCGGGCCGACCTCGTGGTCACCCGCCGCCACGGTCGAGAGAAGTTGCATTACCTCAACCCGGTCCCGATCCGACTGATCCATGACCGGTGGGTGAGCAAGTACACCCAGACGTGGGCCGCCGGCCTCGTCGAACTGAAAAATGACCTGGAGGCGAGCATGGAGAAGCTGTTCGAGATCTACATTCACACCACGCCCGAGCGGCTGTGGCAGGCAATCACCGACCCCGAGACCCGGGCCCGCTACCAGTTCGGGGCGCGCGTCGAGTCCGACTGGACACCGGGCTCGACTTATCAGCTGGTGCAACCCGGTTTCCCTGGCCTGCTGGCAGACGGCGAAAACCTGGAGATCGACCCGCCGCGACGGCTGGTGCAGTCGTTCCACGCCCTCTGGGGCGAGGACGTCGAGAGAGAAGGCACCAGCCGGGTCACCTGGGAGATCGAGCCGGTCGGTGACGCCTGCCGGCTCACCATTACCCACGACCAGCTGCGCGAGGGCGCCGACCAGCAGCTCTACGGCGGCTGGCCGATGATCCTGTCCGGTCTCAAGACCTGGATCGAAACCGGCCACGAGCTCACCACGCCCGGCTCACTGATGTACGGAGGACCCAGATGACCAGCAGCGAACGCATTCCACAGACCCCGCAGGAGCACCGAATGAGCGCGACCAAAACCCACATCACCGGCGTGCGCACCGTCAGCGTCCCGGTCGCCAACCAGGACACCGCACTCGACTTCTACGTCGGCACGCTCGGTTTCACCAAACTCCGCGATGCCCCAACACCCGACGGCGGTCGCTGGATCGAACTCGCCCCCGGCGACAACAGCATCATCATCACCCTCGAAGTAGCGGCCCCCGACATCGCCCGCGGCGCGATCGGCATCCGCTTCTCCACCGACAACGCCGCCGCCGCACATGCCACCCTGCAAGCCGCCGGCGTCGACACCGACGAGATCCTCCGATGGCCAGGAGTGCCGGCCATGTTCGCCTTCCGTGACCCCGACGGCAACGCCTTCTCCATCACCGAACGCGCCTCCTAGCCCACTCCTAGCCCGAAGTTACGCTCCGGGCCGGCCAGCAGGAAGCCTCCGACTCCCAGGTCCCGTGCGGAGAACGGCGTTCGGCACGCAGGGTCAGGAAGCGTTTCTCGACGGTCATCAGCATGCGTTCACCGAGCTGGGCGGGGTGCCGTTCGGCCGCGGATCGGGCTGATGATCATCGGCGGATAGACCCGGAAGCCTCTCACGGCAAGGTCTCTCGTTGCGCGGATGTATTCGTCGTGGGGTGTGGCTCCTGCGGTACCCGGAACGCTGTGGCGTTTTGGCGAATGAATGCCTCCAGCGACTTGGGCGGCGCGGCTCCAATCTTTTGGACCACATCGGTGACTACGTCGAATTCACCCTGTTGATGCGCCTCTGCCACGTGCAATAGGTGCTCGATGAGGTGAGGAGACATTGTTTCCAGGTTGGAAAGGATCTGCCGCCAGCGCTCAACCGGGATGTCCACGTATTCCACAGAGCGGTCCAGCACGCGGGTGAAAACGTCCGCCATTGCCGCCATTGACAGCGATACCGGGCCGGTGGGTACGCACGTCTTGACCCTGTGCGCGTCCGGATCGGTCAGGATACCGACAGCGACGCGCGCCAGGTCTTCTCCGGCGACGGGGGCATGGTGTCCTTGTCCGTACGGTAGGTAGATCTTGCCCTCGGTCTGAATGGTCGTGGCGGCGATGGCGATCAGATTCTCCAGAAAGAAGGGAGGGCGCAGGTGCGTGACGGCGATCCCCGACCAGTCGAGCAATCGCTCGGCCAACCAGTGTTGGCGGGCGGCCGGGCTGGGATGATCCGGGCGCGCCGTGATCTGGGACATGTTCACCATCGACTGCAGACCAGCCTGTTTTCCCGCGGCGGCGAAGGTCGCCGTTGCCTCGAGAAGGCCATCTGCGATTGGGTACGTGAAGTACGCACGCTGGACCCCATCGAGTGCCGCGCGCACGGCCTCGAAGTTGTGAATATCGCCGACGGCGATTTCGGCGCCGAGCGCCCTGAGCTCGTCGGCCCGGTCATCAGCCTGACGAACGAAGGCTCGAACCGGCAGCCCCATTGCGAGCAGTTGCCGCGTGGCGTGGTTGCCGGTCGCGCCGTTGCGTCCACCCGCGCCGACAATCAGGAAGCGTGTGGATCGTGTCTGCGTCATCTCAGCTCCTCCCTTTCTTTTGGTGCCCTCAGGCCACCGACGTCCACGCCGCGTACTGTCCGTCGAACTCATAGGCGGCCCGGGTGGCGGCGGTGTACTGCTCGACGGTCATCGGAGGGGTACCGGCGATGACCTCGAAAAGGTTGTTGGTCCCGGCGAGCGCTCCGTTTTGATAGTCACGCGCTACGTTGCTCAGGTAATGCACGAGGTACGGAGACGCTCCTTGTGCCCGCTGCACAGCCGCAAAAGATTCGATATCGACTGGTTCGTAACGGACCGGAATGCCCAACGCCTGCGCCATTTTCTGCGCAATCGCGTAGTGGTCCAATTCCTCGGGACCGTAGAGCGGATAGATCTGGCGGTCGTGTGGGGCGGGGTTGGCCAGAATGGCCGCGATAACTTTGGCAAGGTCCGCACTGGCGATCGGGGCGTGCCGGCCGGTTCCCAATGGCAGGCGCAGCACGCCCTGGCCGTCGTGGCGCACCCATTGCCAGGTGAGCCAGTCGGCGAATAACGTCGGACGCAGGTGCGTGGTGATCAACCGTGTTCGGTCGAGCAGCCGCTCGGCGATCCAATGGTCGCGCGCCCCGGGGTGTGCTTCCCGGCGCGCCGGACTCTGCGACATGTTCACCACCGCGCGCACACCGGCCTCGCTGGCGGCCTGCGCGAAGATTGCGGTGGCCTCGAGCAGCCTGGGCGGGTCGATCGGATAGCAAAAGTATGCGGCGGTGACCCCAACCAGTGCCGAACTCACCGCGTCGAAGTCGAGTAGATCACCTTGGATGACTTCGGCGCCCTGCTCCTGCAGCCGCGTCGCGCGGTCGTCGAGGGTATGCACGAAGGCCCGGACTTGAAACCCGCGCTCGCGCAATAATCCTACGGTCGGGGCTCCGGTGTTGCCGGTGGCGCCGGTGATCAGAAACAGTTCAGTTTTGTCGGTCATTGTTTACTACCTCTCATTTTCAACAGTGGTTGGTGTGTCCGGGCGATCTAAACCGCCAGTGACACGCAGTTAGGGATTTTTCACGAATCGTGTTGTGCCACCGTTCCGTACGCGCTCATTCGGCAACGATTGTTGCGAGTCGGCAGTTGGCCGCAACAGGTAAATTCCGAGTGCGAGGATCAGCACGAACGGGATATCGGTGAAGAACTTGCTCCAGTACCTGTCGATGTCCATGCCGGCCTGCCCAGCCATGAGGACCCCGTGAGCGAGGTTCGCCCACATTGTGAAGCTGAGAAACGATAAGTAGGCCTGTGGATTACGGGCTGCGCGGATCAGGAAAACTCCACACACGATGTAGATGATCATCAGCATGGGAGGGACGTGGTTGTGCTCGTTGCCGAACCGGACATCGTTCCAGATAGTCCAGTTCAGAGCACCTCCGTGTTCGGAGAGCAAGGGTGTCTCAACGAGGATTCCCACTAAGAGCAGGGAGAAGATGATGAGTGTGAGTGCGCCATAGACGCGAAGGAAAATCTTGAATGCTGCCAGCTTCCTGCTCGATTCCACGATCATTTTCACGGCTCCTTCGAGGTTGACACGCACCGAGGGCGACGCGCGCCCGCTGTTGGTCGGAGCGCATCACGATTGATCCAGTCATCGCGACCACGCCCGACATGTATAGAGGCGCTCCACAACAGAAACTCATCGGAGATCCCCCGGCACGGATCACGTGCACTCGCCGACCTCGGTTAGCGGCCACGTCCATCCAACAGGGGACCCACGTACCAGGTTGGCGCCGATGAGTTTGAGGATCGCCCGTCCTCTGTATTGGAGGGAGGTGAGCGATATGACCCGAGTGGCTGTGGTGCAGTACCACACGATCACCGTCTCGACCGAACGCAACTGCCAGCTGATCGAGGACGTACTCGTCGAACTGGCTGCGCGGGACCCGGGAGGACTCCACTACCAGGTGTTCCGATTTGACGACGGTGTCGGCTTCATGCACGTAGCTGTTTTCGATGGCACGACCGATCCGTTTGCCGAGTGCAGCGCCTACCGGGACTTTCACCGAGAACTCGGCGACCGCCTGGCAGCACCGCCGATCGTGACCCGGGCCCTGCTGATCGGTTCCTACCCGTGACGTTGCACGGAAGGAAAGGCCGCCACGGCGACTCAGACGGCGCCTGACGAGCTCATTTCGAGCGCTCCTTCCGATGAGTTTCGGCGCCGCGCCGCCTCTGTACTGGATAGGAGGTGACGAGAATGCCCAAAGCGGTCGTTGTGCAGTATGAAACCCGCCCCGACGCGGCGGAACGCAACCAGCAGCTCATCGAGTGCGTGTTCGAAGAATTGCGTGGTATTCAGCCGGGAGGATTGCGCTACATGGCATTTCGCCTTGAGGACGGTGTCGGATTTGTGCACGTAGCGATTTTTGACGGATACGGCGATCCGCTCGCGGAGTCGGCAGCGTTTCGCCGGTTCCAAGAAGGAACAGCTGAGCGCCTGGTGGGACCTTCCGACGTCAAGTCGATGACCATCATCGGTTCATACGGCGGCCGATACATCCAGGAAGAGCAACAATGAAAATTACGAAGATCGCAGCCAGGGAAGAATGGCTTGCGGCGCGCCTCGACCTGCTGGCGCAGGAGAAAGCCGCGAGTCGGCAGCTGGCCGCGCTGGCCGGGCAGAGGCGCCGCCTTCCTGCGGTGGAAATCGAGAAGAAATACGTGTTCGAAGGCCCCGACGGCACGGTGCGACTTATCGACCTGTTCGAAGGTCGCGCCCAGCTCATCGTCTACCACTTCATGTGGCTCCATGACATCGACGACGGTTGCCCGATTTGCTCGTTCGCCGTGGACAACATGCCGGATCCGATCCACCTCAACGAAGGGGCGGACACCACACTGGTGCTCGTTTCACGTGCGCCGTATCGGCGGCTGAGCGAGTTCACGGCGCGCATGGGCTGGCAGCTGCCCTGGTACTCCTCGCACGGCAGCGACTTCAACTACGACTTCCATGTCAGCAGCGACGAGTCGATAGCACCGGTCGAGTACAACTACAAGGACAAGGCCACGCTTGAGCGCGACGGGCTGGACTACGTGGCGGTCAACGGTGCTGACGGGCAAGGCATCAGTGTCTTCGTCCAGGACGACGATAAGGTTTTCCACACCTATTCGGCCTACGGTGTAGGTGCCGATGTCATGTTGAGCACCTACCGTTTCCTGGATCTGACCCCGCTGGGCCGCCAGCGCTACGTCAACGAGTGGCCGTGGCATGACAGCTACGGGGTTGCGGGTGGTCATGAGCATCACCACTGATCCGCGGACCGGCGGCGAAGACTTCGGGCGGCTAGCCGAGCCGTTTCGGCGGGAGTTGGTCGCATACGGCTACCGCATGCTCGGCTCGGTCGACGACGCCGAAGAAATCGTGCAGGACGTCTACCTGGAGGCGTGGCGAGCCTACGAACGCTTCGAAGGGCGCTCATCACTGCGCACATGGCTGTATCGCATCGCCACCCGGGCATTCATAAAGGCGCTCGAGCGCAGGAAGCGCCGCCCACTCCCGTCGGACCTGCATGCTCCGACCGCCGACCCCACCGCGCGCCCTCTAGCCGGTGATCCCGAGCTGACATGGCTTCAGCCCGCCCCCGATTCGCTGCTCGCCGGCACGACCAACGACCCGGGCACGGTGGTGGCCGCACGCGAAACGATGCGGCTAGCGTTCCTGGCGGCGCTGCAGATCCTTCCGCCGCGGCAGCGGGCGGTGCTGATCCTGCGGGACGTATTGAGTTGGTCCGCAGCCGAAGTCGCGGCGCTGCTCGATTTGAGCGTGGTGGCGGTCAACAGCGCGTTGCAGCGCGCTCACGCACGTCTGCCCGCAGACAGCCACTCGCTGGTGCAGCCGTCTGAGCAGCGGCAGCGTGAACTGCTCGACCGGTATGTGGCCGCATTTCAAAACGCCGACGTTGACGAACTGGTCGCGGTGTTGACCGAGGACGCGGTCTTCGAAATGCCACCGTTCATCACATGGTTTCAGGGCAGCGCGACGATCGGTGGTTTCCTCGGCCCGCGCATGCGTGCCTTCGGCGATACCCCAGTCATACGCACCTCGGCCAACGGGCAACCCGCGGTTGCGCTATACCCGGCGACTGCCGATGGACAGCATCGCCTGCACGCCCTGCAGGTGCTGACCTTGCTGTCGCGGGGTGTCGGTGGCATCGTGGCGTTCCAGGACATCGATGCGTTGCGGGGCTTCGAACTACCCCACGTGCTGTCGATTGAAGCAACGTGATCACAGGAGATGCTGCGATGAGCCCCATCACCTATGTGACCCGCGGGCCCTTGGTTGTGTCGCCGTCCCTCGAAGCGACTCAAATCCCTGACCGCGGCTGGACTCGTCGAGCGGGGGACGGGGAGCACCGGGCGCGGCGAGTACCGACTCAGTGACAAAGGCACAGCTTTGTGGCCAGCGGCGCGTGCACTGTTGGTATGGGGCAGGTTGGTTATCGGCACAGGTAGTGAATCTTAAATACGTTGTTGCTCAAGGGAATAACGAATACGCAGTATTTTTACTGGTAACCCCGCGTATTCGTTTTCCGCATGTTCGTCGGTCGCCGTATGGTCCGTTCTCATGGGCGTGGTCGAGGCGATCAGAGCGAATCAGGGTGGGGATGCGTCCCCCACGCGCGTGCATCCCCACCGGTCCCTACTCATTCGGCCGAGTCCTCGGCGTTTCGGATGCACTGGTAGGTGAGGTAGGTGAGGCTGTCACCGACGGTGTGGGTTTTGACAAGGCGTAGGGGTTTTGGGCGCATGGGTTTTGGTTTGCTGGTCTGGTCGAAGAGGCGGTTGCCTGCGCCCATCACGAGGGGGAAAATCGCCAACCGCAGCTCGTCGATGAGGTCGTGCTCGATCAGTGTGTGCACCAGCTGGGAGCTGGCGTAGACGCGGATCTCACCGTTCATCGTGTGCTTCAGCTTCGAAACCTCGTCCACGACGTCACCGTCGAGTACCGTCGAGTTGTTCCAGCCGGGATCTGCGAGGCCGGTGGAGACAACGTATTTGGGCAGGCTGTTCATCCTGTCCGCCATTTCGCCGGTGCGGTATGGGTATCGTGCGGCGAAATACTCGTAGCTGCGTCGGCCCAGCAGCAGGGCGTCGGCTTCCAGCGCGTCGTCGAGTAGGCGTTTGGCCCATTCTTCGCGGTCGGTCGGGGCGAGCCCGGCGCGCCAGTCTTCGCGGTTGAAGCCCTCCTCGGCGGTCGGGTCCTGAGTGACTCCATCGAGCGAGACGTTCTCGAAGGCGACGATCGTTCCCATGTCGGTGCTCCTATGTTCGTGTGGTCCGACTACCACTGATGTAGACCCCGCGGCATCGGAAAACCGGGCGCTTGGCGCTTCGAGATCGTCCGCGACGATCAGGGAGTAACCGCCGAGTGTGGTGTCAGCTCCGCAGGCCATCGGAATCGCTCCTTCTGTCCGGGTGCCGGCCGATGCCGGCACATCCGTCATTCGGGCAAACCCCGGCCGGGCGCCGAACTGGACGGTGGCGAGCGCCCAATTTTGTTCTCCTCCGGGGTCAGTACCAGTGAGCGACCGTGACGTCGCCCTCACTGAAAAGGAGTACGCATGACCGCGATATCACAGACCAGGCAGGACCCGCCCGAACAGCCCCGAGAGGGGTTGACGTTCGTGCTGGTGCACGGTGCCTTCCAGACCGGAACCGTATGGGAGTATGTGGCGGCCGAGCTACGCCGCCAGCGGCACGTCGTGCACACGCCAACGATTGCCGGGCACGGCCCCGACGCGCCGATGAACTTGACTCACGCCGATGCAGTGGCCTCGCTTGTCGCGTACCTGCACGAGCACGGTTTGTCAGATGTAGTGCTGGTCGGGCATTCGATTGCCGGGGCCTTCATCGCCAAGGCCGCCGAACAGGCCCCCGAGCTGATCAAGAGGCTGGTGTTCCAGAGCGCTTTCGCGGCTGCAGACGGGAACGCGCTGGCCGATGAATTTCCGCCCGAGGACGCCGCTTTCTTCGGCATGGCGGACGCCGCTCAGGGATTCCTCCTCCCGTTCGAGGTGATCCGGGAACGCGCGTGCAACGACATGGACCTGGCCACCGCCAACGCAATCTATGCGGAAATGTCGCCCATCCCAGTCGCCTACTTCGCTGACAAACTCGACCTCAAGGTCTTCTACGAACTGGTCGGCACGGGAAAGATCAAGACCAGTTACGTACACGCTGTCAATGACTTCGCCTTGCCGCCAGGCGAATACGGCTCGTTCCCGCGGTTCGCTCAGCGGCTCGGCCCGCTATGCCGGATCCTGCAACTTCAGGGCGCCCACTATGTCATGGTTACCCGCCCCGGTGAACTCGCTACTACCCTCATCCAGGCAGGACGTGACTGACTTCTATCTCCGACAGATCAACCACCCGTACGTGACCGCGGACGAAGCGGGAGGAAGACGTCACAAGGATGGAGCCGTGACCACAGACCTGATCGCCCAGGCCCAAGCCGGAGACGAGGAAGCGTTCCGCCAGCTCATCGACCCCTACCGACGCGAGTTGCTGGTGCATTGCTACCGGTTCCTCGGTTCGGTCCAAGACGCCGAGGACGCGCTGCAGGAGACCCTGCTGGCGGCCTGGCAGGGTCTTGGTGGCTTCGAGGCGCGGGCCTCTGTGCGGACCTGGCTATACCGGGTCGCGACAAACCGATGCCTGAAGGCGCTGCGATCCAGTAGCCGGCGGCCACGTATGAGTGCACCCACAGCCGGGTTTGACCCGCCCGAGCCCACTCGGCTGGGCGAGGTGGTCTGGCTCGAGCCCTACCCGGACGTCCTCCTCGAAGGGCTCACCGATACCGCGGCCGGCCCCGAAGCGCGGTACGAGGCCAAGCAAGCCATCTCGCTGGCCTTCGTGACTGCCGTGCAGCTACTGCCGCCGCGGCAGCGCGCCGTGCTCATCCTGCGCGACGTCCTCGGGTTCCGCGCTGGCGAGGTAGCCGACATCCTCGAATCCACCGAGGAGTCGGTGACCAGCGCGCTCAAACGCGCTCGGGCCACCCTGCGGCGCCGGCTCCCACCGCGCGGAGCGCAACAGCCACCTTCGCCACCGGACTCTGCCATCGAGCAGGAACTCATCGACCGGCTCACTCGAGCCTTCGAGACCAGCGACGTGGACGGCGTAGTCGCCCTGCTCACCGACGACGTCTCGCTGACCATGCCCCCTCTCCCAATGGAGTACCAGGGCCTCGAGTCGGCGGCCCGGTTCCAAGCCGCGGTGTTCCGGCCGGGCCGCTTCTTCCGGCTGGTCGCGACCAGAGCCAACGGACAGCCCGCGTTCGGCGTGTACCTCCGCGACCCCCACACCAGCGTCTTCCACGCGAACGGACTACTGGTCCTCACCCTCGCGGGCGGCCGCATCTGCGCGATGACCCGCTTCGACAACAGCGTGCTACCCCCCTTCGGACTTCCCCGAATCCTGCCGGACTGAGGACCCCGATCGACCCAGCCGTGGAGGGGATCGCCACCACGAAGGGAGTCGAACTCCCCAAGACGCCGGCGCGAAGCCGTGATCTTGAGCGGCGACTTGAGAACGGCTAGGAGAGTGGACAACACACACGTCTGATGTTTTATTATCGGAACTTCAATAGGTCACTGCTACACGAAATCACTTGCTATACAACATGATAACGAATACGGCATTGATAATGGATCAATGAAAACGCGACTGAGGCGGTGGGGCGACTGTCCTTGTCGCTCATCGGGTTGGCCACGGATTTGGACACGGAACACGGCGAAACCGATGCGAACAAGCGGGACGGGGCGGGACAGGTCGGACCGCTGAACATCGCTGGCCTGCAGCCATGAGACCGTGCGTACCGGGGGAGACAGGGACCGGCTAGCTCATAACCCAGAGGTCGCAGGTTCGAATCCTGTCCCCGCTACCAGCGAAAATGGCCCCCGGAGAGTTGTCCGGGGGCCATTTTCATGCCCGATGGCCACGTGTTTGGCCCAATTAGCTAGGTTTACTAGTTAACTGGCCAGTGCCTTCGCCGGATGGATTCCACCTATTTCGCATGATGATTGGCGATCCCTGGCTCCGCGTTGTTTCTATCATAGTTAGCCAGAACGTGATTTTACTCAGAAGTTCACTGCTAAGCAGCTGAAAAGCCGGTCGGACAGGAGGCTCGCGCTGCGCCCTGGTCCCGGGCGACGCCGGGACGGGTGTGACGCAAATTCACGTCAGGGGAAGGGCGGCATGTCGGGGTCCCGATATCGGGCTCACGCGACCGTCGGCTCAGATTACGAACTACTCGCGGGATGACCTGCTAAATCGGATGGTCCTTGGAGTCGTGAACTTTCCGCCCCGCCAAATAGTGCGATCGAAATATCGTCACCACGCAATCGCCCGGCGTAGGAGTCATGCGGCCAGTATCGCGATGCGGGATGCATCCGCGCTAGCGCATTTCGCACCCGCTTACAGGCCTGGTGTTGCGCAGCCAGTGGATTTCGCCGTGTGCCGCGGCCAGGTCGCGCTTGAGCTGTGTGATTTTGAGCTTTGAGCGCAGCGATGGCGGTTTTGGATGCGATGGTGANCATTCGACGAGGTCGTCGTTTGGCGGTCGTATCCCGTCGTTGGTGAATGCGGGCAGCAGGTGTGTGAAGGCGGGCAGTAGGTGTGTCGGGTCTCCATGCCAGGGCAGCGCTAACAGTTGCCGGATACTGCGTCGTCCGCCGAGGGTGCGTAGCGCCTCGAAATCCGAGGTTTTGAGGGCGACTTGACCTCGCGCGGTGTGCGGGTCGCCGAGCTGTACGGATCCGATTGTGGGGGTGATCAACCGCAGTGCCGGCAGCCCCGCTTGTCGGATGAATTGGTCGCCCATCGTTGTCGAGAATCCCATGGCGACCTCGAACGCGAGATCGCCTGTGCGGGAGCCCGGTTCACGCAGTGCACCGCGAATGTCGTGCTCATGGGTGAGAGTATCGAAGACAAGCTGGCATGCGGATGCTTGGGGGGCCAGAGCGAGCGTCGCTGTCGCCGGGTCGATCATCTGTCCCCACAGGTCGAGTAACTCGTCGATGCTGTGCTCGCCGAGGCGATCGACCTGCGTCTGGGTCCAGGAGTCGGCGGCCTTTGTCTCCATGTTGAGTGAAACGATGTCGTGTGCGATTCCGGCTAGGTGAGCAACCGTCTGGCGGATGGTCCAGGCAGGACAGGCCGGCACTGTCAGTTCGGCGACTTCAGCACGGCCGCGGATCAGCGCGTCGACACGTCCGTAGACGAGGCGGTAGGCCGCCGCGGCGTCGGAGATCGGCAGCAGTTGAGGTGATCGGGCACGCGGTGCCCCGAGGTCGTCCCTATCTGCCTGCCTGAACGGCCGACTGTCTTGATTCTGAGACCGCGTCGGTCGGCTTGTGTGGGACCGAGATGGTCCCTCCTGGAATTCACTGTTGGGCATCTCGTCGACCTCTCGTTGAGGAAATTTCGACGTTCTAGGTGTTGGCGGGTGTGGTGGTGCCTGCGCCGCGGTGGCGGGTGATGACGAGGTCGCGGTGGTGTGTTGTCTGGGTCGGATGGTCGAGGCCTTCGATCACGAAGCCGGCGTCGGCGATCATTGCCCGGTCGGCGTGGCCGGGCTGTCCTTGGCTGGTGAGGTAGTCACCAAGGAACATCGAATTGGCCAGGTGCAAGGCCAGCGGTTGCAGGGTGCGCAGGTGTATTTCGCGTCCGCCGGCGACCCTTACCTCGACCTCGGGGAAGGCGAACCGGAACATCGCCAGGATGCGTAGGCAGCGTTGCGGGGTCAGTTCCCACTGCCCGCCCAGCGGCGTGCCTTGAAATGGAATCAGGAAATTCACCGGCACCGAGTCCGGTTGGAGTTCACGCAAAGCCAAGGCGACATCAACGATGTCCTCATTGGATTCACCCATCCCGACGATGGCACCCGAACACGGCGACAGCCCAGCGGTTTTGGCGTCGGCCACGGTGGCGGTCCGGTCGGCGAAGGTATGGGTTGAGCAGATCCGCGCGTAGTTCTCGGCGCTGGTGTTCAAGTTGTGGTTGTAAGCGTCGGCGCCAGCCTGCCGCAGCCGGTCGGCTTGCCCTTGCTTGAGCAGCCCCAGGCAGACACATACCTCCACTGCTGGGGCGGAATCCTTTATGGCAGCGACAGTCTCGGCAACGCGCTCGATATCACGATCGCCCGGTCCGCGGCCGGCGGCGACCAGGCAAACGCGTTTGGCGCCGGCATCGATCGCGCATTGGGCGTGCTGGGTGGCTTCATTAGCGTCGATCCAGGAGTACTTGAGGATCTCGGCGGTCGACCCGAGCCGTTGCGAGCAATAGCCGCAATCCTCCGGGCACATTCCGGATTTCATGTTCACCAGGTAGTTGAGCTTGACCCGCCGTCCGAAAAACGTGCGCCGCACCCGCCCGGCTGCGGCGATCACGTCAAGTAGGTCATCGTCGCTGCTGGCCAACACTGCCAACAGCTCGTCACGGTCCACCCGGCCACCGTTCAGCGCTTTCGCCGTGATCGCTGGTAGGAGTTCATCAAATGTCGTATCAGCCATGGCGGCTCGTCCTTCCTCGTTCCGCGGCGCGTCCGGTTTCATAGCCGTGCTCGCCTTGAGGAGCGACCGTACACCAAATTTAAGGAAAATAAGAGTACTGTAAGGTAACAGTAAGACGTGTTGATCGACTGACGGCCGGCTCGCACGTGACGAGTGAAACGCGCCCTGGCAACCGCGATCAATGCGCGCGCATTTCACTGATGGGGTCGTCGCGACGGACGACCTCGACATCCCGCGGAACCAACTGAAGTCGCAGCGAATCGGAGTTTGCCCAGGACGTGGCATAATAGTGGCATGAATCGCATACGCCTGAGCACGACTGTCGACGCCGAGCTGTTGAGCAGTGCACGCGGCGTGCGGGCAGGAATCACTGACGCAACCCTCATCGATGAGGCTCTCGGGGCATTACTTGCTCGTCATCGATCGGCCGAGGTGGATGCGAGCTATGCGGCCTACGACGAACATCCGGTTGATGAGCCCGACGAGTGGGGCGACCTAGCGTCGTGGCGGCGGGCGGCGGGAGACTCGTGAGCGCACTTCCGGCACGCGGAGAGGTGTGGTGGTGTGAGATGGCCGAGATCGGCCGGCGTCCAGTCGTTGTGCTCTCGCGCGATGCGGCGATCCCTCGGCTTCGACGCGCACTCGTCGCGCCCTGCACCACGACCATCCGGGGGCTGGCCAGCGAGGTTGTTCTTGAACCCAGTTCCGACCCGATCCCGCGCCGTTCCGCGGTGAATTTGGACTCAGTCGAAAGTGTCTCGGTCGCAGTGCTGGTCGATCAGCTTGGCCGCCTCGCCGACACCCGGATGCGCGCCATCTGCACGGCTCTCGAGGTCGCGGTCGACTGCTCTGGATGACACGTCAGCAAACTAACGAGAATCCGAGCCGGATTCTGATGAGCGACTTCGAGGGGCCCCGCGGCTCAACGAGCGAGACGGCTCGGGGCCACGCGAATCATGATCGAGAGCAATGTGCAGACGCCCGAATACGACGGAATCAAATATGCAGCTTTACCGGTAAACGCCCCAGAGACGGCGCGGCGGCTGCACTTGCCGCTCAGGTGGGTTGGCCACGGATTTGGACACACAACACGGTGGAACCGATCCGAACAAGCGGGACGCAGCGAGACAGCTTGGACGGCTGAATGTCGCTCACGTGCAGCTATGAGACCGAGCGTATTGGGGAAGACCGCGACCGGCTAGCTCATAACCCAGAGGTCGCAGGTTCGAATCCTGTCCCCGCTACCAGCGAAAATGGCCCCCGGAGAGTTCTCCGGGGGCCATTTTCATGCCACTTGTGAACGGATTTGTGAATGTTAGCCTTGCTCATCATCTGAATCCCAGCTGGCCCCGAGCAGGAAAGACGCTGCCTGCTCAGCGGCGTCGCGGTCGTCGTTCTTGAGGACATGGGCATATGTCTGCAGGAAGAACCCAGCATCCGCGTGTCCGATCCTCTCGCTGACCACCTTGGGGCT
>JGI12635J15846_10000308_pt1 | contig 40254 bp, 36 predicted proteins | sample BlaSpr_A8_OM2_M2_FD_15846 | JGI IMG/M metagenome (IMG submission 15846)
GAGCCGCAGCAGGCGCACCAGGGGGGTGCGGCGGGCGGCCCGGGTGGCCGCGACCGCGTCGTTGTAGAACTTCCTGGCGAGGAAGACCTGGTGGGCCGCGCCCTCGAGCTCGCTGAGCAGTTCGTCGGCGCCATCGGTGCCGTCCAGTGAGGAGCGGAATCCCGGCTGGCCAAACACCGCGCGCAGCGCCCTGGTCAGGTCGCTCTCCGGCAGTTCCTGGCCGCTGCGGGCCGACCGGGCGTCGTGCGCCGCGCTGGCCAGCAGCAGGCTGGTGGCCGGGTCGAGCAGGCCCGACGACGCCAGCTCGAGCGCGACCGAGCTGCGGCGCACCAGGGCCACGTCCAGTGCCGCGCGGCGGGCCTCGAGCCTGGCATGCAGCCGGTCCAGCCTGCCCGCGCGCCAGGACACGTACACGCCGAGGATCGCGACCACGACGACGACGATGATGGCGTCGATCATCGCGGCAGCACCGACACGCGCCCGGCCGCGGGCACCACGGCCTCATAGACCCGGACCACGTCCCTGGCCACTATCGGCCAATCGTAGATACGTACCGCCGCGGACGCCTCGGCGGACAGGGCGGCCCGCCGCTCCGGCTGGTCCAGCAGCCGCCCGGTCGCGGCCGCCAGCTCGGCCGCGTTCCCGGTCGGGAACAGCTCCCCCGCCTGGCCACGGCGCAGCACCTGGCGGAAGGCGTCCAGGTCGCTCGCGACGATCGGGGCCCCGGCCGCCATCGCCTCGGCGAGCACGATGCCGAAGCTCTCGCCGCCGGTGTTGGGCGCGCAGAACACGTCGACGGAGTGATAGACCCGCACCTTGTCGGCGTCGCTGACCTGGCCGAGCAGCACGATCCGGTCCCGCAGCTCGGCCGGGGTCCTGGCCAGCGCCTCGTCGGCGTCGCCGTGCCCGGCGACGAGCAGCCGCAGCCCGGGCCGCTGCGCGGCCAGCATCTCGAAGGCCCGCACCAGGATCGTGAAGCCCTTACGCGGCTCGTCCATCCGGCCGAGGAAGCCGAGGGCGCCGCCCGGGCCCGGCCAGCCGGGCAGCGGATCGGCCTTCTCGAACTTCTTCACCGGGACGCCGTTCGGGATCAGCACCGCGTCACCGCCGAAGTGCTCCACCAGCGTGGTGCGCGCCGCCTCGGACACCGCGATCCGGCCGCTGATCTTCTCCAGCGCCGACTGCAGGATCGGCTCGGCGGCGTGCATCGCGCGCGAGCGCGGGATCGCCGTGTGCACGGTGGCCACGATCGGCCCGTCAGCCACCCAGCAGGCGAGCAGCGACAGGCTCGGCGCGGCCGGCTCGTGGACGTGCAGGACGTCGAAGCCGCCCTCCTTGAGCCAGCGTTTCACCCGGCTCGCGGACAGGAAGCCGAACGCCAGCCTGGCGACCGACCCGTTGTACGGCACCGGCACCGCGCGCCCGGCCGGGACCACGTAGCCGGGCAGCGGCGTGTCATCGTCGGCCGGTGAGATGACCGAGACGTGATGACCGAGGTCGATCAGCGTCTCGGCGAGGTTCATGATGTGCTGCTGCACCCCGCCGGGGACGTCCCAGGTGTACGGGCACACCAGGCCGACTCTCACCCGGCCCGCCCTCCCTCGCCCGGCTCCCCGAGCGGCTCAGCGGCGGCCCTGGCCTCGGCAGCGGCAAGCCGCTCCGGGTCGAGGTCGGCAACGAAGACCCGCTGCAGCATGTGCCAGTCCGCCGGGTGCTTCCTGATGCCGGTCTCGAAGGAGCGCGCGAGTTCCTGGGTCATCGCCGCCACCTTCTGCTTCCTGTCCCCCTCCGCGGGTACCGGGATCTCCTTATCGACGTAAATTCCCCATCGATCACCCTCGTACCACAAAAGCGCGGGATAGAGCGCCGCTCCGGTGCGCTCGGCCAGTGCCGCTGAGCCACCCATCATCTTTGCCTTCTCGCCGAAGAATTCCACCTCGGTCCCGGTGCCCGTGACGTCCCGGTCGGCAAGCAGGCAGACCAGCTTGCCGTCCCTCAGCCGCTGGGACAGCACCGCGAACGCGCTGACCATACCGCCGCTGGCCGGCAATATCTCAAAGCCCAGGCTCTCGCGGAAGCCGACGAACCTGTCGTAGAGCGATTCCGGCTTCAGCCGCTCCATCACGGTAGTGAACGACGGCACCCCCTGCGAGATGATCCACGCCCCCGCCTCGTCCCAGTTTCCCATATGCGACAGCGCGAAGATCACGCCGCGCCCCGCCGCCAGGCAGTCGAGCGCCTCCTGAAAATGCGGGCTCAAGACGACGGTGTTCTGGGCCAGCTGCTCCTTCGTGGTGACCGGCAGCCGGAACACCTCGAGCCAGTACCGCGCGTAGGAGCGCATCGACTCCCGGGACAGCGCCCGTAGTTCCGCACCGGTCGCGTCGGGCCCCAGCACCCGGCGCAGGTTCCCCTCCAGCACCTCGACCTGCGGGCCCTGCCGACGCCACGCGATATCGGCGGCCGCCCGGAACGCTGACGCCGCCCAGGACTCGGGCAGCCGGCAGACGACCGACCAGCCGAGGGCATAGCCGGCCGCGGCCAGCCGGTCATTTATCCCGGTCATTCGCCACTTCCTCCCGGATCGGCGCCCGAGGCCGCTGCGGCAGCCGCGGCCTCCTTGCGCACGGCGAAAACCCGCTGCCCGAATGTGATCGTGCTCGCCACGGCAAGCACCCATAGCCCTATGGAAAGGACATACGGTACGCCCAGCCCGGCCAGCCCGGCGGCCACAAGGGCGATCAGCAGCCGCTCGGTGCGCTCGGCGATCCCGACGTCGCAGCGCAGGCCCAGGCCCTCGGCGCGTGCCTTGGCGTACGACACCAGAGCGCCGGCCACCAGGCAGAACAGCGCGACCCCGGCCATCAGCCTGCTGTGCCCGCCGAACACGAAGTAGGCGGCCAGCCCGCCGAACACGGCAGCGTCGGCGACCCGGTCCAGGGTGGAGTCCAGGAACGCCCCGAACACGCCGGTCGTGCCCTTGACCCGCGCCAGGGCCCCGTCGAGCATGTCGGACATAACGAAAAACCAGCAGACCAAAGTCCCCGCGAACAGGTGACCCGTGGGAAAGAGCGTGAGCGCCCCGGCGGCCACCCCAACGGTGCCAATTATGGTTATCGCGTTGGGCGTGATCGGGGTGCGGGCAAGAGCGATGGCCACCGGGTTCAGCAGCCGGGCTAGCAGCGGGCGCAACACTTTGAGCATGGCCGTCTGATCTTACTGACCTACGGGTGATTCCCGGTCAGGGCTTGTGATCCGCAACCAGCAGGTAAAGGCTGGTCGTGCAGCAGTTGAACGGAGCTATCAGGAGGCGATCGGATGGTGGATAAGACGGGCACATCAGGCGCCGCGGGCAGGGCAGCCGCGGCCGGCCAGCCCGACAGCGTGCGGAACGTCGTGCTTGTCGGCCACTCGGGTGCGGGGAAGACGACCCTGGTCGAGGCGCTGCTCGTCAGCACCGGCGCGATCCAGCGGGCCGGACGGGTCGAGGACGGGACGACCGTAAGTGACTTCGACGAGGCCGAGGTCAAGCAGGGGCGTTCGGTCAACCTCACCCTGGCGCCGGTGGTACACGACGGGGTCAAGGTGAACCTGCTCGACGCGCCGGGATACGCCGACTTCACCGGCGCCCTGCGGGCGGGCCTGCGCGCCGCCGACGCGGCCCTGTTCACCGTCTCGGCGGCCGAGGGCGTGGACGGCCTGACCCGGATGCTCTGGGAGGAGTGCGCGGCCGTGGGCACGCCGCGAGCCGTCGTCATCACCAAGATCGACCACCAGCGGGGGGACTTCGCCGAGTCTCTCGGCGCGTGCCGGGAGGCGTTCGGCGACTCGGTGGCGCCGCTGTACCTGCCGGTCGGTGACGGGCAGACCGGCGTCAGCGGGCTGATCGGCCTGCTCACCGAGCGTTTCTATGACTACTCGGGTGGCTCCAGGCAAGACCGGGATCCCGACCCGGGCGACGCCGACCGGATCGAGGAGTCGCGCAGTGCCCTGATCGAGGCGATCATCCAGGAGAGCGAAGATGAGGGCCTCATGGACCGGTACCTGTCCGGCGAGGACATCGACGCCAAGGTGCTGATCGAGGACCTGGAGAAGGCCGTCGCGCGCGGCAGCTTCTACCCCGTCATTCCCGCGTCCTCGCCGCTGGGCATCGGCATGGCCGAGCTGCTCGAGGTTATGACGCAGGCCTTCCCCTCTCCGGCCGAGCACCCGCTGCCCCCGGTGACCTCGCCCGATGGCAAGCCGGTCAGCGGCTTGTCGTCCGACCCGAACGGACCGCTGCTCGCCGAGGTCGTGCAGACCACATCCGACCCGTACGTCGGGCGGATCAGCCTGGTCCGGGTCTTCTCCGGCACGCTTCGGCCGGACGCCACCGTGCACGTCTCCGGTCACGGCCGGGAGGACCAGGGTCACGCAGACCACGACCTGGACGAGCGGATCGGCGCGCTGACCTCGCCGCTCGGCAAGCAGCAGCGCACAATCTCGCAGTGCGTCGCCGGGGACATCTGTGCCGTCGCGAAGCTCGCCAGCGCGGAGACCGGCGACACGCTGTCGGACAAGGAACGCCCGCTGGTGATGGAGTCGTGGGCCAACCCCGAGCCACTGCTGCCGGTCGCGATCACGGCCAAGTCCAAGGCGGACGAGGACAAGATGTCGCAGGCGCTGACCCGGCTTGTGGCCGAGGATCCGACGCTGCGCCTGGAGAACAACTCCGAAACCCGCCAGCTCGTGCTGTGGTCCATGGGCGAGGCGCACATCGGCCTGCTGCTCGACCGGCTGTCGAGCCGCTACGGCGTCGCGGTGGAGACCACCGAACTGCGCGTCCCGCTGCGCGAGACGCTGGCCGGCAAGGCTCAGGGCCTGGGCCGGAACGTCAAGCAGACCGGCGGCCACGGCGAGTATGCGATCTGCCACCTGGAGGTTGAGCCCGTGCCGTCGGGCACGGGTTTCGAGTTCGTCGACAAGATCGTCGGCGGCGTGGTGCCGCGGCAGTTCATCCCCTCGGTGGAGAAGGGCGTCCGGGCCCAGATGGAGCACGGCGTGCTGGCCGGTTACCCGATGGTCGACATCCGGGTCACGCTGTACGACGGCAAGGCACACTCGGTGGACTCCTCGGACATGGCATTCCAGAAGGCAGGCCGGGCGGGCCTGCGGGACGCGGCGGAGAAGGCCGGCGTGCTGCTGCTCGAGCCGGTCGACGAGCTGTCCGTGATGGTCCAGGATGCCTACGTCGGCGCCGTGATGTCCGACCTGTCCTCACGCCGCGGCCGCGTGCTCGGCACCGAGCCGGTCCCCGGCGGCCGGACCCTGGTCAAGGCCGAGGTGCCGGAGCTGGAGATCACCCGCTACGCGATCGACCTGAGGTCGATGTCGCAGGGCACGGGCTCGTTCACGCGCTCCTACCTGCGCTACGAGCCGCTGCCGTCGCACCTGGCCGACAAGGTGGTGAGCGCCTCCAAGAAGGACAGCTGACCGCGGCGGCCGGTCAGCATCATCGGCGCCCTCGGTCCGCTGACCGCAGCGGCCAGTTAGCATCATCGGCGCCCTCGGTCCGTCCGGATTGTGACGTTTCGCCAATATCTCGGATGAAACGCTCCGGCACGGCTAGTCTTGGCGCGTTCCGTCAGCATGCCGGGTGATATGTCGCCCATTTCAGCACTTGCTGCTGCGTGCCGGCGGGATCCGACGAGACCGAATGCCGAAGGATTCCCGATGACTACTCCCAGCCCCGAGTACCAGGCCCCGGCCCCGAGAGCCGGCGCCGCCCAGCGGTCCAAGGACCGCACCGCCGGCCGCGCGCAGGCCGTGATCGCTGAGCACCTCGAGCCCGGCGAGCAGCCCCTGGTGGGAGCTCGCGTGCACACCGGCCCGAGCGACTGGTGGCGGCTGATCCCCCGGGTCGGCGCGTTCGTGCGGTTTTTCCAGCGCCACTACTTCGTGGTGCACACCGACCGCCGCCTGATCTTCTGCGGGCTCTCCTACTGGACCGGCCGGCCCAAGAACGTCAAGATCATGGTGCCGAACTCGCACGCCCAGGTGACCGACTACCGGCCGGGCAAGCTGCATGGTTCGTTCCGGTTCAGCCACCCGGACCGCAAGAAGCCGATGACGGTCCGGCTGGGCCGCGTCTGGCGGGCAGAGGTCGAGCAGCTGCTCGCCAGCCTCGGCGTCGGCGCGCCCGGGCAGCCAGCCCCGGCGGTGGCACCGGCCTACCAGCCGCAGCCCGGCTACCAGCAGCCGCAGGAGTACCAGGCGCCGCCCCGGTAGTCAGCGGCGCAGGAGTACCAGGCGCCGCCCCGGTAGTCAGCCGGCGGGCCACGCCTCCGCGAGCAGCGTGCGGGTGTCCGCCAGCAACTGGGGCAGCACCCGCGTCTGCCCGATGACCGGCATGAAGTTGTTGTCGCCGCCCCACCGCGGCACGACGTGCTGGTGCAGGTGCGCGGCGATGCCTGCGCCGGCCACCTGGCCCATGTTCATGCCGATGTTGAAGCCGTGGGCGCCGGACGCGGCCCGGAGCGCGATCATGGCCTGCTTCGTGAAGCTGGCCAGCTCCGCGGTCTCGTCCGGGTCGAGATCGGTGTAGTCGGCTACGTGCCGGTACGGGACGACCATCAGGTGCCCGGCGTTGTACGGGTACAGGTTGAGCACCGCGTAGACCAGCGTGCCGCGCGCGACGATGAGCCCGTCGGCGTCACTGAGCTTCGGTATCTGGTCGAACGGGCACTCGTCGCCGACCGGCTTGCCCTCGCCCTTGATGTACGCCAGCCGGTGCGGCATCCACAGCCGCTGGAATCCGTCCGGTATCCCGGCGCCGTCCTGCGGGGCGTCCGGCGCGGGTCCCGGGCGTCCGCTGGCGTCGTAGTCCAGCCGGACCGGCTCATCGGAAGCGGCTCCTGGCATGGAAGCAGCATATTGGGCCGGGCCGGCTGCGATCACGGGGCAGGGTTCGGGGTGGCGCCAGTGGTCGGGTCCGTGGTGGGACCGGTGGTTGGGCCCGTGGTCTGGGTCGCGCACGGGCTCGGGCTGGGGCTGGGGCTGGAACTCGGGCTGGGGCTGGGACTGGCCGACGCGCTCGGGCAGGGCGTGGAGCTGGAGACCGGCGCCGGGCTCGAGCTGGCCGCCGGGCTCGAGCTGGCCGACCCCGAATCCGGTGTCGGGCTCGGCACCGTGCTCGGGCCGGGGCTGGCCGATGGGTGCCGGTGTGCCTGCTTGCCCGGCGGGCTGCTGGACGCTGTGCCGGGGGCCGGCTGTCCGCCGCTGCCGCCCGCCGCCTGGCCACCGCCCTGGCCTGCGCCGCCGCCCGCGTGACCGCCGCCGAGCGAGCGGATGAGCCCCGCGGTGCCAGAGACCGCCTGCTGGGGCAGCGGGGTCAGCGCGAGGACGCCCGCGACCACCGCGATGGCCGCGCAGGCGGCCAGCACGGCCGGGCTCCGCCACCTCCGCGGCCGGGCGCCATGCCAGCCACGCAGCCGGCCGCCGTGCCACCTCCGTGTCCGGCCGCCATGCCGCGGGCGGAGTCGTGCCAATGTCGTGTCGGGCAGCGTCCGCAGCCACGCCGACGCCGACAGTGCCGCGCCTTGCACACGGCGCCAGGCACCGGAGCACACCGCCATGACCCACACGAGCAGCGCCGGGCGCGGCCTGGTCAGCCGGGCCCGGATCCGCTCCAGGCCGTCGTCGCCGGGCTCGACGGCATCCGCCTGCTCCTGCAGCACGCGGCGCAGGAACTCGTCAAAGTCATGGTCGTGCCCGCTCATGGCGCCCTGTCCAGCACGCCGTTCAGGGACGACATGGCCCGCGCGGTATGACGCTGCACGGCACCGGCGCTGATCCCCAGCATCTGGGCGGTCTGCGCGGCCGACAGGCCCGCGTAGTGCTGCAGCACGACGGATTCGCGCTGGCGCGGGGGCAGCGCGTGCATCGCGGCGAGCACGGCGCCCGGCGCAACCGCGCCGTCCGGCCCAGCAACGTCCACGAGCGTCTCCCCCGGTCCGTGGCCGGGCGCCGGGTGCCGCCCGGCGGACCGGCTCCGGTTCACCACGTGCTGCCACAGGTACAACAGCGCCCGGGCGCCGTTATCGTCCCGGTCGCCGCTGCCGTTCCGGTCGGCCAGCCCGCGCCAGTTCCGGTGCAGCGCGACGAACGAGTCCTGCACCACCTGCTGCGCAGTATCGGCGTTCCCGTCGCGGACGAGCAGCACCGCGAGGCCAACTAACGACCGGTAGTGAGCCGCGTACATCGCGGTCACCGCGGCATCGGCGGCTCGCGCGGCGCGCGCCGACACCGGCTCGGCGCGCGTGACCGCAGGCCTGCTCACGCTGTTAGAACGTCCAGCAACGTCGCCCGGTTCGGCTGCCGTCATCGCAGAACCCGCCAACCGTCCGTGGGCGCTGCCCCCCTGGCGCGCCCCTAGCTACCCACCTTGATGCCAACCGGGCCACAGGTCCAGTCCCCTTTCCCCGTCTCACACCTGAATACGCCGCGCCACCGCGTCCACGATCTCGGCAACGGCGTCGTCGATCGGGACCCCGTTCTTCTGCTCCCCGCTGCGGTACCGGAACGAGACCGCCCCCGCGGCCACGTCGTCGTCCCCGGCGAGCAGCATGTACGGCACCTTCTGCCGCTGCGCCTGCCGGATCTTCTTCTGCATCCGCTCGTCACCGGCGTCGACCTCGACCCGGATCCCGTGCTCCCGTAGTTCCTCGGCAACTCGCTCCAGGTAAGGCACGTGCGCGTCGGCGATCGGGATCCCGGTCACCTGCACCGGCGCCAGCCACGGCGGGAACGCGCCCGCGTAGTGCTCGAGCAGGATCCCGAAGAACCGCTCGATCGACCCGAACAGGGCCCGGTGGATCATGTACGGCCGCTGCCGGGTCCCGTCGGATGCCTGGTACTCGATCCCGAACCGGCCCGGCTCCTGGAAGTCCACCTGCAGCGTGGACAGCTGCCAGCGGCGCCCGATCGCGTCCCGGACGTGCACGTCGATCTTTGGTGCGTAGAACGCGCCCTCGCCCTCGGCGACCACGTACGGCAGCCCGGACATGTCAAGCGCGCGGGCCAGCGCGGCCTCGGCCTGCTCCCACTCGGCGATCTCGCCCACGTACTTGTCCGGCCGGGTGGACAGCTCGGCCTCGAACTCGGTGAGCCCGAAGTCGCGCAGCAGGCCCACGACGAATCCAAGCAGCGACGCGAGCTCGTCGGCGAGCTGATCGGGCCGGCAGAAGATGTGCGCGTCGTCCTGGGTGAAGCCGCGGGCCCGGGTCAGGCCGTGCACGACACCCGACTTCTCGTACCGGTACACCGTGCCGAACTCGAACAGCCGCAGCGGCAGCTCGCGGTAGGACCGCCCGCGCGATGCGTAGATCAGGATGTGCATCGGGCAGTTCATCGGCTTGGCGTAGTACTTGGCGCCGTCGAGCTCCATCGGCGGGAACATGCCCTCGGCGTACCACTCGAGGTGGCCCGAGGTGATGAACAGGTCGGACTTGGTGAGGTGCGGGGTGTTCACGAACTCATACCCGGCGGCCACGTGCCGCTGCCGCGAGTAGTCCTCGAGCACCCGCCGGATGACCCCGCCCTTGGGGTGGAACACCGGCAGCCCGCTGCCGATCTCCGTCGGGAACGAGAACAGGTCCAGCTCGGCGCCGAGCTTGCGGTGGTCGCGGCGCTCGGCCTCGGCCAGCATGGCCAGGTACTCGTCCTGCGCGTTGCGGGACGGCCAGGCGGTGCCGTAGATCCGCTGCAGCTGCGGGTTCTTCTCGCTCCCCCGCCAGTACGCGCCGCTGCTGCGCATCACCTTCAGCGCGGGGATGTGCCGGGTGGACGGCACGTGCGGGCCGCGGCACAGGTCCTTCCACTTCAGCTCGCCGGTGGCCGGGTCGAGGTTGTCGTAGATCGTCAGTTCCGGGCCGCCGACCTCGACCGACTCCTCGGCGTCGATCCCGCCGCCGCCCTTGAGCCCGATCAGTTCCAGCTTGTACGGCTCGCCGGCCAGCTCGGCCCTGGCCTCGGCGTCGGTGACCACCCGCCGGGAGAACAGCTGGCCCTGCTTGACGATCTGGCGCATTCTCTGCTCGATGTTCTTAAGATCGCCGGGCTCGAACGGGGACGCCACGTCGAAGTCGTAGTAGAAGCCGTTCTCGATCGGGGGGCCGATCCCGAGCTTGGCTCCGGGGTTGATGTCCTGAACCGCCTGGGCCATGACGTGGGCGGCGGAGTGCCGCATGATGGCCAGCCCGGCGTCGCTGCCGAGCTCGATCGGCTCCACCACGTCGCCGCCGGCCAGCGGGCACGCCAGGTCGCGCGGCTCGCCATTGACCCGCGCTGCGATCACGTCACCAGCGCCCGGCGCCGCGTTCCGGGAAATCGTCGCCAGTCCGCCGGCTCCCTCGAGCGCCTGGCCCGCCGTCGTCCCGGCTTCCACCACGTGCTCGCGTCCGGCGAGGGTGATCTGAAGCTTGTCGGCTGGCACGGCGTGCTCCCGTCGTTGGCATGCTGAACGGCGCGGCGGTTACCCGCCGCGCTCCCGCGTGTACCGATGCTATCGACGCGCGGCGGTTCAGGCCGGCGTGACCGTCACCAGCGTGCCGTAGGTCAGGTACGGCCAGATGAACTTCGCCTGCGCGTACGGCAGCTCCACACAGCCGAGGCTCTGCTGGTACCCGTAGGAGCCCCGCGCGAAGTAGTGCACGGCCTCGCCGCTCCTGAAGTACGACACCCAGGACACCGGGTCGGCGTACTTGGTGCCGTCCGGGTTGGTGCCCTTCATGATCTGGAAGCTGTACTTCAGGTACACCGCGGCGGTGCCGACCGTGGTCGGGGCGGCCGGGATGCCCGTGTTGGCGAGTGTGTGCAGGATCACCTTGCCGTTGTGCCACACGGTGAGCGTCTCCGGCTGCACCTGGCTGGCCAGCGCGTAGGTGTAGCCATGGGTGTTGTCGTCACCCTTGGCCACCGCCGACAGCAGGTCGCTCCACACCTCGGGCCCGGCGACGCCGTCCATGGCGAGCCCGTGATCGGACTCGAACGCCATCACCGCGCCGGTGAGGACCTCGTTGGTCTGGCCGGGCGACCACATGCTGACCAGCTGCGATGGGTAGTCGGACTGCCAGGTGAAGGAGCCAGGCGGGGGGTCATAGGCGGCGCTGAGCTGAGCGTTGGCGTCCGTCGCCGGCACCTGCTGGCCGCCCGCCGACGGCGACCAGGTCAGCGGCAGGTAGCCGAGCTGCGCGAGCAGCTGCTCGGCCCGCATCACGGCGTAGCCGCCGGTCCAGAACCGGTCGACGGTCCTGCTGGCGAGCAGGCCGCCGCTGGTGGAGCGCACCCCGGCAGAGCCGGCCGGGACCACCACGCGGACCCGGGTCAGCTGGGGGAATCCTGTGGCCGGGACGAACTGGACGGTGTCCGAGTTGACCCGCTGCCAGTTGCCCGCGATCGACGGCGACAGCGACGGCATCGGCGAGTCAGTGGCAAGCGGTTCCGAGAAGACGACGCGGATCGAATCCGCGCCGTTCACGCCGTGCGTGTGCAGCGCGGGCGTGAACGACACCACGCTGATCGGCGTGGCCGCCGCCTTGTGGATATGCGCGGTCTTCGACTGCGCCGTGGCGTCCTTGCCCGACGAGTGTTCCCCCGCGGACGCACCGCTGAGCGCGAACCACACGCCGCCGCCGAGCACGGCTGCAATCGCTGCCCCCAGCGCCACCACTCGCCAGCGGAGCTTTTGCCCCAATCCGGACAAACCTCGACCCCCTAGCCATCGCTGCCCGGTCGCCCTAAGCTACGCGCTCCGCGTCGCCGGAGGGCGGGTCTGCTGCACTGCCCTGATGTATACCAGCTAATGCCAAAGTGCGGCGGGTGCTTACCTTGGTTAACGATCCACGTAATGAAGACTTCACCAAATACGCGAAAATACCGCCCGGCCCGGCGCTGTGGAAGGCGCCGGGCCGGGCGGTGCGTGGCCTGATTTCAGGCCTGGCCGGTCAGCCGGTGACGGTTACCAGGCTGCCGAGGGTGAGGTACGGGTAGGCCTGCTTCGCCTGGGTGAGCGGCAGCTCGACGCAGCCCAGGCTCTGCTGGAAGCCGTACGCCCCGCGGGCGAAGTAATGCACCGCGTCGCCGCCGTTGAAGTACGACACGTACTGCACCAGGTCGTGGTAGTGACTGCCGTCCGGGTTCGTGCCCGACATCCAGGTCTGCAGGAACTTCTCATAGACCGGGAAGGTCCCGTTGGCGGTGGGCGCGGACGGTATGCCGGTATTCGCCGGGCTGCGCAGCACAACATGGCCGTTGTGGTAGATCGTCAGCGTCTCCGGATCGACCTGGCTGGCGACCCCGTAGGTGTAGCCGTTGGCGTTCACCTGGCCGGCCAGCGCGGCCTTGAACAGCGCCACCCAGAAGGCCAGGTTGACCGTGCCGCTGACGGACATCTTGTGCTCGGACTGGAACGCCATCACCGCGCCGCGGACCACCACGTTCTGCAGGTCCGGCGAGAACTTGCTGGCCAGCGACGCGGGATAGCCCGTGTCCATGGTGAAGATGCCGGCCGGCGGGTCATAGGCGGCACCGATCTCGCCCGCCAGGCCCGTCTTGCGCAGGTTGACCGCGCTCTCGGTCTGCATGGCCAGGTTCGGGCTCTCCCACATCATCGGCAGGTAGCCGAGCTGCGAGAGGATCTGGGCCAGCCGGAGCGTGGAGAACTTCGCCGTGGTGTAGACCTCGGTCTTCGGCGAGGCCAGGGTCACCCCGGCGGCCGAGCGCACCCCGCTGCGGCCCGCTGGCACGCTCAGCGTGATCTTGGTCGACGGGCCGAACGCCGTCTTCGGCGTGAACACCATCGAGTCACCGATGATCTGCCAGTTCCCCGGGACGCTCGGGGTCAGCGTGGGCATCGGCGACCGGCCATTGGGCGGGGCCGAGAAGGTCACCCGGACCGGCAGGCTCCCGTTCGCGTCGGCGCTGCCGGACGCCGGGGTGGCCGATATCACCCGGAACGGGCCCGGCAGGGTCACGGCGGTCGGCGCCGACGAGCCGCCGCCCTTGGTCAGCAGGTACACAGCGCCGCCGGCAACAAGCGCGACGACCGCGGTGACCGCCGCGATCACCCGGGTCTTCTTCGACCGGACGCGCCTTCGCTCGAACGGCAAAACCACCCCGGCGGAGCCGCCGGGGCGGCCTGGCGCTACCGTCTGCCCGGCGGGCGCGTCGCCCGCTCCCCCGCCGATGCCGCGCTCAGCGGGCGCCTCGCCGGCTCTGCTGCCTATCCGGCTGAAGGAGGCGCCCCGCGCCGCCGCCCTCCTGCCGACTCGTCCCCCACTCAACACGTTTCTGTACTCCCCATCCGATAACTGATCGTCTTTGTCCAGTTACTCTCAGTTACCCGACTCGAATGGCAATAACCCACCCCTGGTGTAAACAACCGGTAAGGGGCCGCAGCTAATGGAAGAGGGAAGGGGGAGGTGGTGCGGGGTGTCCGTCGCCGAGGACTTCGTGCGGTCCGCCTGCCGGCTCGGCCCGGTACCCCAGGTCGCCGAGATCCGGCTGCACCTGGCCGATGACGTGATCGGCCTCTGGCAGCGGGCCGAGGACGAGTTCACCGCCGACCAGCCGCCGCCATTCTGGGCTTTCGCCTGGCCCGGCGGGCAGGCCCTGGCGCGCTACGTGCTCGACCACCCGGGCCTGGTCGCCGCGCGCAGCGTGCTGGACCTCGGGTCCGGCTCCGGCCTGGTCGCGATTGCGGCGGCCAAGGCCGGCGCCGCCACCGTGATCGCCAGCGAGGTCGACCCGCTTGCGGTCGCGGCGATCGGGCTGAACGCGCAAGCGAACGGCGTGCCGGCCCCGGCCGTGGTCGGGGACGTGCTGGACAGCGACGGCGCAGGCGCCGACGTGGTGCTGGCCGGCGACGTCTGGTACTCCAGGCCGCTGGCCGAGCGCATGCTCGGGTTTCTCGACCGGGCCGTGGCCGGCGGCGCGTCGGTGCTGGCCGGTGACATCGGCCGGGCGTTCCTGCCGCGGGACCGGTTCCGGGTGCTCGACGCATCCGACATCCCGGTTATGGCCGGCCTCGAGGATTCGGGCGTGAAGCGGACAATGGTCTTGGAGCCGATCCCCGAAGCGCCGCGCTGAGACGTGCTGGATGCTGGGTGCATGAGCGACGAAATCACCCCGTTCCGGATTGACATTCCCGACGCTGATCTCGATGACCTGCGCCAGCGGCTGCGCCAGACCCGGTGGCCGGACCCGGAGACCGTGGATGACTGGTCCCAGGGCATCCCGCTGGCCTACGTCCGCGACCTGTGCGGGTACTGGCTGGACGGGTACGACTGGCGGGCGTCGGAGGCCCGCCTCAACCGCTTCCCGCAGTTCCGGACCGAGATCGACGGCGTCGACATCCACTTCGTGCACGCCCGCTCGCCCGAGGAGGGGGCGCTGCCGCTGGTGATGACGCACGGCTGGCCCGGCTCGGTCGTCGAGTTCCACAAGGTCATCGAGCCGCTCGCCAACCCGGCCGCGTTCGGCGGGGACGCCGCGGACGCCTTCCACGTGGTGTGCCCGTCGCTGCCCGGCTACGGCTTCAGCGGCAAGCCGGGCCAGCCCGGCTGGGACACCGGGCGCATCGCCGCCGCCTGGGACCAGCTGATGGCCCGGCTCGGCTACGAGCGCTACGCCGCCCAGGGCGGCGACTGGGGCGCCCAGGTGACGACGGCGCTCGGCATGCGCCACCCCGAGCACCTGGCCGGCATTCACCTCAACATGCCGATCGCGTTCCCGGGGCGGGACAACGGGGCCGACCTGACCGAGCGGGAGCAGGCTGCCATGGCGACGCTCAGCCACTACGACACGTGGGAATCGGGCTACTTCAAGGAGCAGTCGACCCGCCCGCAGACCGTCGGCTACGGGCTGGTCGACTCGCCGGCCGGGCTGTGCGCCTGGATCGTGGAGAAGTTCTGGGCCTGGACCGACTCCGACGGCGATCCCGCCAACGTGCTGACCAGGGACGAGATGCTGGACAACGTGATGCTCTACTGGCTCCCCGGCACTGGCGCCTCGTCGGCCAGGCTCTACTGGGAGAACAACGGCAAGGGGTTCCTCGGCCCGGTCACGGTTCCGGTCGGCTGCTCGATCTTCCCCAAGGAGATCTTCCGCCCGTCCCGCCGCTGGGCCGACAAGCAGCTCACGAACGTGCAGTACTGGAACGAACTGGATAAGGGCGGCCACTTCGCCGCGTTCGAGCAGCCCGAAACGTTCGTCAGCGAAGTCCGCGCCTGCTTTAGGCCGCTCCGGTGACGGCCGGCGATCTTTCGGCCGCTGCGGTGACGGCCAGCGATCTCGCGGGCAGGCAGGCGCTGCTCCAGGACGCCTCGCGCCGCGCCGAGGCGTACCTCGCCGGGCTGGCCGGGCGCGCCGTCGCCCCGCCGCCGGCCGCGGTCGGGGCCCTGGACGCGCTCGACTTCCCGCTGCCCGCCTCCGGCCGCCCCGCGCCCGAGGTGCTGGGCCTGCTGGACGACGTCGGCTCGCCGGGCACCGTGGCGTCGGCGGGCCCGCGCTACTTCGGCTTCGTCACCGGCGGTGCGCTCCCGGTCGCCGTGGCGGCCGCGTGGCTGACCGCCGCCTGGGACCAGAACGCTGGCCTCGCGGTGATGTCCCCCACCGCCGTCCGGCTCGACGCGATCGCGCTGCGCTGGGTGGCCGAGGTGCTCGGCCTGCCGGCCGGCACCGGCGGCGGCTTCGTCACCGGTGCCACGATGGCGAACGCGTCCTGCCTCGCGGCCGCCCGCGACGCGGTGTTGGCCGGCCGCGGCTGGGACGCCGCGGGCCAGGGCCTGGTCGGCGCGCCGCCGGTCACCGTCGTGGTCGGCGCCGAGGTGCACGCGGCGGTCCGCAAAGCGCTCGGCCTGGTCGGCCTCGGCCGCGACCGGGCCGTTGTCCTGCCCGTCGACGCCCAGGGCCGGATCGTCGCCGCCGACCTGCCGGACCTTGCACCGCCGACGATCGTGTGCCTGCAGGCGGGCAACGTCAACAGCGGCGCCAGCGACCCGTTCGGCCCGCTGATCAAGTGGGCCCGCGACTCGGGAGCCTGGGTGCACGTGGACGGCGCGTTCGGGCTCTGGGCGGCCGCCGCGCCCGGCACCGCCGCCCAGGTGGCCGGCGTCGCCGGGGCGGACTCGTGGGCGACCGACGCGCACAAGTGGCTGAACACGACCTACGACTGCGGCATCGCCCTGGTCCGCGACCCGGCGGCGCTGAGCGCCGCGCTCGCGGCCTCGGCCGCCTACCTCCCCGACAGCGCTGACCGCGACCCCAGCCACTTCACGCCGCAGAGCTCGCAGCGGGCCAGGGGCGTCGAGGTGTGGGCGGCACTCGCCGCGCTGGGCCGCGACGGCGTAGCCGGCCTGGTCGAGCGGACCTGCCGGCTGGCCCGCCGGATGGCCGGCGGCATGCGCGAGTCCGGTTACGCCGTGCTCAACGACGTCGTGCTCAACCAGGTGGTCGTGGACTTCGGCGGCGCCGCGCGGACCGACGCGGTCATCGGCGCCGTCCAGCGCGACGGCACGTGCTGGTGCGGCCCGACCACGTGGCAGGGGCGGCGCGCGATGCGGATCAGCGTCAGCGGCTGGAGCACCACCGAGGAGGACATCGACGCCAGCGTCGCCGCCATCCGCGCGTGCGCGGCCCGGTCCGCGCCGCCGGGGGGACGATGATCACACGCTTGCGTTCTGGCCGGCGTCGGCCACGGGCTCGGCTGAGCGCTCTTCCGCCGCCGCGGCCTTGCCGGGCCGGCGGCTGGCGACCGCGACCCCGCCGGTGGCGATGCCGCCGCCGATCAGCTCGATCGCCGTGGGCTTATCGCCCAGCCACAGGTAGCCGACCAGGAGCGCGATCGGCGGCACCAGGTACAGCGACGCGGTCGCGACCGTGACCGGGAGCCGCGCCACCCCGTAGCCCCAGGCCACGAACCCGAGCGCGGACGGCGCCAGGGCGAGGAACACCGCGGCGACGGTGGCCCGCGAGCCGGCCTGCGGCCATGCATGCATGAGCGCGGGAATCGCCGGAAGCAGCAGGGCCGTCCCCGCCCATGTCGCGTACGCGGTGACCTCGAGCCCCGTGTAACGGCCGAGCAGGGGCTTGATGGCGCCGTGATAGGCACCGAGGGCGACGGCCGCCGCCAGCACGGCCAGCGCGGGCCGTTCCAGGTGCGGGCCGCCCTGGCCGAAGGTGATGGCCGCGACGCCGGCCAGGGCGATGGCACCGCCGAGAACCTGGCGCCGAGCGATCCGCTCGCCCAGGAACGCCGTGGCGATGACCGCGCTGTAGACCGGGTTGGTGACGACGATGAGGCTCGCGGTTCCCCCGGACACCCGCAGCTCGCCCCAGTTCAGCAGGAGCTGGTACCCGGCCATGCCGGTGGCGGCGCAGACCCCGATCAGCGGCAGGTCACGCGGCGCCGGGCGGCGGATCCCGGCCAGAGCGCAGACGATGGCGAGCGCGGCAGAAGCGATCGCCAGGCGCAGCAGCGCGAGGCCTGCCCAGCCGTAGCCGGTCACTCCGACCTGGATGGCCGGGAACGCCGACGCCCACAGCACGACCGTGAGGAGCAGCGCCGCTGGCGCGCGGTACGCACGGTTTGAGCCCATGCTCCGAGCCTGGCACGCGCCCATTCGTAGGGTCCAGTTACGTTTTCCGCTGTAATCAGTAAGACTAGCTTTCGTGTTGGACATCCGCCGCCTGCGGCTGCTGCACGCGCTGGCGACTTACGGAACGGTCGCGGCGGCGGGGCAGGCACTGCACCTGAGCGGCCCGGCCGTGTCGCAGCAGCTTGCCGCGCTGGAGCGGGATACCGGCATGCGGCTGGTCCAGCGGTCAGGCCGGAGGCTCCGCCTCACCGAGGCCGGGCACGTGCTGGTCGCGCACACCCGTATCGTTCTTGATCAGCTGGCCATGGCCGAGGCGGACCTGGTCGCGCTCGGCACGGACGTCACCGGAACGGTGCGGATCAGCGCGTTCTCCTCGGCTGTCGAGACGCTGGTCGCCCGGGCCTGGCAGACCCTGCGTGCGGATCACGGAACGCGAATCCGGCTGCAGGTCGTGACCGCGGAGCCCGAGGAGAGCATCACGGCGCTCGCCCGCGGCAGCTCCGATGTCGCCATCGCGTACTCGTACCAGCTTGCGCCGCGGGTACCGCCGGCCGCGATCGAGCGGTGGGATCTGCTCACCGATCAGGTCGTTGTCGCCCTGCCGGACGGCGACGCCGCAGCCGCGTCCCCGGATCCGGTCAGCCTGGACGCACTCGCCGACCGGGACTGGCTGGCACCGCATCCGGCGAGCACCTGCCACCAGATGATGGAGCGCGCCTGCGGCAGTGCCGGTTACGTGCCGCGCGAGGTCGCGCACTGCTCCGACTTCGCCGCCACGCTCACCCTCGTCGCCGTCGGCATGGGGGTCGCCCTGGTGCCGGAGCTTGCCGCGCACCGGCTCCCGGAAGGGGTGACCACCCGCACGATCTCCCCGGGATCCGGCCGGGACATCTTCGCCCTGATCCGTCGCGGAGGCGATCGCCACCCCGCGGCGCGAGTCGTGCTCGACCACCTGAGCAGGGCGGTCGGCCGGTGAGCGGCCTGGAGACGGTGTCAGGTCGTGGCGACCACGAAGTCTTCCCCGGATGACGGGCGAAGCCCGTCGCTGCGGCCGGCGAAGTAGCGCTCGCCGAGCGACGCTCCGGATACGTGCCGCACGTCAGCGAAGCCGGCCTCGCGCGCCATGGCCAGCATCTCCTGCGGTGCGTAGAAGCTGACAAACGGTGTTCCGGATGCGCGCGCGCCCTGGTCGGCCGTCTGGAGCCCGGCGCGATCGGCGTCGCCGAGCAGGTCGCGGGGCAGCAGGAACGTCATCGCCAGCGCCGATCCGGGAGCGAGCCCGGCGAGCTGGCGCAGCGTGGCCGCGGTGGCGTCCTTGCTGAGGTACATGCTCACGCCGGTGGACGCGACGACCGCTGGCTGGCCGGGATCGAAGCCGGCCACGGCGAGCTGCTGCCACCATGACCCGTTCTGCTCGAAGTTGACCGGCACCAGCCGCAGCCAGTCCGGGACGCCGTACCCGAGCTCGGTCAGCCGCTGCCGCTTCCAGGCCTGCGGGCCGGGCTGGTCGACCTCGAACACCCGCATCCGGGAGGCGATCTCCGGACGTCGCTGCGCGAAGGTGTCCAGACCCGCTCCCAGCAGGACGTACTGGGAGACACCGCGGCCCGCCTGCTCGGCCACCAGATCCTCGATGAACCGGGCCCGCGCCACGATCGACGCCCGGAATCCCCGGGTTCCATCCGGGTCCATGTCCGGGCGGGCCCGCCAGCCGTCGCTGGGGGCCACCATCTGCAGGCCGATCTCGTCCTCGAGCACGTGCGGCGGCGGGTCGATCTCGGCATGCAGCGCCCGCCACAGAGCGACGCGCACCGCCGTGCTTTCCGGTTCCCTGGCCTGCTCGTCTCCCATGGGTCCCGACCCTATCGACGGCGGCCCGCGAGGAGAGGCGCGCGGCAGGAGCGTTGGCGGACTGCTGCGGTACGGCGCACTCAGGACTGGGTCTGTGGCTCGGTTATCAGCTTGCCTGGCCGGAATGCGACCAGGACAGACCTGGGTGCCCGGTACGAAACGTGCGTGATCCGGTTCTCGGCGACATCGACCGAGATCGAGGCCTTCCCCGCCTGGGGCAAGCGAAGGTACCGATAGGACACCTGCAACTCGTGCCGGCCGGGCTCTAGCGGAAGGAAGTACTCCCCCCAGGGCAGTTCCCACTGGTGGCCGTCGACAACGACCGTCGTGCGAGTGAAATTAACCGTCCAGTCCAGGACGGAGAATGAGGTCCGCAGGACTATCCCCTGGCCGTCCGCGGCTGGCTGGGGCGGGGTGCGAAGTGGTGCTGGCGGCGGGTTGGTCGCTTCGGGGCTCATCGGCTCACCGTTCTCTGACGCCTGAGGCTACGCTCAGAATCTGATATCACAATGATAGCTAGTTTCCGAGCCGCCGGCAAGCGGCAGCGGGTTCCGCGGCGAGCCGGTGTCATGGCGCCAGCTGCCCTGGTTGGTCTCCGCGAGCCGGTGCTATGGCGCCATCTGCCCTGGCCTGGTCTCCGCGAGCGCGGCGCGGGCGGCGGCGGTTGTCGCCGCGGTGCTCAGGTCATCGGAGAAGACCCCGCCCGGGTAAGGGACGACCCAGACGTGCAGCATCTGGGTGGTGTAGGTGTCCTGCCAGGTGGACGGGTCGCAGCGGCCGCGCAGCGCGACGTTGAACCCGGCGATGATGACCCGGTTCCCCCGGCAGACCTCGAGGTGCGAGTGCCAGCGGGTCAGCCCGCCGCCAACCTGCGGCCCGTTGCCTTGCCCCATCAGGTACATCGCGCCGAGCAGGATCGGCGCGTGGCCTCTCACGTTGATCGCATACACGAGCGACGACGGATCCTTCGGATTGAGCCCCTGGTAGGCCGGGTTTCCGCCGTTGTAGAGCAGGTGCTCTTCGCCGTTGGTGGCCAGCCGGTAGGTGTAGCCCGCGGCTATCGCGTTTTGCACGTTCTCGAAGCGCACCAGGCTGGTGTCGGTCTCCTTGATCAGATTTGCGGCGGCCTCCACTTGCGCGGCGGTCGGCGGGTTCGTGCTGCCATACATCCGCATCTCGGGCAGGCCGTTGATCGAGCCCATGTCACCCATGCCGCTCTGCAGGGAGTCTGACGCGCTTGTCATCGAGCTTGACGAGCCGGAGGCCATGCCGGCCGGGCCCTCCGACCCTGCCCACGCGGGCGTCATGACCGCGGCGGTGACTGCGATGACAACAACGGGCGCGGCCAGCAGGCTGGCCAGCGACCGCGCCTGGCTGCGGAACCGGACCGGGCGGGCCAGCAGCCCGGGGCGGGCCAGGATCGCGGCGGCGATGACGATCAGCAGGATTTCCTCGATCGAGCACACCAGGTCAAGGCCGCCCCAGGCCTCCACCGTTTTGGTGTCCGGGCCGATCGGCAGCCCGATGGAGCGCGACGAGAAGTAGATCACCAGGACGACGGCATTCCCGGCGATGCCCAGCCACAGCCAGGCGGCCAGCCGCCGGGCGGCCAGCGACAGCGCGACGAGGACGGCGGGCCACACGAGCTGAGCCCACGCGAGGACCAGGAAGAATGCCCCATAGAGGGAGTACTCGTCGAAGTGCTCGAATATCACCGCGAAATGGATCGCGGCTGCTCCCACAGAAAGTGCGGCTAAGGCGCCGAGCAGCAGGGGCCGGGCGGTCGAGGGGCCGGTGCGGACTTCTGTCCCATCCGCGAGGGCACGGGTAGTCATGGACGGGTCCTTCCTGGCACCCGGAAGGCGCCACATAGCGTTCCGTCAGGCTTCACGGGTCGTGATCGGACACTAGCCTACGTGCTGAGTGTATACCCTCAGTGTATTCTCTCGGGTATGGGTACTCCGCTGACGCTGTTTGGGTTGTTAGAGCGCGAGCCGGGTCACGCTTACCGGGGTGGCGCCATGATCAGACTCGGCCTGCGCCTGACGATCAGCGGCGGCCGCGAGGCCGTTATCCGCCTGGTCATCCTGGTAACTGCGGTCGGGCTTGGCACTGGCCTGCTGCTGGCCGCCATATCCGGCATCAACGCGGTCAGTACCCAAAACGACCGGCATGCGTGGCTCTGGACCGGCACTTCGATCGAGCCGGCCGGCCCCGCGAAGCCCAGCGCGGATCCGCTGTGGTGGCACATCAGCGGTGACATCTTCGCTGGCCAGGAGATCGACGTCATTCAGGTGGGTGCCTCCGGGCCGACGTCACCGGTGCCGCCAGGCATACCCCGTGACCCCCCGCCGGGCCAGTACTACGCGTCCCCGGCGCTGGCCAGGCTGCTGCGCGGCACCCCGGCAGACGAACTCTCCGACCGCTACCCCGGCCGCTTGGCAGGCGTCATCGGCGACGCCGCGCTGCCGTCCCCAGATTCGCTGGTCGTCATCATCGGGCGTACCGCCGCGCAGCTGGCCCGCACCCCGAACTCCGTCCAGGTGACTGCGATCGCAACCACGTTGCCGGGCAGCCTCGAAGGCGAGAGAAACCATCGGGGGCTGCATCTGCGCCCGCCTGATGAGGGCACCGAGCCCAGCGGCATCGACCTGATCCTGTCGGTGGTGGCGCTGGCCCTGCTGGTTCCGGTGCTGATCTTTATCGCCACCGCGACCCGGCTGTCGGCAGCCCGACGGGAGCAGCGGTTCGCAGCGATGCGGCTGATCGGGGCGCGGCCCCGGCAGGTGTCGGTAATCGCCGCTGTGGAGTCCACGGTGGCCGCTGCGGCCGGCGTGGCCGCAGGCTTCGGCCTGTTCTTCGTGCTGCGGGCCCCACTCGCGGTGGTCCCGTTCACAGGTGAGCCCTTCTTCCCCGGCGACATGTCGCTCACGTTGCCGGACATTCTCGCGGTCGCGATCGGCGTACCGGTGGCCGCGGCGGTGGTGGCTCGGCTGGCACTGCGCCGGGTGCATACTTCCCCGCTCGGCGTCACCCGCCGGGTGACACCCAAGCCGCCGCAGGTCTGGCGGGTGCTCCCGCTGCTGGCCGGCCTGGCCGAGCTCGGCTTCTTCGTCGTGCACGGCCGCCCGCCGACCGTTCCCGGGCAGATCCAGGCGTTCCTGCCCGGCTTCCTGCTGATCATGGTTGGCCTGGTCACCGCCGGGCCGTGGCTGACGATGGTCGGGGCGCAGGTCCTGGCCCAGCACACCAGCCGTCCAGACTCGCTGATCGCCGCCCGCCGGCTGGCTGACGACCCACGGGCCGGGTTCCGCGCGGTCAGCGGCCTGGTCCTGGCGCTGTTCATCACCACTGTGGCCGTCGCGGCCATCACCACGCAAAGCGCGAAGGATCTCGGGCCCATCGGCGGCCACGCAGCCGCCGGGGTACTGGCGGACGACCTGGCGGGCCAGCCGCTGCTCTCCCGCGGCCGCCCGTCGCCAACGGCCGCTGTGCCGCCGCCCGCCGCGTTGCTGGCCCGGCTGAGCCGTATCGACGGCGTGCACAGCGTCATCGAGGTTCGCGCGGACGCTGGGCTGACCCTCCCCCGTCAGCTGATCGCCTCCGGCGGGCCGGCTGGCCTGGTCTCGTGCGCCCAGCTGGCCCGCGTCGCCGCCCTCGGCCACTGTCCCGCAGGGGCGGCAACGGTTGCATTCCCGCAGTTCCTGGCGAATGCTCCGGCCGGCCGCAACCTCGCGAGGATCACCTGGCCGGCCGAGGACGCCTCCGCGAGCCAGCTGAGCGGCATGGACCTGGACAGCATCGACATCGCGACGAACGGATCGCGGTCAGCGGTCGAGCAAGCCAGGACGGCGCTCGAGACCGCGAATGCCTATCCCGCCATCGGCGCGCCACTCACCCTCGGCGAGCTGAGCACGCAGCAGAACTCGGTTAACAACGCCTACCAGCAGCTCGCTGACGTGGTCATCCTGGCCAGCTTGCCCATCGCTGGCTGCACGCTAGCCGCGGCCGCCGCGGCGGGGCTGGCCGACCGCAAGCGCCCGTTCAGCCTGCTGCGGCTCACCGGCGCCCGCCTCGGCATGCTGCGCCGCGTGGTCACGCTGGAAAGCGCCGTCCCGCTGCTGGCCGTCGCTGTGGTCTCGATCGGCGTCGGATTCGCCGCCTCCGCGATGTTCGCCAGCGTGCAGCTGCAGCACACGCTGGTAGCGCCCGGCGCCGGGTACTACCTCATCGTCATGGCCGGGATCGCGGCGTCCCTCGGCATCATCGCCGCCACGTTCCCGCTGCTGCGGCGCATCACCGGCCCCGAAACCGCACGAAACGAGTGATTGACACCTGTACGGAGATCAAGAAGGCCGGTCCCTTAGCTGGAACTGGCCGCTCACGTGGTGGGCGATACTGGGATCGAACCAGTGACCTCCTCGGTGTGAACGAGGCGCTCTCCCGCTGAGCCAATCGCCCGGGCTCGCGCCGGATCCGCGGCGCTTACGGCGATAGACAGACTAGCGCATGTGCGCCGCCCCGCACCGACCCCGCGACCGGACCCCGCCCGGCGAGTAACGCCAGAGGCGACCGCGGCGCTGTCTATAACGAAGGCCGCTTCGCCGCCGCTGACGAGCGAATGCCGCAGGGCCGCCCGAGCCGACTGCATCAGGGGCCATCGGGCCGGTACACATGCGTTATCGCTAGCGGGACGCTAGCGCGCAATGAGGCAGTCTCCGGATGAAATCCCATCGACTCATCGTCGCAAAACAGTCATATATCGGGATATTCGAGCAGCAACTACCGCTGCGTACCAACCGTCAGAGTACTGCTTAGAGAAGGACCAACCCTCGCGAACGCCTTCGGGTCCCTCAAGCATGCGCAAGCCACCCGCCATCGACGGCTGATCGAGATAGACTTTCGATCTCCAGTGAGACGAAGGTCACAGCACGTTGTGCCTGGTCAAGGGATGACGGAGAGATCAAAACGGTGTTTTATTTCCGGAAGTGTTTGACCAGGTCACGGCTGGTTTGTTGATCAGTGACCGAGGTTACGAGTTGCTCAGATCGCGGAATCTTAGTAGCGGGATTGGGATTTCCGCGGTACCTGCACGCGACCATAAGTGATGGCGCTGCGCACTGTTTATGAAGCCCGGCATTCCGGGGCACGACAAGGCAAAGGCATGGCTCGATGATGAACACCGGCGCTACCGTCTCAGCTGAGCTCGGGCTCAGCCTTGTGGTTCCCGAGCATGGAGCTGTCCCCCTCGTGGCCAGCCTCGCCTACAGCGTCGGCGATCCATACGCAATACGCATGGCATTCCACGTCGGCACCGACGATCCCGTCGAGTGGATCTTCTCGAGGGACCTGCTTTCCGCAGGTCTCGGCGGACCCACCGGCGAGGGCGACGTCCAGGTGTGGCCGGGCGAGATCCATGGGATCGCCGTCCTGAACCTCGCACTGTCCTCGCCATTCGGCCAGGCACACTTCGAGGCGCCGATGATCTCCATCGCGGACTTCCTGAACAGGACATACAGCCTTATTGCCGCTGGCTGCGAGAGCGACTTCATCAACATCGACGGCGAACTCGACGAACTGCTCTGGCGCGCCTAAATGCCGCGGAGATCCCAAGTGGATCTTTACGGCACAGGCAGCCGTTCAGTGGATGAAGGGTTCAGCTAGCCAAGGCCAGCCAATTCAGGCCTATTACGGATCAGGGGTCTCGGCCGCTGACGATCAGGGGTCTGGGCCGCTTACGGGTCGGGGGTCTCGGCCGCGCGCATCGCGAACACCTCTGCGGCCTTTCTGGTGACAGGGCCCGGGACAGCGGACAGCGCCTGGCCATCCACGCAGCGAATTGGCTGCACATCCCTGGTTGTCCCAGTAAGGAATGCTTCGTCCGCGTCGGCCAGCGCGGACAGCGGGACATCCTGCTCGGACGCACCGGCCCATTCGATGACCAGGGCCCTGGTCACGCCGGCCAGGCATCCCGCCGACAGCGGCGGCGTGATGAGCCGCCCCTCGGAAACGATGAACACGTTCGTGCCGGTTCCCTCGCAGAGGTTCCCGGCGGTGTTCGCGAAGATCGCCTCGCTGCCGCCGTGCTCGTTCGCGTACGCGAGCGCCCGGACGTTCTCCCCGTAGGAGGTCGTCTTCAGGCCGGACAGCGCGCCGCGCTCGTTGCGCGGCCAGGGCACGGTCACCACGTCGACCCAGGGCGTGGGTGCCTTCGCCTCGGCCATGGCCACGATCGCGGTCAGCGGGGAGCCGCCGCGCTCCGAGCCGAGGGGCGCGATCCCGCCGGTCACGGTGATCCGCATCCGGGCCAGTTCCGGCTTGCTCGACGAGTCGATCACGGCCATCGCGCCGGCCCTGATCTGCTCCAGGTCGGGTGTCGACAGGCCGAGCCCGGTCGCAGACCGGGCGAGCCTCGCCAGGTGCCGGCTCAGCGCGAACGGCGCTCCGCTGACTACCTTGATCGTCTCGAACACGCCGTCGCCGGTAACCAGCCCGTGGTCGAAGATTGAGATCCGTGCTTCATCGTCGGGAACCAGAGTCCCGTTTATCCATACAGCCACGGGGATGACGCTAGCGCAGCCCGCCGCATTGTCCAGCCGCCGACGCGCAGATTTCGCGGAGCGCCGCGTTCAGGGCGGTTATCTGGGTGGCTACTTCCCTGTCCGTATCCATGCGCGGCACATGCGTGCGGATGGTGGCGTGCGCGGCGGCGGTCGCGGCGCTCGGCGGGGCGATGTCCGCGCGCAGGTCGATGCCCTGCGCGGCGCACAGGATCTCCACGGCGAGGCAGGTGCGGACGTTCGCGGCCACCTCGCGCAGCTTGCGCACCGCGGTCCAGCCCATGGACACGTGATCTTCCTGCTTGCCGGACGTGGGGATGGTGTCCACGCTCGCCGGGTGCGCGAGCACCTTGTTCTCGCTGACCAGCGACGCGGCGGTGTACTGGGCGAGCATGTAGCCGGAGTTCGTGCCCGCGTGCGGCGCCAGGAACGGCGGCAGGCCACGGGAGAACGCCGGGTCCAGCATCCGGTCCACCCGCCGCTCGCTGATGCTGGCCAGCTCGGAGAGCGCCATCGCGAGCATGTCGGCGGCGAACGCCAGCGGCTCGCCGTGGAAGTTTCCGCTGATCATCACCTCGCCGTCGGCCGCGATCACCGGGTTGTCGACCACCGAGCCGAGCTCGGTCTCCAGCACCCCGCGGGCGAAGCCGAGCACGTCGCGCACGGCGCCGTGCACCTGCGGCGCGCAGCGCAGGCAGTAGGCGTCCTGGACCGCGTGCCTGCTGGTGCGGTGGCTGGCCATCAGGGCCGAGCCGGCTAGCAGAGCCCGCAGGTTGGCGGCGCTAACCAGCTGGCCCGGCTGCGGGCGGAGCGCCTGCACCCGCTCGTCGTACGGCCGGGCGTGGCCGAGCAGCGCCTCCACCGACATCGCGCAGGCGACGTCTGCGGCCTGGACCAGCAACGTTGCCTCATGTACCGAGAACGACAGCAGGACCTGCATCGGTTCGGTCCCGTTGACCAGAGAAAGTCCCTCTTTGGGCGCCAGCTCCAGCGGCTCGATCCCGTGCTCGGCGAGAACCTCGGCCGCCGGGCGGCCCTCCGGCCCGTCGCCGGGGCCGCGCAGCCTGCCCTCGCCGATCAGCGGCTGCGCCAGGTGCGCGAGCTGGGCTAGGTCACCGGAGGCGCCCACCGACCCCTTGCCGGGCACGATCGGCAGCAGGCCGAGGTCGAGCAGCTGCAGCAGGCGCCGCGGGAGTTCCGGGCGGACGCCGGAGTAGCCGGCGGCGAGCGTACGGGCCCGCAGCAGCAGGATCGCCCGCACCGAGGCATCGTCGAGCGGCTCGCCGGTCCCGGCGGCGTGCGAGACGATGATCGCGCGCTGCAGCCGTCTGAGGTCCTGCTCCCCCACGCTGGTGTCCGCCAGCGCGCCGAACCCGGTGTTGACCCCGTAGACCGGCGCGTCGCCCGCGATCGCGTCGGCGACCACGCGGCGGCTGGGTTCCATCCGGTCCGGCACGCCGGGCCCCAGTTCGGCGCGGGCGTCCCCGCGGCCGACATCGATCACGTCCTGCACGGTGAGCGCGTCGCCATCGACGACCACAGTTCGCATGCCAGCAGCCTGCCACTTCTCGCTCGCCCCAGCCCGTTCCCCCGCGCCCCGGGCTCGGGTGCGGTGCCTGTGAGGCCTGCGGGACGGCTGCTCAGCCGGGCGGCGACCAGCCGAACGTGGCGACGAGCCCGTCCCGGCCTGGCTCGGTCACCTTCACCGCGCGCTTGGACGGCCCGTACTCGATCCAGCCGAGCTCGAGCAGCCGGGCGGTGACCGCGGCCCCGAGCGCCCCGTTCAGGTGCGGGCGGCGCTGCGTCCAGTCCAGGCAGGCGCCGGCGAACCGGCGCCGGGAGTGACTGATCTTGGCCAGGTCGACGCCGAACTCTTCCAGAGTGTCCGCCCCGTCCGCTGTCACCTGGTACATGGCGTTCTTCCCGGTGCCGCTCCCGGTGAGGATCCGATGCCGCAGGAACGCGTCGAGCAGTGCCACCCCGGCCCGCCCGGCTAGATGGTCGTAGCAGGTCCTGGCCTGGGCCAGGGCATCGGCTTCGCGGGACTGGCGCAGGCTGCGCACCGGCTTGACGGGGCTGATCTCGGCGATCGCCTCGATAACGGTCGCGATCTCGTGCCCGGCCAGGCTGTAGTAACGGTGCCTGCCCTGCTTGGTCACGGCCACCAGGCCACCGTCGAGCAGCTTGCCCAGGTGGGCGCTTGCCGTGGCCGGGCTGACCCCGGCAAGCTGGCTGAGCTCGCCGGCCGCCAGCGGATGCCCGCCCAGCAGGGCCCCGAGCATCGTCGCCCGGGCCGGATCGGCCATGAGCGCGGCCACCGGCGCGATGTCCGCGCCGTAGCCGCTGGGCGTCCTGGAGCCGTTCACTGCAGACATACTTCGACGGTAACCCAACTATTGTTCGGCCAGGATCGAAGCATGACCGACCAGAACCCCGCGGCCGCCGTCGTCGCCAGCGTGGACAAGTGCCTGGACCTGGCCACCACCTGGCACGCCTGGGACGGCAGGCCGATCGCGCGCATCATCGACGGCCTCCCGAGCACCTGGACCCCGCACAAGGCCCTCCGCCGCATCACCGACCACCTGATCGACCACCTGCACGAGGTCGAAGCGCTGCTGGCCAATGCCGAGCCGGTGCCCGACGAGTGGCACGGCCGGCTGGTGACCCTCGACTCAGACTGGGCCAGGTTCACCGAACTCGACTTCGACGAGGCGCGGTCCCGGCTACGCCGAGTGGCCCGCTGCTATCTGCTGCGCTATGAGACGGCTGGACCCGAAGCCTGGGACGCGCCCCGAGGCGAAGCCTGGACATTGCGCCAGATCGCGGAACATGTGGCCGATGTGATGTTCTACGCCGAGCAGGTCGGCCGGCTGCTCTGACGGCCGGAACACCGGCGTTCCGGGGGATGTTGAGTTTGCTGCCGGGGCAGGATCGGCTACAGTTCTGAAACGCACGCCGGCGCTGCCNGGCGTATGCGGACGTGGCTCAGCTGGTAGAGCATCACCTTGCCAAGGTGAGGGTCGCGGGTTCGAATCCCGTCGTCCGCTCGGAGGTGCCGGACACCGTCCCGCGAGCCGACGGTCCGCACGGCTCTTCGGTACCGGCGGCGGGCTCCCCAGCGGGGCTCTCCTTTGGCGGAATGGCCGAGTGGCTTAGGCAAGGGCCTGCAAAGCCCTGTACGCGGGTTCGATTCCCGCTTCCGCCTCGGGCGGTTAGCTCAGTTGGGAGAGCGCTTCCCTGACACGGAAGAGGTCACAAGTTCAAGTCTTGTACCGCCCACCAGTTCCCGCGGGTCGAACCCATCAGGCGGCCCGCGTTCTCCAGGCAGTCGGTCTCGCCGTGCCGGATCACGCTGCCCAGCTGGACCCGCCGGTTGCGCCCGGTCGCGACGATCTCGCCGTCCACGACTAGCGCCGCCCCGATCGGAACCCCGCCCTCGGCCAGCCCGGTCCGTGCTTCCTCGATCGCCACGTCAAGGAACCGGTTGTCGGCGTCTCGCTCAGCCACCGTGACATGTTAATCCGTGGCTTCTGGGTTCATGACCTCGACGACCTGCAGCCAGTCCCGGAAAAGCAGCATCCGGTCGATCTCCACCGCAACGACGGTGAACACGATTGGGAGATCCTCTCTGCCAGCAATACGAGGTAGCGATCCTTCCGGCGTGAGACGCCCAGCGATGGCGGGGGCGGCCGACACAGACCAGTGACCGGTCAGGGTATTTCACGGGATCGCCACCCGCCGCGACCGTCACGGTGTCCCGCGCCGCTGGACGCGGGACACCAGGGTCGCTGTCGACTAGGTCAGTGGCCGTTAGAACCGGGGACGGTTTGCTGGTGGGTCGGCTGCGGTGGCCGGGCGCGGCTGCCCATGACGAGGGCGGTGAGCAAGGCCATGACTGCGCTGATCAGGAGGCCGATCGCCGCGGCCATGCCGGCAATCGCGGCGGCCATGCCGGCGATTGCCTTCGTGATCAGGACCGCCGCCTGCCGCATGCGGTCCATCCTGGTGACTACTACCTGCTCCCTCGCGGGCATGCGCTGGTCCGCTGAAAGCCTGCCGAACACGGCGAGCATGGCGGCGAGATGTGGCTCGGACTGGAACAGGCGGGATTCGATGCGCTGCAGCTCGCGCTGCTGGCGGTGGTTAAGGCTCATGACGTGCTCCTGCGATCAGCTGTCGGCGTGAGCACACGCCGCGGAGCCGGCCGGAGGCCCGGGTGCGGGTCCTGGCCTGCGTCAGGGCCCGCATCCCAGGGCGGTCAGCGGCGGGCGGGCCGGCGAAGGGCGACGGCGCCCAGGCCGATGGCCGCGAAAGCGATCAGCAGGCCGCCGGCCCAGCTGTTCGACCAGAACATCGCGTCGGTGATGACGTGCGAGTGGCTGAGGATCGGCCCGGCGATGATCAGCCAGACGGCCAGCAGCGCGCTGCCGATCTGCAGGCTGGCGAATCCGCGCGCGCTGACCAGGGCGAGGGCGCCCACCCCGGCCACGGCCAGGCCGGAGATGAGGTCGACGGTGTTCGCGTTGGTGCCGCCCTGCTGCAGGGTGACGAACCACGGGGACAGGGCGACCCAGACCCCGGTCAGCACTCCGAGCACCGCAGCGACCTGGGCACCGAGGGCGCTTCCGGTGGCCGGCAGCGCGTATTCGGCCTGGCCGGGCGTCATGGCCTGAACGGTCTGCGTGGATGCGCCATTGGATTCCGGACGGTGGATGAGTGGGGTAGCCATGGCATGCTTCCTTTCTTCCGGCAGCGGACTGTCGTCCGTCGCGCTCGTTCACTCCTGAGCGTCGTGCCGGGCTGGGTGAGCTGCCATCGCACACACTGTGCTATCCGCGTTTCAGCTGGCCAGCCTGCGCGGCGACGGCGCGAGCAGGCCAAGGGTGCGGGCCCGGTCCACGGTCTCGTGGCGGGTGTGCGTGCCGAGCTTGGCGTACAGATGGCGCATGTGCGTCTTGACCGTGTACCAGGACAGCGAGAGCTCATCGGCGATCTCGCGCGCGGACAGGTTGGTGGGCAGGTAGCGCAGGATGCGGGTCTCACTCTCGCTGAGCGGCTCATTCGGCGCCAGCGGCTGGTCCGGCGATGACGCGGCTGTACTCGCCCCGGCGAGCAGGCTCAGGATCTCGGAGATCAGCGCGGGGTGCATGGTGCGATGCCGGGGGTGGCGCTCGAGCAGTCCGGGAACGGGGTGCAAGAGGAACGGCAGGACCGCGCCATCGGGCTCGGCGGCGTCCAGCGCGAGCTCCAGGGCCTTCTCGGCGGCGCCCAGGTCGCCGAGCGCCTCTCGCGCGGTCGCCTCCAGCAGCAGGGCTTGAGTCGCCGAGACTCGGTTGATCACTGGGACGGGACTGTTGACCACGGGCTCGAGGACGGCGGTGGCCGCCCGCGGGTCGCCTTGGGCGAGCCGGAGCGCGGCCACGGTGGCGCGTATCTCCACGGTTTCCCGCTCTTGTTCGCCGAGCTCGGCGAGAGCCTGCTCGGCCTGCTCGGTCGCGCCCATCCGGATCAGAGTTCGCAGCAGCGACCCGCGCAGTTGCTCGGCGAGCCGGTGCGGCGCGACGAGCCGCTCGGCCTGTCGCTCGGCGGCGCGGAAGCCAGCAAGCGCATCCTTCTCCCGGCCCCGCACGAGCTCGAACAGCGCCCGAACGTAATGCAGCCCCAGCGCCACGGCGGGCTCGGCTTCCTGTCGTACGGTGCGCTGGGCCCGCTGGATCCACGGCTCTGCCTCCTCGAACCGTCCCCGCCAGACCAGCGCGGCGCCCAGCGCCAGGTAGGCGTCACCGGCGAGCGGGTCGTCGGTCCAGCCGTGCCGCTGGGCCAGTTCGATCGCCTGCCTGCTGGGCTCCAGAACCAGCGCGAACGACCGCCCCAGCTGGACTCTCGCCCAGTAGACCAGGCTGGCGAACTCCAGATACGGCCGCCCGATCTGACGCGCCAGCGTCCGGGCGCGTTCGAGATGCTGCTCTGCTTCTTCGTAGCGGGCGGTCCAGAACTCGGTGGCTCCGACGCTGAGCAGCGCGATCGCGCGCAGTTCCTCGCCCAGCCCCATGTCCGCCGCCGCCAGGGTCACCGCCGGCTCGACCAGCCGTTGCGCTGCTTCGACCGCGACCGGGAGGTCGCTGCGCGACTGAGCCAGGGTGAGCCGCAGTATGGCCAGCGCGACCTTCAAGTGCCCGCGCCGCTCGGCGGGCACGGACGAGCATCGCTCCTCGGCGATCAGGAGGTGGCGCTCGGCGTCACCGAACGACCCCCGGTTCAGCTCGCGGGCTGCCAGGAGCGCGGTCAGCTCGGCGTCGGCGGCGATCAGGGTAGCGGGGAACCCGGACAGCAGGCCATCCGCGGTGTTCGCCTGGCCGTCGAGGACGAGGCCGAACCAGTGGTCGAACAGCAGGTGGGCGGCCAGGCTCCAGTCCTGTGCGGCCTGGGCATGGCGGACCGCATCCACCGGGAACCCGTGGTCGGCGAACCAGCCCGCGGCCGCGCCGTGCAGCCGGGCCAGCTCGTCGTGCTGCGCGGTATCCATCAGCTCGAGCTGCAGCAGGTCGGCGAACAGGGGATGGTAACGGAACCAGGACCGCTGGGCATCCAGCGCGACCACGAACGCATTCGCCTGTTCCAGCTCCCGCAAGATCCGCCCCCCGCCCGGGCTCCCGGAGAGCAGGTCCGCGAGCTCGCCGTTCACGCGCCCCAGCACCGACGTCCGCACCAGAAGGCGCCTGACTTGCTTCGGCTGGCGGCCCAGGACCTCGGCGACCAGGTACTCGGCCACCGTCCGCTCGCTGCCGGAGAACCCCGCGGCGAACCGATCCGGATCCGGGTGCCCGGCCAGCGACAGCGCGGCCAGCCGCAGCCCGGCCGCCCAGCCCTCGGTTCGCTGGTACAGCACAGCCAGGGCCGAGTCGGACAGCTGCACCCCGGCCGCCTCCAGCAGGTTGCGCGACTCGTCGGACGTGAAACGCAGATCGGCGGCGCGGATCTCGGTCAGCTCGCCGTCCAGGCGCAGGCGGTGCAGTCCCAGCTGGGGGTCACGGCGGCTGGCGAACACGAACCGCAGGTCCGTCGGCGCGCGCATCATCAGCAGCTCTAGCTGGCGGAGCGCTGGACCCGAGCGCAGCTCGTGCAGGTCGTCGATCACCAGCCAGACCCGTTCCGGCAGTGAATGCAGATCCTGCAGCAGCCACTCCACGATCGCCCAGCCGTCCAGATCGGGCGCCGCCGTCAGCGGCCGCACCAGCTTCGACCCGATCACAGTGTCGCGGAGCGCATCGGCCACCGAGATCAAGAACTGCTGCGGATCGTGCCCGTCTCCGTGAACCGGCACCCAGGCCGCCCGCTCGGTCAGACCCGCCTCGGCGATCCAGGAACGCAGCAGAACCGTCTTCCCGCTCCCCGCCGGCGCCGACAGTACCGCGACCCGTCCCGCTTCGCTGAGACGGGCGAACAGCGCCGGGCGGCAAACGACCCCTCGGCCGACAGAACCGGCGGAACCGGCGGCGGGTTCCGGGCCCATGGCAACCCGCCCGGCGAGCCGGCCACCACGCTGCATGTTCATCACCAACACCGCACCGCCGCTTTAAACTCCCGGGTCCACCGGATAGCACAGGGTGTGCGATGACCGGTCACCCAGGGCACGGCGATGCTGGTGTGGTCAGTCGAATCTCATGCCGGAAGGAAGCCCGCGTGACCTGGGAGGAACGTGACCCGCAGCAGAACTACGAGATCCGCGTCCGCGGCCATCTCGGGCCGAAGATGCTGCGCGCCTTCCCGGCTCTCGCCGCTCAGACGCGGGGCGAGGACACGCTGCTGACGGGTTGCCTCCCAGACCAGGCCGCCGTATACGGCGTGCTCGCCAGGCTCGAAGCGTTCGGCCTGGAGTTGCTCGAGTTCCGCTGCCTGGCACGCTAGGTCATGGCCGCCAAGTTAGCGAGCCACGCTCGTATGGTTCGCTCGTCCTCGCGGCTGAGATCTGCGAGCGCGGCGTGCTCCACCTCGCGCACTCGGCGCGTTGCCGTCTCCAGGCACTTGCTGCCGCGCGTCGTCAGATGCACGAGCACGACCCTTTGATTGCTCGCATGGCGCTGAACCAGTCCCGACGCCTCGAGACTGAGGATGGACGTGTGCATCGTCTGCCTCGTGACCTCCGAGATGCGAGCTAGCTCGGAGGTGGAGAGCTCGGGCCTGGTCTCGAAGACGCTCAGGATCCCGTACTCCTGCGCGGACAGCCCGAGATCCTCCAGCTCGCTGTTCAGCAGCGCTCGGAAGCGCTGGTGCGCTAGCCGGAACAGGTAGCCGAGATTCGCGTCTGGCCGGGGAAGCGGCCTCGCTGAAGTTGTCAGTGTTTCTGACATAGCAGCCACCGTATTAAGTTGTCAGTCCATCTGTCAACTAGGAGCACCGGAAAGCAACGTGCCGCCGGGGTGGGGCAGTGTGCGCACACCGTCTTGCGCTGCCGGGCCGTCCGTTGCCTCGCCCAGTTCGCGCAGGGCGGCGGCGAGGCTATGCGCAGAGCTGACGGTATCTGGGTGGTCTTCGCCCAGGACGCGGCGGCGCCGCTCCAGAGTGTCCTGGTCCAGCTCACGCGCAGCCGCGATCTCGCCCAGCTCGCGCAAATCAGCGGCAAGGTTGTAGGCGGAATAGAGGGTATCTGGGTGATCTTCGCCCAGGACGCGGCGGCGGCGCTCGAAAGTGTCCTGGTCCAGGTCACGCGCAGCCGCGATCTCGCCCAGCTCGCGCAAATCAGCAGCGAGGTTGTAGGCGGAGTACAGGGCATCGGGGTGATCTTCGCCCAGGACGCGGCGGCGCCGCTCCAAAGTCTCCTGGTCCAGGTCACGCGCAGCGTCTACCTCACCCAGCATGCGCAGGTCAGCAGCGAGGTTGCTGGCGCAGCGCAGCGTGCTCGGGTCATCTTCGCCGAGCGTGCGGCGCTGGCGCGCGAAGGTGTCCTGGTTCAGGTCACGCGCGGCTCGCAACTCGCCCAGCATGCGCAAGCCAAGCGCCAGGTTGTGGGCAGAGTTCAGGGTGTCGAGGTGGTCCTCGCCCAGGACGCGGCGCCGCCGGGCCAGCGTGGCCTGGTTCAGGTCGCGGGATTCGGCATAGCGGCCCATCTCCAGCAGCGCCCACGCGTGGTAGTGCGCGGCCATGAGCGTGTGCTGGTGATCCTCACCGAGGCGGTCACGCCATTGCTGGTGAAGAGTGCTCATCAGGTCTCGTGGTGTGCGGGCGTCACCGCGCTCGAGCAGGTACCAGCACGCGCGGCGTGCGAGCTCGCGGAGTTCAGGGCTATCGGTGCCGGCCAGGTCAGCGGCCAGCACGTGCGGCAGCAACCGTGCCCACTCAGCCCAGTTTTCGGGATTGCGCGGGTCGCCGGGGTCGCTGGCCGCCAGGATCGCCTCGGTGCACGTACGCGTTGCGGCGGCGCGGGCCGGGGTCAACTGGTCGCGCAGGATGGCCTGGGTGAGCCGGTGCATCTGCAGCCCGCGGTTATCGATGCGGGTCAGCGACTGCCCCGATACGTGCGCCAGAGTCTGCCGCCAGGCCAGAGGATCGGCAGCCTGGGTGGCCAGCTCGTCTGGCAGCGGGCCAGCAGCGCCGGCGAACAGGTAGTCGGGTATCGGCTCGGGCGCCAGGAATGCGCAGAGGCTGGCCAGCTCAGCGGCGGCGGGATCCTGCTCGGCTAGCCGACCTGCTATCAGGGCGGTGGCGGCTGCCAGCGACCGCGGGTACGACCCTGGTGCGCCGCGGTCCATTAGCTGCCCGGCCCTGGTCCGCAGCAGGCTCAGATACTGACCTGGCGCCGTGCCGGTGCCGGTCATGAACCCGGCCGCCTGGGCGATGGCCAGCGGCAGGTCGCCGAGTTCGGCAGCGAGCGGGTCTGCGTCGGTCTCGGTCAGCCCGGGAACCCGGCCCTGCAACATCTCAATCGATTCGGCCCGGGTGAGTACGTCTACTCCGATCGGCGCAGCGATCTCGTCCCAGCCGCGCTCGCGGGAGGTAATCAGCACGTGGCCGCTGCCTCCCGGCAGCCACGGCGTCACGTCCGCGGGCCTCTCGGCGTTGTCAAAGACAAGCAGCCAGCGGCCGCACTGCCGCATTTCGGCTAGTACCGCTGTCCGCACCGCCTCGTGGCCAGATCCGACCGCAATCCATCCCAGGGCCGTCCCGAGCTCGGCGACCTGGTCGCCGATCAGAGCATCTTGCTCGGCATTGATCCACCAGGCCAGGTCGTAGCTTTCAGCGAAACGGTGGGCGTACTCGGCCGCCAGCTGGGTCTTGCCCACCCCGCCCATCCCGTACATCGCCTGCACCACTGCCGCCTGTCCGGCCTCCAGGCGCTCCCGCACAGCGGCCAGCAGATCGTCGCGTCCGGTGAACGCCGGATTGCGGGCCGGGATATTCCAGGCCCGCGGCACCGTCTCGTTTTCTCGGCTGCCTGGCCTTTGCAGGGCAGCCAGCACATCTTCGGGCGCGGCACGGCCCCGGGCCGCCCTCACGAACACCACAGCCGCCGGCTCAGTCAAGCCCAGCGCCCTGGCCAGCATCAGCGCGGTGTCCTTGCGGGCGGTCCGGTGGATACCCCGCTCCAAGTCACTGACCGCACGCGCGGAAAGGCCAGCCTCCTCCGCCAGTTCCTCCTGCGTCAGCTTCACCGCGCTCCGTAGCTGCTGCAGCAGCCCGGCAAACGAAGGAGCCGGCTGCCCTGTCATGACCGCACGCCCATTCCCCGCTGACAGACCGGGCCCCCCAATATCTGGCAGTCGCCATCACCCAGGGCGGGCTTCCGGCCAAGGCGTTTGTGTGGGCTGTCATGTGGGCGGCTGTGTGTGGTGCGCGCGCCTGCCGCCTGTGAGTCTGGAATCCGGAAGCCAGCCAGGCCACACCGCACGGCAAGCAGACCGCCATCAGCACGCAGATCCATCAAGCCACCCGGAAAGAGAAAGATGATGCGCCGATCGCTCACGATACTCGCGGGCGGGGCCGCAGCCCTGACGCTGGCGCTGCCGGTCTCGGCTGCGTCCGCAAGCCCCGCCACCGCGCATGCGGCCAAGGTCCCTACGGCCAGCAACAGCCGCTATGTCGCCGGCTATGCGCAGGTCGGCTGCGGCCGCAAAGGCTACCCGCAGTACGTCCAGATCCTCGGCGACATCACCGTCCCGAAGGCCACGGATGCCGACGGCACACCCGGCAACTCCACCGACTATTACACCCTCCGCCCTGGCCGGAATCCCAGCGGCGCCTCACACGGAGTGTCCGCCGGGGTAGCGGTACTCACGGACGCGGGCACGTCGTACATCTACGCCTACGGGCTGTGGTACGGCCTTCCCATCGCCCGCGCATCTTTCCCGGTCCAGTCCGGCGACAAGCTGCAGGTCGAAATCCAGAACGAGGGCTCGGGCAACTGGCGGGTGGAAATCACCGACGAAACCACAGATCAGCAGTGGATACAGACCAACCCCGATAGCTCCATGCCGAAGAACGCATGCGCGGCCGGCGCTTTTGAATCGTCGTCCTATCCCGTCTATGACGTCCTGACCAAGACCAAGCCAGTGACGTTCAGCTTCAGCCGGGTGCTGTGGGGCCAGAAGGGCCAGGGGGTGGCCTCGGTATCCAAACTGCTCGGCTCGCTGCCAGCACACGCCAAGCTCGTCCGCTACAGGCTGGTCAATACCGGCGGCCACGCCATCGCCGTTACATCCAAGCCCAAGGACCACAACAACAACTTCACCGTAACCGACAAATAACTGCACACCACCTAGCGCCCCACCAGTTCCCGCAGCTCACAGGCCAGTTCGTCGACCATGACCCCGGTCGCTCCTTCCAGGTACGCCGATGGCCGCGCCTGCGCAGGCGAGCGAATCGCGGCAGAGAAGTAAGTGTGGGTATTTGTACCCCGCTCAGGTCTTGCGCGAAAAAGGGGTATTGCGCCCTCTGGCCGGTAGCTCTGCGGATCTGGGAGCCTGCAGCGAACCGTCTGGGCGTTCAGTGAGGTCATTCCCGACCTCAGGGGGATAGATGAAGCTTCGAATCGTGTGCCCGCGCGCCGTTGCCTGGTGTAACAGATCCCGGACCAGAATGCTGGCTCTCGCGGCGGCTGGTGCCCTGGCGCTCACTGCCGCAACCGCGCTCGCGCCAGGCGGGCCCGCCGTAGGCGCGCAGGCAGCATTGGCGTCCGCTGCCCCGACCCCGGCGCAGGTCCGGACTGTCCCGCTGCCGGAAATGCTGCGCGGCGCGGCACCCGCAACCGCCGCGGCGTCGGTGGGCCTCGTGAGCTTCCTGGACGGTGTCTTCTGCACGTCCAGAACCAGGTGCTGGGCCGTCGGCGGCCAAGCTGCCGGGGCCGGCATGGGCATCGCCAATCAGGTGCTGCGCTGGAACGGCACGAGGTGGCGGAAGGTCTCCGTTCCTAATCCTGGCGGGACCGGCGCCGATAGCGTCAGCGAGTTGTTTGCCGTCCGGTGCGTGGCCGCGGCGAACTGCTGGGCCGTCGGCGAGCGCTCCGGCGGCGGCGCCCTGCTCAATGAGGCGCTGCACTGGAACGGCAAGAAATGGACGACCGTGCGCACCCCTGATCCGGGCGGCAAAGGCAGCGGCAGCATCAGCGAACTTGAGGACTCCACCTGCGTCACGTCCGCCGACTGCTGGGCGGTTGGTGACTTCGGCAGCGGGACAGAAGGGCCGACGGAAAAGCGCATCAACCAGGTCCTGCACTGGAACGGCAAGAAATGGACCAGGCTCCGCGTTGTCAACCCGGGCGGGACCCGCACCGGGCACGTGAACACGCTCTACTCCGTGCGCTGCCTGTCGGCCAACGACTGCACCGCGGCGGGCGACTACGGGACCACATCGGCCAGCGGCGTCCTGCGGAATCAGGCCCTGCACTGGAACGGGAAGAAGTGGTCACAGGTGAACACTGCGAATCCCGGCGGCACCAAACCCGGCGGCCTGAACGAGGTCTTCGCCCTGGGCTGCGCAGCAGCGGACAACTGCTGGGCAACGGGCAGCTACGGCAGCACCAGCCCGCCCGGCACGAACCTCAACGAGATCCTGCACTGGAACGGCACGAAATGGGCCAAGACCGCCACGCCCAACCCGGACGGCACCAAGACCGGCAAGGGCAACGAGCTTGACGCGGCCACCTGCGTCTCGTCAGCCAACTGCTGGGCCGTCGGCAACTACGGCAGCACCATGGTCGGCGATGGGGTAGGACGCAACGAAGCCCTGCACTGGAACGGCAGGAAATGGGCCAAGGTCAAAACCCCCAACCCCGCAGGCACCGCAACCGGAGACATCAATGAACTGCTCGGCGTGCGCTGCTCAGCGCCCGGCAACTGCTGGGCCGTCGGCATCCTGGAGAGCCTAACCAACGGCGTCCGAGACGAGATCCTGCACTGGAACGGGAAAAAGTGGTCGGATGTCCAGTTGTTCTCGCAGGCTTGACCGGCCTGATGAATCAGGAACCGGCGGATGCGCCACTCGCGGGGAATGCGCCGGCCGAGAGCAAGGGTGCATCGGTCGAACCGGCAGCTGCGGCGAGGGGGTTCTTCCCGCGGTAAGTCCTCGTCTCACGGCTTGCGCTTGTAGGCGGCGAGATCGCTGAACCAGGCACGTGCGTGCCAGTCCGTACCGCTCACCTGGCAACGCGCAGTCATGAGCCGCCGCCTGATTTTGTCCAGGCACTTGTCTTCGTCGGTGAGCTCGATGTAGTTGAGGCCCCCAAGGTCGGCCATCGGCCGATGCTTGCCCGCTATGAGCACGATGGTGCGCTCCGCATAGGTCGCCAGGGCCATGCCGAGTTCGAAGATCACGTTCGGTCTGGCCTGCATGGCCGGAAGTTTCTCGTGTGCATCCTCGTCCGGTGCATGGAGGTCGCCATGCAGCCACACCGTATCGTCCGGCGTCAGCAGTACTACCGCAGCCTGTGCCATCGCGATCCCTTGCACGATCACGTCCCTAAGGTAGGGCGACGCCGTGCCGCAGGCCGCCACCAGCGTTTCCCAGCCGAGAGGATGCAAGCCGAGCGCTTCCAGGAAACCGAACAGGGCCTCTGCCGCCTCCATGTCCCGGCCGTGGACGACAAAGACGTTCCTGGTGATATCGTGTGCCGCGGCTGGGGCACTGTGCCTGCTCTCTGAACGTACGGCCGCCGTATCCGGCCGGGTTGGCAGGACGCGCGGCGGCATACCCGTGAGCCCGGTATCGGCAGACGCCCG
>JGI12635J15846_10000309_pt1 | contig 40243 bp, 27 predicted proteins | sample BlaSpr_A8_OM2_M2_FD_15846 | JGI IMG/M metagenome (IMG submission 15846)
GCTCAGCGCAGCGGCAAAGGCTTCGTGCATCGCCTCCTCGGCAAGATCAAAATCACCGAGCAAGCGGATCAGAGTTGCCAGGATTCGTCCCGAATCCACGCGATAGAGGGAGTCGAGCAATTCGCGTATCTGCTCCATGGAACGCTCGGACATGACGACGACCTTAGCAAACCAGCTACCTCGAATCAATTTGGCAAACGGCGGATCGATGCAAAGTGCCCGGGTCGTGACTCTGAAATCTGGACAACGGAACGCTTCCTCGGTTGACTAAAAATCGCCAATGCACTCATTTGAGCTTCGTACAAGCTCAACGCTACCGCGTTGCTCTCGAGTCACGGGCAAGCCGGAACTGATCTAGTGCCGACCGTGGCAACGAACCGTACCTCTCCGCAAGTAGCCGGCACCACCTTCCCCCTGTCCCAATGGCCATGTTCTGCCAAGCACACTAGTACTCCCGTAGCGTTGACCCCCTGAATTCCCGCCAACTACTCTTCCTAATGGCGGGGGATGTGTGTCGGGACGTCCCCTCGAGATGCAATATACGTGTCGTCAAATACAGTTCTGCGGCGATTTTCCGATAAGTCTCCTGAGAGGCTTTCTCGCGCAACTCGGCCTTTCGGCGTGGTCTTTTAGAGAATAGTCCGTCTTCGGGCAACGGGGCAGCATGGCGACAATGGTTAAAGCAGGGCGCTACGAAATTCTCGGTGAACTCGGCCGCGGCGCCATGGGTGTTGTCTATCGCGCCACCGATCCCGTCATTGGCCGCACCGTCGCCGTCAAAACCATCCACCTCAGTGAAGAAGGCACCGGCCTCAGCCGTCCCGAGCTTCTCTCCCGCTTCCAGATCGAAGCCCGCGCCGCCGGCCTCCTCACTCATCCCAACATTGTCGTCGTCTACGATGCCGGCGAAGAAAACGGCCTCTACTACATCACCATGGAACTCATCGAGGGCAAAAGTCTCCAGGCTCTCCTCGACTCCGGCCATTCTTTCCCCGTCCCCCGCGTCCTCCGCATCATGGAGCAGACCTGCAGCGCCCTCCAATTCGCTCACGAACGCAACATCATTCATCGTGACATTAAGCCCGCCAACCTGATGCTCACCGCCGACGATACCGTCAAGGTCACCGACTTCGGCACCGCCAAAATTCTCCAGTTCGGCACCGTCCAGCAGACAACTCACGTCATGGGCACACCCAGTTACATGTCGCCCGAGCAGGTCAAAGGGCGTCCCGTGGATGGCCGCAGCGACATCTTTTCTCTTGGCGTCCTGCTCTACGAAATTCTCACCGGCGAAAAACCTTTCCCCGGCCAGAGCATCACCACCGTCATCTACAAGATCGTCAACGAAGAGCCGATTCCCCCTCGCACCTTGAACCCCTCCATCCATCCCGGACTCAACGACATTGTCATGCGCGCGCTCGCCAAAGAGCCCGAAGTCCGCTATCAGAGCTGCCGCGAACTGCTCGAAGACCTCCGCAACTATCGCGCTCTCATTCCGGCCGAGCGCAGTCCCGACGCTACGCTTATCTCCCCGCGCACAAACTCCCCCTTTCCTCTCGGCATCGCTGGCGCCGGAGTCCAGGGCTCTCCCTCGGGCGATCCGAACATCACGCCAACTCTTCGCTCGCTTCAGAATCGCGGCACCAGCCCCACCCAAACTCCTGTCATTCGCCGCACCGGCCCGATCGCCCCGATCGAAGAACCGAAAAAGAGCAGCCCCGTTCTCACCGTAATCTTGGCGCTGATTCTCGTCGGCGTGATCGTCTATGGCTTCAACAAATTGCGCCCCGAATTCCAGGCCACTCGCGAATTGAACAGCCGTCCTCGTCAGGAATCCCCGGTTCCCGCAACTCCTGCGCAGAGATCTGCGCCTTCAGGCTCGGATCCCTCGGCAAACCCTGTGCCGGCAAGCACGGACCAACCCAACAGCTCTACCGTCGTTCCCGCTCCAAGTTCGACCTCTTCGCCCGTGCCGGCAAAGTCCGATCCGGTTCCTACGCCCGTCAATGTCGTCGAAAAGAAATCCAGCCCTCCCGCAGCGCCGCTTGAAATCAAAAAGGCGGAGCCCATCATCACTCCCGCTGCGACGGATTACAAAAACCAGATCGAGGCGGCCCTTACCGACCGCTCCATGTCTGGCCGCGTCAAGGTTGCGGCCACAAGCAACACGATCACCCTCACCGGCAAGCTTCGTCCCGCGGAACATTCTTCGCTCTTGCACTTCATGCGCAACGCCCCCGCAACCGTCCGCGTAGTAGACGAAATCTCCTATGACGACACGCCGCTTCTCTCCTCCGAAAATGCAGACAACAGCGGCCATCCTATCCCCTCCAACGGCAACGCCGCCGTCCACGTGCTCACCAATGTAATCGGCGCCAAGGCCACAATCTTCGGCCCCGCGGGCCGTGCCCTCGGCACCTGTCAGACCCCTTGCAGCTTCAACGATCTCGCCCCTGCCCGCTACAGCCTGCAACTCCAAAAAGAAGGCTACCTCCAGGTCCAAACCGCCCTCGAACTCAAGACCGGCGATTCTCAGGACCAGAAGATCCTCCTCGAAGCCCTGGCAAAAGGCCTTTACGTCAGCACTCGCCCCGCTGGTGCCGACATCTTCATCAATGGCGACAAACAATCCGGGCAAACTCCCGCCACTCTCCCCCTCGCCGGAGGCTCCTACAATTTGGTCCTGCGCCTAGAGGGCTACGAACCTTACGTCGGCCAGATCCAGATCAAAGACAACGTCCAAACCGCTCTCGATCTCGAACTCAAGCCGAGAGCCGGACACGTCGCCTGGGCCCAGGTAAACACTATCCCTTCTGGCGCGGAGATCCTCGTCGATGGCATCTCTACCGGTCAATTCTCTCCGGCTCGCGTCCAGATTCCCAGCGGCACGCACACCATCGGTCTTCGTTTGAAAGGCTATGAGTTTACCCGTCGCGGCATCGAGGCCAGCGAAGGGGGCACTGTCAACGTAAGCGCAACCCTCCACGGCAAGTGAAAATCCATCCACGGCACAGCGAAGACACTGCGAAACTAAGCGTAGGTCAATGCCCCAATTGCGCTTATTTTGTGGCCTTTGAGTAAATACAATGGCCTAGTAGTACTATAGGCGTACTACCCCTCTCCCTCTACCCTAATACTTGCAGGGTTCCCGGCGCTGGCCTCGGCTTCTTTTCCCGCTTCCAGCTCGGTTCCCGGACTCTTTTTCTCCCAGCGAAGGCCCTTCGGCCTCGCGGAAATCGGGGCGGTCTTTTGCTACTGCGCGCCACAGCTCTTATCGACGATCGTTCGGGCGCTCTTCTCAGCTCCAAGCGCTCTTCGCCGAACGACTCCGGCTCCATGCGCCGCGAGCCCGCGCGTCCCGTCGAACCCCTCCTCGCCGATGCCGTCCAGGCGTTGCGCGAACTACACCTCCTTATCCGCGCCCATCGCCTCTACAGCACCGCCCACCCGCGCGTCCAGGACAGCCTCGACGTCGCCTACGAATCACTGCGCCGCACCGCCGCCGACCTCGGTGGCCTGGAAATTCGTCCCGAACGCGGCGGCATCGTCGTCACCAAGGTCAGCGAAGCTCATCTGCCCGACGCCCGCGGCGAATTCCACGCTCTCGCCACCGATCTGCAACGCGCCGGCATCCAGACCCTCTGGTTCGCTCCCAAATTTAATGTGGGCGAATTGGACACGCTCGCCCGACTCATGAAGGTGACCTTGCTAAAATCGGATGAGCCTGCCAAGCACGACGCAACCACTGCTTGGGCGGCGCTACTCCGGGAGCATCGCGTGGAAGGCATTCAGATCAACACCTTGACGGAACGTAAGGTGGACACCGTACTTGCCAGTCTCATCGCGGCCCTCGTCGCCTACGGCGGAACTTCGTCCGAAGAGAATGGCGACACTCCCATCCACGCCCCGCAAATTAGCGAGCTCAACGACACGCTCCGCCTTATCGGCCACCTGACTCCGCCAATGGAGGGCGCCCGCGGCCTTTCCCCCGAAGAAGCGGCGCGCGCCATTCATTCTTCCATGGAACAAGCCAGCCGCAGCACCGTCCGCATGCTGCTCGCCTCCATGACCCACTACACTCCGCAGGAAGGCGAAATCCCGCAAGTTTATCTTCGCCGTCTTTCGCAGAGTCTCGTGCTCGAATACCTCACTTCCGAATTTGCCGCCGCCTTGCTCGCGCCACATTCTGTCCGCCCGATTCTGAATCAGCTCGCCGGTGTCATCGTCGATGCGGGCGGCTATCACGGCCCTCACTCTTCCCAGCATCTTTCTTCTCTCGCCACCACCTGGGCCAACGAATCCTATCGCGAGCAAATGATCGAGCGCTTCTGGCTGGAGCTTCCGCCTCGCGAAAAATCCACCGTTCTTCGCGGCCCGGACATCTGGTGCGTCCCCATCACCGCCATCCGCCAGACCATGAACCTTCTCGTCGAAACCGGCGCCGATGCCCCGCGCCGCGAAGCCCGCTCCATTCTTCTCAATTACGCGCGCCGCCTCGAGCACGCGGATTCCGGCACCCGCCGCATCGTTGCCGCCGGCCTCGGCGAACTCACTCCGCTTCTCGAATCGCTTTGGCCCAATCAAGTTCCCGAAGAGCTCAGCATCGGCACACTCACCGCCCTCGCCAAAGAGCAAGGCCCAGAAACCAGCGCGCTGCTTGCCGCTTTCCTCGAAACTCTTGGCCGCGTCGCCGTCTCTCGCGGCGACTTCTCTGGCTTCGAAAATATTCTCATCGGCCTCGAACGCGTTCCTCGCGACGCCGAGCACGAATATCTCACCGCTCTCGGCCATCGCCTCGTAGCCAATGATCGCTGGATGCTCCTCGTGGACGCGGCACTCGCCAATCGCGCCCTCGATCCCACGCTCCCTCGTCTCTTGCTGCGCGATCCAGAGCGCCTCCTCGATCGCCTGACCCTTTTGCTCACTGACCCGCGCGGCCCCGAAATGATTCCCGCCATGGCGCGTCTGCTTCGCGCCATCGGCGTCCCCGTTCTCACGCTCCTCGAAACCCGGCTCTTCGAAGCTCGCCGCCAGCGTGTCAGCGCCGCGATCAAATTGCTCGCCGCCGCTGATCCCGATCGCCTCCTCCGCGGCCTCACCCGCGCCATGGCCAGTTGGGAATGGAATCTTCAGGATCTCGCCGTCAGCGAACTCGCTCGCCCCTCCAATACTCCATCGGCGCAAAGCACTGCCTTCATCTTCTCCGCGATCCTCGCCGAAGCCCATCCTCTCGTCGTTCCGATGATGATCGATCAGATCGGCATCGGCCAGGAAGCCACCGCCGTTTCCCTGCTCATGGAAATCGCCGCCGGTGAACACGAAATCCTTCGCGACATTTTCGTCCGCATCAAAGCCATCGAAGCTCTGGGCCGCCTCCGCGCCATGGAATCCATCGAGTTGCTCCGGCAGCTTGCCGGTAAACGCGAAGGTCTCACTTTCGTCGAACCCGCCGGCCTGCGCTTCGCCGCCGAAGACGCTCTCGCGATGATGGAAGAAACTCCTTCCTCCGCTCGCGTCCGCGCCGCTTTCGAATCGCCGGCCGCGCCCCTCGGCAATTTCGTCGTGCCTCGCCGTTACACGCGCATCCCTCTCGAGTCCCCATTGCGCGCGCAAATCGGCAGCCAGCCCCAAATGATGAGCCCCGTGCGCGTAAAAACCATCAGCCTCGGTGGCGCCTACGTCGAATCTTCCAATCGCCTCAGCGTCGGCGATTCCATCCAGCTCGAAGTCCGCTCCGGCCTCCGCAAAATCCACTTCACCGCCGTCGTCCGCAACATCGGCCCCGACGGCAGCGGCGTCGAGTTCGTCCACATGAAACAAGAAGACCACGAACGCCTCCGCAAACTCGTCCAGAAGCATCTCTAGCACGCTCCAAAGTTTTTCCTGCCTTTGCCTTTCCAATCGTCCTTTTCCGATTAGATGGAGTGACGAAATTTCTTTTTCCGGGCTTCCCCAGTTTCCCCGTGTCCGGACGCCGTAACTCCGCGCACCCGAAACAGCCGCAATGAATCGCGCCACCGCGGTGCTGGTTATATGTCTGTAAATTTCTTGTCACTTCGATTTTACAGAAGCATGAAAATCCCCACTCGATATCTTGTCTACAATTCGCGCAGATGATCGTGCAGTTCGCACACTTGTGACATGGCCGTTCCTGGCATCGCGGAGAGTTATCAGGTTTGTCAAAACGGTCAAGAACCGTGCCCTGTTATCAAGACCTCGAAGGTACGTCATTTCGTTTCGTCTGCGAAACGACGAACAATTTGCGGGATATTAAGGGGGAGCGATGAAATCAACCATCTTGATCGCGTTGATGATTTGTCTGGGCTGTTCAATCTCAGGGTGTGGTGGCTACAGCAGTCATGGAAATACTCCACTAGGTCAAACTTTGGCGGGAACTTGGGATTTTACCTATGTTGCCTCTAAAGGTGGCTCATCGACCGTTTCCGGGACATTGACCCAAACTGGCGGCGCCTTCTCAGGAGGCGTGGCACTGACAGGCTCTTGCGCATCATCGGCGACGATTAGTGGCACCATGTCTGGATCCGCTATCACCGGCACCATCACGGAGACCAGCCCGGAGACGATCAGTGTCACGGGAACACTGGCCACCAGCGGCAGTACCGCTAGCGGCACCTATCAGGTCATGTCCGCCACCGGCGCCTGCGCCGCGGCGAGCGGCGACACCGGAACTTGGAGCGGCACGCGGACAGCTGTTCCAATCGGTCCGTACACCGCCATGGTGCGAGCCGCGGATCGTCTGCCGGTGCATGTCATCCTCAATTTAAATGGCGACGCCAGCCAACTCTCCGGCACTGCCAACTTCATCAATTCCGCCTGTCTGCATTCCATGAAGGTCACCGGAACGCAGACCGGATTGAAGCTGGAATTGCTCGGCGACGGCGGAAACGACGGCTCGATTGTCTTTAGTGGCACCACCGACAAGGAAGCCAGGATACTGACTCTCAATTCGGCGGTAACCGGCGCTTGCCAGGCCGAATCAGGGGTCGGCACCTTCACCAAGATGCAATGAGGTTTTAAAACAAGAAATTGTTCGAGCGGAAGACCCAGCTGCTACTCATGCATCTGGGTCTTCCGTTTAGTTTTTCCGTTCACTCTTCCAGACTATCCCGCAACAGTCCGGTCTCTTCCGCGTCCATCCGTCAACCGCCTGCTAGAATTAAGTCCGGGAGACCGCCACTATATGCTCGCCCCACAATCCATCGAAATCCTCGGCGCCGTCGCCGGTTTCTGCACCACATTCGCCTTCATCCCGCAACTCATTAAAATCCACAAGCAGGGCGGCCGCGATCTCTCCTACGGCATGTTGGTCTTCTATCTCACCGGCGTCCTCCTCTGGCTCGCCTACGGCCTTTTCCTCCATTCCCCTTCCGTGATCCTCGCCAACGCCGCCACATCGTTCCTGATCTTTCTCGCCATCCTTCTCAAAGCCTGGAAAGAACGCCGCCCGCCCGCCGCCAATCTCGTCGCCGAACAACTCCCCGAACGCAGCTGATTCTTTCCCTGCCTCGAATCGGCAAGCCAACGAATCGATCCGCCCTGCTGCCAACCAGCGCCGGAGGCGCGACAGAGGTTAGCCCAGCGCGTGAGCGCTGGGACCTAGCGCGAGAAAAATTCTCAAGCACCGGAGGTGCGACAGATTCCTCCCTCCCAACACACCGCCAGCACGACTCTCTTCCGTATTACGTAGCAACTCGCAACCAACCCAAATCTCCATCAATCGTCCATGCCTCTTCCCTCCTCTCCGCCCATTACATCTTGGGCACTCCCGCCTCCCCAGACTAACCAAACAAACGTCTGGGAGTTTACAGTTGCAATGGTTCGTACATTGCCGTACAAGCTATCTCATCTTCATCTTTTGCTTTTCAGTCATCTCGCGGCGGGCACCGCTCGCCACCGCTAGGGGTAGCGGAGAGACTGGCGGTAAATCCAAGGAGGCTAGGTATGCAACGCAGGCAGCCGTTGTTTGCGTTTGTGATTCTCTGTGTGGCAATTCTTTTGGGCGTCGGTTCCGCGGTGGCCCAGGTCAACACCGCTACTCTCTCCGGAAACGTAATTGACCCGCAGGGTCTGGCTGTCCGCGGCGCAAAAGTCACCGTCACGCTTCTCGCCACCGGGTCCGCGCGCTCCGTCAACGTGGATGACTCCGGCCACTACACCCTCGTCGGCCTCGTTCCCGGCATCTACAAACTCCGCGTCGAAAGCGGCACGAATTTCGCTCCCTACGAAAGGCCGTCTCTACAACTCACCGTCGGCGAACAAGCCACTGCCAACGTCACCCTCAAGTTGGGCACGCAAACCCAAACCGTCACCGTCACCACGGAATCCGCTCCCATCGAAGTCACACGCTCCGAAAGCTCGCAAACCGTCGACGAACGCCAGATCGAAAATCTCCCCATCAACGGCCGCAACTACATCAATTTCACTTTGATCAATTCCCAGACCACCCGCGACGTCTCCCCCACTATCGGTCCCGCTCCCAACAGCGGCCTCAACATCAGCGGCGCCCGCGCCCGCTCCAACATGGTCAGCGTAGATGGCGCCGACGCCGTCGACAATTCCGTCAACGGCATCCGCTCCACCGTTTCCCAGGAAGACGTCCAGGAATTCCAGATGATCCTCAGCAACTACAACGCGGAGTACGGCCGCGCCACCGGTGGCGTCGTCAACATCGTCACCAAGAGCGGCTCCAACGATTTTCACGGAGACGTCTTCGGCTATCTCCGCAACAAATCTTTCCAGTCGCGCAATCCCTTCTCCGGCCAGGTCGACGCCGCCGGTGATTTGGTTCCCACCAAGCAGGCCTACACTCGCGTGCAGACCGGCACCGCCTTCGGTGGCGCTCTCAAAAAAGACAAGACCTTCTATTTCTTCTCCTACGAATACACTCAGCGCGAAGAAACCGGCTTCTCCAGCATCGGCCAAAACAATTTCGGTCTCGTGAACGTCAACCTTCCCGTTCCCCAGGTTCCCGGCGGCGTCCTCCCCGTGCAATTAACTGCGGATCAGGCCTCCGCCGTGCAAACTCTTCTCGCCACAGGCAACTCTACTCTTCAGAACCTCGCTGTGAATTACGGCGTGCTTCTCGGCTCCGGCTCCAGCGTTGCGGTCAATAAACTCGACTACGGTTTGGTCTCCGCCAACGCAACGGGCGGTCTCGTGAATCCCGGCCCCGGTGCGCAGTTTCCACTACCCCTCACTTGCCCCCTCGGAGTCACCGTCGGCACCGTGGTTTGTTCGAAAAACCCGCCGTTTGCCGGCGCCAACTACTCCTTTGGCGTCGCCGGCCTCCCTGCCTCCTACGTGGGCCTTGCTTCCATCCGCGGCAATTTCCCGGTGCACGAAAAAACCAGCCTCTGGTCCGCGCGTCTCGACCAGCACTGGAACAACCGCAACACGTCTTTCCTCCGCGTCGGCGTTTCTCCCTCCGAAGACACGGGCATCGAAGCCACCTCTCAAAACCAGGTCTTCGGACAGAACTCCGGATCGCGCACCGGTGAAACTCACTACCGCGACGTCAACGCCACTTTCCAGCACGACACCATTCTCAACGACACTACCTTCAACGAATTCCGCTTCCAGTTCGCCCGTCGCGGCCTGCACTTCGGCTATTCACCGCTGGACGGCGGCAGCAACATTGGCGTCAACATTCCCGGCTACGCGTACTTCGGCCGCGAACCCTACTCCACGGTTGACCGCATTGAGCGCCGCTTTCAGTTCACCGACAATGTCACCCTTACCCGTGGCCGCCACACCTTCAAATTGGGCGTGGATGCCAACCTCATCCAGTTGCGTTCCGCCAAGCAGCAGATCTTTGAACTCGACTTTGGCGGCGTCGCCAATTTCGGTGGCCTTTCTGTCTCTGGCCTCTCGAATGGAAAGATTCCCGACGTCGTTCCGGGCCTCGGCCTCGCGCTCCCCGGCGCAACTGCTTTGCAAGCCTACGGCTTTGGTATTCCGCAGACCTACATCCAGGGCATCGGCCAGTCCAACCAACCTTTCGACAACATTCCTTTTGGTTTCTTTGCCCAGGACACTTGGCGCGTCACCCGCAAGTTCACGCTGAACTACGGCGTCCGCTACGATGTTGAAATCAGTCCGCTTTTCGCACCGGCTACCGCCATCAACGCGGCCGCCGAAAAAGAACTCGGCGTGGTCGAGGGCATTCCCCGTGACTACCACAATGTCGCGCCTCGCATTGGCTTTGCCTGGGACCCAATGGGGGACGGCAAAACCGTCGTCCGGGCAGGCTACGGTCTCTTCTACGACCACCCGCTGCTTGCTATCGCCTTCGACTCCGTCACCGCTGACGGCGGCCGTTCAGTCCAACTGATTTCTCCCGGTGGCGCACCTTCCGCTTGCGGCCTCGTCACCCTCGCCTGCGGCCTCAACTCCTCCGGCAACAGTTTGGACACGCCCAATAACCTGAACGGCTCTTCCATCTTTCAGGGCGCTCTCAATGCCCTTCCCAGCATGTTTTACAACGCGAATCAGCAGCGCTTCGATCCAACCAACCCCAATTCCATTTTTGCGAACCAGAACTATCTAACTGCCGGCTTCCCGCTGCCGATTCTTCCCTTCACACTGCCTGTAGCCAAGAACTTCCAGTATGGCTATGCGCAGCAGGTCAACCTCACCGTCGAGCGCGTTCTCGGCGGCACTTGGAAAATGAGTGTGGGCTATCAGGGGACTCGCGGTTTGCACCTCAACCGACCCGTGGACATCAATTCCACGGACCCCGTATTGCTCACGAATAACCTGCAATACGCCGACGCCGCGGGTCTTGGCTTTTCCAATCCTCTGACCGTGGCCCTGCCCACCGCCAATGTCCCGTCGAGTTCTACCACTTGTGGTCTCAACGTCACCCCCACGGCGACCTTGCCGTTCCTGACTCCCGGTGTCCTCGGCATCCTGACCAACTGCCCGTCCGCCATTCCACTGAACAACAAATTCGTCGGCACCCCGGCCTTCTTCAATTACTTCCGAAAGTCAGGCCCCAACCCGTCTTTCGCGGGCCTCGCCGGCGGTTTCGGAAACATGCAGGCCCTGGCACAAATCGCTGGCTATCCTGTGGGCGGAGTCCCCGTTCCGTTTAACAGCGTGGACACCCAGCAGTCCGACGCTGCTTCCTGGTACAACTCCCTTACCGTGAATCTACAAAAGAGTTTCTCGCGGCACTTCACGATGCTCTCGAGCTACACTTGGTCGCACTCGATTGATAACGGCACCGACCTGCAGTCCACTCTCGAACCGGCCGACAGCCGTTTCCCTTTTCTCGAACGCTCCAATTCCGTCAATGATCAGCGCCATCGCTGGGTCACCAGCGGCGTCTTCCAGACTTCGCCGCATAGAGGAGGCGACTCCTTCGTGCAGAGCTTCTTGAGCGACTTCACCCTTGCTCCGCTGGTCGAACTTTCCTCCGGCAGGCCTTTCAATGTCATCACTGGTGAAGACACTCGCCTCGACCTCGGCGCGTCCCAAATTCGGCCTTCTCTCTCCGTGGCAGGCGCCCCCGGCGCAACGACCTCTCCCTTTATCCCGGGAGTTGTTTTCGGCCCGCCGACGGTCTGCCTCACCAACGCAGGCCAGCCCTTCACGGTTCCCGGTATCACTCCCCCGCTTGGCTGCACTGGCGACCTCGGCCGCAACAAGTTCACCATGCCCTATTTCTTCCAGTTTGATCTTCGCGTCTCCAAAGGCATCAGTTTCGGCGAACGCTTCCGCCTCGACCTCATCGCCGACGCGTTCAACCTCTTCAACCACACCAACATTGGCGCTGTGAACCAGCTCTGCGATCCCTTGGCCGGCTCCTCTTGCACCGCTGGACAGCCCACAGCCGCCTACGACGCCCGCCAGTTCCAGTTCGCCCTCAAACTCAACTGGTAGCGCTCCGTTCCAATTTTCGCCCCAAAGAAAAGAGGCCCCGTAAACGGGCCTCTTTTCTTTTTTCGAGTGCGGGAGCGCAGCTCCCGCTTTTACGGACTAAAAACCACCACCCAACTCCACGTCCACCACATACTCACCAGTTGTCATCCTGCCTGCCCGTCGCAGGAGGGAACCCATCCGATAAGGTCCGGTGTTAGGACTCCGGTGTTGTTTACCGGAGATAGGTAAAGGACCTCAACCTAAAATTGTCCGCAACTTTCTCTTCACTGGACGTCGGCCACTAGTCACCGGCCGCTTCTCAATGACTCTCCGCCGCCGGCCTAAACTTCTTAATCAAAAACACCAGCGGCACTCCCATCAACACCACCCACCCCAGCGCCGTAAAGCAATCCAGAAATCCCTGAAACGCCGCTTGCTTCTCCAGCAGCGCGAACGCCTGCGCCTGCGCGTGAACCGCCGCATCCGCCGCCGTAAATCCATGCGCCGAAAAATACCCGCTCAAATTCCCCAGCAATTGCCGGTACCGCTCATCCAGCGGCGTCGTATGCGCCACCAATATGCTCTGGTGATATTGCGTTCGCCGCGCCAGCAGAGTGGTCACAAACGCAATCCCGAAACTCCCGCCCTGGTTCCGGAACAGATTCGTCAGGCTCGACGCCTTGTTATTCTTGTTCTTCGGCAAATTCGAATATGCCAGCTGGCTCACCGGCACAAACAGCGTCGCAATTCCCAATCCCTGCAAAGCCCGCGCCCATGCTTCGTGCCGGTAATCCGTCGCCAGCGTGAAACTCGCGAAATACCACATCGCCAGCGCGAACACGAAATATCCGAATCCCAGCAGCCGCTTCACTCCCAGCTTCGGCAAAATCCTCACCACCACCGGCGCCAGCATCACAATCACAAACGCCCCCGGCCCCAGCACCAGCCCCGCATCCGTCGCCGTGTATCCATACAGCCGCTGCAGCATCTGCGGGATCAGCACCGTTGACCCGTACAGCGTGAACCCGAACAAGAAGTAAAAAATATTCGCCAGCGCAAAATTCCGGTCCCCCAACAATCGAATCTCCACCACCGGGTCCGGATGCCGCCACTCCCACGCAATCGCAAAAACCAGAGCAACCATCGCCACCGCAAAAAAGAACACGATGAAATTGCTCTCGAACCAGTCCTCCGTCTGCCCGCGGTCCAGCACCACCTCCAGGCAAGCAAACGCGATCGCCACCGACACGATTCCCAACACGTCAATCTTCAGCCGCCCATCCTTCCGCGCTGCTTCCACCTCGCGCGTAAATTCCGGCGGATCTTTCAACAACCGGTTCGTCAAAATCAGCGAAATGATCCCAATCGGAATATTGATAAAGAAGATCCACCGCCAGCTCCAGTGGTCTGTAATCCATCCCCCCAGCGGCGGTCCGATCGCCGGCGCAGTCACGATCGCCATGCTGTACAGCGCAAACGCCGCCGCCCTCTTCGACGCCTGAAACGTATCCACCAGGATCGCCTGCTCCACTGGCGCCAATCCTCCGCCGCCAACTCCCTGCAAGACGCGGAAAAAGATTAGCAACCCCAGGCTCGGCGCGAATCCGCACAGCAGCGAGCTGATCGTAAACAGCGCCACGCAGATCATGTAGTAGCGCTTCCGCCCGAAAATCCGGCTCAGCCACGCCGAAAGCGGCAGCACCACCGCGTTCGACACCAGGTAACTCGTCAGCACCCAGGTGCTTTCATCCGCGCTCACCGCCAGCCCGCCCGCGATGTGCGGCAGCGACACGTTGGCAATCGCCGTGTCCAGCAATTCCATGAACGTCGCCAGCGTCACCGTAATTGCAATGAACCACGGATTGATCCCCGCCCGCTCTCGGGACGGGTTGAACGGCATCGCCGTGGCCATCGTCTCGCTCATGCACCCTCGAAACGATTGGATGCAAAAGAGACCGTTTGGTCTCACTTAAATTGTGCTATAATTTATAAAAGAGACCAGTCAGTCTCAGTCTGGTCAGGAGGCCCTGCGCCTATGTCCAACGAAATGTCTAAGGGTGAACTCACCCGCCGCGAAATCGTCCGCAAGGCTGCCCCGCTTTTCAACCGCAAGGGCTTCGAGGGCACTTCCCTCTCCGACCTAATGCAAGCCACCGGCCTCCAGAAAGGCGGCATCTACCGCCACTTTTCCAGCAAGCAGGAGCTCGCCGGCGAAGCCTTTGACTATTCCTGGAAAAAAGCCGTCTCCGGCCGCCTCGAAGGCGTCAACGAGGTCTCCAACTCCGTCCATCGCCTAAAAAAAATGATCGACAACTTCATCGAAAAGCGCGAAGGCCTCGTCCCCGGCGGCTGTCCCCTCATGAACACCGCCGTCGAATCCGACGACGGCAACGCTCTCCTCCGCGCCCGCGCCAAAAAAGCCCTGCAAAGCTGGACCGCGCGCCTCTCCAAAATCGCCGCCGAAGGCATCGCCCGCCAAGAAATTAATCCCCGCACCAAGCCGCACGATCTCGCTCAACTCATCATCAGCTCACTCGAAGGCGCTCTACTCTTAAGCCGCCTCCAAGACTCCAGCGCCCCCCTCCGCAACATGCAACTCCATCTCCACCACCACCTCGACCACTCCGTCCGCTCCTAATCTCGGGTCGCCTACCCTTCGCGAAGTTTGCGAAGGATAGGCTCTGCGTCCGCCGGGTGCCGCACCCTGCGGTTTTCAGGGTGCGCGCCGTTTGCGCCCGCCTCAGGAGGGCGGGTTTTTCCTCACCTCTTTGCTTCGTTACCTCTATGCTTCCTTACTTAACCTCAAAATCCACTTCGATCGGCTCAATCAGCGGCATCAACCAGCTCACCAGCTTCTGGTGCACTGGATGCCCTCCATAGCTATCCAGCGCCGCCTTGTCCGCAAATTTCATCGCGCCCCCCAATTCATATCCGCCGCCTCGAGGAGAGATATTCATCCCCACCGCGGTCTCCAGCAATCCGGGGATCTGCCCCTGCAGTGCGCGAATTTCCGCCACCACCCGTCGCTTCTGCTCCTCCGTCACCCCCGGCTTCCATCGAAATGCAAACATGTGCATGTACATATGGCCTCCCGAACTCGCCGCCATTTTCTCACACTCGCTCTCTCCTTCCGCCACCCGCAACATCCGATGTAGACCTTGCCTGCTAATCAACCTCCAGGTTCCGTGTATAATCTCTCGGCCATGTCCAATCCGTCGCCCTCGAGCGAAGCCTCAACTCAACTTGTCGAAATCCACCGCACTCCCGATGTCCTAACCTTCACCCTCAACAATCCCGATCACGGCAACGAAGTCACCGGCCCAATGTTCAACGCCATGCTCGCCGAACTCCGCTCCGAATCCCCGCAACCTCGTGCCCGCGTCCTGCGCATCCGCGCCCGCGGCAAAGTTTTCTGCACCGGCCGCGAACGCGCCGCTCGCGACCTCGAATCCGTCCGCGCCGAAGTCTCCCGCCTCATCGAACTCAAACGCCTCGTCCGCACCTCCTCCCTAATCTCCGTAGCCGAAGTCCAGGGCGACGCCTTCGCCTTCGGCATGGGCCTGGCAATCGTTACCGACTTCCCTCTAGTCGCCGACAGTGCCTCTCTCTGTTTCCCGGAAATGAGCCACGGCCTCGCTCCCGCCGCGATTATGTCGTACCTCGGAGAATACGCCCTGCCGCGCTTCGCCTTCCCGCTGGTCCTTTTCGGCGAACCCTTCTCTCCCCAGCGCGCCCTAGGAATCGGTCTCATCTCCCAAGTCGTTCCCGCGGCCAATCTCTCCGCCGAAGCCGACGCTCTCATCGCCCGCATCCTGAAACTCGATCCCGGCGCCGCCCGCCGCTGCAAAGAATTCTTCCTCACCGCGCAATCCAACTCCTTCGAAAAAAACTGCAGCCTCGCCGTCGAAGCCCTCACCGCCGGCACCATGGCCGCCCTCGCGGGGAAAAAGTGAGCCACTCTTGACCGTCAACGCCGGCGCGCGTCTCGACCGCCTCCCCATCTCCTCCTTTCATCGACGCATCCTCACCCTCATCAGCATCGGCATGTTCTTCGACGGCTACGACGTCTACGTCGCCGCCAGCGTGCTCGGCGCCACGCTCCACACCGGCTTTTCCACCCTCGCGCAAAACGCCCAGTTCGTTTCCGTCACCTTCATGGGCATGATGCTCGGCTCTTTCCTCACCGGTTTTCTCGGCGATCGCTTCGGCCGCCGCTTCACCTATCAAGCCAACCTCATCATCTTCGGTCTCGCCTCCATCGCCTCCGCCTTCGCTCCCAATATGTCCACGCTGATTCTCCTGCGCGGCGTGATGGGCATCGGACTCGGCGCGGAACTGGTAGCCGGTTACGCCGCCATGACCGAATTTCTCCCCCCGCAAGCCCGCGGCCGCTGGTGCGGCATCCTCAACGCCGTCGTCGTCACCAGCCTGCCCATCAGCGCGCTCGCCAGCGCCCTTCTGATTCCGCGCTTCGGCTGGCGCATCATGTTCATCATCGGCGGCGTTGGCGCCCTCATCGTCTGGTACCTGCGCAAATCCATGCCCGAATCCCCACGCTGGCTGGAGTCCGTCGGCCGCACCGAAGAAGCCGAAAAAATGTTGCAAGATATTGAGCGCGAATTTGCTACTCAGCAAACGGCGCTTCCCGCTCCCGCCTCCGCGCCGCCTGCCGCTTCCGCCCGCAACTTTTCCTCGCTCTTCGGCTCGCAACTCTTCCCGCGCCTCTTCGTCGGCGCCACCGTCCTCATCGTCGCCAACACGCTCATCTACGGCTTCGTCACCTGGCTCCCCACCTTTTTCGTGCAGCAGGGCCTCAGCATCGCCAGCTCCTTCAAATATTCTTTCCTCATGAGCATCGGCGCCCCAGTCGGCGCGGCCGTCGCCGCGCTCTCTGCCGATGCCGTCGGCCGCAAGCCCGCCATCATCGGCGCCTCCGTGCTAACCATCCTCTTCGGCGGAATCTATCCCTTCATCCGTGCTCCCCGCCTGCTTCCCCTCGCCGGCTTTCTCCTCGTAGTCTGCATCTACATTCTCGTCGCCCTGCTCTTCGCCATCTACATCCCCGAACTCTTTCCCACCGACGTCCGCATGCGCGCCCTCGGCCTCTGCAACACCATAGGCCGTTCCGCCACAATCTTTACCCCGTTCCTCGTAGTCTTCCTCTTCCGCTCCCACGGCGTAGCCGGCGTAGTCGCCCTAATGATCGCCCTCCTCGTCATCCAAATCCTAGCCGTCCACTTCTTCGGCATCGAACCAAAAATGCGCCGCCTCGAAGAAATGCAATAACTCCCAGCGGCAGGCGGAGGTTCCCTGGGGTTCTGGGAACGGCAACTGTGCAAGAAATGTGCGCAATTATCACCAGGCTTGCACAACCTTGGCAGCCAGGTCGGTTTTTTGACCCGATCTCAAAGTTAGTTTGCTGATTCAGTGGAAGTTGCTCACCTAGGTCCAGGGCTCCCGAGTTGGTTGGCAAATTGCCACATAATCCACCTTAAACTCTGCCCCGGGAAACAGGAAACCCTGCTCAAGCACGACCTACAGTCAATTGGGAAACGAGGTTGATGATGACTAAATTCGGCGTGATTCTATTCGCAGCAGTCTCATTCCTGCTACCCTGCACCGTCGCCGCTGACACCTTGCCCGAAATCGTCAGCATCGGTTTTTCAGGGCAATCGATACAATCCTTCCTCAAGCCATTCGATCACACATTAGGAACTCTGACCTCCGTGGATGTCATGATCACCGGCGACCTCTCCGCCACTGCATTGACACAACCCAACTTCGTCTTCGATGGCAACGGCCTTATACCAGTCCCACAGCCCTTCTCCGTCTCTGTGGATCTCAATTTCTTCGGAATATCGGGCGGAAGCTTTTTCAAGTTTTTCCAACCCGCCACTTTCTATCTCAACGGCATCAGTACAGGTGCCGGAGGCAGTCAGTATCTCGACACCTTTTTCAATCTTGGCTTCAAGATTGACAGTTCGACCGATATTGCGGGCCTAGCACCAGCGGGAGGCCCCGGCCCATTGATTCCCCCAATCTTCGCAATTGGTACGCTCGCCAGCTTCACAGACAACTTTTCTCCTTTCATGACCGAATTCATGCTTACCACGCCCGGCAGGCTCGGAAACACGAATGCATCGCTCATAAGCTCATCAGCCGATGGCGAAATCTTTGTGCAATACAACTACACGCCTGCATCCACAGCCGTGCCCGAGCCTGGCACCCTGCTCATGCTTGCCATCGGCCTCCTTGGCATAACCGCTGGCCTCCGCGCCCTACGCCTTTCAGGGTACGGGTTTTGACTTTTCTTTTTTCCGCCTCGCGGGCGGGTGGCCTGCCTTATGCGCCTCTTGCATAGGGTGAGTCCGCTCTTCGACTTCCTCCGCGCTTCCTGATTACTGATCGCTAATAACTGCTATCCATTCTTCCGTCCCGAGGACTAAAATCGCTCTGCCGTGACTCCTCAACCGACTGGCGAACCCAGGCCCCTCTGCCCCAGGCATTTTGTGGTCATGGTGACCAACGCCGGCGAGTCGAGAAAAAAAGCATCCGACCGCTCGGAGCCAACGAACATTTTCCTTTGTAATTGCCCCGTCGAACTCTGCACGCAAAATTATTCCCCGGAAATGGGCTACTTCGCGATGGAAAGAGTCCAGGACCACTGGTTCGTCACCGGCTCTTCCAGTCGGAAGCTGCACAGGAACGAAACCCAGGTCATCTGCGGAGACCAAGCCCGAAACGTAATGTTCCTCGAAAAGATCGACCCAAAAACCAACGAACAAATCTTCCGCTGCCCCAGAAAGGACTGTGCCAAGACCATGAAAATTCCCGCCAACAGTCCTCCCGTCTATTGGCTAGCAGAAGGTTTCCTCGGCCAACGTAGCTGACTCCGGCGCGGCGCTCGGCTCGCGCCACCTGCCAGCGGAAATCCACGCCAAGCCTCGGGAGCATTCGAACGAATGGGTTGGCGCAGAGCGAAAGTTGGAAAGGGAAACTCGGTCCTTGCAGAGGGCGCAAAGAGTTGGGTGCCCATGCGGGGTGGCCAAGGCATCTCGGGCAGTCACCAGTCCTAGAAAGGACCGCTTTCCGAGACCAGTCCCAGAACGAGACATTCGGTTGACGATGGGACAGGATTGTCCAGCGTTCCTTGTGCTCATTCGTCTCTGAGCGGAATATCGCCTTAAATTTCAATACCTTACGTGTTAGCAAATGACAAATAGACGGAGGTTTTATGGACGCCATCGTGCAGCAGAGAACAGCGGGCTTAAGCGGACCACGCCGGATGCGAACGGCAGCCACGACGCCGTTAAGAACCTTGGCCAGACGCTGGACTCCAGTGGGTGATCCTTGAAACGGCATGAACCAATATCGGCTGATTACCCGAAAGACGCACATCTGAGCGTCGTCCGTGTGAATTTCCGACGGCTTGAACGGCAGGAGTGGTGGCTATGGGCCGCAGCGATTGTCATTACTCTACTCCTGACCATCGGGCTAGCATCATTTGTTGTCCCGAACGCGAATTTTCATCAAAACTACTACGCCCAAGCCGTGCTGCCGCAGGCCATCCGTGGTCTGGTGGGGCTGATTTTCCTCTTTGACCTGTACACCATCTATCAGCATCTCCTGATCCACCGGATCCGCAAAGAACTGGTGGAACGGGAAGAGTTGTTCCACCTGATCAGTGAGAACGCTGCCGACATGATCGCGATCGTCGACATGGAGGGGAGGCGGATCTTCAACAGTCTTTCTTATCAAAAGGTGGTGGGCTATTCGCCCGAAGAATTACAGGCATCATCCGCATTCGAGCAGATTCACCCCGATGACCGTGAGCGCGTCAAGAACGCGGCCGAGGATGCGCGGCGCTCGGGGATTGGAAAAACTCTGGAGTACCGCCTTCGCCACAAGAACGGCAACTGGCTGGTGTTGGAATCCACTTCGAGCGTGATTCTCAATGCAAATGGGGATCCGGAAAAACTTGTGATTGTGAACCGCAATGTTACGGAGCGCAAAAGAGCCGAGGAAGCTCTGCGTCGCTCGGAGGCGGATTTTCGCTCGGTGGTGGAACACGCGCCTTACGGAATATATCGTGCAAGCATCAACGGGCGGCTTCTGCAAGTCAATCCGGCGCTCCAGAAAATGCTGGGCTACCCGCTGGAGGAGGAGCTTTTGAGCAGAGCTCTGGCAACGGACATCTTCCGGCACAACGGAGAATACCAGCGCCTGGTCGAGCTCCTCAGCCAGACTGAAGAAATCAAAGACATGGAGATGGAGTGGAAGAGACAAGACGAAATGCCGATAACCGTGCGGTGTTCGGGGCGCCGCATCAACGATGAAAACGGGGTCCCAGCGTATTTTGAAGTGTTTGCAGAGGATGTAACAGAAAAACGAGTGCTCGAACGACAATTGAGAACCGCACAAAAAATGGAGGCGATTGGACGGCTCTCTGGCGGCATCGCACACGACTTCAACAATCATCTCGGCGTAATTATCGGCTACAGCCGAGTGCTGAAACGTCAGTTGGGGGGAAATAATCCTCTAACGGAGCATGCTCTGGAAATCGAAAAGGCGGGGCAGCGGGCCGCTTCGTTGACAAAACAATTGCTGGCGTTCAGCCGACAGCAAGTCTTGACACCTGCCGTTCTCAGCCTCAACACACTCGCTTCCGAAATGGACAGAATGCTTCCGCGGCTGCTGGGTGAGGACATTGAAGTATCTCTTGAGCTGGACCCTGAGTTGGGAAACGTGAAAGCTGACCAGGGCCAGATCGAACAAGTCATCATGAACCTGGCTGTCAACGCCCGTGACTCGATGCCGGAGGGCGGCAAGCTGAAGATCCAGACGGCCAACGTGGTGCTCGATCAAATCTACACGCGGAACCATCCAGGTTCGAAAGCTGGGGATTATGTGATGTTGGCGGTAACCGACACTGGAACTGGCATGGATGCCGGAACACTGACCCATATGTTTGAGCCTTTCTTCACCACCAAAGAACGCGGCAAAGGAACGGGGCTTGGACTGGCGACTGTTTACGGCATTGTGAAGCAGAGCAACGGATACATTTGGGTGGAGAGTGCTCTGGGAAAGGGATCGGCTTTTCAAATTTATCTCCCACGTCATGAAGGCCAACCAGCGGCGGAGGTGCTGAAAACCGGCATCGCGGAAAACTTGCGTGGTTCGGAAAGCATTTTGTTGGCCGAGGACTCCGAGGCGCTGAGAAAACTAGCCCAAAGCAATCTTGAATCGGCCGGATTCCGTGTGATGTCCGCGCAAAGTGGCGAAGAAGCACTCGCGATCGCAACACGGCACGCAAGCATTTTTGATCTTCTGCTGACTGACGTGGTGATGCCCGGCATGAACGGCCGCGTTCTGGCGGAACAGCTGTTGCCGCGCCAGCCGGGAATGAAGGTCCTGTACATGTCGGGATATACCGACAGTTTTATTGCAGGACATGGTGTCCTCGAACCAGGAACCTACCTCCTGCACAAGCCATTCACGGAAGAAATTCTTATCCGCAAGGTGCGCGAGGTGCTCGATGGCGGGAAGCAGCCGCCGGCCGCCATGAAACCTGCGGCTGAACTTGCCGGCAGCAATCTCCGCTCCGGTAAGTAGGAGGAACTTGGCGATGGGAAAGCTGTTGCTGGTGGATGATGATGAAGCCTTGCGACGCCTGATCCGCCTTGAGCTGAGTGACGTCTTTGAAGTCATCGACTCAGGCGAGCCGGAACAGGGTTTGGCTCTCGCACTCGAGCACAAGCCCGACGCCATCTTGTTGGATCTTCGCATGCCTAACTACTCCGGCTATGAGCTCCTTCAGACCTTTACCGCACTCAGCCACACTCAAAAGATCCCCGTGATTATTGTGAGCGGTGAAGCAGGTGGACAAACAAAAGAACATTGTAAGCAGCTCGGCGCTGCCGGTTATTTCGAGAAGCCGATCGACTTTGACGCCCTGCGGGCCTGCCTCCAGCAAACCGCCAGGAATGGCCGCAATACGCCGAGAGCCGAAGTGCGTGTACGGTTGCACGTCACCCTGAAGCTGGGAGGTCTCGACACTCAGGGGAAAAAGTTTGAAGTGCTCGCGACTACTGAGAACGTGAGTTTGAGCGGCTTCGAGTGCGGCTGCACGGCGGATCTCCCGGTCGATTCCATTTTAGACGTCTATCTCACGAGCCCGGGGGAAGGCTGCGTGGGCAAGGCCAAAATTGTTCATTTGGGCTCGAACAGCCCGCCCCTTCGGCACTATGGATGCCGCTTCGTTGAGAAGACTGGGCCGTGGGTGCTGCAATAATAAACGAAGTAAACATTCCGATGACCAAGGCTGATCAAGTTTTCAGGCGAGGAACGGAAGGAAGTGTCGCCGACGTTCCACCTGCTTGCCAGGCTCCTGCACGAGTTCTCGTCGTCGACGACGAATCTACTGCTTGCAAACTCCTGTCACTCATTCTCGGACCTCCCGCGTTCCAGTGCACCACCGCCAGGAGTGGCGAGGAAGCACTCGTGGCTCTGCAACGCGCGCAATTCGACGCGGTCATTTCCGACCTGCACATGCCCGGCATCAGTGGCATGGAACTGCTCGCCGAAGTGCACCGCTGTTATCCGCACCTGGCGTTTTTGGTGACCACGGGCGTGGATGATGTGGATGTGGGTGTGCGAGCGATGCGCTCCGGCGCCGACGATTATCTTGTTAAACCTCTTAATGAGAACGCCGTTATAGCAAGCCTCGAGAACGCGCTCCACAAGCAGCAGCTCGAAAAACAAGTTGAAAATTACCGCCAACATCTTGAAGAAATGGTCGCGGAGCGTACAGCACAACTGCAAGGCGCCCTCCAGCAGATCGAGAGCAGTTATGAAGATACGCTGCAAGCGCTTGGTGCGGCGATTGATCTCCGCGACGATGAAACCGGCGGCCATTCCCGGCGTGTCTGCCGTTACTCTCTCGAGATTGCAAGGGCAATGGGCTGGCAGGACAAGCAACTGGAAAATCTATCGAGAGGAGCTTATCTGCACGATATCGGGAAGCTCGGGATCCCCGATGCCATTCTGCTAAAGCCGGGATCCCTCACCGAGGGCGAGCGGAAATTCATGCAGCAGCATGTACAGATCGGGTTCGATGTCGTGAAGGATATTTCTTTTCTTGCCGACGCCGCGGAAATTATTCTCACCCACCACGAACGCTACGACGGCCGCGGCTATCCACGCGGGCTCAAAGGAGAAGAGATTCTTCTTGGCGCTCGAATCTTCGCCGTCGTGGACACTCTTGACGCCATTACATCCGACAGGCCCTACCGGCGTGCTTCTACGTTCGAGTCGGCGCGCGAGACGATCCGCAACCTGGCCGGAACTCAATTTGACCCGCATGTCGTAAACGTGTTCCTGAATATTCACGAAGACACCTGGCCGGCGATCGCAAGAAATCAGCCACATGTTGCCGGACTCTCACAACCGCTGGGCGGAAACAGTGCCATCCGTCGCCTCCGTCTTGCTGTAATCCCATGACCCGACAAGTGCCCTCCCGATTCAAAAACAAGCCGTTTGCGCGCGCCTCGGAAGGGCGGGTTTTGAATTCTCTTTTCTTCGCGTAACAGGACGGCCGTACCACCTTCCCCATTCACAATAATTCTTGACCCCGTCCCCATCTGGGATACTCTTCCCGCATGTCGCCTACAACCAAAAAAGTTCTCCAAGCAGTGTTCTGGTTCGTGCTCGGCCATCTGAGTTGCGCGGTGATGCACCACCTTCATCACTTCGCCGGCAACTAGAAACGCTGCCCGTGTTCCTTCATGCTCCCACCGGTCGCCAGTTTACCCTGAGCGGTCCTTGCGAAGGGCCCGCCTAGAGCTTCCCGAGGGGGTCGCCGTTTTTCTATTTTCCATTTTCCAATTTCGCCTTACTTCTGCCCGCCGTTCGAACGCGCACCGTAACGCTTTCCATACAAAATCGTCCCAGTACTACAGAATACTATTGATAAACTAGCTATACCCTGAGATAATTCCTTATGGTCGCGCGGGCATTTCTCTCTTTCCCTCCCGCGCTCTTCCCTGCTTCCGGCGAAAGCCCTGCTAAGTCCAACTATTCCCGCACATACGCGATACCCCGGGGTGGGGGGATATACCGGTTTCCTTGTCAGACCAATTCCCTTCAGAGGCACCTTTTCGCCGTTAGCTCTACCCTTTCCTCCTCCCTAACTCCTTTCACTGCCACTCTTACCCAAAAACAGGGGAGCACTGGGTATTGGTCATACCAATCGTCTTTTGCTGTCGGCTGTAGACTGTCAACTGTTGGCCTCCCCTTCCTACTCCCCGCCTTGCCGCCCCTGCCTCTTCCAAGTACAGTGGAAACCACCGTTTCCCGTTATCACGGGAGAAAAACCATGATCCTCATCGCCACCGTCGCTGTCTTCGGCCTGCTCCTCATCGGCCTGGTCTTGTGGGTGCTCATCCAAAACACCCAGGACCAGAAGAAGAACCAGCAGATGGAATCGCAGATGAACGAACTCCGCCGCGACCTGCTGAACCTTTCCACCACCCAGGCGCAGAGCGCCACCAAACTCGAAACCATCGCCGGCACCGTCGCCACGCGCCTCGAAGCCGTCACCACCGCGTTGAAAGATGGCGTGAAGGACTCCGCGCAAATCACCTCCAAGCTCACCTCCGAATCCCAGGCCGCGATGTCCCTGGAGCTGAAAAACACTCGCGAGCAAATCAGCCAGATTCAGAACCAGCTCGGCGAAGTGCAGCAGGCGGGCAAACAGATGTTCGAGACCAGCCGAACGCTCGAAAACATTCTCGGCGGCGCGAAGTCCCGCGGCTCACTCGGCGAAATCACCCTGGAACGGCTGCTGGAGGATTCCCTGGCACCCTCGCAATACGCCCGGCAGTACCGCTTCCGCAGCGGAGAAGCCGCCGACGCGGTTATCTTCCTGCTGGACAAAAAGAAGATGGCCATCGATTCCAAATTTCCCCTGGACGCCTATCGCCGCCTCAGCACCGAAGGCGAAGAAGCTCGCCGCGCGTTCGTCACGGCGGTGAAAAGCCACGCCGATTCCATTTCCAAGAAATACATCGTGCCCGATGAAGACACGCTTGAGCTGGCGCTGATGTTCGTCCCCAGCGAAACCGTTTTTTACGAACTGCTGATGAGCGTGGACGGCAAAGGCCAGCCGCTCGACGAATATTGCCGCAGCCGCAGCATCTTTCCCGTTTCCCCGAACACCCTGCACGCCAACCTGCGCGTGATCGCCATGGGCCTGCGCGGCATGCAGATCGAGGAAAACGCCAAGCACCTCTCCGCCAATCTGAACGGCCTGCGCAAGCAACTGGACACCTTCACCGAATATTTTGAAAAAATCGGCACGCACCTGAAGAACGCCCAGCAGAGCTACACCGAAGCCGACAAGCGCTTCGACAAAGCCAGCAACACCCTCGACTCCCTGGTAGGCGCCAGCGAATCCGCCGCTCCCGCCATCGAAGACGCCCAAGGCACCTTGGCATTGCCGGAGAGCGCGGCGAAAAAATCCGCATGACGCCCCATTTTGAGTGCGACAGCGAAGCTGCCGCTTTTGACCAATCAAACCCATCCACCAAACTAAATTTGTCTACCGAGCAAGCCGCTCTTCCATCTCGTCGAGCGACCTCGGCCAATCCTCCCGCAACAACCGGCTCAGCGCCCGGTCCGCAAGCAACTTCCCGCCCGTCTGGCACCGCGGACAATAGTTCGTCTCATTCGACGCATACCGAATCCTCTGAATCTTCGTTCCGCATCGCCGGCAAGGCAGCCCGTATCTTCCGTGAACGTACATCCCCTCCCGAAACGCCGTCACCTTTTCCGGAAATTTCCCGCGCGCTTCCTCGCGCAGCGTTTTTGTCCACGAATTCAGGGTTTCGCAAGTCGCCTGATACAGCCGGTCGATCGCTTCCGCTTCCATGCGCCGCGTCAGCAAAACCGGCGAAAGCTGGGCATGAAAAAGAATCTCGTCGGAATAAGCATTCCCGATTCCGCTGAACAAATGTGGATCGGTCAGCGCCCGCTTCAGCGTGTGATTCTCCGAAGTGAGCACAGCCGCAAACGCGTCGCGCGTCGCCGAAAGCACTTCGAGTCCGCCCGGATCAATGGCCGCCATCGCAGCCTCGTCGGCGAAGAGATGCAGCGAAGCCCGCTTCTTCGCCCCCGCTTCCGTCAGCGTCAGCGTTCCCGAATCAAACTCAAATGTCGCCAGCGTCCGTCTCCCGTCCGGAACGATCGGCTTGGTCTTCCAATGCAATCGCCCCGCAATCATCAGGTGAAAAACCAGCCACATCCCGTTCTCGAAGCCGAGAGCAATGCGCTTCCCGATGCGACGCAACTCGGTGATCTTGTGGCCTTGCACGGAATCGATCGGAGGCAGCGCCGTGCGCAAGAGAAACGGCCCCGCGATGCGCACGCGCTGGAGAACCTGGCCGAGAACGCGATGCTCCAGCGCTTCGAGATAGACCACAATATCGGGGAGCTCAGGCATCTTCGGATTCCCTCAAGCAACTCGCTGGTTTGCCGCCAGCAACTCAGTTGTGTGGCGCGCTGAGCGGCGCCACCAGCCGCATCGAGATCACAAAATTCCCGCGCTGCTTTCCCACGAGCTCGAAACTTGCCACATTTTCCGCTCCGCCGGTGGAAATAGCGCGCACCGGCGTGCCGCCTTGCAACTCCGCGACTTCGGGCGCGAGATTCCGCGCCTCAAGATTCACTTTCGTGGTGGTTCCATTTATCCGCACCGTCAATTTGCGATGCTCGCCGGGAGCAAGCGCCGAGCTTCCGGCTTCCAGTTCCAGCGTTACAAACACCACTGTGAACGATGGCGAACTCTTCTGCCCGCAACTAACCTGCACTTCCGCTGGCCCGGGTTGCAAATCGGCGGGTGGCAACACCGCCAGATATGCAGGCGAAGCAGCCAGCACAAGTCCCGGCAGGCCATGAATCAGGACGTGATTCGAGTCGGCATCACCGCAGAAGCCGTGGCCCATGAATTCAAAGCGGTCGCTGAGAGAAGCCACGCGTGGAGCCAAGGCTACTTCCTGGGTGGCGGAAGGCGATTCCACCGCGGTAACAATTGTGCTCGCAACCCGGCCTGCGCGCCCCTGAATCGCGGCATAAATCTTTTCCGCATTCAGCGGGGCGACGAACAGAGCGCGGCCGGTTGGATCTGTCTTCAGAATGTCTCCATTGGAGAACTCCACAGTGACGCCAGGAGTCAATCGTCCGCTGACGTCGAGGACGGCGAGGGTTGCGTGTTCGCCGCTGACGATTTTGCGAGGCATTATCAGAATTCGAGCACCGGAAGCAGGAGGTGGCTCTTGCGCGGGGAGGTTCTGAGCGATTAAAGGAAGCAGAGCAAAGGCGAGCCAGAACTTTTTCCGGGGGTTCGAGGAGTTGGGCACACCGAGATTGTAGTGGAGATTTGGCCGACACAGAAGGCCGGGAGGCCGTCGGGGGCCCTTGACGGCGCTTGCCATGCACCCATGGGCTTCGAGTATCCTTGCAAACTGACCATGGGGGCAGCAGTAGGTATCGTAAGGTAATCAGTTGGATGCAAAGCCTTTCCGAGCAGCAGGGTGTCTGCTAGCGTGGATGGTACAGAAAGACCGGGGTGTCTACGCCGGGGGTACCTGTTGTGTTCACGGCAAGGCTTGAAGGAGAGGCTGTGCAGATCGTCAGCAGCGGCTTGTCAGACGTCGGACGTGTGCGTACCAACAACGAGGATTCCTTCCGCATCGTGGAAGCTGTGAATCTTTTCATCTTGTCGGATGGCATGGGCGGAGAAGCACACGGCGAAGTGGCCAGCGCGATGGCGGTGGATGTTATCAACAAGTATTGCGAATCGGAAAACGAAGATTCCGGTGCGACGATGCTGGATGAAGCTCCAGCGAACATCAGCTCACAGACGCGACGATTGAAGAATGCCGTGACGAAGGCGAATTTGCAGATTTTCCAGTCGGCGCAAAAGAACCCGGAGCAGCGGGGCATGGGAGCGACGATTACCGCCTTGTGGCTGAAGGATACCCTGCTGAGTATCGCGCACGTGGGGGACAGCCGGGCTTACCTGCTGCGCAACGGAAACCTGCAGCAATTGACGAACGATCATTCGCTGGTCGCCGAGCAGGTGCGGCGGGGACTGATCACGCCGCAGCAGGCAGAAGAGAGCGAGATGCAGAGCGTGCTGCTGCGCGCGTTGGGGGCTCATCCGGAAGTGGAGATTGACGTGGATGAGGTGGAAATTATTCCGCGCGATGTGCTGCTGCTTTGTTCGGACGGGTTGACACGCATGGTTACGGAGCCCGAAATTGCCGGCGCGCTGCAAGCGGAGACGGTGCCATCGGCGGCGGCGGAAAGATTGATCGCGCTGGCGAATGAAAACGGTGGAATTGACAACGTGACGGTAATTGTCGTGCGTTTCGAGGATGATGCCAATAAGGGTTGGTTCTCCTGGATGCGTCGCGGCCCGGCCAAGAAAGACTAGCACCTCCTCGGAGGCGATTGCATGGCGAAACTCAGCCTGATGTTTGAAAACAAGCTGGTGAAAGAAGTGCCGATCGGCAGCCGCCCGGTGACGATTGGCCGTTCGCCGGACAACGATCTTCCCGTCGATAATCTCGCGGTGTCCAATTATCATGCCCGCGTTTATTTTGAAGCCGGGCGCCTGGTGGTGGAAGACCTGGACAGCTTGAATGGAACGTTTGTGAATGACCTACGGGTGGAACGCGCCACGCTGCACGATGGCGATTCGATCTGGGTGGGGAAACACCACATCAAGGTGGACGCAACCGCTGACGCAGCGATTCCCTGGGACACCGGACGCAAGACCGCCGCCCCGAAGATCAATGAAACAATGGTGCTGGATACAAAGGTGCGCCGCGAAATGCTCCAGCAGGCGGCCGCCATGGGCGAGCGCGCACAATTTTCGGCCGGGCGCATGAAAGTTGCCACATTAGTGATTTTGAGCGGCAAGATCGATGGGAAAGAGTACACCCTCACCAATAAGCTTACGGTGATCGGGAAATCGCCGATGGCGACGGTGCGATTGAGAGGGTGGTTCAAGCCGAAGATGGCCGCGCAGATCAACCAGCGCGACGACGGCTACTATCTGGGCACCGGCGACAAAGTGCCGACGGTGAACGGCACACCGATTACGGGAACCGTGAGACTCAACGACGGCGATTTGATTGAAGTCTGCGGCGTCCGCATGAATTTCATTTTCCGCGAATAGCCCTCCACACCAATGCCAACAGCGCCCGAAGGAGGCCGCCAGAGAGGAAGCGTGTACCGCTTCCGGGACCTCGTCGCCACCTGGTGGCACCATCGCGCGGTTTTCCTGATCAGCGTGGCGATTACCGTGGTCTCCCTGGGTGTGTACATCTTCACCTTCATGGGCGACCGGAATACGCCGCTGTTCGATTTCCTGAAACGTTTTGAGTACAGCACGCTGGACACGCGCTTCCGTTACCGGCCGACGAAGTATACTCCTCCCGATCCCCGCATTGTTGTGATAGCGATTGACCAGCGCTCGCAGGAAGTGCTGGGCAAGTGGCCGTTTTCGAGAAAATATTTCGGGGAGATGCTGGATGCGCTGCGGGAAGACGGCGCGCGTGTCGTTTCGTTTGACGTGACGTTCGACAAGCCGGACCAGACCGTCGCCCCGATCCGCGCGTTGTGGGGACAGATCGAGCGTGACAAGAAGAACGGCAAACCGCCCGACCCAAAACTTGAAGCCCACGTCCTGGAGCTGGCAAAGGAGTTCGACGCCGATTCGCAGTTCGCGGCGGCGCTGCGGCGTTTCGGGCCCGTGGTGCTGGGGAATTTCTACCTGCAGGCGAATGAAATCCAGGGGATCGATGATGCGGCGCTCAACAAATATGCCGAGATGGTGCAATGGTATTCGCTGAACCGCAACGCGCTAAACCCGGCCACGGGCAAGGCTGACTTCGTTTCCCTGCTGAACAGCTACCAGTTTGAAGGCACGCTCTTCACGGCGACGATCGCGAACATTCCACAACTCGCGCCGCCAGAGAATGATGAAAAGACGTCCATCGGCTTTTTCAATATTTCGTCTGATGCGGATGGAGTGCTGCGGCGCGCGTTGCTGGTGCTGCCCTTCGGGCGCTCGAGCAATCCGGACGATATTGACCTGTATGGTTCGCTGGAAGTGCAGACATTGCGGCTTTACATGGGATTAAAGTCGGAACAGGTGACGGTGAACTACGGGCCCACGGGCGTGGCGTCGCTGCAATTCGGCGACAAGCTGACCGTAAAGCCGGATTGGCTGGGCCGTGTGCTGATCAATTACCGGGGACCGCGCGAAACGTACCCGTATTATTCGATCGCCGACGTGGTGAAGCACAAATGCAAGCCAGGAACGTTTCGGGACAAAATTGTGCTGGTGGGCGCTTCCGCAACGGGAATCGGCGACCTGCGCACTCCCCCGTTTGGCGGCATTGATTATCCGGGACTCGAAGTGCACGCAAACGTGATCGACAACATGCTGAACAACGGATTCCTGATTCGCGGCGCGCACCAGGAAATTCTGGACCTGCTGCTGATTTTAATTTTCGGGATCCCGCTGGGGACCGCGATGGCGCTGGTTTCGCCGCGGTGGATGTGGTTTGGATTGGCGCTGCTGTTACCGTTCGGTCTGCTGATCTATGTTTCCTTTGTGCGCGGCTATTGGCTGAACTTCACTTTGCCCGCCGGGACGCTGACGGCAAACGTGATGCTGGTGTCCCTCTACCGGGCCCTGGTGGAAGAAAAGGAAAAGCGCAAAGTGCGTTCGGCTTTCGGACAGTATCTAAGCCCGGAAGTCATCCGGCGGCTGCTGGTGAATCCGCAACTTGTGGAACCCCGCAAGACGGAAATCACGGTGATGTTCAGCGATATCCGCGGATTCACGACGATTTCGGAGAAGCTGGACGCGCAGGATCTTGCGCTCTTCCTGAACGGATACCTGTCGGACATGACGAAAATCGTTTTCGATACCCAAGGCACACTCGACAAATACATCGGCGACGCGGTGATGGCGTTTTGGGGCGCGCCGTTTGAGGAACCGGAGCATGCGGCAAATGCGTGCAGCGCTTCCCTGGCCATGATGAAGACGGTGCATGCGATGCAGAAACAATGGGAAGCTGAGGGAAAACCAAAACTGGATATTGGCATCGGCCTGAATTCGGGCCCGGCGAGCGTGGGCAACATGGGCTCCGCGCTACGCTACGGCTATACGGCGCTGGGTGACACGGTGAACTTGTCGTCCCGGCTGGAGGGACTGAACAAGGAATACGGCACGCACATTCTGGTGAACGAATCGACGTACGCGGCGGTGAAGGATGCGGGGTTCCTTTTCCGGGAACTGGATATCATTCGCGTGAAAGGGAAATTGCAGCCGGTGACGATCCACGAACTGGTGGGGAAACTTTCGGAGTTGGAGCAGGACCCCAAGTACGGAGAAATGCAGCGACGTATGAGAGATTTCGCCGCGGCGAGGGAGTTGTACCGCATGCGTCACTGGGAGCAAGCGCAGCACGCGTTCCAGGAGATTCTGGACCGCACGCCCGACGATGGACCATCCCGAATGTACTGGAAACGCTGCCAGGAATATCTATTTGATGAGCCGCCCGTGGGATGGGACGGCGTCTTCACAATGACGCACAAGTAGCGTCCGAGTGCGCGTCGCGGATTTTTTTGGGAAGCCTCTACAACACTACGGCCGGGTGATGATGCCGCAGGCGATGCGCGGCGGGGCGGCGGTGCCGGTGCCGCCGGCAACCGCGTGAATAACGATAGCGGTGCCGCCATTGCTGAAGACGGAGTGATCATCGTCGCCGAGGGTCACGTTCGGGGCAACCGTGGTGACGTGGGCCGTACCATCCTTCCCTACGATCAAAGAGAAATCAGGAATGTCTCCCGCCGGAGCGGAATCGTGCATGTGGCCTGCGGGGCTGAAATGCGAGCCCGCCGACTTGAAATCCGGAGGATCACACTTTGCATACTGATGGATGTGAATGGAGTGCTCGCCCGGAGGAAGCTTTTTTATGTCCAAGACAATCTTGACGCCAGAGGCGGCAGGAGAAAGCGTAGCCGTGCCAACAGCCTGACCTTCAGCGTTCATGATGTTCACAACCAGGGGTTTTGCGGAGGCATTCGCGGGAGACTGCTGGGCCAAGACGGCTCCGGAAAGAAAAAGCAGCGCTGCTGCGGAGACGAGAATTTTCATGAGTGTCCTCTTCGGTTAGATTGTTAATTGGATCCGACGGAAACCTGAAAACAAGCTTCCCTACTGTACCCCAAAGCCTCGGAGCCGGGGATAAATTTGTGCGGGCAATGGGGTAAGAAGGCCCTGCAAGGCGGCTCGCAGACGATCCGGCTTGAGGTGCGAGCGTAACTTCCCCCGGTGAGACAGCTGGAGGACGCAAATAGTTGAACGCATGTTCGACAAAATTCCGGAACTCGACCAGCCAATATGGCCCGTATTCCCAGGAAGGATCGGAACGACCTTGCGGATGCGGTATCCAGGGGAAAAGGAGCAGCATTCCGGGCGCCGGCCCCATCCGCGTACCCAAACGGAGGGTTTTGATAGTCTAATAGGGGTGCAAGGCTCGAAGAATCTTGGGCGCCGGGGCGCACGTGAAGGGTGTCCGCGCTCAACAGGTTAGGGTAACCAATACTAATTTATGTGGATTGTCCGCTTAGCGCTTTCCCGGCCGTACACCTTTATCGTGATGGCGATCGTCCTCGTGCTATTGGGAGGGTTCGTAATACCGCGTACGCCGACGGACATTTTCCCGGAAATCAATATTCCGGTGATCTCACTGGTGTGGACGTATACGGGTTTGCAGCCGCAGGAGATGGAGCAGCGGATTACGTCGAACGTGGAGCGCGGCGTAATGGTGCTGGTCAGCGACATCGAGCACGTGGAATCGCAATCGCTGAACGGGATTGCGATCGTCAAGATTTATTTTCATCCCGGGGCCAACATTCAGACGGCCCTGGCCCAGGTAACCGCCATTTCGCAGACATTCTTAAGAACGCTGCCACCCGGTACCACACCGCCGCTGGTGATTATTTATTCCGCGTCCACAGTGCCAGTTCTACAGGTGGGGTTGAACAGCGACAGCCTGAGCGAGCAGCAGATGTTCGATTACGGCAACAACTTCATTCGCACGCAGATCGCCACGGTCCCCGGCGCGTCGATGCCGTTCCCATACGGCGGGAAGTCGCGTGTGGTTTCGGTGGATATTGACTCCAGCGCGATGCAGGCGAAGGGGTTGTCTGCGGTGGACATCGTAAATACGGTGAACGCGCAGAACCTGATTCTGCCGACGGGTACGGCGAAACTGGGCACGCTGGAGTACAACGTCGAGATGAATGGCAGCCCGAAAACAATTGCAGAGCTCAACGATTTGCCGGTGAAGACCGTAAACGGCTCGACAATTTACCTGCGGGACGTCGCCCACGTGCGCGACGGTTTTACTCCGCAGACCAACGTGGTGCTCACCAACGGGCAACGCGGCGTGCTGATGAGCATCTACAAGACCGGCAACAATTCCACACTTTCCATCGTCGACCGGGTGAAGCAGGTTCTGAAGGATTATGGGCCTTCGCTTCCAAGCAGCCTGCAAGTCAGCAACTTTTTCGACCAGTCGATTTATGTGCGGGCGGCGATTCAGGGCGTCTTGCGCGAGGCGATGATTGCGGCGTGCCTGACGGCCTTCATGATTCTGCTGTTCCTGGGAAACTGGAAGAGCACGTTGATCATCGCGGTTTCGATTCCGCTTTCCATCCTCGTCAGCCTGCTGTGCCTGAGCGCGCTGGGCGAGACGATCAACATCATGACGCTGGGCGGGCTGGCGCTGGCCGTGGGCATCCTGGTGGACGACGCGACGGTGGAGATCGAAAACATCAACCGCAATCTGGCGATGGGCAAGGAAACGGTGCAGGCGATTCTGGATGGGGCGCAGCAAATCGCGGTACCCGCGTTCGTTTCGACGCTGTGTATCTGCATCGTGTTCCTGCCGATGTTTTTCCTCTCTGGCGTGGCGAAATATCTGTTCGTGCCGCTGGCCGAAGCGGTGATTTTCGCGATGCTGGCTTCCTACATGTGGTCGCGGACGATTGTGCCAACGATGGCTATGTATCTTTTGAGCGCGGAAGACGAGTATCAAGCCGATTTGCACGCGGGCGAGAAGATGGGCTTCTTCCGCCGCTACCAGCAGGCGTTTGAGCATTCCTTTGAGCGGCTTCGCGGCGGATATCGCCGGACACTGACGTCCGCGCTGGACAATGCCTGGATGTTCTCCACGTTGTTCCTGGTGTTTTGCGTGTTGTCGGCCGGGCTGGTTTTTTTTCTGGGCCGCGACTTTTTCCCAAGCGTGGACGCGGGGCAAATCAGGTTGCACATGCGGGCTCGAACGGGCCTGCGCATCGAGGAAACGACGCGATTGGCCGACCAGGTGAATCAGTCGATCCGCGAGGTGATCCCGAAGAGGGATCTGCAGACCGTGATTGACAACGTGGGGCTGCCGTATTCGGGCATCAACCTGACTTACAGCAACTCCGGAACCATCGGCACATCCGACGCGGAAATCCTGGTGCAATTGAAACAGGAGCGCGGAAAGCCGACCAGCGGCTACATCAATGAGCTGCGACGCCGCCTGGCCACTGAGTTTCCTGGCGTACAGTTTTTCTTTCAACCGGCGGATATCGTGACGCAAATTCTGAATTTCGGAACGCCGGCGCCGGTGGACATTGAAATCATCGGAGCGAACCAGCCCGCCAATTACGAGATCGCGCAAAAGTTGGCGAGCAAGATGACGCATATTCCGGGCGCGGTTGACGTGCACGTGCAGCAGGCGTTCGACGCGCCGACGCTGTACATGGATCTGGACCGGACGAGATCGCAGTACGTGGGCATGCAGGCGCGCGATGTGGCGCAAAACCTGCTCGTGTCACTTTCCTCCAGCTTCCAGACCTCGCCGAATTTCTGGCTGGATCCGAAGAACGGCGTCAGCTACAGCGTGGCGGTGCAGACCCCGCAATATCGCTTGGACACGTTTCAGGCGCTGCAAAACACTCCCATCACCGGAGCAGGAGTGAGCGTGACGCCACAGATCCTGGGAAATCTGGTGCACACGAAGACCGTGGCGCGGCCGGCGTCCATCTCGCACTACAATGTGCAGCCGATGATTAACGTGTACGCGTCCGTGTACCAGAGAGATCTGGGCAGCGTGGCACAGGAAATGCGAAAGCTGGTGCACGAGGCCGAAAAGGATTTGCCGCGTGGAAGCCATATCGTGATTCGCGGTCAGGTGGAGACCATGGACTCCTCGTTCCTGGGGCTGGGAGTGGGGCTGGTGGGCGCGATTGTGCTGGCGTACCTGCTGATCGTCGTGAATTTTCAATCGTGGCTGGACCCCTTCATCATCATCACGGCATTGCCGGGAGCGCTTGCGGGCATCTGCTGGATGCTTTTGATCACGCACACCACGCTGAACGTGCCATCGCTTACCGGGGCCATCATGTGCATGGGCGTGGCGACGGCAAACAGCATTTTGATGATTTCCTTCGCAAGAGAGCAGATGATTGAGGGTAAAGCCCCCCGGGAAGCCGCACTGGAAGCCGGCTACGTGCGCATACGCCCCGTGATTATGACGGCGCTGGCGATGATGATCGGCATGGTGCCGATGGCGATTGGGCTGGGCGAAGGCGGCGAACAGAACGCGCCGTTGGGCCGCGCGGTGATTGGAGGCTTGCTGTTTGCAACCGTGGCGACATTGTTTTTCGTTCCGTGCGTGTTTTCGATCATCCATGGATGGCTGCAACGCCGCAGGCACCGGGCCATCGGAGCGGAACCCGCGGTATCTTGAGAGATTATGAAACTGAGTTTGGAGCGATGGGATGACAACTGAAGGTATGGCAAGCAGTGGCAGCGGTGGGCGCGCGCAGAAGAGGAGCCCGCTCTTCACGGTTTTCTTCGTGGTGGTGGCGGTATTGATCGTGGTGGGAGGGGTGCTGCTGTTCCAGCGGCGCGTGCAGTACCAGGCACTTGCGAACGAGACGGAAGCCGCGGCCGTTCCAACGGTGGCGATCATCCACCCAAGCGTAGAAGCCGGCGATGAGAACCTGGTGCTGCCGGGGACGCTGCAAGCGTATGTGGAGTCGCCGATTTATGCGCGCACCAACGGGTATCTGAGAAAGTGGTACCGCGACATCGGCAGCCGCGTGAACAAGGGCGAATTGCTTGCCGATATCGATACGCCGGAAGTGGATCAGCAGTTGGGTCAATCCAGGGCGGACTTGAACACGGCACAAGCGAATGCGCATCTTTCTGATATTACCGCGACGCGTTATACGGATCTTCTGAAGGGAGACGGCGTTTCGAAACAAGAAGTGGACAACGCGATGGGGGATCAGGCTGCCAAGCACGCAATCGTGCAATCCGCGGAAGCAAACGTTCGTCGGCTGGAAGAACTGGAATCGTTCAAGCATATTTACGCGCCGTTCAGCGGCGTGCTGACGCAGCGCAATATAGACACAGGGACGCTTATCAATGCGGGAAACGGTGGAACGTCGCAGCGACTTTTTAATCTGGCTCAGACGGATCCGATCCGCGTTTACGTGAATGTGCCGGAGCCTTATGCGCCGTCGATTCATCCGGGGATTGGCGCTTACCTGGAATTGACGCAATATCCCGGCGAGAAATTCCGGGGGAAAGTGGTGCGCACCTCGAATGCAATCGATCTTTCGACGCGAACCTTGCTGACAGAAGTGGATGTACCGAATGCTTCGGGGCAATTGCTTCCGGGTGGATACACGCAAGTGCATCTGGAAGTACAGGTAAAAGGCGATCGCCTGCAAGTGCCAGTGAATTCCCTGCTCTTCCGCTCGGAAGGGCTGCGGGCGGTGGTTGTGGATTCGGACCACAAGGCGCGGCTGCAGACGCTGACGATCGGCCGAGACTACGGAGTTACGCTTGAGGTCTTAAACGGATTGAAGGCCGGCGACTGGATCGTGCTGAACCCGCCGGACTCGCTGAGTGACGGGCAAGAGGTGCATGTGAAGGAAGTGCCGAATCCCATTGCTCCCAGCGCGGCGCCAAAGGAAACGCCAAAGCCGCCGAGCGCTCCGGCTCCCACGGGGAAAAATCCCTGATGCCGGTGGACAAGAGAGCCGTGAAAAAAAGGGTGCGCAATCTGGGGGCACTGGTCCTTGTTGGATGGGTCGCGGGTTGCACGGTCGGCCCAAATTATAAGAAGCCGGCGGCACCAGTCGCCGCGAAATGGGATGTGGAAGAACCTTTCCGGGAAGCGGCGCCGAAAGACGCGGTTGCAAAGACGGCCTGGTGGAATGTATTTCGGGACGACGAGCTGAACGGCCTTGAAACGGATCTGCTTGCGGCAAATCAAACTCTGAAAGTTTCCGTGGCGCACTATCAGCAGGCGCGGGCTTCGGCTGCGGTGCAGAATGCCACGCTTTTCCCGACGCTTGGCGTGGCGCCGACGGCAAGCCGCCAGCGTTATTCGGGCGATCGTGCAACCGGGTCGTCTTTCAAGCTCCCGGGACCAATCACCCAGAGTAGTTGGAGCATCCCGTTTACCGTCAGCTATGAAGTGGACCTGGTGGGACAGCGGCGGCGAACCATTGAGGCGGCGCAAGCATCGCTGCAGGCAAATGCGGCGGACCTTGAAAATGTCCGCTTGATTCTGACTGCGGAGCTTGCGGCGGATTATTTCAGCCTGCGCCAACTGGACACGGAAATTGCGCTGCTGCTGCGGACGGTGGATGCACTCCAAAAGGGGCTGGATCTGGTGAACTCGCGCCACCAGGGCGGAGTGGCTTCGGGACTGGACGTGGCTCAGGAAGAGACTTTGCTGAACGCCACCCGCACACAAGCCACGCTGCTGAAACAACAGCGTAAACAATTTGAAGATGCGATTGCCGTCTTGACGGGGCGGCCGGCTCCGGATTTCCATCTGGCCGCACACGAGCTTTCCGCGGAGCCGCCGAATCTGGATACTTCATTGCCCTCGGACCTTCTGGAGCGGCGCCCGGATATCGCCGAGGCGGAGCGAGCGATGGCGGTGGCCAACGCGCAAATCGGAATTGCCAAGGCGGCTTACTATCCATCGTTGCAGCTCTACGGGCAGGGCGGTTGGAACTCCGCAAAGATCTCGCAACTCCTGAACGCGGAAAGCGGCGTGTGGGCCATCGGAGCGAACCTGGCGCAGAGTATTTTCACCGGCGGGGCGCGGCGGGCTCAGGTGCAATTTTCGCAGGCGGGATATGACGCCACGGTGGCGAGCTACCGGGGCACGGTGCTGGGCGCGTTCCAGGAAGTGCAGGACAACATTACCGGGCTGGAAGTTCTGCACAACGCGCAAGTATCGCAGGCGCAGGCGGTGAACGCTTCGCGGCGACAACTGGACATCGCGACTTCGCGTTATGTGGGTGGCCTGGTGAGTTACCTGGACGTGGTGAGCGCGCAGCAAAATCTGCTGAGCAATGAACAGGAAGCCGCCATCATTCACGGCCAGCGGCTGGTGACGGCCGTGCTTCTCGTGAAAGCGCTGGGAGGCGGCTGGGATGCGGCGAGCATCGCCGCCGTGCAGGAGAAACCCCACCTGAAAGACATCGTCGCACCTTAATGAGGGCACCTGTTGCCGGATGGTTTTCAGAAAGGTTTCCACTCTCTGCATGGCGCACCGAAAACCTTTTGCCTACCCTTTGCCCGCGGCATCATTCCAACCCACACACGGCGCGGGCATTCGCGATGAGTGTCGTCAAATCATCGAGTTTGGAAAAGACGGCGGTTATTCCAAAGGCCAGGGCTTCCTTCTCGATATTTACATCGTAGTCTGCTGTCAGCATGAAAATCGGCAATGCAGGCTCTCGTGCTTTCAGCTGACGAGCTAACTGCAATCCGTTCATTTCGGGCATTGAGAAGTCCACGACGGCTAAGTTCGGCACTAACTGCTTGGTCCTAGCCAGGGCCTCGGAAGCATTTGCCGCCTCCACACAATTGTCGAAACCGCTACCTTGTTCGAAAAGTTTACGAAGGACTGTCCGGAAGGCGTGATCGTCATCCACGATAAGCACCGCAAGCATGGTCAGCTCCGTTTTAGAACAATCCGTCAAGAGAAGTTCACCGAGGGAAATAGTTTCTGAGTACTCGAACACCCGTATTAACGAGATGCGCCAGCTTATTCTTGACGCCGGTCAGTGCAGAGAGTCGCCGGTCGAAGCTGCATTCATACGCCTCCAGGTAGCTTGGTACGCAGGCTTTCACCAGTGGATCGTGAATCCGGAGCGACAAGTTCCTCCTCTCGGACGTGCTTTTCCTCGATTCCCGCAGCGCTCAAGAAAACTGAGGATTGCAAGTCTTGTGTCCTGATCAATGGCGCTACCCTACGGGAAAGATTGCAGGCGTGGTCCTAGTCCCCGTGCGTTCCCGGTTTCAGCGGTTTGCTGCAATGAGCACAGTGGGGGATTTGGTTTCGCCATGCTACGTCCAGAGTCCGGACGCAGAACGGGCAGCGGCCTGACCATTTGTGATCGCATTCCGGACATGCGCTGAGAATAAGGTCCGAGCGGGGCAAGAGTTTGTTGCCTTCCCGAAGAGAGATCAGGAATCGGCAATTCCTGTTTGTGCAGATCAAGAATTCTTCCAAGACCGAATCCCCTTTGCGATCGGACGGTTTTAGAACGGCGAGAGAAGCAGGGGGCAGGCCGGAATCCGGGAGGCGGCCTCGAACTCTTGGCTTGTTTCCACTGATCAAGTTCACACCAATCAAAAGCATTCCACCGTGTAATTGGGGAATCAGCGCACGACGTAAAATCACGCGGATTGAACACACATGAAAATCCCCGCACCGACACTCTTTTATGGAACGCGAAGTTGCTTGGGTGCAATGCCGAGAACTACGTACTGCCAGCTACGTATCGGCATGCAGCTCTCAGTCGCTCCGAAACGCGCCACCGGCTCACGCTAATCCAGCGGTCTCCGCTCCAACCGCGAATCCGAAGAATGCAACCCGGCCCGGCTGCACAAGACTGCGAGCCATTTCCCCGGGATTGGAGTACCATCGGCGCAGTGAAGCGGTGGCACCGTAAATAGTCGCCTCCAATCGAAATACAGGACTCGCAGTCACTAAGAGGAGCAAATGTTCTGACAACTGCTAGGTCGGTCTGGTGGAGGGCCCATGGGCCAAACCGAGGTCAACACACACGACAGGGATGCTGACGAAGCGTCGAATGTTATCGAAGAGCGCCTGCGGCTCATCATTGACACAATCCCCACAATAGTCTGGCGCAAATTGCCTGATGGCTCGGCTGATTTCCTCAACCG
>JGI12635J15846_10000313_pt1 | contig 40008 bp, 24 predicted proteins | sample BlaSpr_A8_OM2_M2_FD_15846 | JGI IMG/M metagenome (IMG submission 15846)
GATAAAGATTGCCGAAGGTCTCATAAAAGCGGCCGATGGAGTTGTGGCCGTTTGCTACGTAAAACATGTAGTTCGGCGCCCAGCCATCATAAAAACCGTGGGTCCACACTCCCACCACTCCGCGTTCCGTAAGTTGCTCGACCTCGTAATACGCCATTTTCTGCCACTCACTGACCACGATGGGATCGAGCCAGGCGTTATAAGGACCAGTACCCGTTGAAATATATAGATAGGGAATGGACTCGTGCAGATCATGAAGCACCTGCGGATGCCACTCGAGGAAATCCTGCATCATGATTTGCGATAGCTTGAGGCCCATGGCAATGGAGTCGCGATTGTTGTCGTGCTGAACGTAGTGTCCCCAATAAACTAGGTCGGGCTGCGGCTTGTCGGGATACGTCTTGCGGTAGTTGGCCCAATCCACCATGCGATCGTGGCCGTCCACTTCCACGATCGGGGTGATGAGAAAAACGCAATTCTTGCGGATGTTTTGAATGAGAGGCGTATCTTCGACTGCCAGACGATAGGCTAATTCCATGAGCATTTCAGGCGAGCCGGATTCGGGCGAGTGAATCGAGCCGGAGGCCCAGTAAAACGGTTTGCCCGACGAAATCAGCTGTTGCGCTTCGGCCTCCGTGATCTTGCGCGGATCGGCGAGTTTGGCGGTAATTTCCTTAAGGTGATCGAGCTGGGCGATGTTGGCTTCATCGCTCACAGCGACCAGCATGAAGTCGCGGCCTTCTTCGGTTTTGCCGACCCGGAAAACCTTCACGCGTGGAGAAGTCTTGGCCAGTTCGTCGTAGTAACGATAAATATCTTTCGAGTAAGTGAGGATGTCGGGCGCTCCAACGATGTGTCCGAGGATTTTCTCCGGAGTCGGAACTGTCGTCGAGGCGGGAAGATGATCGACCAGATTTGTGAGAAAAAATGGCTCGGTAGTATACTCGCGAATTTTCTTGCTATAGCCCTCATCGTTTGTCGGATCATTTTTTGTCACGTCACTCTTTGACGGATCATTCTTCGGCGGTTCATTTTGAGCGTTCACAGAAATTGCGGCGAGGGCTGCAAGCAACGCCGCAATGGCCACAAAACAAACTCCGGGACACAAGCTCCGAAGTGTCGACACAAGCGCACGCCGATAGCCCAGCCGATTCATCATGGTTTTCTCCAACCTGGTTTTGGTTTTGCCGGAACACGGGCGTGAAAGCTGCGTCGCGACTCAAGCATCGTATCATCCGTGCAGTTTCTTTTTGAAGGCGGACACCGACCTGCAATCAGGTGGTTGTCGTCCCCGACGAGATTTGAACCCGTCGCACTTCAATATGGCCCGCCGATTCCAAAAGCACTTAGGGCCAGCCAGCCTTCATTTTCGGCTTCGGCTGTAAGGCGAAATCGGCCGCCAATTTTATTCGGAACCACACTACCCTCAAATCAGTGATTGACGCAAAAACGACGCTACGGGCCCGGCTCTTCTCTAGGCAGAACGAGCTTCAATGCGGTTCCCTGCCTGCGATCGCTTGTTCGATTATTCACTGAGGTGCACGCGCGCCACGGGAGGCGAATTCGTTCTGCCGATAAATTTTTATCTGTGCGACCCAAGTGGCGAAGCGATACGCGCGGTCATTGGCAAAGATTCGTCAGAACTAAATATGGTTAAATAGCTCGCGATTGGGGGCAATCCTCCATCGATTTTCGGCAGCGGGAGCGCCGGCCGCTGCTATCGCACGTTCGAGTATTCCGCCTGAGCTTCTTTCAGGATGGGGACATCAGCATCGGCATCTTTCCACAAGGTTAGGAAATCGACGTAAGCAGCGCGAGCTTTCGGTATGTTGCCATCCAGAGCGTAAGCGCGAGCAAGGCCAAGATGGGCAAGCGCGCCGATCGGCTGGTTTCCGACAACTCCGGGATGATCGAGAATCTTCTGAAACTCGACCTGCGCGGCAGTGCCTTGCTTGGCGGCAAGATGAGCTTCGCCGCGTAAGTAAACGGGATACAGAGCAAAAGTGAAGGCACTGTTCGTGTGTCCCAACTCGTACGGAGCCGTGGTCGCGAGCGCCTTGACCGCCTCTGCAGCATTGCCATTCCGAAGGGATATGGCGGCGTGAATCATCGGCACGTAATCGAACCGCACAATTGTATCTTCGGCGAAGCGTTTGCCGAGATCGCCGGCGAGGCGCTCCGCTGATGCGGAATCGCCGCTTAGTCCGAGCGCAAGCGCTGAGAATGCTTCGACGTGTTTGCCGGTTGCCTGCGCCAGCGCAGCCTGCGCGTGTTGCTTTGCCAGAGCAATTTCACCCGCCAACGCTTCGCGCAAAGAGCTGTGCGCCAAATATTCCGCCGCCGTTTCGTTCTCTTTGGCTCTTAGCGCAGAATCGGCTGCTCGGAGGGTTAGTTCCTGAGACCTGGCAAAAGCTCCGCCGTAAGCTGCAGTTTCGGATTCGAGGAAGAGACTCTGATCCTCGATGCCGGGTTTGCCCATCGCACCGGCGGCTTCCCGCTCCATCCCGGCGGCGTCGCGCGCGAGGAAATCTACGTTGTAAAGAACCAGAGGGATCCAGGGCGACTCGAGATTTCGGGCACGGGCATCCTGTGCCGCCGCTTTCGCGTCGTCCAATTGGTTCAGCCACTGGTCTGCGTAGACCACACTCACGATGTTATTCGCGCTTCCGGGATTGAGCTTAGCGGCCTCGATCGCCGCTGTGTGAGATTTCTCGTATTCGCCGAAAGCGGCGTCAATAAACCAAAATGAAAGTTGTGGCTCGTCATCCCGAGGGAAAGTGCTCGCCCACAGCTCATAGGAACTGCGAGCTGCCTCCAGATTTCCGGTGACGATGAATTCATAGAATGAGGAAATAGTGAGCTTCTCCTTCTCGCTCGTCCGTTCCCGCAGTTCGTAAGCCTTGCGCGTGCTCTCGGCGGCCCGGCCGAGTTCTCCCTGCGGTTGATACGATTGACCTAACCGCAGATAGGCCATCGCGAAGTTCGGATCCAGTGTGGTGGCCTTCTCAAAGAAGGGGATCGCGGCGATGTAATCATTCGCGACGTTGATGGCTTGACTACCTAGACTATAGGCCTGCAGGGCTTCCAGCGAGGATGTGGTCACATCCTCGGGCGGCGCCTGATACTTCTGCACCGACGCCAGCGACTCGCCCAGCTTCTGGCGCAGCTTGGCTGCGGCATCACCGAGGGCATTGAGCACTTGCTCCTTTCCGTTGGCCGTGACCTGCTCTTGTGCCAGCAGATCGCCGGTATGGCAGTTCATCGCCCTCAATCCGAGCACATACTGGCTGCCCAAAGTCGCGATGGAACCTTCAATCGTGGCCGCGCCGGCCGTGCGCTGGCAAATTTCGCGGGCCAATTCTTGCGTGAGCCGCGCGTCTTTCGGCTGGCTCATCAGTGTCAGAGTCTGGGCGATGCGTTCGTCGGAAATCAGGCTCAAGAACGGCGATTGCTCCAGTTGTGCAGAAAGCCCTTGGCGCAGCGTACCGTCGAAGATAGGGTCACCGGTTTTGTTCGTGAACTCGGCCAGAACGACGGTGTCTCTTTCGGTGAGTGCTTTGGGTTGATGCGCACGATAGTAAAGCGCTCCGGCAATCGCTGCGCAAACCAGCAGGATCGGAAGCAGAATCATGGCGAGCTTGGCTCGGCCGGGACGGGTGAGAACTTGCCCGGAACTTGGCGAAGCAGCAGCCGTCGTCATACGGTCCGAGTTCGCTACAATCCGCCCCGTCTCCGTATCGCGTTTCAGCCGCTGCAAGTCGGTTCGCATGTCGGCGGCGCTTTGATAGCGAAGATTGCGATCTTTCTCCAACGCCTTGCGAATCACCGAATCTAGAGCGGGAGAAATCTGTGGGTTCACTTGCGCTGATGACACGGGATGTTGATACAGGATCGCGCCGCATATCTCACCCGAAGTCGATCCATCAAACGGAGTCCTGCCGGTCGCCATCTCGTAGAGCACCGCACCGAACGAGAAAAGGTCGGTGCGCGCATCCAGTTCCTGGGCCTTGACTTGCTCAGGCGACATATAGGCAACAGTGCCGAGCATGGCCCCCGCGCTCGTGAGGTATTGGGCATCCGACTCGACGAGAGTTTCGACGTTATCGCCGCGCGTTTCGGATCGCGTGGTCACCTTTGCTAAACCGAAATCGAGAACCTTGGCGTGTCCGCGCTCGGTAACGAAGAGGTTGGCCGGTTTGATGTCGCGATGAACGATGCCTTTCGAGTGCGCGGCATCGAGAGCGTCGGCGATCTCGATGGCAAGGGCCAGGAGCTCGTCCAAGTCCAGCGGCCGTCCGGCAATCCGGTGCTTCAGGGTCAGGCCGCCGAGACACTCCATCACCATGAAGGCACGGCCCTGCTCCTCGCCAATGTCGTGGATTGTGCAAATGTTCGGATGATTTAATGCGGAAGCGGCTTTGGCCTCCCGGCGAAAACGTTCCAGCGCTTGCGGGTCGCGGGCAACCTCTTCCGGCAGAAATTTGAGGGCGACGAAGCGATCGAGACGGGTATCCTGCGCTTTGTACACTACGCCCATTCCGCCACCACCGAGTTTCTCGACGATGCGATAGTGCGAAACGGTTTGTCCGATCAGAGTTGAGCTTTCCACCAGGCTGCGCACATCTTAGGCGGCGAGCCTCACTGAGTCAATCAAACGACGCGGTTCGGCTTCCCTTGGATCCGACGAGCAGCTGCATCGACGCGCCTCCCTCCGACAACGGGTTGATGTATTAATCTGTCGCAAGGCCCAGAGATGAAAATGTCATTCCGCATACGGAGGTCTCTTATGTCATCGCGCAATGGCTTGCGCCTGTTTGCCATTGTTATTCTGTTTACCGGGCTGGCCGATGCTCAAAGCATTCCGCCGGCAACGGCGGGGCGTATCGACGAGATGGTTGCGCAAGCGGCTCATGAACAACAAATCCCGGCGGTCTCGGTTGCCATAGCCTTAAACGGGCAGATTCAGTACCAGAAAGCCTTCGGCAAGGCCGATCTCGAAAACGACGTTGCGGCTACTAGCGAAACCCTTTTCCGCACGGGCTCGATTGGAAAGCCGATGACCGCTGTCGCCGCTATGCGACTCGTCGAGGAGGGCAAGCTCGACCTTGACGCACCGATTCAAAAATACTGCCCTGCATTCCCGCAGAAGGCCTGGACGATCACGACCCGCGAGTTGCTGGGGCATATCTCGGGCATGCGCCATTACAAAGAAGGCGAGATGGATAGCACTCATCATTACGCGAAACTAACGGACGGGTTCGCCATCTTCGCTAACGATCCGTTGCTCTTCGAGCCGAGAACGAATTATCAGTATTCCACGTATGGGTATTCGGTAATTGGGTGCGCTTTGGAAGGGGTGACCGGCAAATCGTATCCCGAGGTGATGCAAGACGAAGTCTTCGCTCCGGCGCATATGACGCACACCCGCGTGGATGATGCGTTCGAGATTGTTCCGCACCGCGCGCGCGGATACTCGAAGCGCAACGGGGAGATCAGCAATGCCGGACTCATGGATAGTAGCTACAAGATTCCCGGTGGCGGTTACGTATGCACGCCGGGTGATCTCGCCATTCTTGCAGACGCTCTGCTGGCGGGAACGCTGCTGAAACCCGATACCCTCAAACTCATGTGGATGTCACAGAAACTTCGCGGCGGCAAGGATACGGGTTACGGTATGGGATGGGGAATCGGCCAGTTCGAAGGCGAGAATACCGTGGGCCATGCCGGCGGCCAGCAGGGGACCAGCACTAGTCTGACGGTTTATCCTCAGCGCAAAGTGGTTGTAGCGGTCATGATCAACCTGGATGTGGGCGACGCTACGGATATCGATCGAAAGATCAGCGCGGTGCTCCTGAACGATGTGTTTGGAGTCAAACCAGATTCCAAAGCTGCGGCGGCGGGCCGGTAACGCAACTCATTATTCACCGAGCGAGAGCGCGAAGCCGGTAGCGGAGGATTCCGAATAATCAGAGGTTTGCCCTGCGAAATTGTTCCACCAGATATTCGTTGGTGCGAAGCGTGAAGGCGAGAATGGAAAGAGTGGTTGTCTTGTCAGTGCAGTTCAGGAAAACGCTGGCATCGCACACGAAGAGGTTTGGCACATCGTGAGTTTGGCCGAAACGATTGGTCACAAACTTCGTGGCATCGTTCCCCATGCGGCAGGTGCCGGTTTCGTGCAAACTGAAGCCGGGCATTTCGGGTTCATCGGCGGCGTATTCGAGGACAGCGCCGGCTGAATTGAAAACGTCGGCGGACATCTGTTTCCCATGCTGAAACATCCGCAACTCGTTATCTCCCCACTCGAAATGAATACGGGCCTGCGGAATTCCGAAGGAATCTTTCGCTTCCGGATCGATCTCCACAAAGTTTTTGCTTGAGGGAAGAGTCGGAGCCTGAATCGTAAAGCTGACTGGAGTCGGGTAGCGGCGCTTGATTTCCTGTTTGCAAGACGAGCCGAACCCTTCGATCTTATCGTAGTACCAGGGGAACTCGGCACAACCTCCGTCGGGATAGACGGAGTAGCCGCGGATAAATTTTTCTTCGTGGGCGTCTTCTAGATTCTGCCAGCGTGGCATCCAGGCGATTGTGTTGCCGGTGATATTGTCGGGAAAATTTGGCTGGCCCAGGAGCTGCGGAAGATATCCACTCGCCGTGGTCGCATATAAATGGTCACACAGGTTGCGCCCTAATTGTCCGCTGGAGTTGGCGATGCCAGTCGGCCACTGGCGCGATTTTGAGTTCAACATGATCCGGGCGCTCTCGATGCACGATGCCGCCACCACTACGGCACGTCCTTGTATCTCATACTCCTGTCGCGATTCACGGTCGAGGTAGGCCACTCCAGAAGCGTGACCGTTGTCATCCACCAGAATATTTTTAGCGATGGCATTCGTTTTCAGCTCCAGGTTCCCGCTAGCTCCGGCGGCGGGCAGCAAGAACCAGGGCGAGGAGAAGAAGGCTCCCACCTCGCAACCAAATGTGCAATCTCCGCAGTAATGACAGGCGGGATGCCCGTTGTGGTCTTCGGTGAGTTGCGCCAGTCGGTCGGGTAAGTAAGGTACGCCAACTTTCTGGCAACCGTGCCGAAGAATCATGTCGAGACATCGGAAATTGAACGGCGGCAGGTAAACTCCATCGGGATTGCTGGGGCGGTTTTGCACGGTGCTGGACACGCCGATCATTTTCTCGACGCGAGTGTAGTAAGGCGCCATCTCGTCATAGGCCACTGGCCAGTCGACGTCGTATCCATCGAGCGTGGCTGCCCTGAAGTCGATATCACCGAAGCGCGCCGAACTCCGTCCCCAAAAATTGGTTTTTCCTCCGACCGCGGAACAGCGCGGCCACATCCACCTGGTGCCGGGCGCAGTCGTAAATGCAATGTCGTGTTCCCATGCACCCTGGTTGTATTCCGAGTCGAGAAAGCCGGGCGTGTCTTTCATGCGCGTCTTGGGGTCGCCAAACCCGCGATATTTCATCTCGTATGACATGCGATGGTTGCGGAAATCCTTTTCCGGATCGAGGCGCCGGCCGGAATTCAAGGCGCAGACTTTCAACCCGGCTTCGCACAGGGTCTTGATCGCCATGCCGCCCCCGGCGCCGGTGCCGATCACGATGACGTCGTAGATCTGTTTTGGCATAAGGCTCTTATGATTTCGAAAGCGCGGGTGCGGGCGGAAGATGACGATGTTCGGGATCATCTTTGTGTGGACAGGAGGGCGATACGGCATAGGAGTGGATCAAGCCGGGAAAGTCCAACTCCTTGAGGCCAATTTCACTGGTGTAAAAACCCAACATTGTGTATTCGCGGACTCGAGCGAAGAACTTGCGGCCGGCTTCTTCGCCGGGTCGGAATTTGTTTTTGTAAGCCAGGGGTTCAAGCAAAGCTGTTTGCTGCCCCGGATTTAGTTTCATGAACGGCTGACCGGAAGTTTTCTTGCTATGCATATCCAACCAGCGCAAGCCGTTGCGGAAGTCGGGTTGAAGATTCGAATCGCGCGACACCATTAAGTCGATGAACTCGGCGACTCCAGCTTCGCGAGCGCCGGGCGTGTCGTCAGCGGGGATAATGATGTCGGTGAGCCGCTCGATCGTCGCGTACTCAGGAGAAGTAAAAAACAAAGGCTGATACACTGCGGGCTTGATTTGCGCGAGCTTTTTTCCGATGTGTCCACAGGCAAAGCTCCATTTGCTGAAGCCGGGGAAGGTTGCCGCAGCCGATGCCACGGCAAGGATGCGCAGCACCTCACGACGTTCTATGCTTTGGCCGGCCATCGTTCTCTGGCTCCTTGCTGCGGGCAATGGCGTCCGCCAGCAATCGGCGCGATGCAACGCCGATGCTCACGCGATGTGGAGGTAAGTCGAATATTGCTCCTCTCCTATGTCGATGAAAGGGAGCATCGTGATCGCACTGCCCGAGGCTTGCACTTGCCAACTTCGGCGGTCGATTCGCTTTGCCGCCAGCAAGTCGGCCCCGGCCAGGGCCAGTGGATTGTCAGCAATCGCAAACAGCACCAGCGGTCCGAATAATAAGGCCACGGTCTGCGGATGCTGCGGATCGGCCGGTTCGATTCGCGTGGTCATGGGTAAATCCAGCTCGATGCGATCGCCGGTTTTCCATTGGCGATTAATCGCGGCAAAATTGCCTGGGGTTGCGAACGCCTTTTCGCGGCGGCCATTTAGCGAAATCGACGCCCCATTGGCCCAGGCTGGAATCCGAAAACTCAATGTAAATTCTGCCGGCTTCGATGTCTTCACATCGAATTGCACCGTACTGCTAAATGGATACTCGCTTTGTTGCGTCAGCTCGACTTCGGCGCCATCCTGTATCCATCGCAGGGCGGACGGAATATACAAATTCACCCACACGCCTTCGGAATCGCGGAAGTAGCTGTTGATGCGATAATCGGCTGCGACTTGGGGAAGCGTGCCCGAGCAGCAGGCCCAGTGCTGATCGGCTTTGTAAATTTTGTGTCCCTTGAAGTTGTAATCGGAGTAGTAAAAAGTCCGCCCGTCAGACCGTAACGGCTTGGCGCCGAGGACGGTGTTGTACATCACGCGCTCCATGCTGTCGCCGTATCGCGAATCGCGGGTCACGCGTAGCAGGTATCTTGTCAGCTTGAAGTGGGCGTATGAGCCGCAAGGCGTTTCAAAGCTGCTATGGCTGTCGGTGAGGCTGTTAAAGACGTCCGCACTGTCTGGAGCGCGCAGCATCTCATCCGGACCCCAGCCACCGGTGACAAAGCTTTGCCGGGACAACATTTCAAAGGCGTTTCTGGCGGCGAGCAAATGTTTCTCACTGCCTAAAGTTAAATACGCCTGCATGGCCGAGTTCAACGAATTCACATAGCTGTAGGCATGTCTTCCAGCCAACACGTCGCGGCCCTCGGCGAGTGGATTGAAGTACTCATCGTGGAGATATTGCCGCCCCAGTTCACGATAGCGATCCCCGGCGCCGCGCTGGTATGCGAGAAAAAGATTCTCTGAGATCGTGTAGGACTCATCCCACGTCCAACTTTGATCTTTATTGGGCCGCCAATCTTCTCCATGATCTATGGCGTGCTTGGGAAAGTGCGGCAGAGCGGCGTCAGTGGTGCGGCCGAGAATCGAAAAAGCGTCGGGGTCGCCAACGTATCGCTGCGAATCGATCAGCCCGCACACGATCTTGTCGTAGCAATAGGTCGGGAAGCGGTTCTTGTCGTAATAGTCGCCTGAAATCGTCTGCGCATACAAGCGATTCAAGCGCATCACCTTGTCGCGCGTAGGTTGGTCGCGCCGAATGGCATAGTAACGAGCCAATGCCGAGACCCACTGGCCAAAAGGACAGGTGGGGGCAAAACCGTCTTCGTCTGTACCCCATCTGTAATCGGGATTGTAATGGTACCAACCACCCAGATCTTCGCCGGGAGCCGGCAGTCCACTCATCTGACGAAACGGTTTCAGCAGGCTATCGTCGCTCAATCCCATGAGTACGGAGTGAGTTTCTTCCAGTTGGTTTTCATGGAGATTACTCGTCAGCACGACATCGGAGTAGTCAAACTGCTGGAGGGGTTGCAGGGCCGGCGCAGCAGCGAACGCTCCTCGGAGCCATCGACCGGGCATCACGACTCCCGCAGCGACCAGGGAGGCCGATTGCATGAATGTTCTGCGCGACATTGGCGATAAGGAAAACATAGCTATATGACGCCGCTCTGGAATTTGAAGTTTATGCCCCTAATACTGGTACTCTAACTCAGCCGAATTGATTCCGCATACTGTGTGACGACGGCAGGTAGCCCAGGAATCGCTCGAATGCGATTCGGCAAGGCCGCGATGATTTTGTGCCTGACGCACACGATTGGACCAAGCGCAAACTGTGTGAGAAGATTCGCAAAATGTCGGGCTCGTGGTTTGGATTCAATGCCAACCTTTGTTTCCCGTAAATCAATCAATCATGCCTGCTGGGAGACGGCGCGCAGAGCGTTTCTCGTCTTATTCTTGGTGGCCCTCCCGCGCGCGACTTCCGCGCAAAATCCAGAGCGCGGAGATGCCCCGCAACAGAGCGGCATGAGCACTGGCGTTGCGCACGCGCCGGTAAAGGACGCTCTGTCACGACCGATTACGGCCGGGGGCTTTGTCGACGGCGCACCCGTGGTCTTTGAGGACATGACACACGCGGCCGGCCTGGACAAGTTCCACCACAAGTCGGGAACTCCGGAGAAGACAACAATCCTGGAGACGCCGGGCTCTGGGGTTGCGCTCATCGACTATGACAACGACGGCTGGCTCGATATCTATCTGCTGAACGGGTCGACGTTTCCCGCATTAAAGGGTAAGGAAGCTGCACCGCGGGCGATGCTGCTGCACAATAATCACGATGGCACGTTCACCGACGTCACAGAAAAAGCGGGCGTGGCCAATGAGCGCTGGGGCTTTGGAGTTGCGGTGGGAGATTACGACGGAGATGGCTGGCCGGATATTTACGTCTCCAACTTCGGCAAGAATCGCCTCTACCATAACAATCACGATGGCACTTTTACGGACGTCGCGGAAAAGGCGGGCGTCACCCTGGGAGGTTGGTCGACTGGAGCGACGTGGGGCGACTATGACCGCGATGGCTTGCTGGACCTGTTCGTTCCGGGCTACGTGAAGTTCGACCCCGACCATCCTCCGATTGCGGGCAAAGGCGGCATTCCCCCAGGTTTTTGCCAGTTTCGCGGTGTCAATGTGATGTGCGGGCCGCGAGGGCTGCCGGGCGAGAGCGATCACCTCTTTCACAACAACGGCGATGGGACGTTTACGGACGTAAGCGTGAAGGCGGGCGTCTCCGACCCGCGAGGATATTACGGACTGGCGTCGGTCTTTGTGGATGTTGACGACGATGGCTGGCTCGATCTTCTCGTCGCCAATGACTCCGTGCCCAAATATTTATATCGGAACAAACATGATGGCACTTTTGAAGACATCAGTTATCTGTCGGGATTTGCCTTAAACGATGAGGGGCGCGAGCAGGCGGCGATGGGGATTGCGGTGGGTGATTACAACCGCGACGGCCGAGTCGATTTTCACATTACCAATTTCTCCGACGACTACAACACTCTTTACCGCAATGACGGAGATGCCAGTTTTTCGGATGTGAGCTTTGCGGCCGGCATCGGCAACGTGACGATCCCATTCCTGGGTTGGGGAACGGGGTTTATCGACTTCGATAACGACGGCTTGCTCGATATTTTTGTCGCTAATGGGCACGTTTATCCGGGCGTCGACAAACAGGATTGGGGCACGACGTTTGCGCAACGTCCACTCTTATTTCGAAACATAAATGGAACGAAGTTTGAGGAGGTGCCTCCGGCGACGGGCAGCGGGTTAGCGGTTGTCGTCTCCGCGAGGGGCGCGGCTTTCGGCGATCTGTTCAACGATGGCCACATCGACGTGGTGCTCAACGTTATTGACTCGACTCCGGTGTTGCTGCGGAATGTCGTCCACAATTCAAACCACTGGCTGGGGCTTCGGCTGGTGGGAGGTCCGAAGAGCCCGCGTGACGCCATCGGCGCCAAGGTCTTTGTGACGACAGGGACGATCCGACAGCGTGGCGACGTTTTTAGCGGCGGCAGTTATGCCTCGAGTTCGGATCAGCGCCTGCATTTCGGCTTGGGCGCGGTAAGCAAAGTGGACAAACTGGAGATCCAGTGGCCGAGCGGCGTAAAGGAGGAGATTCGAATTCCATCGGTGGATCGGATTTTCACGGTGCTCGAAGGCAAGGGGACGGTTGAACCGTGACTCCGAAGCGGAAAGCGGACAACATTCGCATCGGCGCCATGGTTTGCGCAGTTTTTTTCTGCTGTGCACTTTTCGCGGTCGCACAAGAACACCCTGTTTCGGGGAATCCCGTTGCAACCTCTTCCGATGTCTTTGTCGATGTCGCCTCCCAGTCAGGTATCAACTTCCGATATCGCGCGTCGCACACGTCGAGGAAATATCTGCTGGAGACGATGGGCGCGGGCGTGGCGTTGTTCGACTATGACAATGATGGTCGTCTCGATATATTCCTGGTGAATGGAGCGCCGCTGGCCGATCCCACTCCCAAAGGAACGATTCCGCAGAAGACTGGCCCGGATTACTGGAACCGGCTCTATCATCAAAAGCCCGACGGTACGTTTGAAGACGTCACGGAGAAAGCGGGCCTGCAAGGCGCCGGATACGGGATGGGAGTCGCAGTCGGCGATTACGACAACGATGGGTTCGAGGATCTCTACGTCACGTCGTACGGCGGCAACAAGCTTTACCACAACAACGGAGACGGCACGTTCACCGACGTGACCCAGGCCGCTGGTGTCGGCGGTAGCGGATGGTCAACCGGGGCGGCGTGGGTTGATCTCGACGGAGACGGCTTCCTCGATCTGGTCGTACTGCGATATCTGGACTGGGACTTTGACGACTTGTGGTGCGGCGAACACAAGAACGGTTATCGCGCGTACTGCCATCCTGATCATTTTAAGCCGATTGCTCCACTCGTTTATCACAACAACAGAAACGGAACTTTCACGGAGATTGCTGAGAAAGCGGGGCTAGCGAAGCCCGGCAAGGGACTGGGCATCGCCATCGCCGACTATAACCGCGACGGTCACATCGATTTTTTTGTCGCCAACGATTCTATGATGGAATTCCTTTATCACAATAAAGGGGACGGGACTTTTGAAGATGTAGCATTGGTATCTGAAGTCGCAGTGGACATCGACGGCCGCACTTATGCAGGGATGGGAGTTGATTTCGCCGATTACAACAATGATGGGTGGCCGGACCTGGTAGTCACGGATCTAGCGAACCAGCGTTATGCTCTTTACCTGAATAATGGCGATGGCACGTTCAATTATGTCAGCGCGAATGCCGGTGTTGGTCAAATGACACTTGCCCATTCGGGCTGGGGAGTGCGTTTCCTTGACTACGACAATGACGGGTGGAAGGATCTGCTCATTGCGCAAGGTCACGATCTGGATACGATTGAACTCAGCTCTCCGAACCTTCGCTATCGCGAACCTATGCTGCTGGCGCGCAACACCGGCCACGGATTTGTGGATGTGTCGGCACAATCGGGAAGCGTCTTCCGTCAGCCGTGGGTCGCACGTGGGCTAGCCATCGGCGATTTGGACAATGATGGCCGACTGGATGCGGTGGTGACCACCAATGACGGGGTGATTCACGTGCTGCACAACCAATCACAGACGCAGAATCATTGGCTGCTCTTGAAGCTGGTCGGACACAAGAGCAATCGGGACGCGATTGGCGCCGAGGTCGAAGTTGTGACCGCCGCAGGTTCGCAGTTCGCGACAGTTTCGACAGCGAGCAGCTATCTTTCTGCCAGCGACAAGCGCGTCCACTTCGGGCTGGGGAAGGAAAACGTTGCGTTGAGAATTGAGATTCGCTGGCCGAGCGGAATCCGGCAAACGGTGAAGAGCGTTGCCGCGGATCAGATGCTTCAGATCGACGAACCTCAAATCGCCGAATCTCAAGTCGGCGAAGGTTTCAAGCCGCCGACCTCGCCGAAGCCATGAGAGCGCGCTTGACCAATCCGGCGCGCTTCTTAGTTTTAGGCGCCCTTTGGGTAGTTTGCGCGTGGGCGGGTCGAGCCCAGACTGAAGGAGACTACGCTCGCGGCGTCGCTGAATTTCGTGCCGGGAACTACTCTTCAGCGGCCGATTTGTTGGCACGCGCGGAGGTTGCGTCTCCGGGCACTACCGATGCGCTGCTTTTCGAAGGCAAAGCGCTCATTCATCTCTCGAACTTTTCGGCTGCCGAGCGGGTGCTTCAGGGTTACATCGTTTCTCACCACGATTCTTCCGACGCCCTCTACTTGCTCGGCTTCGTCTTACATCGCGAGAACGAGCCGGCCGAATCGCTAGCAATGTACACACGCGCCGCCGCCCTTGCTCCAGCGGCGGGGGATGATCTGAAGATTGTTGGTCTTAATTATGTGCTGCTCGACGATTATCCGGACGCGATCAAGTGGCTGCAAAGCGCGGTCGAACGCGATCCTAAGAATAAGGATGCGTGGTATTACCTGGGCAGAGCCTGCTACACCAAATCTCGCCGTGTCGAGGCCCGGCAAGCTTTTCTGATGGTCTTGAGTCTTGATCCGCAAGATTCGCGAGCTGAGAATAATCTCGGCCTGATTTACGAAACCGATGGCCGACCCGAAGCCGCGATGGACGCCTACCGCAAGGCAATCGCCTGGCAGGACCTCAGCCAGCACCCGAGCGAGCAGCCCTACGTGAATCTGGGCAACCTTCTTATGGAGCAAGGCCAGATCAAGGATGCCTTGGCGCCGCTCGCGAAAGCGGTAGAACTGGCTCCAAACGATGCGTTCTGCCACCTGTCTCTCGGCATCGCATACTGGAAAAACAGGAAAGTGGATCAGGCGCAACACGAATTGGAAACAGCGATAAGACTGGAGCCTGACAATTCCGCCGCGCACTATCAATTGGGCAGAGTGTACAAGGAAGAGCATGCGCTCGATCGCGCCCAGGCGGAGTTTGCGAAGACTGCTGAATTGAAAGCAAAGGCTGCCGCATTACCATCGCCGCCAAGTCGCTAATGCAGTTGCCAGAAGTTACTGCGGATTCTGAGGAGCCGGCGTAGATTCCGCTGCGTTGGGGTGGTTTTCCCGATAGGTCTCCAGCGCCTGTTGTGAGCGCTTTGCGCGCTCGTCCTTTAGCTGCTGGAACACTGTCATAGCATTACGAGCATCATCCATGCGGTGCAGACGCCGGTAGATTGTGCCCAACTGATACCACGCTTGCTCCACCACCTCGGGATCGGAATCAACGCTGGTAGCTTTTTGCAGGTGAACCGCTGCGGCTTCATCCTTGCCCAACAGCATCTCGGCGCGGCCGAGGTTATAGTCGGCGTGAATGAGCCCCGGTTTTTCGCGGAGTGCGGCTGCGATTAATTCTTCGGCCTTGGCGCCGTCGCCCTGTTCCACGGCGATCGCACCGAGCTTGTATTTCGCCAACACGTTGTTCGGGTCAATCTCGAGCTCGCGCTGAAAGGCGTGCTCGGCCTCTGGGACCTTATTCACATTGCGGTATTCCGATCCGAGTTCTTCGTGGAGGCCGGGCTGCGTGGGAGCGAGTTTGATGGCCGCTTCATATTCTGCGATCGCTTCCACGTGCCGATCAGCTTCGGCATTCGCCTGGGCCAGCACGCGGTGGACGCGCCATGAGCCGGGATTGACTTTGAACATGTGCGCGTAGCTGTTTTTCGAAACCAGCAGGTGAGCCCGTCCGCGGTGATAAAGAATGTCTTCGTCGTCGGGTTTGAGTTTGTAGGCTTTGTCGAGGGCTTCGGCGGCGGCCTCGGGCTTGTCTTGCGCCAGACAAACTACCCCCAGCCACATCCATGCGGATGCGTCCTGGGGATTGCCAGCCGTTTCTTTCGCGACAGCGGTGTGCGCTTTGTCGAGACGATTCAAACGGAACTCGGTGATTCCGAGAAAGAGGTTGGCACCGCGAAGGTTCGGCTTCAGCGCAAGCGCTTTTTGAAAGCTGGCAATCGCTTCGTCGAGCTTGCCCCGCTCTTCATTGACCAATCCAAGATTGAAATGAGCTTCGGCAAAGTCCGGCGATTGTTTGATGACTGCGGCAAAGCCGGCACCGGCGGTATCCAGGTTGCCTTGCTGCATGGCCTGCGCGGCCTGGTCGAATTGGGTAGAAAGAGCGTCAGACTGGGCCCAGGCACTGCTGTGTGCTGTAAGAACAAGACCACAGAGCAGCATGACGGACAGCGGGCGGCAGGGATTTTTGAGGCGCAGCCAGCGTTCACTCGAAAACTTCTTCATCGCGCTCACGAAAGAATTCTAAACCGTGGAACCGCTGTAAAAAGCACAGGCTGGACTTTTAGGTCCAGCCTGTGCGTCTAGTGGGGCGCGGACAGCCCTCAGAACTCGTAGCGAATGGTGGCCTGAATCGTTCTTGGATTGTTCAGCACGGAATGACCGCCGCCTCCGGGGACGCCAAAGAAGGAATCACCCGGATTCCCGTCGATGCCTCCAAAAGTGTGTCGGTTGAGGACGTTCTGGATATCGAACTTGAGCAGGATCGACTGTCCTTCGTGTATTTCAGTTCGCTTGATCACCGAGGCATCTTCATTCTTGAAACCTGGACTACGCCACCAGGAGACAGCCGTGGGAAGATTGCCGAAGACATACTGACTAACTGCGCCACTCGGTAGCGGATTTACGTTGCTAGGATCTTCAAACGCGGCACAGTTTACTGGGCTTGGATTGCCTGGAACATTTTGCTGGAAAATGCCGCCCGATTCTTTACAACTGCTGTTCCAATTGGCGTTTAGTGCTGGCGTCCACTGCACAGGATGCGTGCCGAAAACAGGTTGGCCTGGAATCAGGCTGTAGCGGTAATTCCCCGTGCTATAGGGATTCGCGGCAGCATATTCGTTGATGACCGCCGGCGATCCGGCTTGGTAGCGTTGAATGCCGGCGATTTGCCATCCCCCTGCTACTTTACTTGCGACTCCGTGATTCAGATATTTCTTCCCATGCCCCATCGGAAGTTCGTAGAGATAGCTCACTACGAATGTGTGCGGGATATCCTGGTAGCTGACCGCCTTTTCGCCTTTCAGGTTGTAAGGATTTTGCGCTCCGAACACACTCGAATTGAATCCCGTCTCTGTTGGGAAAGCCGAATCGGCATCGGTGAGTGTTTTGGAAAACGTATAAGAAGCCAGCAGGTTCAATCCATTCCGAAAACGGCGCTCCAGCGTGGCCTGCAAAGCGTTGTAGGTGGATTGACCGAGGTTCTCCAGACAGCAATTGGAGGTGATGGCTCCATACTGCGGGAACGGCCGCAGTAGTTGGCCGATGGTGGCTTGGCCGCCGGGGCCACTGCCCCATCCCGGCACAAACCAGGACGGTACTGAGACGCCGAGTTGCGACAGAATCGCGGGTCCGTTATTTCCGTCGCTGCCGTCAACTTCATACGTCAGCTCCGAACCTAGAAAGTTGTACTTGGGATTTGGCGTGTTGATTTGAGCCAGGTTGGAGAGCAAACGAGTGGCATGTTGACCGACATACCCAATGCTCATGATCAAGTCGGGAGCGAGTTGATGCTGGATCTGAAGATTCCAGTTCTGTACCATGCCGGGGCGCCCATAGCCCGGCGCGGCGTAGCTGATCGTGCTGGTCGTAAACGTATTCAACGCCGGGTTATCGGCGTTGCTCGGGAGCGTATAGGAGGGGAACCCGGCATCCAGAGATGAAGCCGGCGTAAAGTGGTCGGGATTCTGGAAGTTCGGGTTGGCCGTGGTTCCGCTGCTCAGGTCGCCGCCGAAATCTGAGTAGAAAAGCGCAGCGTAATAAATACTGTAGGCGCCGCGAATCACAGTACCGGGAGCGCGGTCAGGCGAGAAAGCAAATCCCAGTCGCGGACCGAAATTCTTGAAGTAATTCTTGGCGCCCGTCGCACTCTTGCCGTAAATCAGGGCTCCGGGTTGCCCCGGCGTATCGGGATTTGTGGCGGTAAGCGAAAGCACCGACTGCGCTCCAGTCGCCTCGTGCCGTGGCGTATCAACATCCCACCTTAGGCCGAGATTCAAAGTGAGGTTGCGGCGCGCTTTGACGTCGTCCTGCACGTAGCCGGCGTAATAGTTTTGAATCCAGCGCGAAAAGTGCGAATAGACCGATAAGGATTCCTGGTCGGGCAGACCGAGCAGGAAGCTGGCCACCGGATCTCCAGCTTGGCCGGCCTCGGCCTGTTGGGAAACCGGGCCAAACGTCGTTTCATAGTTGGAGAACACGTAGGCAGGTGAAGATGTCCCCAGGCTCTCCAGTGAATACTGATAAGACCGCCAATCGAAACCAAAGCGTATGGAGTGGCGGCCGTGCGTCCACGAAACACTATCGGCGACAACCAGGGCATTTGGGATCTGCAGGCTATAGTTGTTGTCGCTGAACTGACTGTAGCTGATTCCATACTGGGCGTTGTTAAACTCCATTTGTGGAAAGGTTGGTCCGCTTGCGCCGGGGATGTTGAGAGTGCTCTCCCAATTCGATCCGTTCACACTGGGCGCTACACTGGCCGTCCATATGCGATTGAATCCAACCACGAAATGATTCAGTACGGTTGGACTGGCGAGGTAGTCCCATCCGAAACGAAGATAGTGGGTGAAATAGTCGTTATTGTAGGTGGACGGAGTGAGCGGCACGGGAAGATCGAAGTTGGTGCTATTCAGAATATTCTGCTCGCGGCTGCTGTAAGAAAAGAAGAACTTGTTCTTATTGGTGAGGTCCTCATCGATTCGGAAGCTGGTCTGTGTAACGATATCGGGGGTCGTACCGGCTGGATTGAGATAATTCTGCTGCAAACCGGGAACTCCATTGGCGGGAAGGCCAGCGCGATTCGTTGCCGGAAGATAGGTGAGCACCTTCTGCGCCACCGGACTCAGGTTCGTGATCTTATTGCCCGCAAAAGGAAATCGGCAAGTTTGCCCACCAACCTGCGTCGTGGTGGAAGGGTCAAATATCTGGCCTTGCAGGACCTGGTCCCCCGTACATGGATTTATTACGGGTTGTGGATTTGAGCCCCCCGTCGTTACGCCGGGTCCCAGGAGCGCCGAGAAATCTCCTCCGCGCTCGGCGGTTGTGGGCAACGTTTGCAAGTCGTTCACCAAGCCTATGTGGTTGCGATACTGCTCCCAGGTGAAGAAAAAGAATGTCTTGTCACGTCCATCGTAGAGATGGGGAATTCGCACCGGCCCGCCCAGCGCGCCGCCGAAATCGTTCTGATGGTCTGACGGCGTCCCGGTCGTCACTCCATTCAAACCATTGACCCATGGCGCGGCATTCGCGGCGTTGTTCTGGAACAAATCAAAGACACTGCCGTGGTATTTGTTGGTCCCAGACTTAGTAGAGAAGCTCTCCACGCCTCCTGAGGTGTGGCCGTATTCTGCCGACGGACTTGCCGTCGTGACCTTGAACTCGGTCAAAGCTTCCACCGATGGCGCGGTCTGGTCGAAGGCGGCACCGGAGTCCGAGCGCTGGGCACTGGCGCCGTCAAGGAGGATTTCCGTGCCAAAGTTTTGGCCGCCTGAAATCTTCGTTTCGTAAATGCCCGCCGCCGGGTGGTCGCCCACCGTTCCCTCGCCGGAGACACCCGGCGTGAGCATAATGAAAACTTCGGGAGAGCGAACTCCGCCACTTTGGCCGGTGGCGTTCAGCATGAGAGGCAGTTCGTGAATCTGCTTGTCACTCACCACGGTGCCGATATCAGAGCTTTCCGTCTGGATGGTGGGCGCATCCGCCAGGATCGTCACCTCTTCGGTGACGCTGCCGGGTTGCAGGGTGACATTCAGCGCAGCCACGGTGCTGATTTGGATTACGACTCCCTGCTGCAGGGAGGTCTTGAAACCCTTGGCTTCGACCGTGACATCGTAGCGCCCGATCGCGACATCATTTATGCGGTAGGAGCCTGTACTGCCGGATACGGTCTTATAAACACTCCCTGTATCGACCCCTTTGATGGTGATTGCCGCACCCGCCACCTCTGCGCCAGTGCTATCCGCGACTGAACCTGCAATCGATCCTCGATCAGACTGAGCCGCCGCTGTGCCGACCATTGCCAAGCACAAAATCCACACCGCAAGTCGAGCCCACGAACCGGGAGAAAAGCGCATCGAGGCGCCTCCTGACACTCAATTCAAAAAACTTCCGCTAACTCTGACACGTTCGAACCGTACGACACAGTACGCTCGCTAGTACAAAACGACTACTCTTTGATGTCAAGGGAATTGTGTGGTTCGCTGAAATGAGGCGAAACAAATACAAAGTTTGGAAGATCGAGGATTGCCCTACATTTCCTCATAGGTGAATTGGATCAGTTAAGACCAAGTGCGAGTAAGACTCGGCCGAAGTCACCGCGCTTTAGAGAAATCTGACAAAGTGCTATTCTCGTGCGCGCACGCCATCTGTCGCGAGCAGTGACCAACGTAGGGAAAAACTCACGCCGCTCCGACTCGTTATCGAAAGAAATGCAACAGCTAACTGTGGAGGCCTGGGGTGAAGAAGCTAGCGCTAACGATGATTCTGGTTAACGTCGCGGTTCTCGCCGCATGGGGCCAGGCGCCTGTGGTCTCGACTCCTGCCATTGAAGCGCGCGCCGATGCGATGCTCAACCAACTCTCGCTCGAAGAGAAGATCGATCTCATTGGCGGCGTGAACGATTTCTCGATTCGCGACGTTAAGCATATTGGCCTGCCGGAGCTGAAAATGGCCGACGGCCCGTTTGGCGTCCGCAACTATGGGCCTTCGACAACTTTCGGCGGAATGGGCCTGGCCGCGACCTGGGACCCCGAACTTGTCGCTCGCATGGGAGGGGTCATCGGGCAGGACGCACGCGCGCGAGGCGTTCATTTTATGCTCGGCCCCGGCGTAAACATTTCGCGCTCGCCTCTGTGCGGACGCAATTTTGAATATTTTGGCGAAGATCCTTTCCTGGCGTCGCGCACCGCGGTTGCGTACATAGAGGGAATGCAAAGCCAGGGCGTGAGTGCGACCATCAAGCACTTCATGGGCAACAATCAGGAATTCCTGCGCCACGACGGCGACTCCATTATCGATGAGCGCACGATGCGGGAAATCTACCTGCCTAGCTTCGAAGCGGCGGTGAAGGAAGCTCATGTCGGCGCCATCATGGATTCTTACAACCTCATTAATGGCCAGCACGCAACCCAGGACGGATTTCTGAACAATGATGTCGCCAAGAAGGAATGGGGATTCGATGGTTTGATCATGTCCGATTGGGACGCCACTTACGATGGCGTGGCGGCGGCGAACGGCGGACTCGATCTTGAGATGCCGGCGGGAAAATTCATGAATCGCGCCACGCTGCTGCCAGCGGTGAAGGTGGGTGAGGTCAGCGAGTCTACGATTGACGACAAAGTCCGCCGCATTTTGCGGACGGCCATTCGCTTTGGCTGGCTCGATCGCCAACAGACGGATTTGTCCGTGCCGCTCTACAACGTCAAGGGCGGAGAGGTCGCGCTGGACGCCGCGCGCTCCAGCATGGTGCTGCTCAAGAACGATGGTGAGCTTCTGCCCCTTGATAAGACGAAAGTCAAAACCATCGCTGTTATCGGACCGGACGCCTATCCTGCTCCCGTGGTTGGAGGGGGCAGCGCGGGCGTGCGTCCGTTTGGAGCGGTGAGCTATCTGGAAGGTCTCGCCCGCTATCTCGGCAGCGGTGCCACGGTTTACTACGATCGCGGAGTTCCATCTCTCGGTGACATGGCCGATGGCACTTCATTTTCGATCGATGCGGCGGGAAAAGAGCCGGGCGTCAAGATCGAGGCCTTCAACAATACCAGCCTGAGTGGTGAGCCCGCGGTTCGTCGCATCGATCAACACATCAACGCCGACCACTCACTTGGCGATGGCATCAATCAAAACGAAGTGTCGGCGCGCTGGTCGGGATACTTCACGCCGAGCGCGCCGGGCGAACACCTTATCTTCGTGCAAGGGCCGGGAGAAGGAGGCGGCTACAGGCTCTACGTCGACGACAAGCTCGTCATCGACAATTGGGAGCTCGCTCGCGCGCAGGTCAGCCAGATGCGCCTGGCTGTGGCAGCGGGTTCGCACAAGATTCGCTTTGAATACTCCGTGCATTGGAGCTGGGGTGGTCCGAGCGTGAGGCTTGGCATCTTGCGTCCCGATAAGGTTGTGAATGCCACAGCGAAAGCGCTGGCGTCGAGGGCGGATGTAGTGGTGCTGGCGGCGGGCTTCGATCCCGATAGCGAGAGCGAGGGGGCGGATCGCACCTTCCAGCTTCCCCCGGCGCAAGACGAGCTGATTGATCAGATCGCAGCAGTGAACAAGAAGACTATCGTCGTCGTGACCTCCGGCGGCGCGGTCGATATGAATGCATGGGTTGACCATGTCCCCGCGCTTTTCGAAGCTTGGTATGGGGGACAGGCGCAAGGCGCGGCATTTGCACAGCTGCTTTTTGGCGAATACAGCCCTTCGGGCAAGTTGCCCGTCACCTTTGAGCGCCGATCGGAAGACAATCCCGCATACGAAAATTACTACCCCAAAGCAAGCGACAAGAGAATCGAATATAAAGAGGGTATCTTCATCGGGTACCGTCACTTCGACAAGGCTATAGTCAAGCCGCAGTTCGCATTCGGCTACGGACTGTCGTATACGACCTTTGACTACAAGAATCTCTCAGTGATCCCCTCCGCCTTTTCGGGAGATCAACCCGTTACCGTCAGCTTCGATGTGACCAACACCGGCCACCGTGCCGCCGCCGAGATTGCCGAAGTGTACGTGGGTGAACCGCACGCGATGGTTCCGCGGCCGGTAAAGGAACTGAAGGGATTTGCGAAGGTGCGACTGGATGCCGGCGAAACCAAGCATATTTCTCTCACACTCGATCGCAGGGCCTTCGCCTATTACAACGTCAAGAACCACGACTGGACGGTGGATGCCGGAGGCTTCAATGTGTATGTGGGAGGCTCTTCGTCACGGATTGAGCTTATGGAGAAAATAGCGCGGCAAGCTCCGTGAAGCTCGTTCCCGAGAGCAAGGGTTGCCAGGAGATCACACAATGAAAAGGTATCGATTCTCGCGCCGTGAGTTCTTACAAACAACCGCCGGAGCGGCAGGCGCCACGCTTGCCACCAATGCCGTACTGCTAAATTCCGAGCCGCTGTTCGCATCGCAATCCGTGGCGGCGAGCGACCGCGTTCGCTTTGGAATTGTCGGCGTGGGAATGGAAGGCAGCAACCTGCTCAGCACGGCGATTCAGTTTCCCGGAGTCGAGTGCATTGCCGCCTCCGATCTTTACGATGGTCGCCACGAGTTGGCCCGGGAAATCACAGGCAAGCCCATCCCAACGACACGCCGCTACCAGCAACTCCTCGACAACAAAGAGATTGACGCGATTATCGTCGCGGTGCCGGACCATTGGCACAAACAGGTCGTTGTCGACGCCATCGAGGCGGGCAAGGATGTGTATTGCGAGAAGCCGTTTTCGCATACTCCTGCGGACGGCCTGGCTCTGGTCGCAGCCGCGAAGAAGTCGGACCGGATCGTCATGGTAGGCGCACAGCGAACGAGTTCGGTCCTGTGCGCCAAAGCGAAAGAGCTCTACGATCAGGGTGCGATCGGACCATTGAGCCTGGTGGAAGCGACCTTGGGACGCAATGATCCCACCGGCGCATGGGAGTATCCGCCGCCTCCGGACTTGTCTCCAGAAAATTTAGATTGGGATACGTGGCTTGGAACGGCGCCAAAGAAGCCTTTCGATCCGTTGGCTTTCGCGCGTTGGCGTTGCTGGAAGGAATACGGGACAGGGGTAGCGGGCGACTTGCTCGTGCATCTGATCAGCGGAATGCAAGCGGTTCTTGGGATCAATGAGATTCCCCAGCGCGTCTCGGCGTTTGGCGGCATTTACCGTTGGAAGGACGGACGCAATATGCCGGATGTGCATGCCGCTCTTTTCGAGTACGCGAATGTTCCGGTCTACATGCGCTTGACTCTGGACACGGAATCGTCGGAGGTTACGCGCTTCATGGGATCGAAAGGCATCATTGAACTCAGCGAATTCGGCCTCAGCTATTCTCCGCAACCTGGCATTGACCTGTCTCCGAGTTATTATTCCGCGTCGTTCCCTGCGCGACTGAGGGCGCCTTATCTTGCAAAGTGGCATGACAAACACGATCCTAAACCGGGGCAAGAGCCAGCTTACGAGAGCCTCGTCTTTAAGGGAAACGACTACGACGATTTGCGCCCGCATCTGTGGAATTTCTTTCAGTCCGTTCGTACGCGCAAGCCGGTGCTGCAGGACGCCGTATTCGGGCACAACGCGGCTATGGGGTGCCACATGGCGAATGAATCTTACTTCAGGAAAAAGCCGGTTTATTGGGATGCGAGTTCGCAGAGTATCAAGTCGTAAGTACCCAATCTAACTGGCCCGACAAAAAGGGAGTCGCAGGAATATGAATCTTTGGCGGAGCACGGTTGCGCTAACGATGCTGGCGCTGATGTTTTCCATCTATGCTTTTCCTCAAAAGAAGAACGCTGAGGATACATCTGCGTCGGCGCGGCCGTTTCTGGGCCGTTGGGATTTGACGCTGACGACCCCGGGCCGGGAATATCCTTCGTGGCTGGAGATAACCGAGGAAGGGGGACAGCTCAAAGCGCGGCTGACGAGCCGATGGGGACACCCACGGCCATTGCCGAAAATCGAGCTTTCCCATGGGCAGATACGATTCGTTTCTCCCAAGGAAGAGGAAGACAGAAGAGACGACATGGTTTTTGTGGGCAGGTTATCGGGGAAGACGCTAATTGGAACGACGACCGGACCCGACGGCACTCCCTGGCAATGGACGGGCCAGAGGGCGCCGGACCTGAAGAGAAGGCGCGAACCGAACTGGGGCAAGCCTATCCAGTTATTCAATGGCAAGGATCTCAGCGGATGGCACCCGAGTGATCCGAATGCAACCGCGATGTGGAAGGTCGAAGATGGAACGCTCGTGAGTCCCGGACATGGCCCCGAACTTATCACCGATGCGAAGTTTGAAGATTTCAGGTTACACATCGAATTCAATTGCGCACCAAAATCGAATAGCGGCGTTTACCTGCGGGGTCGATACGAAGTTCAAATCGAAGATGATCCCGAGCCAGAGGGACCGACGATGCGCACGGGTGGTGTGTACGGCTTCCTGGCCGCTTCGCCCGAACAGCCACGCCGGCCCGGAGTGTGGCAGACCTACGACATCACGCTTGTCGGCCGGGTTGTCACTGTCGTGCAAAACGGTCAGACCATTATTGACCGGCAGGAAATCCCGGGAATCACAGGGGGCGCTTTGGATAGTCACGAAGGATTGCCGGGCCCAATCTATTTGCAGGGCAGCGAAGACGGACACGTCGCTTTTCGGAACATCACGATTACGCCAGGGAAGTGAAACATCAGGCAAGAGCCAACTTACATATTGCAAGAGTGCTCGCCAACCCCAAAGCCGTGCAACGCTTGCGATTTTCGCATATTATTTCGTGCCATGAGGAAATGGATTACTGCGACCCTGCTTATTGTCACTGCCGCATTCGCGCAGCAAACCCACAACCAATATGAGCCGCCGAACGCGCCGGGCGCCGGTCAGAAACTGCTCGCTCAATTTGTGGGCGACTGGGACCTGGTCAAGACGTTCTTTCCGATGAACGGAAAGCCGATCGTGACGAAAGGCACGTGTAAGCAGTACATGATCCAGGACGGTAAGTTTCTACAGTCGGATTTCACCGTCTTCAATGCTGACGGCACGCAGAGCACCGGCACCGGAATCTCCGGCTTCGATTCCAAAACGAATCGCTTCACCACCGTGTGGTACGACTCGCGGCAGACGACAATGTCGATTCGCCAGAGCGACGGCACGTTCGACGGCAAGAACATCGTCCTGTGGGCCACACCCCTCGATCCCGACCGTCCTGGGCGCAAGACCGTTGCGCGCGCGCACCTTGAGGAAGACGGCCGCGTTCTCCTCCATCGCCATTTCTTGATCGATGACAAGGGGGAAGAGCGTATGATGATCGAGTTTCGGCTGATGCGGAAATAGCTACCGAGTGTTGGAGCGCACCTCCTGCAAGCTCGTTTTCTGGATACATCTCGCCGCCACTGTAACTGTTCCGCCGAGTGAAATGTCGAGGCTGCGCAACCCGCAAGCTCCTGAGAAACGCGCTTGGAGAATGCCAACGGTGAATTCTTCTGGACCGAAATAACTTCGTTGCTTGTATTCGCGAGCGATCGAAGAACAGCGGGACGCCGCAATCATAAATCGCGGCCATGTCTGGCTAATGGCAATGCGCTGGAGAAAAGAAGGACTGTACGGTCTCTCGTAGGTTGCCTCCGCGAAGCTGCCCATCCTGGACCGCGTGTGTCAGCCACTGCGAATAAGGTTTGGGATTTTGAGCTGACGCCTGCTTGTAATCCGTATACATAGCCGCGGCGAGGACATGCATGCCACCATCCTGCTCCTTCCAATACTGGCATGCGTTCCGGGCGACACCGAACCTCTCACTGACGAGCTGCTCCAGCGCCTGCACGGAATCCTCTTCGATATAACCAGCTGTGGTGTTGTACCCGAAGGATGGGTCATGGTGCTGAACCTTATCCATCACGAGCGGATCGCTCCCTAGCAGGTCAATGGCTTCGCGGACCTTGGGATCGTCCGCGTGGTACGGCGGGTGCATAGGTTCATGAATTGCGTTATGGAGGACGATCGTGAAGGGATAGGACACGTGGGTCAGGAAGCGCAGCCCTGTAATGCGGATTCCGTGGGGCTCTGAATAGGCCAGCAGATACACGGTGATCGTCTGCGATGACAGCGGAAAACCAAGGTAGCTCTCGATTACAGGGATGATGTTGTATTTCGGGAGTTCGGAAGAGAACTCCGCTATGCGCTTCTCGATCTTGGGCTTGGCATTTGCCGCCCAATATACTGGAAAACCGACCCGGTCCAGGGCCTTCAGCGCCACTTCCAATGCCGGTCTAGCCGCCTCATAGTTCTGCCACCCATCGGCGCTCCAGTAGGAAGTCTTCCTGAGGACTGTTTCCATCGCGGCGCTATCGTGTGCAGTGCGGATCATCTCCGGCAAAGTTTCATCATCGACCGCGGAGTAGTAAAGAGTGAGCTTCGCGGAGACGATCCCATGTCCCTCATCCTTGATGACATGCTTCAGCTGTGCGAAAGCGGCCTGCTCCTCGGGCGTGAAGAGAGGATGGAAGTGCTCATACTCGGCTTGATAGTAGTGCAGATAGTACGGGTCACCGCTCAGCACATTCAACAGGCAGAGGGTGTCGTATTTGAGAGAAGGCTTGAGTTGCCAGTCGGTGCTGGTGTGAGTGGGAGCCGTTTCCGCACCGAGGAGAAGCGGGTTGAAAAGCTTGGCAGAACACACGATGAGAAGAAAGGGCAGATAAAGAATCTGGCGCATTCTCCTCTTCTAAACGGCGAGGTTCGCTCCTGTCTTGAATCTATTTGCAACAGATCGCCACGCCTGGGGTCCGATTCCCGTGAGTTGCTTGATGCTCCGGGTCATGTGCGACTGGTCGGCGAAGCCAAGATCAGCCGCAATGCTTGCGAGTGGCGCCTGCGTATCATGAATGAACTTTAACGCATGGCGAGCGCGAGTGCGCGCACGGAAGGCCTCCGGTGAAACACCAAACACCAAAGCGAAACCCCGCGACACGGTCCACGGCGCAATTCCGTTCTTTTCTCCCCAGTGCGACAATTTGAGAGATGGATTCTGTATCAGCGCTGCGGCCAACTCATCTGGCCAGTCGGCACGCTGAGGCAGTTCGTGAATGGCGAGCGAATAAAGCAAGTCTATAGCATCCCCGCAGCTTCTCTCGGCCGCGCGCGCGATGGCGTCGGGATCGGCCACCTTCGCCATCCCTGACACGTTGGAACAATCGGCCGGCAGCCGCAGATTCAGTACAACCGCGCCCGTTTCGGGGAAACGATCCAGGTGCGCTTCAAACTGTTCATGGAATACAACGTCCCCGGCTTTCGCCTGGAAGCGTCCATGATCTCCCGCCTCTTCGTATCCGCCTGAAAGCACGAGAGCGGCATATGCTTTCTCGTGGACATGACGACCGAGGGCAGAGGCGCGAATTGTCTGCCACATGCGCATCTACTCTAGTATGCGCCAGGTGGTTCGCATCTCGACTCCATCCCTACGCTCCTCAGAAACTTCTCTTATGCGGCGGTGGAAGAAGCAGTCCCTTGGTTCCCTTACGATCTCGGTAGGCGTAGCCGCATTCCCGGAGCACAGCTCGACAGTCGAAGAACTGCTCAAGCCAGCCGCCAAGTATCTCTATGAATCTAAATCACGCGGCCGGGATATCGTAACCGCAAGTTTTCCACAAAAAACGTAACCAATTTAATCAGGTACCGCGGCGAAATGGCATCGGTCGCTAAACGTCTGCGATTCTGGAACTCGCTTCGTCGCGCTCCCACGACTGTGCAGGCTCAGTCTGGGGGACAGGTCGAATCTCCGGACTCTGCACGATCACGCGCGCGCAGGTGTTCCATCGCAGAATAGCGTCGTCATTCCCGGGGATCGCGCGAGGCTTAGCCAGCGCAAATACTCCCCTTAGAAATGGATTTCGGTTCGCAATGCATAACCTGTCCTAAGGTTTCGAATTGCTGAACATGCGAAACAGTTTCGATAATGGATCGAAGAAGCGATCCACGACGCGCTCCTTGAGCGGGATGATCGCGTTGTCGGTGATGGTGATGCTTTCAGGACAAACTTTGGTGCAGCACTTAGTGATATTGCAGAGACCTATGCCAAATTGCTTTCTCAGATCTTCAAGGCGATCGCCTGTGTCCAACGGATGCATTTCGAGCGCGGCCGTGTACACCAGGAATCGCGGGCCGATGAAGTGGTCGTGCATGTGATGGTCGCGTAATACGTGGCAGACATCCTGACACAGATAGCACTCGATACACTTTCGAAACTCCTGCACCCGTTCGACATCTTCCTGGGCAATGCGCCACGTGCCATCGGGCGCGTCGGGCTGCCGCGGCTGGAACTTCGGGATGCGCTTCTTTACCTCGTAATTCCACGACACGTCCGTGACCAGGTCCTTGATATGCGGAAACGCCTTCATCGGTTCGACGGTCACAGGCCTATCCAGCGGGAGTGTATTCAGCCGCGTCATGCACATCAATTTCGGCATGCCATTGACTTCGGCCGAGCACGAGCCGCATTTGCCCGCCTTGCAGTTCCAGCGAACCGCCATATCGCCGGCCTGTTCCGCCTGTATTTGATGCACGGCGTCGAGGACCACCATACCCGCCGAGACTTCAGCACTGTAGTCCCGGAACTTTCCCTGGCCTTTTTCCCCGCGCCAAATCCGAAACGTCGCCGTCGCCATTACTTCATCTCCTGGACGATTTGTTGCAGATCCTCTCGCATCGGGGGAAGGGGCTCGCGTGTGAGCTGCATTTCTCCGCCGACGCCTTTTTGCACCACGAGATTAAAGCCGCCGTACTTTTCGTCCTTGGCTGAAAAATCATCGCGGAAATGCGCCCCGCGGCTCTCTTTCCTCTCCAGCGCCGCTCGAGCAACAATTTCCGATACGGTCAGCAGGCTGTGCAGGTCGAGTGCCGTGTGCCAGCCCCCATTGTATTCCCGGTTTCCGGGCACGCTGACCCGCTCACTGGCAGCTTTCAACTCTCGAATGCGCTCGAGCGCCTGCAGCATCTCCTGTTCCTGGCGGACGATCCCTACCAGGTCCTGCATCACGTCCTGCAACGCATATTGGACGGCGTATGGATTGTCGGAGCCCTGGCGCTCGAAGGGCTGTAGCGCCCGTTTTTCGGCTGATCCGACTTCATCCGTATTCACCGCGCCCAGCGAGTTGTCTTTGGCATAGGCTGCGGCGTACTCTCCGGCTCGCTTGCCGAAGACTAATAAATCGGAGAGTGAATTGCCGCCGAGCCGGTTAGCGCCATGCAGACCTGCTGCACATTCTCCCGCTGCAAACAGCCCAGCGACATCTGACATTTGTGAATCACCGTCTACCTTGACGCCTCCCATCATGTAGTGGGTCGTGGGACCTACTTCCATCGCCTCCTGCGTAATGTCAATGTCCGCAAGCTGCTTGAACTGGTGATACATGCTCGGCAGCTTCTTCTTTATATGCTCCGCTCCGTTCGGAATTCTCTCTTTGATCCACGCAATGTCCAGGAAGACGCCACCGTGCGGACTGCCCCGCTCTTCTCGGACTTCACGCCGTATACAGCGGGCCACGTGGTCGCGGGTCAGCAACTCCGGCGGGCGTCTCGCGTTCTTGTCTCCCTGTGTGTAGCGCCAGCCTTCTTCTTCATTATCGGCGGTCTGGGTGGTGTACAGCGGCGGAATATCTTTGAACATGAATCTTTCGCCGTTCTTATTACGCAGCACTCCGCCCTCGCCGCGTACTCCTTCCGTGACCAGAATGCCGCGCACGCTTGGTGGCCAAATCATTCCGGTTGGATGGAACTGCACAAATTCCATGTCCATCAGCGCCGCACCGGCATCGTATGCGAGCGCATGGCCGTCGCCGGTATATTCCCAGCTGTTGCTGGTGATTTTGTAAGCTCTGCCAATTCCTCCTGTCGCTAGCACCACGGCCTTGGCGCGGAACAGATGAAATCGGCCGCGCTCACGATCATATCCAAACGCGCCCGCGATGCGGCCGGCGTCCTTCAGCAGCGTGACGACGGTGTGCTCCATGAAAACGTCGAGACCGAGATGGATTCCATGGTCTTGCAGGGTACGTATCATCTCCAGCCCGGTGCGGTCGCCCACATGCGCTAGGCGAGGATAGCGATGGCCGCCGAAATTTCGCTGCAGAATGCGGCCGTCGCTGGTGCGATCAAAAAGCGCGCCCCAAGCCTCCAGTTCACGCACGCGGGCCGGCGCTTCCTTAGCATGCAGCTCCGCCATTCGCCAGTTATTCAGGTATTGACCGCCGCGCATGGTGTCGGCAAAGTGAACGCGCCAGCTGTCCCGATCGTCCACATTTCCCATCGCCGCGGCTACGCCGCCCTCGGCCATGACGGTGTGGGCTTTGCCGAGAAGAGATTTCGAAATCACCGCGACCTTTACACCGGCGGCCGAGGCCTCGATGGCAGCGCGCAGACCGGCGCCCCCGGCTCCTATGATCAGAACGTCGTGCTCATGCGTGATGTACTCGCTCACTAGACGATCCTCCAATCCGTCCAGATACCCATGGAGCACATCCGCACATACAAATCGGAGAACCCTACTGAGATGAGGCTACACCAGGCAAAAAGCATGTGGCGCCGGTTAAGGCAACTTACGCAATCGTAAACTCGCTTACGGGTCGGCGCCCCCGCCAATCGGTCGCGAAAACCGCCGACCAGATGGCGAAAGGAGTGGCATCCGAAGGTGTAAGAGCTTAGCAGCACGAGGTTCGTCAATAACGCGAGAGTCCCGACGCCGATGCCAAACCGGCCGTTGAACCAGAATGCATCCCACACATCCCGCGCCAGAATGATGAGAAACAGCAGAGCAAGATAAAGAAAATAGCGATGGACGTTTTGCAGGATCAAGGGAAAAGAGCGCTCGCCAAGATATGTCTTGCGCGGCTCGCCGACGGTGCAGGCTGGCGGATCCGCCCAAAAAGCCTTGTAATACGCACCGCGATAGTAGTAGCACGTAAATCGAAAGCCGCCGGGGGCCCACAGAATAAGCATGGCTCCGGTAACCCAAGCAGGCATCCATGTTGGGTTTGAACCAAACCAACCCTCGGGGCCGAACAATTCGGGCGAATAAAACGGCGAGAGATAGGGGCCAAACCTGAAATGCTGCCCCTGCAACGCAGCCCATGTGGAATAAACGATAAAAGTCGACAAGCCAAGAAACACAACCAACGGCTGTACCCACCAATTGTCGGCTCGCTGGGTCTGGCCGAAACCCGCGCGCGACAATGGGACGTCAATCTGAGACATCGAACCTCCTCATGCGATCGCGCTGACCTAACATCCTCTGTCGAGCGCTAGCCTGTTTCAATGGAATACGGGCGGTAGCCATGATACAGGGAAACTCGCTGTCATTGGAAATTATGCCCCCCAAGCAAACGAATTTCTGGTTTAAATATTGAGAAAATCTTTGCCGGTCCTTGAGTTAGAATGTTGCTCCGTTCGAGGGAACGCCCGCTGGGCGCGCTATTTGCAGAGCCGATTTGGAGAGCTATGATGAAGCGATCGAGGAATAGCAGATTAGTCGGCGGTTGCCAACAGATGGTCGCGGCTGGCCGCACAGCGAGTTTGCTTTTGTTGCTTTCGCTATTGGGATTCTCCGCGCAAGCCGCTTTCGCCCAGACTGGATTATCGGGAATTTTTGGCGGTGGGCCGTTTTATAAAAGCGCGGCCGCCAACATCAAGGAAATCGAATACTCCGGCTTCGCCGAGGCCATTGTCTGGAGCGTCGAGGTCAGCAGCGCTGGCGACTTGAATCTTAACGGCGAATTTCCCCTCACCTCAAACGGCGTCTATATCGGCGGCCAGACCCATCCAGATTTCGCCGGGAACATGGCGCTCCTGAAACAAGGGACGGTAAAGCGAGTCACGTTGAGTATCGGCTCCTCGAACTATGGAGACTGGGAAGATATTACCGCCCTGGTCGAAGCCCAGGGCACTGGCCCGGGCAGCATTCTTTATCAGGACTTTCAGGCGCTGAAGACCGCCATTCCCGCGCTAGACGCGATCGACTTTGACGATGAGAATAGTTTCAATTTGCCGACAACAGTGCAGTTTGGCGTCATGCTGGGCAATCTGGGCTATCACGTATTGCCCGACGCGTATGACAACAACACTTACTGGCAGAACGTGGTTTCGGAAATTAACGCGCAACTTCCCGGCACGGCGGATGGCGTACACCTTCAGGATTACGCTGGCGGAGCCGGCAACAACCCGTGCTCCACGGAGTGGAATTTCGGTAGTGTTCCGGTGTATCCGGGGCTGTGGGATCAGGTCGATACTCCGGCCGAGGTCCAGAGCCGCCTAGCCGGCTGGCACACGGAGTGCGGCATCAGCGGCGGATTCATGTGGCTCTACGACGATTTTGTCGGCACAGGTCTCGCCGCAAAATACGCACATGCCATCGACGATGCCGTAGGCATTGGAGGCTTCACGCTCTCGGGGCCGCAGACTGTTTATCTGAACGAGAACGGATCGGCAAAGGCCACCATCAAAATTGCGGACTTCGGCGTTTTTAAGGGCGATGTGAGTTTGAGTCTGTCTGCCTTACCCAATGGAGTGACGGGCTCGGTCACCGGCACGGGCAAAACGCAAACGCTTGCGTTCGCGGCCACTGCCGATGCCGCCGCCGGATTCTCTGCGGTCACCATTACTGGCACCTCGGGTGAGATTACGCAGACTTTTACTTGCACACTGGCGGTGAGCGCGGCGACGGGGGCTAAGGGATCGGGCAAGAGCGTCAATCTCGCGCCGTATTTCAATGTGAATGGCATCTATACCGATGGAACGGTGTATTCGACGGGAGGTCTAGACGGTCAAGGAAATTCGTATTCGGCAAAACTGCTGGGCAAGTCGCGAGTGCTCGACGGGATGCTGGCCAAGTTTGGAACCGCGAATGAACTTGACGCGATCGGCTGCGATGGTCAGTCGGTGACTTTGCCAAAGGGAAAATTTTCCGGGATGTTGCTTCTGGGGACGGGCGTGCAGGGCAGTCAACTTTCGCAGACGATCACGGTTAGCTACACCGATGGATCGAGTGCGCAATTTGAGCAGAGCTTCAGTGACTGGTCGACGCCGCAGAATTTCACGGGTGAGAGTCAAGCGGTCGCCATGTCGTACCGGAATGAATCGGGCGGCGCCAAGGATCTGGGGACGTTTAATCTTTATGCGTACCAGCTTGCCATCGACGCAAGCAAGACGGTGCAGAGCGTTACGCTGCCCGATAATCCAAAGGTTGTTTTGCTTGCGATCACTCTGTTGAACTGAGATTCGTCTGAACTAGGATTCGCCGGCCTGCCCAAATTCTAGCGAGATATGGGCGTGGTAGTGGTTTGGCCTCAAATCTCCAACGGTGCGTTGACCAGGCGATGACACGTCCGTAATATGAAGCGGACTGTCAGCCCAGCATCTTACTTCTGAATTCGTTCTCACCATCAATGATCGGCCAAACGATCTCTCATTACCGCATCGTCGAAAAACTCGGCGGCGGCGGCATGGGCGTGGTTTACAAGGCTGAGGACATTACCCTTCATCGTTTCGTCGCCCTGAAATTTCTGCCCGACGACGTTGTCAAAGACGCGCAGGCTCTGGCGCGTTTTCAGCGCGAGGCGCAGGCCGCTTCGGCGCTCAATCATCCGAATATCTGCACTATTCATGAGATCGGACAGCAGGATGGGCATCCCTTCCTGGTCATGGAGTTTCTCGATGGCGTCACGCTCAAGCATCGCATCGCGGGCCGGCCGATCGAAACCGATGTTCTGCTTGGTCTGGCAATCGAGATTGCCGACGCGCTCGATGCTGCTCATGCCGAAGGGATCCTGCACCGCGACATCAAGCCGACGAACATTTTTATTACGAAGCGCGGCCATGCCAAAGTTCTCGACTTCGGTTTGGCGAAGGTCATGCCCGGCAGCAGCAAGGGAGATGTTGCAGGAGCCACGGCGCAAGAGACGGCAGTATTAATGACCGAAGAGCACCTGACCAATCCCGGTTCGACTCTCGGCACGGTCGCTTATATGTCACCTGAACAGGTGCGTGCGAAGGAACTGGACGCCCGCAGCGATCTGTTTTCCTTCGGAGCGGTGCTTTACGAGATGGCCACCGGCACGCTGCCTTTTCGCGGTGAAAGCTCGGGGGTAATCTCGCACGAAATTTTGGATCGCGACCCGGTACCGGCGGTGCGATTGAATCCTGATCTTCCGCCGAAACTCGAAGACGTCATTAATAAAGCGCTGGAAAAAGATCGCGAACTGCGTTACCAGCACGCGGCCGATATGCGTGCCGATCTCAAGCGACTCAAACGAGAAACAGAGTCGCGGCCCGGCACGCGAGCCAGTTCAGGATCGATTGCCGCGGCTCACGAAAGCGGCTCTCAGGTTGGTTCAACTCCGGCGCCGCCCCCGGGTTCGTCGGGAGCCATGCTTCCAACGCCGCCCTCAGCGTCATCGCCGGCCTTGGCGTCGTCAGCCGCGGCGCTAAGCGCAACGCCTGCTGCGCCAACCAACGCCCGATCCTACGCGAAAATTGCCGTGGCACTCGCCGCGGTTGCGATCGTAGCCCTGGCCGCTTTTTTCTGGTTCGCCAAGCTACGCTCCGCGCCCGCCGTAATCACCGCAAGTCATGAAGACCATCGCCGTTCTGCCTTTGCAGAACCTCGGCGCCGACAAAGATATAGATTTTCTGCGCTTAGCTCTGGCCGACGAAATTGCTACGTCTCTCAGCTATGTTCGCTCTCTATCCATTCGCCCGTTTGCCACCACCAGCAAGTACGACTCTCCGACAATTGACTTGCAGGAAGCGGGCAAAGCCATGCGCGTGACGGACGTGGTCACGGGCCACTACATGAAGCAAGGCGACCAGATTCAAATCACGCTCGAGGCCGTCGACGTGGCCGACAATCGCACGCTGTGGCGCGACACAATGACGGTTGCCGCTCCGGACCTGATCGCCATGCGCAGCGAGATCACAGCGAAAGTGCGCCAAGGATTGGTTCCGGCTCTGGGCGCGGGCGCCGGCATGGGCGAGGCCGCTACTCATCCCAAGAATGAAGAAGCCTACGATCTTTATCTGCGCAGCATCGCGCTGCCGCATGATCCGCAGCCTAATAAGGATGCGATCGCCATGCTCGAGCGCGCGGTCGGCCTTGACCCCGCGTACGCACCCGCTTGGGCATATCTGGGAGTTCGCTACCACTACGATGGAGCGTACGCGACCGGTGCCGGGGCCATGCTCGATCGCTCGGATGCAGCTCTGGAGCGGGCGATCTCGCTCGACCCGAATTACATCTTGGCGGCCGCCTGGTTGATCACCAACCGGGTCGACACGAGTCATTTGGCCCAAGCCTATCAGGACGCCAAGGCACTGGTAGAGCGCCATCCAGAAAATTCGCAGGCTCATTTTGCGCTGGCCTATGTGCTGCGCTATGGAGGGGCCATGGAGGAATCGGCGCACGAGTGTGATGCCGCTTTGTCCCTGGACTCCGGAAGCTTCATGTTGCGCTCTTGCGCATTGACGTTCGATCAGCTTGGCAACTACGCCAGGGCGATGGATTTTCTTCAGCTCGATGCCGGGTCGCTATGGGCTGCCAACGTCCTTGTACCGCACTACGTTCGCGATGGAAAACTGGCGCAAGCGAAGGAAGTCCTCCAGAAATTCGCCGATCAGCCGAGGTCTCAGCTGATGTTGGCGTGTTTGGAGAACCCCTCGTCTGCCGATCTTCCATCTCTCGCCCGAAAGGAAGCGGATACAAGACTCGCCGACCGTGATGCTGAACCCCGTTACGTGGTAGCGGGTAACTTGCTCTTCTGCGGACAGAAAGACCTAGCCGTTCAGCTGGTCAAGAGTGCGATTGCCGGACACTATTGCGCCTATGCGGGTTTGCAAAACGATTCCATATGGGCAAAGCTGCGGGGCACGCCAGAGTTTGCCGAGTTGCTCGCCGCTGCGAAACAATGCCGCGACGATTTTCTGGCGCAGAGATCGCAACCTGTCCACTGATCTTTCCCTGGCCACGGGGTCGAGAATAATTCTATTTCATCGCCTTTTCGATGCCGACGCCGCGTTCGGCGATGTTAGGAATGCTCACGGGCAAGTGGCCGCGAATAGGGATTTCTCCGAAAAGCGCTTTCACTGCGCTGGTTTCAGAGACGGGCGCTGATGAGAAGGTGCACAGATAGTTTTGAACGGCGGGAAAATCCTGCGCCGCGTATGGACTTCCGACCGCGAGGAGCGCGGTCTTGGCAGCGGCATGATCGAGGATGCTCTGTAACAGAGTGTAGGTTGTGTCTGCGCGGCTCGCCGCGCTTCCGCTGCCTCTAACGCCAGGGCTGGGCGCCGCATACACCGCCGCCAGCACGGTCTCCGCGTCGTCGACGGCTCTCAACAGGTCCGCCGACATTGCCTCCGCGATTCTCGAGTCCACATAAAAGATATGGGCATCGGGCGCGCGAATGTGAAGCTGCCGTTCGAAAGCTCGGCCCGACTCCAGCCGCACATCGTCGGTAAAAATCACCGCGACAACGCGATTCGTGATGGGTACCGGAGCCTGATAGGGCAGCGGCACCGCCGATTTCGTTACCGCCTTCAGCGGAAGCACTTTGCCGTTATCGCGAACCANAGTGATGGCGTCATCGGAAATCTTCTGTGCCAGCGCGGCATTTTCTGGCTGCCCGATGATTTGATCCATCGTGCCGATATCGACGAATCGCACGCGCTGTAATCCCAAAGAAGCCTTAGCCTCAAGAATTTTTCGCACCGAGCTGTCCAGGCGCTCGACCGAAATTTCTCCGCTCGCCACTGCCGCCAACATGGCGCGATAAGCGGCGTCCAGATCGGGCGGAATCAGCAGCACATCGTTTCCGGCCTTAAACGCGTCCACTGCGGCGCGGCCGATGTTCGCGGCGTACAGACGAGTCAAAGCCGCCATATCAAGAGCGTCACTGATGACAATTCCGTGGAAGCCAAGCTGCTCCTTCAGCAATTGCGTAACAATCGCTGGCGAAGTCGTGGCAACTTTATTCGGATCGCTCTCAAGCGCTGGCACCGCGACATGCGCCACCATTACCGCGTCGACTCCGGCGGCAATCGCCTGGCGAAACGGCGGAAGCTCGACGGAATCGAGCCGCACCCGGTCTCCGCTGACCTGCGCGACACCGAGGTGCGAATCGGTTGCCGTGTCGCCGTGTCCGGGAAAATGTTTGGCTGTCGTGAGCATTCCGTTCGCTCGCGCACCGCGAATATAGGCGGTCACCAATTCGCCCACCTGCTGCGGGTTCTCGCCGAAGGAACGTGTATTAATGATGGGATTCGCTGGATTGGAATTCACATCCGCCACGGGAAAGAAATTCCAGTGGACTCCGATAGCGCGCGCCTCGAGCGCGGTGATCTCGCCAAAGCTCTCAGCGTAGTCAGCTTTTCCCGCCGCGCCAAAAGCCATCGCTTGAGGAAAGACGGTGGTTCCGTTGAGGCGCGACGATAATCCGCTTTCGAAATCGGCCGCAAACAGCAACGGCAGCTTCGATCGCTCCTGCAAACGATTCACTAGCATCGCCGCCTCGTAAGGCTGCCCCTTGATGAGAAATGGCCCGTCAACCGGCACGGAGAGCGCAAACGATCCGACATGATAGCGCTCGATGCGGTTGGTGAACTCGAGATACTCCGGGTTCTTCAAATTGAAAAACTCGGCCCTTGCCCACACCATGAAGAGTTGGCCGACCTTTTCTTCGGTCGACATTTTGCTCAGTGCGCGCTGCACCCACTTCTCGCCGTCACGGTCGAGATGAATCGGATGCGGCTGCGAATAGTGTTCCTTGGCCGCGGTGATCGCGGAACGCGGCAGAATGAGCAGGCTAGCGAGAATTGCGAGATGGATGCCAGTGCGCATAGACGAACACGGAAATGATCAGATAACAACGGGGCGGCGTCAGAGCGACAAACCCGCTACGGGCGCGGGTTTCAGCTCTAGCGAAATCTGCGGACGAGCAGCGTGTGCCGGTCTGATCGGTACAGGCCGAGGACATAAAGCGCCGCCTTCCCCTTGGTCGAATAGATCAGCTGACGGATCCGCAACAGCGGCTCATCGCGCGGCACTTGCAAAAGATTCGCCGTCGCAGGCGCCGCCGCGGTGGCATCCATCTCTTCGTCCGCGTAAGCGAGTTGGATTCCATAGGTGCCTTCTATGATTGAAAACAGCGAACCGCGCGCCACCGCAGCGCGCGTGAGTCCAGCAAATTCTTCCGCCGGCAGATAACATGTTTCAACCGCAAAGGGCTCGTCGGCGGCGATCCGCAGCCGCTCCACCTTGAGCAAACGAGTGTCGGTGGCCAGCGCCAGGCGCGCCGCAACCTCCTGCTCGTTGTCGACGACGCCGAACGACAACACCTTCGAGCACGCCGTCAAACTTCGCCCCGACATCTGTTCGGTAAAGCTGGTCAGTTTGTTGAAGTGAATTTTGGGCGGGGCAACGAAAGTTCCAGCACCGCGACGCCGCTGCACCAGGCCTTCGCGTTCGAGCGCGGTCAAAGCGTGGCGCGCCGTCATCAGGCTCACCTTGTGAATCTTCGCCAGTTCCCGTTCGGAATCGACGGTGTCTCCCGGCTTCAACTGCCCGCTTTCAATGCGCTTGATGATCGCGCCTTGGATCTTCTTATATGCGGGCATTCCATTTGGGCGGCTGTTTGGCATGAACTCCCCAATCATTCAGATCACAGATTTCATACTACCGGTTCATTTGTCAGGTTAATCACCTGCATCGCAATTTTGAGTGCGCTATAGAGCAAATGAAAGAAACTCCAGCGACTCGGCGGTCGGGCCTACCACTGCCCACGACTGATAAGCTATAGAGCTGTGAGATATGTTTGTCTTCGAACTCGGCCCTCGCGATCGGTAAAACCTTACCCCTGTTAATTACTCCTGTAAAGGATGGGTTTGATAATCCCGGCGAAATACGGCATTTCATAGCATGAATTCCGTTCTTGGTATCGAGTTGGAAATCGCAGTTTTCCACAGTTTACCCANACCGCTATCGACTGAAATTTATGACCCGCTTGTTGTGCTATAGCTAAGTACCGAAGCCGGCCCGGGAAAAATTTGAACCCCCCGCATTTTTTCCTTGACGACCCTGACGCAAGTACTATATAGCATTATCCTAATCTTAATACACTATTGTGTAGTGGTTATGTCTCAATCAACGCGTCTCCCCGGAGGTTCTGCGATGCGAAAGTCGATACGAACGACCGCCACTCAAGTGTCAGCGCTGCG
>JGI12635J15846_10000316_pt1 | contig 39892 bp, 26 predicted proteins | sample BlaSpr_A8_OM2_M2_FD_15846 | JGI IMG/M metagenome (IMG submission 15846)
CCGAGCCTGGGAGGCGGAGTTGTGTGCGAAACAGGCGTGCGAGAAAAGTTGATGGGACTCCCAACCAGTCGGATGGGAGTCTGATCGCCATTAGGAAATTCAACTATCAAATTCCTCGCAGCCACCTGTGGCTCATCAAATACGGCCTTAAGCGAGTTGATAGGGCCCGCAGGAATACCCTCGCGATCAAGATCGGCAATCCATTGTTGGGAGCTTCTTTCTCTCAAACGTCCAGCAACAATTGAAATCAGTTTTTCTCTGTTTTGTACACGTTCGGCATTGGTGCGATACTTGGGATCATCCGCGAGTTGCGGCATCCCAAGAATTTGTGCGAGTCGCACGAACTGCGAATCGTTGGCAACGGCAATAACGATATTCCCATCACTCGTTTTAAAATCCTGGTAAGGCACGATACTGCCATGGGCATTGCCATGGCGCTTGGGGTTTTCGCCTCGCATCAAGTAATCGGCTCCTTGATTAGCCAGTGTGGCGATCTGTACGTCCAGCAGCGACAGATCGATGTACTGCCCCACATTGCTCGATGTCCGTTCATACAAGGCTGCCAGAATAGCTTGCGTGGCATAAAGGCCCGTCAGAATATCCGCAATCGCCACGCCGGATTTAATAGGTTGTTCGCCGGGCTCTCCAGTAATACTCATGAGTCCACCGATCGCCTGAATCACCAGATCGTAGCCCGCTTTATTGCGGTTGGGACCAGTTTGCCCGAATCCTGTGATGGAACAATAGATCAGCCGGGGATTGCGATTGCGGAGCGAAGCATAGTCCAGACCAAAGCGCGCTAAGTTCCCGACCTTATAGTTTTCGACAACGATATCCGCCGTATCGATTATCTTGCGCGCTAGCTCGCGGCCTTCTTCGTGTCCCAGATCGATGGTTATCGACCGTTTTCCCCGATTGGCGGAAAGAAAATAAATACTCTCGCCGGGACTTCCATCCTTGTGCTTAAGAAAAGGAACAAAACTGCGAGTGTCGTCGCCGGAATCGGGGCGCTCGATTTTTATGACATCTGCCCCCATGTCCGCCAGGCTTTGGGTGGCCCAAGGGCCGGCGAGAACACGGCTAAGATCTATGATACGAATTCCAGTTAACGGGCCGGGCATCGGAGCACGCGATAGCAAGCGGTATCAAATTGGAAGGAATTGAACCGCAAGCGCATAAATGAATCGCTAAAGTCCTTGTTGAAAATGTTGGGGAGGACCGAAAATGGAAACGGCATACCCGGCGCCGCGACTAACTTGTTGGACACTTCACTCATCAAGAAATGCTTACTTAGCACCCGCTGCATCGCGATCTTCGCCATCGGCGGAGACATGACTAGCGCCAAAATCCGGGAATACAACTATTCCCGAACGCCGCCGAGAATCATCGATATAGGAAACCGATAAGGAGCGCAATTCAAAATATCTTAACGGGGGTTTAATATTTCATTAAGGGCCGGGTTCGCGACGGCGAGAATAAAGGTTTAAGAGCAAAACGCGAAATCATGCATGGATCGGCGATTTGCGGGAGCGCTTTTCGGTTATACTCCGCTCTTCGGAACGGCCTCATACCGGCGACGTGCGGTCGCGTTAGCGTATTTTAATGAATCTCGACTTTGACCTGGTGGACGTCGCGCTATTCATAAACATCGCGGAGACGAACAGCCTTACGCATGGTTCCGAGCGGAGTTTTCTGTCGGTACCCGCGGCCAGCACTCGGATAAAGAATATCGAGGATCGCCTAGGGCTCAAGCTGCTTTACCGCAACCGGCTCGGAGTCGATTTGACGCCCGCAGGGGAAACATTCCTTTTCCACAGTCGACTGCTGATGCAGCAAATCGAACAATTGCGCGGCGAGTTGCAAGAATATTCCCGGGGCGTGAAAGGGCATTTGCGCTTGCTCGCAAGTACAGCATCGATCACAGAATTTCTACCGCCTATAGTGAAAGATTATCTGGCGCGGCACCCTGACGTTAATGTGGATCTTCGGGAGCGGCTGAGCCAGGATATTGTGCGAGCGATCACAGAGGGCTCTGCAGACATTGGTCTCGTCGCTGACGTAACTTCTACCGGCAATTTGCAAGTGTTTCCTTACCGAAATTATCGGCACGTCCTTGCCACTTCTGCAACCCATCCTCTTGCCAGTGAGGTATCGGTCAGTTTCGAAAGAACTCTCGACTACGATTTTATTGGTCCCGGAGAAGGGTCAGTTATGCATGCGTTTTTGAAACAAGCGGCTGACCGGTGCAATAAAACTCTTAAGACTCGCATTCAAGTTGGCAACTTCGAAGTACTGTGCCGGCTGATTGAGGGGAATATCGGTGTGGGAGTACTCCCCGAGCCGTGCGCGCGGAGGTATGCCGAGAGCATGCGGATTCAGATTGTAGAGTTGGAAGATGAGTGGGCAGTCCGAAAACTTTTAATCTGCGTTCGCGACCTTAAGCTCTTACCAGTCTTTGCCGTCGACCTCATGAACATGCTTACCGCCGATGCCGCGTCAGTTGATTCCGGCGCCTGAGCGGGTCAGTCTGCCGGTATCTGAACGTCCTACCAACAGAGTGTTAGCCGCAAATTAACGACCTGTTAACAATTTACAAATTTACTTCCACTTCGCTGCGGATGTAATAACCAGATTGCAATCATCACAATTTGCGATTTGCATTTCTTAGAAGTAATGCTTTTTCAATTCTTGTAAGGCACGGCGAAAGATCCAACTGGGAGGAAGCATGAGGGGCAGCGCTCTGTGTCTTATTGTTGTGGGATTTCTTCTTTCGTTTAACCTCGTTCCGTCCGTGGTCGGTCAAACGGCGGTCACGGGTGCGTTAACCATCCAGGTCAGGGACGCTAGCGGGGCCGGAATACCGGCGGCAAAGCTCACCATCACAAACCTGGCAAGCGGTGACTCTCGAGACCAGCAAACCGACGCGAGTGGAGACTATACATTTGCGCTGCTGCCACCGGGCGCCTACAAAGTAATCGTTTCAGCCTCTGGTTTCAAGACGCTGACGGTTCCGTCCGCGCAGGTGGATGTGACCGAGACACACGTGTTGGCTGAAAAACTCGATGTAGGTTCGGTAGAACAACAAGTTGAGGTGAATTCCGGCACTCTGGCGGTGCAGACGGAAACGGCCACGCTGGGTAATGTCGTCAGCGGTACGGCGATAACCGGCTTACCACTGGTGACTCGCAACTACACGCAAATCCTGGCCCTATCTCCCGGCGTCACCGCTGATGTCTACAACGCAACGCAATTGGGTCGTGGGTCCCAGCCCACCTATGTGAACGGGCTGGATAATATCAGTAACAACTATCAGGAAGATGGCGTGTCGATCAGCAATTACGCCTCTGCTACGCCTCAGGACCCCGCAAGTTTTTATGGGGCGATACCAATTCCCAGTCCTGATGCAATTTCAGAATTCAAGGTACAGACGTCGCTATTCGATGCCGGCTACGGTCGGAATCCTGGCGGGAATGTGGACGTAGTTACGAAGTCGGGAGGGAACGATGTACATGGATCGATGTTTGAATTTTTTCGCAATGATGCTTTGAACGCGAATGGATTTTTTCAGAATCGGGCAGACCAGCCGCGCGGCAAATTGGAACAGAATCAATATGGGGGAGTGATTGGCGGAGCCATCATAAAAAATAAGTTATTTTGGTTTGGTTCATATCAAGGCACCAAGCAAATTAACGGTGTCGCCGCACAGGGATCTTCCACAGTTACATTGCCTGAACAATTGACTAACAACCGATCGGCGGCGGCGATTGGAGCGGCGTTTTGTCCAGCCAATAACCCGGCTGGAAGCCCCGGAGCGGCGTATTCGTTTACGTACAACCCAAGCGGGGCGGTGAATCCTGCCAGCGACCAGGTGGCCTGCAATGGATCTAATATCAACCCAGTAGCGATAAACCTTTTAAATGCCAAGCTGCCGAATGGCACGTACGTGATCCCATCTCCGCAGACAATCCTGAATCAGGGAACAGCGAATGCGGTTGGATTTTCTTCCTTCAGCGTGCCAGCACGATTCACCGAAAATCAAGCTCTCTTCAATTTAGATTACGTAATCAACCCCAAGAACACGATTTCCGGAAGGTATTTTTACGCCTACGCGCCCCAGACCCAAGACTTCTCCAACGCAAACGGCCAACCGCCGGGCAGCGGCATTTCGGTTCTCAGCGGAGATCAGCTTGTTATTGGAAAACTTACGACGACGCTTACCAACAACTTACTAAACGAGTTCCGGTTTTCGGATTACTACATCCGTGCTGCGATCAACTCCAACGATCCCGTGACAGCTTCGTCGGTTGGAACAAAAACTGCGGCGTCATACTTCAATCTCATGCCGGTAGTGACTTTCAATGGACTGTTTACCTTCGGAGGATCCACGGTCGACGTCGCGCGAGCGCCCCAGAAATACTATGAATGGTCTGACCAAATCTCGTGGGCGCACGGAAAGCATACCGTACGTGCCGGATATGATCAGCAATATGTAGAGTGGGAACAAGAGTTGCCCGCATTCAATCGCGGAACTCTTACCTTCCAAACATTCGCCGATTTTCTGCTGGGAGAGAGTGCGGCTCAGAACGGAACTGTTCTGAGCAATATCTACGAGTCGAGCGCAACCATACAGGAACCGTATCCGGGAACGATTAATCAGAACCGGGCCAATGAGATCAGCGCTTTCGTGCAGGACGATTACAAAGTTAACCAGCGATTGACCTTGAACCTGGGCTTAAGGTGGGAGTACGACGGCACAATTTACGATGAAAACAGTCCGCTCAATGGCGCGACAAATGCAGTATGGGCACTTGATCAGACCGTACCGGTTCCTCCGGCCGGTGGAACTTTCGCCGGATACACCGTAGCCAACAACTATGCTGGAATTCTGCCCCCGGGCGTGGTGCGTCGGGGAGTGAATGTACTTACTTCCGGCCATGCGCCCTTTACAAATTTCTCTCCGAGGATCGGGTTTGCTTACCAGCCGTTTGGCAATGGGCAGTTCGTGGTGCGCGGCGGGTACGGACTTTTCTACGATGTGTTGATGGGAAATATATTTGAGATCGAATTGAATAACAATCCGCCGTCTACCGGGCCGCTAACCTACATCGGCCCGGTCAATGCCTTGGCAGACTGGGCTAATCCTTACAATCCTTTGCCTACGCTCGGATTTGGCAGCTTCAATCGAACTGCTACTTCAGTCCTCAGTCAGAGTGGTTTAGCTCCAAACCTNAAAACACCCTATACCCAGAGCTACAGCTTGAATCTGCAATACGAATTCAAGCCAGGATGGGTAGCTGAATTAGGATATGTGGGCTCCCACNCAATTGACACCGTTACCGGNCGGGCCTTCGACGAGCCGGTGTTGGCAACGGCTACCAACCCTGTGAATTGCGACGGGCCTGCGGGATGCATTACCACCAATACCGCTGGNAACGCAGCCGAGCGGGTGCCCGTGTTAGGACTCAGACCTGGCGGATTCGGGTCTGCCGGAAACTGGGGTTACAGCAATTACAACTCTATGCAGGCGGTCTTGCGTAAAAGATTTTCCTACGGGCTACAGATGCAGGCGTCCTATACATACGGACGTTCATTCACCAACGTAGTCGGTGTGAACCTGCAGGGAGGAGTGGCAGGCACCGTGAATTCGAACGACCCGAACAGCTTAACGCAGCAGTACGGGCCGTCCGACTTCGAGCGTCCCCAGCGACTGATCGTTAGCTATCTTTACGATCTTCCGATCCCGCACGTCAACTCGTGGATCGGGGACAAGCTAATTTCCGGCTGGGCAGTGTCAGGAATTACAACCGCGCAGTCTGGAGAACCCATCACGTTTACGGATCCACGAGGAGGCGCGGTATATGGCAGTTTCTCCTCCTCGCGAGCGCAGCTTTGCCCAGGCATGACGTATGCAGACACAACCACGTCGGGAAGCATCCAATCGCGCCTCAATAATTATTTCAATCCGGGGGCGTTTTGCACGCCACCCATCGTCGGAGTGGTAAATGGTGTGGGCGGAGCAACTGGCTATGGAGACACGGCTCGCGCCGTGCTGCTTGGTCCAGGGCAATTTAATTGGGATATAGCTCTGGTCAAAAACACCAAGATCGGAGGAATCCGCGAGGATGGCACACTGGAGTTCCGAACGGAATTTTTTAATGCGTTCAATCACCCAATGTTTACGAACCCCGGATCGGCGGTGAGCACCGGGTCGTTTGGAGTCATCTCGAGTACTAGCGTAGGGCCGCGCATTATGCAGTTTGCCTTGAAGTATACGTTTTAGAACTGAGATGAACGGGCGGGCATATTCGCGTCATTATGATGCAACGCCAAATTTAGGATGGTAAATATGTCGCTTTCGAGACGCCGGTTCATGCAATGGGCAGCAGCAGCTTCCACCTTGGTGGCCGCCGGGCCAGCAGGAGCGCGCTTCATACCCCTCTATCGGGATATGAATGGAAAGGCCACAGGGCCAACGGAGATTCCGGCTTATCGTCCTGAACTGCTGCCTTCGCAGAGGGAGGTTTGGGAGTCGGTAGAGTGGATGGCGAAACTGGGACCGAAATATACCGGGAATCACGCCCATACAGAATTTGTCGAATTCCTGGCTGCTCACCTGCAATCGAGCGGGCTAAAGGTTGAGCGTGATCACTATACTTTTCCTCGCTGGGACGCACGCCGTTGGGAGATCAAAATAACGGCGAAGTCAGGCGGCACAGAGTCGATCCCGGTAGCATCCTACTTTCCTTATTCAGGGCAAACTCCGGCAATCGGTGTTACAGGAGAGTTGGTATACGCAGGATCGAATCCATCTTTTCAACTCAATGATCTCCAGGGAAAGATCGCGCTGGTCGACTTCGCAATCAAACCGCGCGACTTTGCCCAGATGTACCAGCCCTGGGTTGTTTACCCGTCCGACGTCAAGTTTCCCTCCGAATTGCGGCCCGCACGCGGTGCCGTCTATGACCTAACGCCATTTCAAAAGGCGGGAGCCCTCGGCGTAATTCTGGCGTGGACAGATGTATCGGACGCCAATGCCGCGGACCAATACACACCCTTTTCCAGACCGCTCCAAAATATTCCCGGCTTATATATAGGACGCGACGCCGGGGCGAAGCTAAAAGCTCTTTGCGAAAGTGGGGCGAAGGCAACGGTGGTTCTTGAAGCAGAAATTACGCCCGACAGTCCGACCGACTCTCTCGTGGCAACCTTGCCCGGAACTAAAACCGACGAAGTCATCATCGTAAATACTCACACGGATGGTACGAACGCAACAGAGGAAAACGGCGGGATCGCAATCCTCGCTCTGGCAAAATATTTCTCAAAAATGCCCAGGGCGGATCGACAAAGAACTTTAGTATTTCCACTCACGACTGGTCATTTTGCAATGCCATGGGTGCCTTCCATTCGAGGTTTCATCGAAAAACATCCGGACGTGATTAAGAAAGCTGTCGCGGCCTTGACGGTTGAGCATCTGGGTTGCCTGGAGTGGATGGATGACGCGGCGTTCAACTACAAATCTACCGGGGAAAATGAATGGAGCGTTGCGATAACAGAAACAAAGGGCGTGGCGGAAATATTAGGAGCTGCTCTGCAAGGCAGCGGCGATCGCCGGACTGGTGTGGTGAATCCAGTCCATGGCGGATGGCTGGGGGAAGGTTCCGCTCTAGCACACGCCGGCATTCCAACCATCGGCTATATTCCGCAACCCAATTATCTTTTGGCCGCGCCGGCCAACGGATGTATAGAGAAACTGAGCCCGGAATTGATGTATAGCCAGATTGAAGTGTTCGCGAAAGCCATCCACAAAATGGATCAGAGCACTCCGGCTGACCTGAAGGGCGAGGTTGGATAGTGCGCAGTGAGGTAATCGAAAACGCGGGCACGAGTGGGACGGTTCCCCTTCGTGTTTCGTTTCGTGCAGTCACTGCCGCACAATGGCACGCTTTTTTCGCAGCCTTTCTAGGATGGACGCTGGATGGATTCGACTTTTCGATAGTTACGTTTCTACTGATCGATATTGAGCGCAGTTTTACAGTGGATAAAGCGCTGGCGGGGGCGCTGGGAACTGTCACCCTGATGTTTCGATTGGTGGGTGGGTTGAGCATGGGAACCGCGGCCGACCGCTTCGGCCGAAAGACACCGTTGATGCTTTCGATCGTTTGGATCTCGCTGTTCAGTCTGCTCAGTGGTTTCTCGGTGAGTTATGCGATGCTCTTCGCCTGTCGCGCGCTTTTCGGAATTGGCATGGGCGGCGTATGGGCCTCCGGGCTTCCGCTCGCTCTGGAGCATTGGCCGAGGAATCTTCGCGGAACCGCCTCAGGCATGCTAATGGGTGGCTTCAATTGGGGATATATGGTCGCTGCGATTGTGTATCAACTCGCGCATCCATTTCTTAGCAGCCATGTGCAATCTGGCTGGAGGTTGCTTTTTTGGATCGCGGCCTCGCCTATCTTTCTAGTTTTTTGGATTCGGCGCAAGGTGGCTGAAAGCCCGGTCTGGTTGGCCCACCGGCGCGAAATGCAGCGGAGTTCCAAGAAAGAAGGATTGTCGCTCGTCAAAATCTTCGAACCAGGCTTGATCGCGGTCACTGTGCAAACCACGATCATCATGGCGGCGTTCATGTTTTCGTATTATTCGATTTCTTTTTGGTATCCCACGTTTCTTCGAGAATTGGGCGAGTCCCCTCTGAAATATCTCATTGCCTTGAATGCCGGAGGAATCGCCGGAACTGCTTTGTGGGGGCGAATCTCTGAGACAAGACTCGGTCGGCGAGGCGCCATTACGGCCGCCGCTCTCGGCGGCGTGATGGCAATGCCGATTTTTATTGGCTTTCATAACCACTGGGGTTTAGCAGTCGGTGCGGTGTGTATGGGAATTTGTGGAATCGGAGCCTGGGGCATGGCCCCCTCCTACCTCACCGAACGTTTTCCGACGGCTGCTCGCGGGGTGGGTCCGGGGTTTTCTTATCACGCCGGCGCCGCTATGGGCTCTCTGACTCCGACTTTTATCGGGTTGCTGCAAGATCGAGGTGTATCGCTTCCGTTTGCGATGGGGGTATCGATCGCAAGTGCCGGGGCGCTCATTGGAGGAACAATTTGGCTGGGCCCGGAGACGCGCGGAAGTGGGTTTACCGCTGATGAGTAAAGACGAATAAATGAGATGACTTCAATGAATTGTCCGGAGAGCGCCAAGCTGACGGCTACGTTCGCAACTAGATTTGTAGAGCTGCGCATTTCATTAATCGGGAGAGCATGATGTCAATCAAATCGAAAATTGTATCCACCGGTGTCGAACATGTTGGAGCGAGTCGCCGCGACTTTCTAATGCGGTCCGCCATCGTGGGTGCGGCAGGAATCGCGGGGGCTATTCCTGCCCTCGCGTCTGCGAAAAACATCGAGCAAACAACAGCCGCAGGGGATCCGCAAAAACCTCCCGATATTCGTCCTCTGGCGCAACTCGATTCCCGTTTCCCGGTAACTTACGAATCCTCAGTTCCCGAAGCTCTTTTGCTGCTTACTAAATATTTTCGAGCGGTCAGCGCCCGCGATTCCAGCGCCATGGTTCCTCTTTTGCACTTCCCGTTCGCTTCGTATGAAGGTACCGATCCGGTAGTGGTCGAAAGCGCGGATAAATTTCTGTCTGGTCCACCGCTCTCGATGAACGTTTCAGGACAGGGGCCGAACCTCGTCGAAAAGGACTCCTATGACATGCTGGACAGCCTGGAGGTTCATACCTATAACCCGGTGAATGTTGGTTTGTCTCTCTGCTATAGCCGGTTCGGACCGGATGGAAAGAAGCAACTGGAGTGCAAAGGAATCTACGGGGTTACAAACAACGATGGCAAATGGGGTATCGAGTGCATGTCTACGATCTTCACCCCGGCAGATCAGGTCGATGTAGTTTACAAAGACGCTATCGACGCCACTTTACGGTTACAGCAGAATTGGATGCTCGGTTATAGCCTCCGCGATCAATCCGTATTGAACAGTACGCATCAGTTGGGGCCGCAAGCCAGTTTGGCTCCTCCCGAGCCGCGCAGCAATGCCGGCAACGCTCGCGCGGGAAAACCAATGGATGGATATCGAACCGTGGGAGTGAAAAGCCGGCTCCATGTATCGAATGTGACTGCCGAAAGCATCGCTAAGATGGATGCCAACTTTCCGGAATTTTCCAATTGGGCCGGCGGCGGCGTCGGTCCATGGGCATACACCTTAAACCTGCCTAACGCGCGTGTTCTGCACACCAGTGTGAACAAGGTGCACTCCTTCGGAGGATACGTTCGCTATCTACAAGACGGCACACCGACCTCGGAAAGTCATGTCTTGCAAATCGTAACTTATAAGAACGAGCGCTGGGGTAACGCCGGCGCTCTGGGAATCATGATGTATCACGACCGCACGGGAGATGTGCGTAGCTAGTTGCAGGTGTTTGCAGCGACTATTCATAAATCACAGTTTGAAGGCTACCGGAGAATAAACGTTATGAAGAATAACTCTCAAAATGATACTGATGAAACGCCGGTCGTTAAGTCGCCGCTCGTTGAACGGCGTCAGTTTCTGCAAACCGCTGCGGTTGCGGGTCTGGTCGGAGCCGCTCTTAGACCATCGGTTTTCGGCCAATCGGCTTCATCTCCCGCCCCGACCAAGGAGACGCGGGACCAGTTGCGCCAGGACATGATAGAGGGGATTGAAGACGACATCAAAAAAGATCTCGAGATGCGGGCGCGCTCGAANGAAGAACTGCCTAAGCCCGCGGGGTTGCGCCAAGGAGGGATGCTCGATGCTCGGTTTTCCGTGTATTACAAGACTTCAGTCCCGGAAGCCATGCGGCTATTGACCACCTATTTCGCGGCATTCAGCGACCGCGATATGGCCGCAGTGGCCAGCACACTGCATTTCCCGTATGCCACGTACGAAGGAACTGAAGCCATCATTTATCAATCGGCGAAGGAATTCGTCGACAATCCTCCGCCTTCTTTGCATGAGAGCAGCAAGCCGGATAGCCAGTTGCGTCCCGGCTCCTACGACATAATGGACACCTTAACGTTACAGACGTTTAACCCCGTAAACGTGGGACTCGAGATGTGCTCTACGCGTTACCGCGCGGATGGGTACCGCATCGGGATCATGCAGGGAATTTATGCGATCACCAATAACGACGGCAAATGGGGAATTCAGTTAAGCTCCACGATTTTTACTCCCACCGAATATATTGGCCAGAAATACAATGATGCTCTGGAAGCTCATTTGCGCCAGGGCAGAACATCTATGGCGGCTTTCGGAGACCATGATTACGATCTGCTGACCAAACTGGGATGGGGAGCTGGTCATCGGGATGCGAAGAAGAAGACTGCAAGCATCGCGGGAGCACCCGGAGCGACCAGTTTCTTTCTTTCTGCCTGGGCCGGAAAGCCGATGCAGCCGTATAACTCGAAGGGCAGGATGAGCCGTCTTGTGGTTACCGGGCCGGACAGCGCGGTAGTCAATGCGCTCGCGGCCGACAAAGACCCGATCGCCGAATATGAGCGTCCTCTGAACGTCTCCAACATCGTTACCAGCAAAGGACAGCCTGGATGGTTCTTCGCCATGGCGGGAGGCGGCGTTGGCCACTACGGCTATACGATGAGCCTCGCGGACTCGCGCATTCTGCACGCTAGTCCCGAGAAGGCACACTCGTTAGGCGGCTATATCCGATACACACCCGACAACGTGTTCATTTCGGAAACGCGCAGCCTGGGCATCATGATTTTCGATAAGGAAGAAGGGAAGTGGGGTAATGGCGGAGGGCTCGGGCAGTCAATGCGCCGCGATCGAACGAACGATGACATTTAAATGATGAAATATCGATGACCAATGATTGATGACCAATGATTAACGATAGGCGGGGCTCGAGATCGAGTCTATAACGGTACCTCGCTTTGTCCCTGGGATTGACGGGGCCGAAGTCTAATGATTGAGGTCCTGCGGCATATATGCGCTGAGTTCGCGGGAGTCGTGTATTGAACATTCCACTTACTCCAATTCGGATGTTGCGATACGCGCGCGAACAATTTTCGTCCCGAACCGCAATAGTTTGCGGCAACGATCGCTTCACTTACGAGCAGTTTGCTCAGCGGGTGAGCTTGCTCGCGTGTGCTCTCATCAAAATGGGGATCAAAAAAGGCGATCGGGTGGCATTTCTTAGCTTGAACTGCCATCGTTTCCTTGAGGCCTACTATGCCGTTCCCGAGGTAGGCGCCATTTTTGTTCCCGTGAACACCCGCTTGGGAGCCAGCGAACTCGCTTATGTATTCAACGATGCAGGCGCCAAAGTGTTATTTTTCGGAGACTGCTTTCTGGATACGGTCGAAGCCCTTCGTGCCAGAGTTCCGACTCTCCAGTTTCTGATTGCACTCGACACAGACGGTCCGCGAAGAGACTGGATGGCCGCGCAGAATTACGAAGAATCTCTGGCTTCCTCCAAGCCCTATCATGCGAATTTGATGGACATTGACGAAAATTCAATCGCCGAAATGTTCTATACCAGTGGGACTACCGCCAATCCCAAAGGCGTGATGCTGACTCACCGTAATGTATATCTGCACGCCCTGAACTATTGCCTGACTTTGAATCCGAACCGCTTGACTGTCCATCTCCACACAATTCCGCTATTTCACGTCAACGGCTGGGGAACGGTGCATTATTCCTATCTGGGCGCGGTCCATGTCATAATTTCGCGATTCCGCACGGCGGCAGTATTCCGATTGATCGAACAGGAGCGGGTTACCTCCATCAACCTTGTGCCGACGATGGCGACCGCGCTGCTGGAGGCGCCGGAACGCAAGGACTACGACTTGAAGAGTCTTGAACGGATACGCGTTGGCGGCTCGCCTCCTGCACCGGCTCTTATTCGCGACATCGAACAGCAGATTGGCGGGACGTGCTTCTGCGCCTACGGTTTAACTGAAGCGTCACCTTCGCTCACCATGGCTTTGATCAAGCACGATTCCGGCTGGAGCGGAGAGATGCGGCTTGAGAAACAAGCTACGACCGGGTTTCCGATCCCCGGCGCTGAGGTGCGCGTGGTCGATCTCAAAGGCAATGACGTGCCGCGCGATGGTTCCACGGTAGGCGAAATCATCGCTCGCAGCGATGGTGTCATGGCCGGATATTGGGGGCAGCCTGAGGCCACGGCGAACGCTATTCGCGATGGGTGGCTTTACACAGGAGATATGGCCATTGTTGATCAGGATGGCTATCTGTTGATCGTCGATAGGATGTCAGACTTCATCATCAGCGGCGGAGAAAATGTTTCCTCCGTTGAACTGGAGAATGCGCTTCTTACTCATCCTTCGGTGGCAGAGGCCGCCGTGGTTCCGGTGCCGCATGAAAAATGGGGAGAGGTTCCCAAGGCCTTCATCGTGCTCAAACCGAATGCGCTCGTTACCGAGCAGGAACTCATTGACTTCTGCAGATTTCGACTTGCTCATTTTAAAGTTCCGCGTTCGGTTCAGTTTGTGCCAACTCTTCCTAAGACCGCTACCGGGAAAGTACTTAAGAAGGATCTCCGTTCCAAGAATATGGTGCCATGATCTTCTCCAATTCGGATTCTTCTCAAGGATTCCACGAGCTGAAAAACTTCTCTAGACAGTAGATGAAAGATAAAGAGCTAATCGGAGGACCCTGCTAGTGGCGAGCGACAGTCATCTAAACTGGCCATTTTTCGAGGAAAGCCACAGGTTGATGGCTTCGGAGTTGGCTCTTTGGGTCAGCCGCAACCTGCGGGAAAACGGCCGTGATCCCATCCAAGCTTGCCGCAAGCTTGTGTCCCAACTTGGGGATGCCGGTTGGCTCAAATATGTGATTGCTGGAAAGTCTCTCGGAGGGGCAGCGGATGCGATCGACACACGCTCCTTTTGCCTGATTCGTGAGGCGCTGGCCGAACATTCCGGATTGGGGGATTTGGTATTTGCAACTCAGGGTCTGGGCTCTGGAGCTATCAGTCTGTTCGGCGACGAAGTTCAGAAGAAAACTTATCTTCCTCGGGTCGCTAAAGGTACGGCGATTGCGGCCTTCGCGCTCTCTGAGCTTGCAGCCGGTTCCGATGTCGCCGCACTCCAATGCGCTGCCCGGAGCGAAGGGGGCGACTATATTTTGAACGGCGAGAAGATGTGGATCTCGAATGGGGGGATCGCAGACTTCTACGTGACTTTTGTGCGCACCGGTGAAGCTCCAGGCGCCAAGGGAATCTCCGCTTTTATCGTCGAAGCAGGATCACCCGGTTTTGCGGTTGCCGAGATGATAAAGGTTATCGCCCCTCACCCATTAGCTCGTCTGACATTTACCGATTGTCGCATTCCTGCATCGCACAGAATCGGATTGCCAGGCCACGGTTTTAAGATCGCCATGTCAACGCTCGACGTTTTTCGTACCTCCGTGGCGGCGGCCGCTACGGGCTTTGCGCGCAGTGCCTTGCGCCATGCGCTCCGGCGATCGGTTTCGAGAAAAATGTTTGGTCAATTGCTCTCTGATTTTCAATTGACGCAAGCAAAGCTGGCGGAAATGGCCACCGGAATCGACGCGGCAGCGCTGTTGACATATCGNGCGGCCTGGCTGCGCGATACCGGCCATTCGGTTACCGCCGAAGCCGCCATGGCGAAACTGACCGCTACCGAAACCGCACAGAANGTAATCGACGCCGCTGTTCAGCTCTTGGGAGGACTGGGCGTAGTCAATGGAGAACCAGTCGAACGGCTTTACCGGGAGATAAGGCCGCTCCGAATTTACGAGGGCGCAACCGAAATCCAGTTGCTGATTATCGCTCGAGAAATAATAAAGGAATTTAAAGCGCAGGCGCAGCATATTTAGATTCGATCGCGCTTTGCATTTTCTTTGTTCCCCCATCCAACCGCCGGTTTCTACACCGTTACCGATTAGGGGCGACAAGGATAAGCCGTAATAAAAGTGAAGGTCTTGATGAGCAATCTGGTAGAGCTTACAAAACAAGACGGCATCGCTGTGATCACCATCACCAATCCTCCGGTGAACGCACTGAGCCCCGGCGTTCCCGAAGGAATTTCCGAAGCACTCGATCAAATCGCCGGCGATGAAACGGTAAAAGTAGCGGTGCTGATAGGAGGGGGTCGCACCTTTGTGGCTGGTGCCGATATAAAGGAGTTTAGCAAGATCACTGCGGGAGCCCCGCGCGGACCGGGGCGTCAGCCTCTATTTCTGAAGCTCGAGGACAGTTGTAAGCCCATCATTGCCGCCATTCACGGAACTGCATTCGGAGGCGGCCTCGAACTGGCAATGTCGGCACACTACCGCGTTGCCTTGAGCACGGCGCAAGTTGGTCAGCCGGAAGTAAAACTCGGGCTCATCCCAGGCGCTGGTGGCACTCAGCGTCTGCCCAGACTGGCTGGGGTCGCCGTCGCGTTGGAAATGTGTGTGACAGGCAATCCCATAAATGCTGAAGACGCTTTAAAGGCAAACATCGTTGACGAGATTATCGATGGTGACCTTCTTGCCGGAGCGATCGCCTTTGCACAAAAGGTCGCCGGTAAACCTGTTCCCATGACTCGCGCTCGTACCCAGAATCTCGGCGCTAATGCCGAACTCTTTGCCGCTGCCCGGGAAGCAGCCGCCAAAAAATATCGCGGGTTGAAAGCTCCACAGGCGGCCATTGATGCTATCGAAGCTGCCGCCAAAATGCCGTTCGCTGAGGGATGCCTCGAGGAGCAACGGCTCTTTATGGAGTGTCTTTTCTCTGAACAATCGAAGGCCCTCATCCATGTTTTCTTCAGCGAGCGTGAAGTCCGCAAGATTCCCGACATCTCCGATGGAACTCCGTCGATTCCGGTAGAATCCGCTGCCGTGATCGGCGGAGGCACGATGGGAGCCGGCATAGCCATGGTCCTGGCTAATGCCGGCATCCCGGTCTTTTTGAAGGAAACCAATCAGTTCGCGCTCGATCGCGGATTAGAAACAATTCGCTCGAACTATACGAGATCGCTAAAGCGAGGGCGTTTCACTGCCAGAGCTGTGGAGGAAAACCTTAAGCGCATTCAGCCCATACTTTCGTACGAGCAGCTAGCCAATGTCGATCTCGTGATCGAAGCGGTATTCGAAAGTATGACCCTGAAGAAAGAAGTATTTAAAGAACTTGATCGCCATTGCAAATCCGGCGCAATTCTCGCCAGCAATACTTCCAGCCTAAGCATCGATGAAATCGCTTCGTCCACTGCGCGCCCCGGGACTGTAGTTGGCACACACTTCTTCAGCCCCGCCAACGTAATGCGTCTGCTCGAAATCGTCCGGGGCAAAGCCACGTCCAAAGAAGTCATCGCGACCTGCATGCGTCTTGCAAAAACTCTCGGCAAGGTTGGAGTGCTGGTGGGAAACTGTCGAGGCTTCGTGGGAAATCGTATGTTCGGCCCCTACCGTCGGGAAGCCCAATTCCTGGTTGAGGAAGGTGCTGCTATCGAAGCTGTGGATGCAGCTCTCACCGATTTCGGGATGGTGATGGGGCCGCTGGCCACGGCCGATCTTGCTGGTCTTGACGTGCGCTGGCGTATTCGCCAGGAGCATCGTCATCTCGAGAAGCCGGGAATCCGGCAGCCCTTTGCCGAGGATAAGCTCTGTGAACTGGGACGCTACGGCCAGAAAACGGAGGCGGGTTGGTACAAATACGATACGCAACGACGCGCAACTACCGATCCTCTCGTCGATCAACTATTGTCAGAGTGGGTTGCCGAGGCGGGCGTGCCGCAGCGTCAAATCTCCACCGAAGAAATCGCCGATCGTTGCATCCTGGCATTAGTGAATGAAGGTGCGCGCATTTTGCAGGAAGGATATGCATTGCGGGCTTCAGATATCGACATCATCTATATCAATGGTTACGGGTTCCCAGCCTATCGCGGCGGCCCCATGTGGTATGCCGATACTCTAGGTTTGAAAACAGTCTATCAGCGCATCTTGCAGTTTCACAATCTTCATGGGGAAACGTGGGAGCCTGCGCCGTTGCTCAAGCAACTTGCTGAGCAGGGCAGGACGTTTGCCGAGTTTGGCAAGCCGGAAGCTGCGGCCATATCGTCATAGCAACTTCATCAATTTGTCAGCGTGTCCGCACCGGATCGCCAATATTTGGAGTGTAGGGATGAGAGAAGCTGTTGTAGTCGCCAGTTCGCGCACCGCTCTGGCCAAATCTTTTCGTGGATCGTTCAATTTGACTCGGCCAGAAGATCTTGCCGCGCACTGCATTAAGGACGTCCTCTCGAAGACGCCAAAGCTTGACCCTGCAGAAATTGACGATGTGATTTTAGGTTGCGGTCAACCACACGGTGTCCAGGGTCACAACATAGGCAGAACTGCGGCGATGCTGGCTGGCCTTCCTGTTTCTGTTGCCGGCACCACAATTAATCGGTTCTGTTCCTCCGGCCTGCAAGCCATCTGCGTCGCTGCCCATCAAATCATTTGTGAAGGCGTCGACGCGGCCATTGGCGGCGGGGTTGAAAGCATCACAATGCTGACTCGCGACAATAATCCACATCCTGTGCTCGAGAAAGCTATTCCCGGTATTTATATGGTCATGGGCAATACCGCCGAAATCGTTGCCCGGCGGTACAGAATAGATCGCAAAGTTCAAGACGAATACTCACTGTTGAGCCAGCAACGCACCGCGCGTGCTCAGCGTGAGGGTTTTTTCGATGCGGAAATCGCTCCAATAAAGGTGACGCGCGGAATTTTGGATAAAAGAACCGCCGAGATTCTGGGCACCGAAGAAGTCTGTGTGAATCGTGACGAATGCAATCGTCCCGACACCACGATCGAGGGGCTTCTTGCGCTCAGGCCCCATTTCGATCCAGACAGTGGGCAAGGCAGCGTAACAGCGGGAAACTCTTCTCAGCTTTCCGATGGCGCTTCTGCCGCCATCTTAATGTTTCGCAAACGAGCCGATGACTTGGGAATTCCGTACAAATTAGTGTTTCGCGGCTTCCAAATCTCGGGCTGTGAACCCGATGAAATGGGGATTGGGCCAGTCTTTGCTGTGCCCAAACTACTTAAGCGCGCTGGCCTGAGAATAAACGACATTGATCTTTGGGAACTCAACGAAGCTTTCGCTGTCCAAGTTATATATTGCCGTGACCGTCTCGGCATTGATCCTGAAAAACTAAATGTGAACGGTGGCTCTATTTCCATCGGCCATCCCTTCGGTATGACTGGTTCCCGCATGGTTGGTACTCTCGCGAATGCAATGGCCAGCCGCAAGGCTCGTTACGGCATAGTCACCATGTGTGTTGGTGGCGGGCAAGGCGCGGCGGCCCTGTTCGAACGAGCGAGCTAGCAGACCGCTAGGTCAGAACCCATCGAAGCTGAGAACGAATGAAGGTAAACGGCCGAACCCGACGCACATCGCATTCTGATCAGCTAAACGGCTTTGGACAAGGGTATGGAGGCCCTTAACAGGGTACCTGTGGAATCGGAGTCGATTTCTAGCTTCCCCCCCAATTCCTTAAGCCTTTCGCGCATACCAGCGATCCCGACTCCGACATCCGATCCACTGCCATGCATCTTCGCAAGTCGCTCGGCTGAAATTCCCTTGCCATAGTCCCTCACTGAAAGAGAAATTATGTTTTGGTCGACTTGAAGAAGTACATCAACCGTGGCCGATCCTGCATGTTTGATGATGTTCGTCAGACTCTCCTGCAAGACCCTGAATAAGACAATTTCAACCGAACTGGGAAGGCGAATGCGCTCCGGCAACCGGAGCTGCACCTGAGTAGCGCTACGCTTATTGAATCCTTCGACGTACCAGGAAGCGGCGGCGGCAAAGCCCGACTCGTCCAGAAGCGGAGGATGCAAGAGGTACGACGTGGTACGGATTTCCTGAAGAGCCTGATCGGCAAGTCCATTGAGTTCGGTAAAGAATTCGACGGTTTGAGGATGCCGGGCCACTGTGTCTTGAAGCGCACTCAGGGTCAGTTTCAAGGCGGTCAGGGTTTGGCCGACGGTATCGTGCAAGTCCCGCGCTACCCGACGCCGTTCTTCGTCCTGAATGCGCAGTACGGTCAGCGATAGCTCTCGTAATTTTTCTTCTGTCTTCTGGTGAATGCTGACTTCGTCTTGAAAAGCCGACAAGGTATTTTCTAATTCAGTGGTTCGCTCCCGGACCTGCCGCTCCAGGTCGTCATGGGCCTTGCGCAGGGCCTCCTCGGCACGTTCAAGTCGAACGTTTCTTTGGACCAGATCCCGCTGGGCATTGATCAGCTCATTGTTTACACGGGAGAGCTCGCTATACAGACGGTCGTTACTATCCACGTCGCCGCTATCCACGCCATCCAAAAACTCTGCATCCATAACATCCATCCCTTGAACCTTACGATCGGGCTTTAGTATCAGCCATCCGTCGTCCTGCGAAGGATTCGGCTAGCGGGCCTTAGCCATCTTGTCGTCGAGCCCAACTATCAGAGATATCGCGTTGGAGGCATCCTTTGCCCAGTAGTCGGCCCCGACATTGCGCCAGAGATTGGGCGCAATTTTGAAGGCGTAACCGCCGACGAGGATGGTCGTTGTCGGACTCGCCAAACGCACTGCCGCTATCACGTCCCGCACTGCGCGGATGTGGAAAGTCATGGACGCAGAGATGGCGAGAATATTCGAATGGTTGTCGCGAAGCACATCGACAATGCCCGCTGTCGGCACATTGGCGCCGAGATAGATTGTGTTCCAGCCTTCCATTTCGAGCAGGTCGCATAGCATGCGCGCCCCTATTTCATGCAGCTCTCCACTCACGCAGGCAGCCACAATCGTGCCTCGGAAGATTCGTTCTGCACGAAAAATGTAGGGATAGAGCTGCGACATAATGAGCTGCGTGGAAGCGGTGCAATAGTGCTCCTGCGCGATGCTGACAACGTTCGATTGCCAGAGACGGCCAATCTCGTACTGGCAACGCTCGAAAACATGGCTATAGATTTCCTTGATACTGACTTTGTTTTCCACGGCTGCCAGGATGAGAGCCGATGCCGAGTGCCGATCATAGCGAAGAAGCGCGCTTAAGTACTGATTGGCAAGTTCAGCTAGCGGTTGGGAACGGTCGAGAAACGATGGGCTATCGCTCGCGAGTGTGAGACTTCCAATGGCCGACTTCAGATAATCCACTGCCGGTATTTGCATCGATGCAGGAAGCCCTTTTCCCAAGACTTCTAACATCACCTCGAGATTTGCNANCAGATCTTCAACGGCGATACCGCGCGCGAGAAGCATNGTCTTGGCCCATGTGGCGTAGTGCACGAACAGTGCCGGCTCTCCCGCTCCTATCGATTCGGAGAGATACCGGAGGTGGTAACGAGCATCTTCCAANCATCTCGCCCTCCCTTTTTGCCCATACCGTTGTTCCAGAGCGGGGCTCAATTTCCAGTGACGCTCAACAATTTCGCGCGCGAGATCCTCCTGCCGTTCAATAAGGAAATCGCGCATTGCTTCGAGTGATCCCGACATCGATTCCACGACCCAACAGCTGCTGACTTCACGGAGGGTTGGCGAGCTACATTGCCGTTTCGCTTGATTGCCCTTGGTTCGGTGAATTGAAGGCTGCGTGGCTCAGACTGAAACAGATCGGGGCCGGACGCACAAACAACTCACACGCCTCTGCCCTTTATTCCGGACATCATTATTACTTAGGACGCAATGAGATTGAATATACGCAAGGAAGCGCTGCCCGGCACAAGCTTCAATCCCTTCGGTATTCCGGCGTGCGATTCATGATAAGCGTGACTTGTATGCCAGGTCCGATAGCTTGCGATATCGACCCAATAGGTTATCAGCCAGATTTCATTCGGCATGTCTTCTGGGCTGAGGACATCCATCCGGACAAAACCTGCGGCATCATCGACAAAATGCGGACGGAGAATGAAAGCTTGCTTGACCTTGGCATCCATGTCATTGGCCACTACAAACCTACTCAGCACGCCAACCGCTTGCTTTTCCAATTGGGCAACTCTTCCGCAAACAGCCTGCTCTCGCAGTCTACGCCTACAGACAGTTAATAAGCGATTCACCGTCCTACTGGCGATTTGGTATTTTCGTATGGCGCATCCGAGGATCAGCGATACAGGAAAATGGAGGAGTTTCTACGCGACGCGGCTGATTGGCCTCCTTCCTTATCAAAGGTATGAATAGAAACATAGAAATAGAAGAAGACAACACACTTGTATCGCACCCACCCTTCGGTCATAACCGTAGGAATCGTTCGCAGGAAAAGAGGGAGATGAAGTTATGTACCATCACATAAAAAAGCTGATGTACACCGTAAATGTTGGAAAGCCTGATCCGAAGTTTGGCAACATGCTGCTGGAGCAATTCGGCGGGGCGAACGGTGAGCTCGCTGCGGCCATGCAGTATTCCGTCCAGGGACTTAATTGCGACGACGCAGAACGTAAAGACCTGCTCATGGATATCGGCACCGAGGAGCTTAGTCACCTCGAAGTCGTCGGCACACTCGCGCGCATGCACCTCAAGCCGTTAAAATTCAGCCGCGATGCTGCCGAAGTCGATCCGCTCATCGCTATTGCGGGCGGCGGAGGCGTCAATCTCTTCAATTCGATGGGTGATGCCTGGACTGCAGACTATTTGAAAATCACGGGGGAACTCGATGTTGACTTGCGAAGCAATATTGCAGCAGAGGCTCGCGCCAAGATCGTTTACGAGCGGCTCATTAACTTTACTGATGATCCTGGCACCGTGGACACCTTGCAATTCCTGATGACCCGCGAGATCACCCATATGAAGGCGTTCACCGCGGCACTGGAAAGCATGGGCAAGGATCCTTTTTCGATTGGCAAGATCGCTCCCACACCCGTGCTAGTCGATCAATATTTCAACGACTCGACCGGCATTGGCGATGAGGGCGAAACCGATGCGCGTGGTCCATGGAATGAAGGCCGTGACTGGGAAATTGTGGGCTTCCCTGTCCTGGACCAAGGCGTCGAACATCTTAACGATGATGGAGAGCTTAATAAGGAAGCTGCCGGAGAAGCCATGAAGTCCGGGATCCGGAAGAAGGCTGCGGGAAGCAAGGCGAAGTTGCGGAAATCTGCCTAGCGTATGTGCCGGTTGCGAAGGCTGACCTCTGTCAGCCTTCGTCATCCGACAAAATACTTCAGGCGTCTCAGCAGTTTTTAGCAACTAACCTCTGACGTAAAGCGAAGGGCGGGGTAACACTTGGCGGGGTAACACTTTAAGTCGGAAGCATTTTGAGGCGAAGTTGACTGATCCATGCAATGGACAAGACAAGATTAGGAAACGAGGGGATGATATGAAACCGGATTTGAGCGCCACGATTCGCGTGGTTTTACTAATCTCGATTCTCGGGGGCGGAATAATGGCGGGAGCGCAGGACCAAATGGGGCAATCGCCTGCGCCACAGCCCGACAATACCAAAACCAATCAACGGGACCGAAGTGCGAGTGAACCGACGGCGGATCAACAAAAATCAAATCCGTCGGATCGCTACATTTCGCAGCAGATCCGCAAATCAATTGAAAAAGACAAGTCGCTTTCGACCTACGGCCACAATGTGAAAGTAATCACGCAGAATGGCACGGTCACGCTTAAGGGACCGGTCCGCTCGGAGGAAGAGAAGAGGGCTATCGAGCAAAAAGCGGCTCAAATCGCAGGAGCCGACAAGGTAACAAGCGAAATAGATGTCCAACCGAAACAATAATCCCGAAGGAGGGCTTTCATTATGGCAGGAAAAAATACAGCGGTATTTGGAATTTATCCCGCGTACGCGAGTGTGGAAGGTGGAGTAGACGCTTTACAGGCGGCGGGGTTTCGCAATACTGACATCTCCGTACTATTCCCTGAAAACGAAGGCACCAAGGACTTCGCCCACAAAAAGGAAACCAAAGCCCCGGAAGGTGCAACGACTGGCGCAACTACCGGTGCGATTGTCGGCGGCGGACTTGGTTGGCTGGCCGGAATTGGGGCATTAGCCATTCCCGGCTTAGGTCCATTTATTGCCGCAGGTCCGATCATGGCAGCGCTAGCAGGCGTTGGAGTGGGCGGGGCAGTAGGCGGCATTACTGGAGCGCTTATCGGCATGGGCATCCCAGAATACGAGGCCAAGCGCTATGAAGGTCGCATTAAAGAAGGCGGCATCCTGCTCTCAGTGCACTCCGATAGTTCTGAGTGGACCAAGAAAGCCAAGGACATTCTTGAGCGAACTGGTGCTCAAGATATCGCCTCCACTGGCGAAGCAAGCGCAGACTTTTCAAAGAGCGATCGACCGATGCAACGCGCAAGCTAAACCTACCCATCATGGTTTTAGCCCCTTCTCCTAGCAGAGAACGGGGCTTTTCTCTTTTCCACCGACAGAATCGCGGCGCTATACTACTGCGCTTGATGATAAATACTGTCACGTCGTCAATGAACCTTGCGGCAGCCGCTGCAGACTCGATAATTCCCGCCAGGTGAATAGATCAGGGTGTGGCCGCCAAGCGCCGTCGGCGGTTTCCATAAGGGCTGGTATAGCTGTCCGGGGCGCCCATCCAACACCCCCAGTGGTTGGGGCCACCTTCGCCATCGGGAGGATTGCGAGGGCGGACCGCATGATTTCGGCGCGCATATCATTAGCACGCTGCATCACCGCGTCAAAGTCATCCACCTCGAACCAGAAAAGCACACCATTGCCGTGAGGTTTGTCGACGCGATTCCCGATAGGGCCGTGATGATGTTCGATTTCGAAACTGTGCAACTGCGCAGGACGATCTGACCGTCGTAGAGAAGCTGCTCGTATCTCCGAAGCAGAACTCCTGAACCGATAATCGTTGCCGCGACGCCAAGAAAAACCAATTCTAAGAGCCTCTAACAAAACCCAAAAGATGCTGCCCGCTAGGCTGGCCTTTTCGACGCACGTGCCCTGCCGAAAATGGGATTTTGAAACCATCCGGCGCGGTGTTTGGCAATCCGTGTACGGAATACGTCCAGAAATTGTGATACTTGCGCTGTTCGCCATCACTGATAATTGGCGAACCTGTGGCTTCGAGCTCCTGAATCGTGTCCCGGATCGCGTCTTCGTAAAGGGAATCAAGCTTTGGGTCGGCGAGTCTCCGGTTTCCGCAATTGCTTTGATCAACTCGAAGGGTCTCGGGATGTTTCCGATAGGCTCTGTGGGAATTTTCATCGGTCAATCAGCCCCTATCATAAGCATCAAACTGGATATCCGCATGCACCCTTCATGTCGCATCATAGAAGCGGCAACGTCGTATCGCGCCGTGATTCCGACGCTTGCACGTAGTTGCGGTCGGCTTAATACCAAGCTTGAGGAGATAACATTCGTCGTGTGCGGCTCGCCCTAATTTATCTGTCTTGGCAGTTTCAAGCGTGACTGGTTTACCACAGATCGAGCAGTTTATTTCCGGCTCCGGGAATTGCGTCGTTAGCCCCGCTTTCCCTTGCTTCTTCAGCCAAGCTGAGCGATGTGGCTTTACGTTACTCGGTGTTTTGCGTCCTCCTCGTATACCTTAAGAATATCGTCTGCACCTTCGAGGAACCACGTCTTGTCTTCGTCGGGCCGATAAATCCTTAGGCACAGTACGACATTATCTTCGACATAGCGCTTCTAAGATTTTCAATGAAGCGGGGGTCTGTGATTTTTCTATGTCTCGACTTGAGGGACAGAACCGATTTCACCTGAACAGGAAACGGTATTACGAGCTTGTCACGGTGTGACAAAACAATCAGATCGACTTCATCATCCGTTCAATATGGTTTAGTAACCCGAATTCTGGCGAAATTGCTTGGATAATCGGGAAAGTTGAGTTATTGTGGCGGCAATTGAAATTTGAAATACGGATCGGCAATCGCAACTCAAAGACGGTGCGACTCGTCTCGCGGATAGTACGATCCCTGCTCTTCGCGACGAACTCACGATTGCGTTAGCACTTGCCGGCTCTCAGAGGAATCCAGCCGTGAAGGTCCCTCGTTGCCTCTCCTTTCTTGTCGTCGCTTCAGTCCTCTCCGGCCATTGGCTATCGGCTCGGGCTGCAGCTCCTGGTGGCTCGGCTGCCCCGGAGGCAGCCGCGGCAAATTCCACATCGCTTGCGGACAGTGCTGTCGCAACGCAATCCCAGTTCATGATCCCGGGTCCGCTGCGATCATTCTTGCGCATGGCGGGGATCAGTCAAAAGATTACGCCAGAAGAAGTACTGCCTTTGTTGAGCCGGAATGTGTTTATGCAGGGTTATGAGGGTTCTAAGAAAACTGAATTCCTCGTGCTGCTAAGCCGATATGTCGTCCAGGCCAGGGATCTTTCGATCCTGGTCGCAAATGACGGGAAGATTCATGCTTCCAGTTGCGAAGACGCGAAGCCGCTTCTGCTTGTTCTTGGTTACCGGGCGCGGCCGGACTGCGGAAAGCCGGATACGTCGTTGCAGACGGCGGATGCCGAAAGAGCCTTTCTGACAATCGATTCTGGCTTTCCTCTACCCGAACTGGAGCAGACGCTGCAGGGAGGTAAGCCGTTCGAATACCCATACGCAGGTTCAGCCGTACCGGTGCTGTTTGCCGCGGGTGATTGGACCATGGCCAGCCGGAAGAATTCCAACGAAGCCAGCAAAGATCTGATCGATACATTGATAAACGATCCGATTCTCGCACGCCTGTATTGGGCGCTCTCCAAACTCGATCCTGAAACGGAAACATTTTTTCAGCAATCGATTGGCCTGGGGAATCTCCAGCCCTATGCCGCGGTCCTTGATTTTTACGGCAGCCGCATTTGCATTCGTCATGGGCGGGTACTTGTTCCCGGAGGAGGTCCGGCGGAATCCGCATGGAAGGATTTGGTTGGGGTTAGTCCGGCCTCACCTTTAGCATTCGTCCAGAAATTGCTGGCTAGCGATAAGGGCTGGCTGAGCGCCTATTTCGACGTGCTTTCGCGCGTGAGTAGAAGCCGTCAGGCATACTTGACGGGACCAGATCGGCTGCGACCTTTCTACGAAGCTCTGCGGAGTGTAGGACCGACGGCTAGCGCGACCACCGGAATCATGAGACCAGCGCCGGGATTGCTTCTTTTAGCCGCCCGGCTTCAGTTTGAGCCCACCGGTGAACCGCTGGTTCCGGGAAATCTTCAGCAGTGGGGCGAGATTCTTCGGCAAAATAACGACTCGCGTGTTGCGCGCAACTGGATCAGGCATAATAGCCACTTGATCGGCGCAGATCAGCTGGTGCAAAGAATGTTTGCACTTGCTCGTGCGACTACAGACGAGGGCCCACTCCAGATCTACATGGCGCTCAGCGCGATCGAAAGCGGACGACCTCGCGAAGATCGACTCACTCCTGCCACTGTGGGCTTGTTAGCAAAACGATTTGCGGAGTTTGGCGATCAATATCGGATCTTCTCAGAGTTTTCAGCGTTGAGCGACACATCGATTGTCACATTTCTGGAAACGGCTGAAGCCTTAAACAGCGTTCCCATTGCCGTACGAGGCAATGCGCTTGGTATCTTTCAGGCGAATATCGGAATCTGGCAGATCCTGGCCCGGCAGGGGCAAATCCCAAATTCGCGCCTCGACGATTCGTGGCAGCAGGTCATTAGGCCGTTCGCCAGGGTGCGATCAGGAGCCCAGTTGTATAGCGCGGGACGAGTCTCTCTTGCAGAACTGGTTCGATCGGCCACCGGCGAGGGCAGAGTTTCACAGGATGAAATCATCGAATTGCTTGCAGGACCCCGGCAGACCAGCGCGGAAGGAACAAAGATACACAGAGAACTTGCCCTTCAGATCCGTTCAGTGTTGGAGAGCCAGCGACTGGTTTCTCTCGATACGTTGCTTGCGTTGGGAAACTCTTTGAACGAAAAGGCGGAAGGTAAATCTCCGGACGACTTCGTGATGCATGAGGTCGGAGAGATTCGCGAATTCGAGATGCCGCGACCCATTTTCACGAATAGCGAGAGAACGGAATGGGGGGCAGGAGTTTATAACAACCATCACACCGAAGTGCAGATGCGAGCCGACGTGGCAAAAGTGCTTACATCTCCGGCTCCTACGCGGGCCCAACTGGAAGACGCCCGTGGGCAGCTCGCGTCCTTTTTGAGAGACACTCTGGTTGGTCTGAACTATGCCTATTACGAGCCACCTGGCGCTCAGGCCCTGCTGAACAACCCACTTCTGGTTCGCTCACATGACTTTGCCGCAGAGACTTTGCTCGGCGTAAAGACGGTCTGGCAGACTCCGCAACTGCTCGGCCAAGGCTCGCCTGCCGGGGGAGGAGCTCATTTCGTTGGCTCCCTGGCGGATCTCCCCTACGTTCTCGCTGATCTGGAACAGGATTTTATTACGCCGGAGAATGTACAGGCTCTCATCTGGAAGGAGTTGACGCCGGCTCTGCTGACCAGTGCGATCCTGCCCCGCTGGTGGAATGTCAGCCAGAACGAACTTCATGCGGTGGCGCTGTATCAGCGAGCGGGCGAAGAACTCCTGAATGCTTCGACAAAAGACGAGAATCTTCGCAGCATGGTCGTGACCATCCTGTCGGATCGGATGAGTCCCCAACGAGCAGCACAAATTGAGTACGCTCTGCGGACTGGACATGCGCCGGAAATCCTCGCGCAGTTGATGCCTGCGGACATGTTCTATCTGACCGCAGAGTTTCAGCGCCAGCATCCCGAAGACCGAAATTCCTGGGGAACGGCGGGTCGGGAGCTGCAAACTCTCTCCCGGCAGAATCCCGAACAGGTCAGTTTCAAGCGGTTGTCGCATGATTTTGGTGTGCCGCATCCCGTGCTGGCTCAGACCTACGCTAGCGAGCTAATGAATGTCGGGCCTTTGCCCAACTACATGGGATACTCCAGCCGTTTGATGGCCGAGTCCTGGGATTCGTGCAATCTGTATTGGGCTCGCCTGGCTGACGAAACCGGGCTTCCCGCTGTAACGCTAAACCAGTTGGTTCCGCATTTGACTCGAACGATGGTCGAGAAGATCTCCGCTACCGATTTGGAAGACTGGCCAGCGGTGCTTCGCGCGATGCACGAGACTGCCGAAGAGTTTAGGAATGGAAAGATAGCTTCGCTGACCGGCTTCGGATCGGTTCGGCCTTGACTAGTTTTGGCCAAGTTGGCGATGTAATCCAACGGTCCCACCGAATGGCGAGCAGAGTAGGAAGTTAGAGTCATGAGACGGAAAACCCTGTTTTTGCTTCGTTTGTTTTCGCTTCTCTTCGTCGGCCACGGAAGTGGATTCGAGGCTCAAGAGAGTCCCGATCTCCACGTCGTTGTAAACCTCGTCCAGCTCAACGTGGCCGTGACTGACAAAAAAGGAAACTACGTTACTGGTCTTAAACCCAAGGATTTTTCCGTTGTCGAAGATGGAATAACCGAGAAAATTGCGACTTTTGCGGAAGGCAACGAACCTGCCGTTAGTCTGATCGGCGCGAGCGGATCTTCGGACCGGGGAAGTGATTTGAGTAAAGGATCTTCTGCCGTAGACTCGCCTCAGACGCTTGACGCTTTGGTCGCGGGTGCGAACGTATTCGTTCTGTTCGATACCAGCAATTATATGTATCGCGGCTTTGTCTTCGCACAAGATGCGATCACGGAATTTGTTCGTTCGCTGGGCAGCGCGGACAAGATTGCCTTCTATTCCTACAGCCGGGATTTGTCGCGCGCTGCCACTCTCACCCCTGACCGGTCGCAGGTGTTGCGGGCCATCCGCTCGACGGTCGCCGGAGACGAAGCCGCGCTTTACAACACGCTGTTGCTGACGCTAAAGGATGCGAGTCAATACCAGGGCAGAAAAGTTGTGGTGGTGTTCTCTAACGGCCCCGACAACTCAAGCGTAGTTCCACCCGAAGATGTCGCGGAATTCGCCCAGTCCGCCGGCGTTTCCATTTACATGATCAGTACGCGAGAAGCCGAAATCGAGCCACTGTCCACTGCGGTATTTGAACGCATGACGGCGGCGACAGGCGGTAAGGCGTACTTTGCCAAGAGCTGGCGGGACGAACACCGTGCGTTTGCCTCGGTCCGGGACGATTTGGCGCACCTTTATTCCCTAAGCTACTACCCGAAGACAAATCCGAACTCCGCTTGGCGTGCGATCACAGTTAAACTCGTAGGCGAACATCCGGGCGGATACAAGATCCGCACGCGCAACGGATATCGTCCTCAGTCGTCCCGGTTTACCTCGCAGGCAAGTCTACGGTGATCAGATCGGCTTGTAGATACTGACGAGAGTCTCGATCGTACTGAGTTCAGTCGCAATGTATTTGGCTTAGGATGCGGCGCAAGGTCAAGCTTTTCAGCGCATAGAAACCTTGGCAGAGCGGCGGCCGTTCGCGGTAAGCACTATTCGTTCTGTGGCCGGCGTATCCGCGGACGCTACGGTAACAACGATCCTAAGGTTAATGTGACGGGTGATTGTTTTTGTCAGGGCTCAGACTCCCGCTGGGAAAATCTGGGGGCCGTTAAGGGGACGATAAAAAGTGACCTGCAGTACCTTGTGGTATCAAACGAGGTCCGCCGACACCGTTTGATATCAATCAGTTACATCCTAATTGTTGCCCTGTTCACGGCAGAGGCCGCGGGTTCGAGTCCCGTCGTCCCCGCCAATTCTTTTGAAATGGTTTACAGAGAACCCAGAAACCAATCTGGTCTATTTGGGTCCAATAAGCTTTTGCACCTCCTCTCTCCAACTCATCGAGCTTAATCTCGGATCTCTGGCGAGGCTGAACTGTGAACAGATCCAGCGACTAAACCGCGTATGCGTTTCATAGGATGACTCCCTATTGCTGCCACCCTCCTCCCAGCGACTGGTAAAGCTGCACGAGTGCTAACCGCTCGTTAAGCTGGGCTTGTACCAGGTTGAGTTCCGCCGAGAAGTAATTGGTTTCGCTGGTCAGTACCTGGAGGTAGCTCGCGCCGCCATTCTTATAAAGGACCTCGGAAAGTTGATCGGTCTGCTGTGCGGCTTGCGTAAGCAACTCCTGCTGTTCGCGAAACTCCCGATTTTTTTGAGATGCGACGAGTGAATTGGAAACCTGTTCCAGAGCGTTCTGAACGGTCTGCTTATAAGTAAGCGTGGCTTCCTGCCAGTTGGCGCGGGCCAGCCTGAGTTGCGAACGGAGCGCACCACCTTCGAAGACCGGCTGACTCACGTTGAAGGCCGCGTACCAGGTTTCAGAGGGCTGCGTGATGAACTGATGCAAGGCGTTGCTCTCAAGCCCTCCCAGTCCAGTGAGTGACAGGCTGGGGAAGAATGCGGCTTTCGCCACGCCAATTTGCGCGTTGGCGGCGACCATGTCCTCCTCGACCTCGCGGACGTCCGGCCGGCGCTCTAGTAATTCTGATGGCAGACCGGACGGAACGTTCTGGGGGGTGGGCTGTTCGGTCAGCACGCGTCCGCGAGGAACGGATTGGGGATTTTCGCCCAGCAGAACGCTAAGCACGTTTTCCTGTTGCTGAACCTGCCGTTCGAGATCGGGGATCGTCTCCGACGCGGTATAGACGAGTTGCTCTGCCTGACTTACGTCGAGCCCTGAGGCCCCACCATGGCTTTCAAGCGTCTGAGTCAAGTGAACAGATTGTTGGCGAGACCCAAGTGTGCGCTGCGATATTTCAAGCTCGCTGTCAAGAGCGCGAAGCTGGAAATAGGCCGTCGCCACGTTAGCAACCAGTGACGAAATCACCGCTCGCTGGCCCCACTCAGAGGCAAGCAGCTGGGCGCGGGCCGCTTCGGTTTGCCGGCGATATTTTCCCCAGAAGTCGAGATTCCAGATGACGGACAGGTTCAGTTCGCCACCATTGACTTGGTATGCGGGAAAGAGGTGGGTTATCTTCGGGTTTTGCTCGCTAAAAACATCCGCGCCCACACTTGCCGAGGGGAGTTGATTGGCGCGAGTAATGCCAACTTGCGCTTGCGCCTCAAGCACGCGGGCCGCGGCAATGCGCACGTCATAATTCTGCGCAATGGCAGTATGAATCAGTTGCGTGAGCACCGGATCCTGATACACCTGCCACCATTGCTCGTTGCCCAGCGACGAGGCTTGCGCGGCCTGTTGCGGAGCGGGTGCACGGTATTCCTGCGGAACATCCACAGCCGGACGCTTATACTTCGGCCCCATCATGCAGCCGGACTCGAGAATTAGCACGGCAACAACTCCTAAGAGCGCAACCTTATTATTCATAGTTAGTCCCCCTGACCGGGCGCTTCGGCGGGCGCGAGTGGTAATGCTCCCCCTCGCTCAGCGCCTGAGACCTTCTCAACCACGTAGAAAATCGCGGGAACAAAGAATCTGCCAATAAAGGTTTCGGCAAGCATTCCTCCGATGACCGCCGTGCCCATGATTTGGCGTGCTACCGAGCCTGCCCCGGAAGCTATCCAGAGCGGTACACAGCCGAAAATAAAGGCGAGCGCGGTCATCATGAGGGGCCGGAAGCGAAGCCTCGCCGCGGAAAGTGCCGCATCGTAGATGGACATCCCGCGTTCGAAGTCCTCCTTGGCAAACGCCACGATCAGAATCGAATTTTTCGCCGCCAGGCCGATGAGCATTACCAGGCCGATCTGGGCGTAGACGTCGTTCTCGATTTGAACCATGTACTGAGGAAGATAAAGGCCCATCACAAGGCGACGCAGCCAGAGCGCAGCGAGTGCGCCGAATACCGCGACCGGCGTGCTGAGCAGCACGCTGAAAGGCACGGTCCAGCTTTCGTAGAGAGCTGCCAGAATCAGGAAAACGAACAAGCAGCGAAAACCCGAAAATGACCGAAGACGGAACCCCTTGTCGAGCCTTTTGCTCCTGGTAGGACATGCCGATGTAGTCGAAGCCCATTTCAGTGGGCATGGTCTGCTTGAAAACGTCTTCCAGGGCTGCTGTCGCCTGATCGGAGCTGTAACCGGGCGCTGCACTTACGTTGATTTGTGCCGACCGGTACTCGTTGTAGCGCATGGTGAACTCGGGGCCGTAATGGCTCTCAAAGTTAGCCACCGCGGTGAGCGGCACATTCTGCCCCTGGCTGTTGCGGACATAGAATTGTCCGAGATAGTTGGTCGTCGCCCGGTAAGGCGCTTCGGCCTCCACGTACACCTGCCAGGTACGGCCGAAATCGTTGTAGTAGTTGACGAACAAGCCACCCATGTAAGCCTGGATGGTGTTGTAGACGTCGGTTAAACTAACTCCCTGCTTCAACACCTTGTCCTTGTCCACATTGATAAACTTCTGAGGCACGCTCGGGATAAATGTGGTGAAGATCGTGCCGATCTCGGGGCGCTTGCGAGCCGCCGCCATGAACTTCGCCAGATTATCCGAAAGAAACTGGACATTCTTGCCGGCGCGGTCTTCAAGCACGAACGTAACGCCACCGGCTGTCCCGACGCCGGGTATGGCTGGTGGCGAGAAACCGAAAACTGTCCCTTCTGGTAGTCCCCGGAGTTCCTGGTTCAAATGTGCCTTAATGGCTTGAAATTCTTCAGCCTGGGTTTTGCGATCCTCCCAGGGCTTGAAAGTTACAAAGAAGAATGCGTTATAGGAAGTCCGGACAAAGCTGAGCAAACTAAAGCCGATGACGCTCGTGGTGTACTGAACTCCCGGCGTGTTTGCGAGTATTTTCTCCACCTGCCTGGCGGCATCACCTGTGCGTTCCATGGACGCCGAATTGGGCAGCTGCATATTGATGTAGAGGTAGCCCTGATCTTCATCAGGCAGGAAGCTGGTAGGCAGATGACTGCTAAAGAACCAGGCTAGAACGCCGGCGACTACAAGGCCCACCATCACCACAGCAGCCTTTCGAATCAAGTCACCCGACCAACGAACGAAGTCGTCGGTCGAGCGGTCCCAGTATTTGTTGAACCACGCAAAGAATTTCCCCAGCGGCCCGCGAGTCTCCTTCTTTGGCTTGAGCAGCAGCGACGCTAACGCCGGGCTGAGTGTCAAAGCATTAAAAGCCGAAAGAGTCACGGAAATGGCGATGGTGACGGCAAATTGCTGATACAACCTGCCGGTGATGCCCGGAATGAAAGCAGTTGGCACAAAGACCGAGGCCAATACCAGCGCAATACCCACGACCGGCCCGGAAAGCTCGCTCATGGCTTTGATGGACGCATCTTTCGGACTCAGTCCTTCCTCGATGTGATGCTGTATCCCTTCCACCACCACGATGGCGTCGTCGACCACCAGGCCAATAGCGAGCACCAACCCAAACATCGAAAGCGTATTGATGGAGAAGCCAAACAGAGGGAACACGACAAATGTGCCGATCAGTGAGACAGGCACGGCCAGCATTGGGATCAGGGTGGCGCGCCAGTCTTGCAGGAAGAGATAAACCACAAAAATGACCAGCACGATCGCAATCACGAGGGTCTCGAGGATTTCTTTCATGCCTTCGGTGACCGGGAGCGTCTGGTCGAGCGAAACGGTGTAATCGACGCCCTGTGGGAAGCTTTGCTTCATCTTCTCCAGGAGCTTCCGGACACCCTGCACGGTTTGAACGGCGTTGGTTCCCGGCAACTGGTAGACGGCGATAACAGCACTGGGTTTGCCATTCAGACGGCCGCTCAAGCTGTAGTCCTGCGTGCCCAGTTCGACTCGGGCCACGTCTCTGACTCGAACCGTTCCCCCATTCGGTGCTTCGCGCACAATGATGTCGCCAAACTGTTCCGGCGAAGTCAGGCGGCCTTGAGCCAGCACGGCATAGGTGAATTGCTGGTTACTCTGCGCCGGCTCGCCACCGACCTGGCCCGCCGGATTCACCGTGTTCTGTGCCTGAAGCGCGTTAGTGATGTCCGTAACGGTAATACCGAGCTTCGCCAACTGGTCAGGCTTTACCCACAACCTCATGGCATATTGTCCGGCGCCAAAGACCTGAGTCTGGCCGACGCCGTACAAGCGCCCGATCGGATCGTTGAGGTTAATGTAGGCGTAGTTCGCCAGATAGGTCGCATCGCGAGTCCCGTTCGGCGAATCCACAGCGATCAGCATGAGCGGAGCGGTGGTCGATTTCTTGAGGCTGATTCCGTAACTGTTCACCGCGGGCGGCAATTGACCGTTGGCCAACTGCTGGCGCGACTGCGTAAGCAGGAGATCCGTGTTGGGGTCAGTCTTGAGATCGAAGTCGACGAACAACGTGGTTGACTGGTTCGAAGTGACGTTCAGGGAGTACATGTACGACATGTTGTCCACGCCGCTGACTTGCTGCTCGATGGGTGTGGCAACAGCTTGCTCAAGAGTCTGCGCGTCTGCGCCGGGATAGTTAGCTTGCAGCCTGATCTCGGGCGGAGCAATCTGCGGGAACTGCGCTACCGGCAAAGTTGCGATGCTGATCGCGCCGACTATAACGGTAAGAAGTGCAATCACGATCGCGACGATGGGCCGCCGAATGAAAAAGTTCGCCATGGCTTAGCGCTCCTCCGTTTCTTTATATGGAGTGGCGTTCACCAGCCCCCCTCCCTTGACTTTGTCTGCTCCCTCGGCAATCACGCGTTCTCCGGGCTTCAAGCCGGAGGTGATCACCCAGAGCTCGCCCACAGTCGGTCCGACTTGTACGGTACGGAGCTGTGCATGGTTATCGGTGCCGACCACAGTGACCTGATACGTTCCTTGCTGCTGAGCCACTGCCGCCTGCGGCACCAGCAGCGCTCCATCAATGTTTCCGGTTGACGCCTGAATGCGCGCGTATTGGCCGGGCCGCAACAGATTTCTGGAATTGGGGAACTCGCCCACAATCTGAATAGTCCCTGTCTGAGTGTTTACCTGCCGATCGGCAAAGATGATTTTGCCGGGATGTGGGTAGACGCTCCCATCGGCCAGAGTCAACTGCAACGGGATCCGTGAAGCGTGAGTCATAAAGTCCACGCTCCCCGGACCGCCGCCGTCCGCCATGCGCAGGTATTCCTGTTCACTGATGGGGAAATAAACTTTGATCGGACTTACCTGCGATACAGCGGTGAGTACAGCGGATGGTCCTACCAGGTTGCCCACCTGCACCGTGTTGATCCCGGCGATTCCGCTAATCAGGGAAGTGACTCTTGTGTAGCCAAGATTTATCGTGGCTTGTTCTACTGCCGCCTGGTCTGCCTCGACGGCGGCCTTCGCCGCGAGCAGCGCCTGTGTATCGGTATCCAGTTGGCTCTGAGGAATGGCATGAGCTTGCGCCTCGGGAATATCACGCTTGACGTTAAGTTCGGCGTTCGCTTTTTGCGCTTCGGCTTGCGCGAGTTGCCCTTTGGCTTGATCAAGCACGGCTTGAAATGGACGAGGATCGATCTCGAACAGGAGCTGGTCTTTTTTGACCAAGCTCCCTTCGTGATAATCCTGGCGAATCAGATAACCGGTCACTTGAGGCTGAATCTGCGCATTGACGTAGCCTTCGAGAGTTCCCACCCACTCGCCCTGAACCGGCACGTCTTTTTGAATGACCGGTGCAACTTTGACCACCGGAGGCGGAGGCGGAGCTGCGGCTTTCACCTTGCCGTTGCCGCAGCCAAACGCATTCAGCAGGAGCACTGCACTAACTAAACCTGTAGATATTTGCTTCGTCATTTTCCCCTCAATCGAGTTACTGAATTCCCGCTTCAATCGCGTCACTGGCGTGCCTGAATCGGGACGCTCCTCGGTTGAAGGGAAATGTGGTCCGAGAGTCGTCTTGTCGGTTCAGGCGCGTCAGTCACGCGACTGCGCTGCCTAATTCACAAGCTCTTTCTTCGCAGGAAAGTGAACCATCTCACCGAACAGCTTTGGCAGCTTCACATTCACTAAATGCAAACCGCATACCAGAACCGAGTTCGTGCTAAGTTACGCCGAATCAGGGAGTCTCGTTAGACGGTTCAGCACGGAACTGTTGAAAGGGTCAAAAGTGTCAGAAAGACCTCGACAACCGAACTGAGCATCAAAGATCTGCGCGATGAGACCTAAATCACCGCAGAGAGTGCAGAGGGAAACGAATTGCCGGTGCGCCACTTTGGCAAGTGTATTGCGTCAGCTCCATATGAGCGAACGATCTGGCGAAGACAAACGGTTTCGGTTGCCTTCGTTGCGCCACCCAGTTGTTCGGTCAAAGGAAATTTTCTATGGAAATCAAAGATCACAACTTTATTCGGAGTCCCATCGTCCAGAACCAGGTCTTCTTTGTCGAAGCGAAATGTACTTTCTGTGGTTTTTCGGTCCTGGCACGCTCAATTGAAGAATTGATCGAACACGAGAAACTGCACCGAAGCCAATGTGGCCCGTCCCACGCCGCTGCATAACACGACTGGCGTGATAGTCAATGTGTTAAATCGCAGAATTTATAAGATACTTGCCGGCAGCTTCGTGATGCCGTCAGGAATAGTCGTCATACCACATCGCCTCCAAGTTCATGTTCTCATCGAGAATGCAAGGCTCATGTCAATATCACTCTGAATTACACGATTAAGTTTCATAGCGTGGCCCGAGATCACAGGTCAGATGGGTGTGAAAGGCGATGAAAGTGTTAAGAGCGATCACCCGCAAGTCTGAGCACACGATAAAGTCTGAGGCGGGCTAGCGATTCTACGCCAGGAACGTTACCGCATCTGATTTCCCATTACTTCCGTCTCAGGGTTCGCCCATAAATCTGTCGTCAGGCCTTATCAGAAATCCGTATCACCGGGAGCTAAACCACAAGAACGCCAAGGAAATTAGCACTGCAACGTATAAACAGGCACAAATCACACCGTTATCCGGCGTTGTGGTGGCATTTTGTTTCTGCTTTTTCGCACTGCTCGTCTCTGGTTCAAGATAGCGAATCACGGCATAGATTTCTGTATCGGTTAGGTCTTCGATATTCCAATCGGGATCATAATTTGTCAGCATAAAAAAACTCTCAGCAGTTCCTTGAGTCATAGCTTTACTCGCCAACATTCTTACCGGCGCGGCGAGTTAGTCCTTTCACTACCTGCTTCGTAAACAGGCCGGCGCAGCGGAATTTGGTGCCTCCATTTATCAATTCGAGAATTACGCTCTCGCCCTCCTGGCTTATCGTCGTGATATGTTTCATCTCGACGACGAGTTCGCGCCCTCGAAGGTCTGCTCTGGCGTTTTCGCAAGCGTTTTTTAGTTCGGCTGCCCAAGGCGCAATGAGCTTTCCTTCCACGATCAGCCGCCGCCGCCTGGCGCTATCAATGAGCGAGATCCTCAACATTGCTTGTTCCTGCTCGCGATTCAAGCAGGGCGAAGGCCAAACCTGCCGAGCTGTAAGTCGCTGAATTGTCAGGAAAGAAATGCCGAGACCTGAAAATAGCGCGGTCGAAGAAGTTGAAAGGGTCAAAACTGTCAAACCTACANGGAGCGATCAATNAAATCGCGTAACAGGAGGTCTGCAGATCACGCNTATTGCTTNGCGTAGATCCCGAATTTCTTCATNCGAGCGAGGAACGTCGTGCGGTTCACCCCTAGACGGACGGCAGCACCATCCATGCCACCGACACGCCCCTTGCACGCGGTGAGCGTTCGAATCATCTCATCGCGCTGCCTTCTTTCAAACTCGTCAATGACCCTGGTTTTATCGCTTTGGGAATTTATTCGGCGGTCGGCTCGCGGTAACTCCACCGTATTCGTCCTCCGGAGTTCTCCCAGAGGCGCTTCCAGGGACCGGCCGCGNGTTACGATCACCGCGCGCTCAATGAAATTCTCCAGCTCGCGGACATTGCCGGGCCATTCCCAGGCCATAAGCCCCTTCATGACTACCGGCGAAATTAAGTCAATCTTCTTCTGCATTTGTTTTGCAAACTTTTGAACGAAATAGCTCACTAGTTGTCGAATATCCTCCTTACGCTCACGCAGAGGGGGTATCCGGATCGGAAATACGTGCAAGCGGTAGTACAAATCACTTCGGAATTCGCGATCCGCAATCATCTGCTCGAGATCGCGATTGGTTGCCGCTATCAGACGAACATTCACCTTCCGCGTGTGCGTGCTTCCTAGCCGCTCAAATTCACGCTCTTGTAAGGCACGTAACAGCTTCGGTTGAATCTCAATCGGAATATCTCCCACTTCGTCCAGAAACAGGGTGCCCTGATCCCCTAATTCCATGCGCCCGATTTTTTGCGTAATCGCTCCGGTGAAAGCTCCTTTTTCATGACCAAACAGTTCGCTTTCAAGCAGACCGGTGGGAATGGCGGCACAGTTCAGCTTCACAAAGGTGCGAAGGTTGCGTCGGCTGCGGTCATGAATGGCGCGGGCAATCAATTCTTTTCCCGTACCTGTCTCCCCCAGCAATAGCACTGTGGAATCGCTCGGAGCCACGGTTTCAACCAGTTCCAGGACATGTTTCAACGCCGGACTGTTCCCAATGATGTTCTCGAAGTTCATCTCGCTGCGGATTTCTTCTTCGAGGTAGAGCTTCTCCTGGGCAAGCTTGTCTTTCAGTTCCGAAATCTCGTGATATGCCATTGCGTTTTCGATCGCGATGGCGATCTGCCCCGCAGCCTCAGCCAAGAATTCGACGTCCTCCGGCGCGAAGGTAGTGGCGGTGGTGCGCGCGAGCGACAGGTGTCCCAGTGCTCGACCTCTAGTCACCAGAGGGATAACGCAGGTGCTCCTTAATCCTTCGCCGATCACTTTCTCGTAAATCTCTGGAGGAAGTTCGTCAGGCCCCATCTTCTCAACAATGACCGGTTTCAATGTCTCAAGAGCGCGTTTGCCAGCTCCCGATACGACATGTGTATCGTCTTCTCGAATGAATCCTTTGCTCTGCGGAAAATCCAGGGCGAACAGCCTGGATTTCCCTGATGCTGAATCCAAAAGCAAAACAGCAACCGAATCGCCGTGCATGACCTCTCGGATATTTGCTGCAATAGCGCGTAACAGATCACGAATGTTCAGGTTCGATGTGATGCGACTCGTCAGATTCAGAAGCAACTTCAGCCGCTCATTCTGCTGTTGGGCGGATCTGAGATTCAAACCGTCATCCAGAGCGAAAGCGACCACACGTCCGATCAGCCGCAGAAAACATATCTCTTCATCGCTAAATGGATTCACTACGTCGCGGATAAGGCCAAGAATACCCAATTGACGATGCGGGGTTGTCAGTGGTATGCGCACCCCTGATCCGAGGCCCATTTTCTTCGCCCATGGCTTGAAGCGCGGATACCGCTCTTCCGTCTCCCAATTGTCAGTATGCAGTGGGTTACGACTACGCACGGCGTCCCACAAGGGTTGTAACTCTTCAACCGGCAAGTCCGGAAAGGGCAGGGCGCCCTTACCCCAAACCAGATATTCGATCTCCTTGGAGTTTTCTTTGACGACAACGAAGAAAAGGTGATCAAAGTTCAGGAGTTTGCCGATTTCATCCGCGAGAATGGTAGCCAACTCTTTTGGTTCACAACACGCTGCGATCATTTCACTGATTCGCAATACGGCCTTATAGCGATGGCTGTCGCTCTGAGGAGCAGTGATTGGGTCTGTGCCAACAGCTTTAGCGTCCATAAAACTGTGTACCGAGTACTTGATTCTTAAGCCGAGTGAATGCTTCAGCTATTTTTTCGGCTCTTCTTGTGCTCCCCCTCCGCCGGCAGCAAAATCAAAGATTTTGATGGCGGGACTCCGGCAGAAGCGTTCAAGAATCCGCTCCTGCTCTTCGAAAGCGACTACGGAACCCTCATGTATATATCCCTCATGTATATATATGGATGGAAGTCACGACCCTATAGCTCAGGCTAAATCACACGCGAGCGACGCCGTTTTCCGGTTGGGTGCTGCAACGCGCAGGAATATCCACACCCTCGCGCTCGTCGTCCCAAGCGAGGGCGGACATTTTCCAGTCTCCATCCTTTCGCACAAATTGGATCGTATTCATCCCACGCGTGTCGAAGCGTTTCCCGTGCAGCACCCCCGTCTTGCGGTACGCGAGGAACCGCTGTGCCACATTTCCGAAGATTTCGGTAGTTTCCCATTCCTCACGCTCGCAGAGA
>JGI12635J15846_10000317_pt1 | contig 39826 bp, 31 predicted proteins | sample BlaSpr_A8_OM2_M2_FD_15846 | JGI IMG/M metagenome (IMG submission 15846)
ACACTTATCATTTCGAGGATCGGCTCCGCTCCTATGAATTGCTCGCGGAGCTTACGAAGCAGACGGACGATAAGCCACAGGCCGCTACGACCGTTAGCGCCTAACTGCGATTCCGAAAAATTGATGTGAGAAGATTTTGGCCGAGTCCCCGGGAAATACTTCGGTCATCCCGCGAGCCCGTGCCCGGCGTGCTGCTAGCGAATAACACGCAACAACATTCCGCTGGCGCCGCGGACGAGCAAATCCTGCTGCTCGGCGACCAATCCTATCTCTCCGACGGGCTCTGTGCGGCCGGCGTGCGCGATCGTGACGCCTTGAATGCCGTAAACGCCACAGGCGTCGGAAGAGAAAACCCAAAGCGCTTGAAGGCGGTCTTCAGCATCCAGCGGACCACGGCACTTGAATTCAGGTTGCGCGCGAACGTGAACCAGGACTCCGCCGTACACTCCCTTTCCCACGGTTTCACTGCTATGGTTTGTGACCGGCCCTCCAACTCCATAAACTTCGTCACCGCCGATTTGGCGCGTGGTCGCCCAGATATAGGGCGTGCCGAAGCCCGGGGAGAACTCCGGAGTTTGCGCGGACTGCACTTCCATGAAGCCGGCCAGCGCGCGCAAACTGACGACGATAGGAATTTTGCGGTGATGGATTTCAAGAGTGTCGAAACGGAACGAGAGCCTTCCGTTCGCAGCGTTTGCCGCGCGCTCCGCCGAAACAATCGAACCGGTCACTTTCGCACCTTCGGGAATTTTCTCGTTGCCCGGCAATGGCACTTCCTGCATGATGCGGCCCGTCACTTCCTGGCCGGCTCGGGCGTTTCTTGAAGACAGACCGTGGTTTAGCCTCACGGGGAGAACTGTTCCAGCGGGAATTTCGAGAGGTTCAAGTTTCGCGCCATGTTCCGTGCCGGGGCCGGTAGTCTGCGCGGCAACTGGCAACCCAATTAGCGGCGCTAGCGAGAGGAAAGCGAATAAGGAAAAACCATAGCTCGCGTAGTGGACGCCGAGAAGCTTCATACCAAACTCCTGCGACAAATTCCGCAAAGCATTTAGCTAAGGCAAAGCAAGCCTGCCAAATAGTTTCCTCCGCGGGAGGCTCGATAACAAGTGGTGGTAAAGATCCTTCAAGATGAGGATTATCGGGCCTAATTTCACCCGAACCTCCGTGGCTTTGTGCTCTGGATATATTGCCCCGCGGACCGGGAGCGAATGTGGAATCCGCGGAAGCGGTTAGCGCAGTGACCGCACCTTTGCCAGAACTTTAGGCGCAAGCGACGCGGGCAAAGGCGTATAGCCGTGTTGTTCTGCGCTTTGCTCGCCCATGCTGAGCGCCCACTCGAGGAAATTGGCGAGCGCCTTGGAGCGTTCAGCATCGGTTGATTTTTCCGGAACGTACAGCCAGGTAAAGCTCACGATCGGATATACATCGTTGCCCGGAGCATTGGTAAGCGAAACGCGAAAATCCGCGGGAATGGACTTTTCGACGGAGTGGTAGGCAGTGGCAATGCTGGCCTGGGTAGCACCGATAAATTTCCCGGCGGAATTCTGAACATGGCCGACGCCGACGGAGTTGTCGGTTATTGTGAAGCCGAGTTCAATATAGCCGATCGCGCCAGCGGTGCTTTTCACTTTCTCCATCATGTCCTCGCCGCGATTCGCGCTGATCCCGACGGGCCAAGCCGGTGAGGGAGTCTTGCCAATCTGGCTGCGCCACTTCGAGCTGGCCTTCGAAAGAAAATCGGTGAGTATATAGTTCGAACCTTTTCCTTCGGTACGGTGGACGACGGCGATATCCAGGTGGGGCAGGATCTGGCCGGGATTGATTTCTTTAATCATGGGATCGTCCCAGGTCTTGATGTTTCCGAGGAAGATATCCGCGAGGACGGGGCCCGAGAAGCGAAGGTTTCCTCTTAGGCCGGGAACGTGATAAATCGGGACGATGGCGACCAGAACCGTGGGGATTTGCAAAATGGGGGTTTTCGCTGCTTTCAACTGTTCGTCGTTCATGGGCACCTCGCCGGCAGCGAAATCTCCGACGCCGCGGGAAATGTCCTCGATGCCCTTCACGGTGCCGGTGCTGAGATACCGGACCTGCACGCCGGGGCTGAGCTTGTTATATTCTTCGACCCAGTGGGAGTAGAGTGGCGTGGGGAGATTCGAGCCACTTCCCACCAGTGCAATGATGTTCTGGGAGTTTGCGACAAGGCTGAAGCAAATGATTAACAGGACGATAGTCGGCCAAACAGCCATCTTGCGCCCCGATGGTGTCATAGGCTTGTACTCCTTTGATTTTTGATTGAGACGGGCTTGAAGAGAATCGTGGTCCTCCGGGAGTAAGCCCGCAATAGCCATAATTAGCGCCGACACTTATTGGTTAACTGCGGCTTTGACGGCATCGTGCAAGGCCCGATAAGATTCGCCCTGCTCCGCCGGAGCTCATTTTTCTTGGGGTGCAGCGCATCGTGAAGCGCGCCGGGTGATCGCCTGGAGCGGCAGGAAATCAAGAATGGGGGATAAAAGCAATGCGGAATGAACTTGCATGGGCTTGCGCAGTTTTGGCGCTGGGATGTTTTGTATTTGGGCAGAATCCGCAGGGAACGATCAGTCAAGCCAATAAGTCCACTGCCCCATCGGATCTGACGAACCTGCTTGATGCGAAAATCAAGGCGGAATGGCAGGCCATCAAGGACAAGGACCAGAAGGCGTATGGCGACCTGCTGACGGAGGAATACGTTGCGGTCGAGGCCGATGGCGGGGGTGAACGCTACAAGTGGAAGGCTCTGAATGAACTTCAGCAGGGCGCAGTTGCCGACTTTACGCTTTCGTTCCTCAAAGTTACGCCGCTATGCCCGGATGCAGCATTTGCCCGCTACGAAGTTTTTATCAAGTTTCCACCGAAGTCCACGGTTCCATTTGAAAAAATCCTGGTGGGCGAGATCTGGGTGAAGCGCGAGGGTCAGTGGAAGGCCCTGCACTACCAGGAAACCCGCGTGAAATAGTCAATTCGCGAACATCGCCGCCGCTCCTGGCCGCTGAGTGACTTGATTCCTTCGAATGCGGCCAAGAGGGGCGTCAATGCTTCTGGTTAGACTTTCACCGGTTGATTGCGCGGAAAGCTTATTCGCAGTCCGGCGGCATGGAAGCGATGGCGTCCTCGGAACCGCATGCACGCTTCTTCTTCGCGGGTGTGATGCCTGGCCTGGAATGATTGAGGATCCATAGCCCATCGTTGTTGGTCAAATAGATCAGGCCACGGCTGGGATCCTGAAGGATGCTGGTGACGCCGGTAAACGTCTGGAGCACTTTGGGGTGCGCCGGATCGCTGAGGTCAAGAATTTTTACGGTTTCGGTTGGGCTCTCCGAATTCCGGATGACCCCTTTCGAGTTTTTGTCCGGAACTTCGGCGAGGCCGACGTCGGGACCTACGATTTCGAGTTTGCCGGCGGTGGCGTCGCCGGGCTGGGCGCTATGATTCACCAGACTGGGGAGCACCGGTTTGCTCACATCGATTACGGTAAAGCCCTGCTTGGATGCCTTCTGGACATACAAGTATTGTTTGTCTCCCTTATTTTGCAGAAGCATCTCGCTTCCCGGGGCGTCCTTCAGGGTTAAGTGCGCAATCACCTTTGCGGGAACTTCGGTGGGCTTGGTGTTTGCGGACATGCCAGGCGCGGACATGACAACCACTGCGGCCGCGAACGCCATACAGACGGGGCCCAAATGATTCCGGGAAAACCTTTGTTGAATGATACCCATCACTTCCTCCTTGCACTGCTCTAAGCGTGCATCCAATAAAATTTCCGTCAACTTCACCCTTTTGTTTCTCTGTGTTATTAGATGCGGCGAAAGGCCGGAATCAACACACAGTTCGCAAAGCAGCTGATTGGTGTTAGGCGGAGGGAGGCGGACGAGTGAAGAGGCGATTGTCCAGGGAAATTGAAACAATGGGATGCTCTTCCCGGGTCTCGAGGGGAGACGGAATCGAGCGAAGGAGCGCGATGGCGCCGGAGGCCGGCGGCAGCAATACGTAGAAGTCCTTGGCCAGGACTTTAGCCGTCATTTGCGAGGGAGCCGAAGGGACCCAGCAAGTTTCGTTCCCGGGAATACGCGGGACACGGTTTGCCAGAACGACGATGAGCGAAAATGCGCAAAGCCAGACCACCGCGGATCGCATGCAAGTCAGGCGGCGCGGAGGCGCCATTAGGAGCGACGGCATCTGAACCCCGCCAAGCGAAAGCTTCCCATCACCCTCTATTCTACACCCGTGGGGCGGAACGCGAGTCAAGGTGACGCCGCAACTGAGACCTCCTGGCGCAGCGGCCTCGCTCGCGTTTCAACGCAGCTTTCAGAATGCGCTTTTGCACTTACTGCCTGCCGTAAACGGCGATGCAACCGTTGGCGCTCTGCGTACCGCAGAGGGCGCCGGCCTGTGTGGGCACGAAGATTTGATTAGTGAATTGGTTGACGGTGATGCTGTGGGAATTGGAGCCGGTGGTCACGTTGACGAGCCACTGGCGCGTTCCGGCATCAACCACGCCCATAATCGGCCCGCTGGGCATATCGCGCCCCGCGGTGTAGTAGCGGTTGTCGCCGGGGTTGTACCAGACTTCGTCGGTGCCGCCGCTTTGGTCGATCTTGATCTGGCTGGCGATGCAGGCGGCGCTGGTCGTGCAGGTACCGTCAAAAACGATCAGCAAGGGCGGGAACTGGACGCCATCATGGCCTCCGCAGCCGATCAGGAAATCGTGGCCGGGGCCCTGGGTGATGCCAGCCGGCATGCAGTTAAGGGTCGGGACAACGTTGATGACCACAGGGCCGGCCGGATTTCCGATTCGCGGATCGATTTCGTCAATGCACCCGACGGCGACGCTGGACTGAGAGGGCAGAGTGGAAACTGTGCAATTCAGGTTCTGCACATAAAAAGTGCCATGGAGAGGGTTGAAGCCCACGGCGCCGGTACCGGCCACAGCAATTTCACCGCCCTGCCCTGGCGCAATCGGGGTGGTGGTATTGTTGGTGATGAATGCTCCCGTATTCTGGTCGACGATCGCGGAGTGATGGCACGGAATGGTCAGAGTTCCACCGGTTGCTACGAGGGGAAACGGGCCGCCGGAAGCACCGGAGGGCACGGAGGTTGAAGGATCCGGGCATGCGGCCCCAGTTGTGTCGACTGGCGCGGTCGAGCTTTGTACATTCGCCGCATCGTAATAAATCTGGCCGAGGATGCAGGCCGCCGGATTCGTGGGAGTGTAGTTGTTAGCCGCTGTCCCATTGGTTGGGTATGCGGGGTAATTGACCGGAAGGCAATGTCCCTGCCCCGGCGTAGTGAAGGGAGGCGCAAAGGTGCGGTTGACGATGTCGGTCACGTCAATCAGGGTGACGAACGGGAGGCCGGGGTCGCCGTTGGCGATGGTGAGAATATCGTGTCCTCCGACGGTTCCATAGGCCATTTCATCGGCGCGATCATCTGCGCATTCGGGAGCGCTGCCGGCGCCGCCGTTCCAGGAGGCGATGCAGGGGCCCACGCCGCTTGGGCCGTCAAAATCGGGGGACGAGCCCGTGGCGAAATCGGCGATCACCGTCGGCGGGTTCTTGGTGAGGTCGAATACCACCACGGAGGCGCTGCCGCTGCCAACGAATAATGTCTTTCCGTCCGGCGTTACGAGAAGCCCGTTGGGGCCGGAGAGAGGGTTGACGCCATTGGCGCGCGAAGCGCAGCATTGCGCCCCGGGAAGTCCACCGAAGGAGCCGTTCGGTCCGAAACCGGGAAACGCATTGCCGAAGTTTGCGAAGAACGGAGCGTTCCTGCAACCGAACCGGGTAAGTCCATTGCCAGGGCGCGTGAAATTGACGCTTCCGAGGCCGGTGACGATGGACGGAATCCCTTGGGGTTCCCCAACAGGGTCAAGCTGCGGACCCCAGCACGGGCTGAAGTTATTTCCCGCGTTTGCCACCTGATTGATTCCGCCGATGGTATTCACGGCGATGTCGTTCTTGGCGTCCACCACGACGACGTCCAAGCCGATGCGGTCGGAACTATAAACGAGCTGGTTAATCGGATCGAACCAGCTTATGTCGAAGGAGTTGAAGGGACCACCCGGCTCGCCGGTCGGATTGTGCTCCGGCACCGGGATGACGCTGAGAACGCCGTAAGCGCCGTTCACGGTCGTCCCGCAAGTCGGGCAAAATTTCTGGGAGCCACAACTGTTCAAGAGAAATCCGAGGGCCACCAGGGCAGCCACTTCGATAAACTTTGCGAGTCTGGACCTCATCGAAAAACCTCCTCTAGGAATTCCACTCGAATTTTCCGCGCCTTGGCGCTGCTTGCGGTTTTGTGAAGGCCTGCTTGACTCGCAGGCAGATTGGCCAATTTCGAATCCAGTCCCATGCATGGCTGATCCCTTGCGCCCTAGAAGCGGTACTGCAGCCGCTGCTCGAACACGTAGTAGTTCTGCGGCGTAGCGCCGATCGTGCTGGGATCCTTCAGGCGGTCAATACTCAAGTTGGACTGGAATCGCACCCAGTAGTTCAAATACCAGTTCACACCGAAGCTGAATTCGTCGGTGTGCCGGTTGAAGGTGGGAAGGTTTTGGGGCGTAACGATGTTGTTGAAGAAAATGCCGGGTTCGTTGCCTTGAATCCCGGAATAGCGGAACGCAACTTCCCAGGCTCCCCAACCGCGACCACCGCCGCCGGGAAGTTCCGGGCCAAACACGGGGTGCTTGATGCGGGGTGTGCCATTTTCCGGCCGCCTTTCCTTGGTGAGCAGGTAGGTGGCGGCAGAGTTCCAGGCCTTGAATCGAACGGCGGGCAGATCGGAAAAGCCAAGTCCGCCGAGGGTCAAAGTGCCGACGCCGGTGCGATCGAAAATCGCCTGGACGTATTCGTCGCGGAAGGCCCAGGGGCCTTTCAGATACGTGAACTCACCCTCGTATCGCCACACGTTCCCGTTTGCCTGGAACTGGGGCAAGAACGTGAACGCTGCGTCGGGCGACCCGGTGCTCGGCGTGAGTTCGTTGGAAAGTCCACGCGCCTGGCTGTAAGCGATCGACGCGCCGAAAGCGAGCCCTTGCAGTGCGCTGTCTTTTTTGTCGCGCCAGGGATAGAAGCGGACTCTGCCCACGGTCTCCGGCACGCTGCTGGTGTTATTGGTGGAAAAGCCTTTGCCGTTGAACGCGCCCAACCAATACTGGAACGCGCCGCCTTTGATGTCGCCATGGATCACGACGCCGGGGCTGCGATAAGCGGAGGCGGCTGACGGGTAAAGCAGTGATTGCAAACCGCGCTCGACGAAATCAATGTTCGTGACACCGGCGGCCAATTCCTGCGCAAACGGTTCCTTGAATTGCCCGGCCTGGATCTGGATGGCGTTATTGTATTTCGCGTTCAGGTAGATATCGCGAACGATCGCGCCGGTCGAAGCGGCGGCATCCACCAGGATGCCGAACTGGTAGTGGTCGCCATAATTTCCTTGAAAACCAAACCGGCCGCGACGCACGGAAAAAGTGTTGGCAGGAGTGCCATCGCCAATGTAGTTGCGGTAATCGGTCTGCACGTAGCCGTAAGGCTGAATCTGGAACTGTCCGTCGTTGGACTTGATGAAGAAATGTTCCCCGTTCCATCCCGCATTCACGGGCGCAGCGCCGTCTTTCTTCTCGGCGGGCTTCTGGTAAAGCTCCACAGGCTCTGCGGGCGCAGCGGCTTCCGCATCGACCGCGGGGGCGGGAAGCGGATAGCTGGTGTTAATCAGGCGAGCGGCGCCATCGTTTGCCGGGGATGGGGCGCGAGACTTAACCTCGACAAGTTGCTCGACTAGATTTTTCAATTGTTCAATCGTCCGGCGCTGCGCAGCCAGTTCCTGACGGAGTTGCTCCACTTCCGCCTTGCTCGCTGTCGCGGATGGGGCTTGTGTACCGCCCCTGGCGGAACTATCACTCTGGGCTTGAACACGCGGGCTTGTGCCTGCAAGACCCAAAACGACGGCCAGAAGCACAAACCACGTCCTAAGTGAATTCATGTTTACCCTCCCAAAATGTTCGAGCAAATCAATGTGGCGGTCACGCCTTTAGCGCATTCTCGGAAAAGTGTCAAGCAAATAATCATAAAACCGATTGAAGCGAGAAAAATTTACGTTCTTAGGCAAGAGGAAAAAGTGCCTCCACTAGTGATGCAGATCGCCCACCTGATTAGGCATCTTGCTTGAACTGGTGAATCCCCGCGGCAAGAGAATCTCTTCTCAGAATTTCCGTTTTTCTGATAAACAGGAGTTTGCACTTTACCCATGCCATCCTCCTGTTTTTCGCCGCCGCGATCGCCGGGACTCTAAACGCGCTTGCGGGCGGGGGCAGCTTTGTCTCGTTTCCGATCCTGTTGTTCACGGGCGTGCCTGCTGTGGAGGCGAACGCCACCAACACCGTCGCCCTATGGCCCGGGTTGGCGGCCAGCACCGTTGTTTATCTGAAGCGATTGGACGCGCCGTTGCGCCTGCTGCTTCCCTTGCTGGTAACGAGCCTGGCGGGGGGGTGGGCTGGCGCGTTGCTGCTGCTGCGGACGCCGCAACACACTTTTCTGCATCTGGTGCCGTGGCTGTTGTTGAGTGGCACTCTGCTTTTCGCCTTCGGCAACAAAATTCGCTCGATTGCGGGCCGGACTTCCGTTGTCGAAGATCTCCGGCAATTATCCTGGCAGGCAATCGTGGTGACCTCCGTTGTGGAGCTGCTGGTCGCGGTGTACGGCGGATACTTCGGCGCCGGCATCGGGTTCATCACGCTGGGAATGCTGGCGGCGCTGGGCATGCGTGACGTTCTTGCGATGGGCGCCATCCGGACACTGCTGGCCGCGACGATCAATGTGGCCGCGGTTGTCACTTTCATTTGGGCAGGGGCAGTGTTGTGGCCGCAATGCATGGTGATGATTGCCGGGGCGCTTACCGGCGGATGGTTTGGCGCGCACTTTGCGCAGAAAGCCGACCCGCGGAAAACGCGTTACGCGGTGATCGGCGTGGGCCTGGCGATGAGCGCGTATTTTTTTATTACCGCTCATTAACCCTTCGGCATCCTTTGTCATCGATTTGTCCGCGCGTCTGCCCGCAGGCCAAAAAATATTGCCCCCTGCTTGACAAGCGGTGTATACTCCCGCTGGTCCACTTACCGGACCACTTGGAGCCTTGGTTGCCTCTCACCCTCAAATCCGATTTCGAGACTGTCCGCAGGGATAAAGTCTACGAAGGCGTCGCGAAGCAGATCGAACGCCTGATCCTGAAAAAACTGCAGCCTGGCGACAAGCTTCCTTCCGAACGCGATTTGGCGGAGTTGCTTGGAGTCAGCCGAAGCTCCATACGAGACGCCATTCGCAGCCTGGAGTTGATGGGCATGGTGGAACCGCGCCAGGGAGCCGGCACCATCGTTCGCCAAATTTCGTCGGACTCGCTGGTCAATCCGCTGGCCAACGCCCGGAAGCGCAAGGAAGAACTGGTCGGCGAACTCCTCGATTTTCGGAAGATGCTTGAGCCGCCCCTCGCTGCCCGCGCTGCAACGCACGCTTCCCGCGAGGAACTCGCCGAGATGGAGGAGATCCTCAAACGGCAGGATGAGAAATTGCGCAACGGGGAAAGCACCATTGCCGAGGATACCGAGTTTCACTACGCCATTGCCCTGGCTTCCGGTAACAGCGTTGTGCGCAAAGTTCTGGATACGTTGATGGATCTGCTGCGAGATTCAAGGGAGCGAAGTTTGCAAGTCGATGGACGCCCGCAAAAATCACTGGCCGGCCACCGGCGAATCCTGGGTGCAATCAACCGCCATGATGCTGATGCTGCAAAGGTGGCCATGCGACGGCATATCGAAGACGTCGAAAAAATGCTGCTCAAGAAGTGAGGATTTGACCAACGGGGAATCTTCATCAAGGATCCGCAATTCGCTTTCGCGGAAATGGGACCACGCCGAATGGGGCCTGGCGGTTAACTTCGCCAGGGATGAAGAACAGAATTTCGATTTGAGGACGACTAGATTGGCTGACTTGCGAGATGACATGACCGGCGGGCCTTTCGCACCTCCCGATGCGCAAGCCACAAGTCTCTCGAACCTGGAAAATTCCACAACATCTACCGGAGCGAGCGTGTCGCTTCGTGTTGCGGAGGCGCGTGTCGAAGACGTCGGCCACGCCATTGCACGGCTTGCGCCGGCGGACCTGTTGCGGATCGGCGCGCGGCCCGGGGATGTGCTGAAAATCACCGGCGGCACGATCGCTGTCGGACGCGCCCAGATTTCGGACGGGGCGCACGAAGGCATGATCCAAATCGACGGGACATGCCGCAGCAATTGCAGCGCGGGATTGCAAGAGCAGGTAACGGTGGCGCCAGTCGAAACCCAGGCGGCAGTAGCGGTGCGCTTTTCGCCGATGTGGGTGGGTGCTGCGCCGGCGACCATCGCACCGGACCGCATGCTCGAGGATCTGGAGGGCGTTCCCGTCGTCACGGGTTGCGCGGTTCGTGTGCCAACTTTTGCGAAGGCAGTGAACTTCCACGTTGTACGCACAATTCCGTCGGGACCTGTGGTGATCGGGAAACGTACCGACATTCGAGTGGTGGAAGGCGAGCAAACGCCGTCGCGCGCTCCCGCGGTCTCCTATGAAGACATCGGCGGGCTGGAGCGTGAAGTGGCGCGGGTGCGCGAAATTGTCGAGCTGCCGCTGAAGTACTCGCACATTTTTGAGCGGTTGGGAATTCTCGCGCCAAAGGGTGTTCTCTTGTACGGCGCCCCAGGGACGGGCAAGACGCTGCTTGCCCGCGCGGTAGCGGCAGAAAGCCGCGTGCATTTCATTCACCTGAACGGCCCGGAAATCATGCGGAAGTTTTATGGAGAGAGCGAGGCCAAGCTGCGCGAGGTGTTTGAAGAGGCGGCGCGCCACGCGCCGGCGATTCTGTTCATTGACGAGATTGACGCTGTCGCTCCGAAGCGCGCCGAAGTAACCGGCGAAGTCGAGAAGCGCGTCGTGGCGCAGTTGCTCAGTTTGATGGATGGCTTTGTCGCCCGCGGCCACGTGATCGTCATTGGCGCCACCAACATCCCGGAGACGCTTGATCCCGCGCTGCGGAGGCCCGGCCGCTTCGATCGCGAAATCGAAATCGGCGTTCCGAATACACAGGCACGGCTGCAGATTCTCAGGATCCACACGCGCGCGATGCCGCTTGCGCCGGACGTCGATCTGCAGGAAATCGCCGAACTTTCTCACGGTTTCGTCGGCGCTGATCTGGAAGCGCTCGGGCAAGAGGTTGGCATGATTGCACTGCGAGGTTTCCTCGCGGGCCTGCCGCTTGGTATAGATGGAGCCGCGTCTGCCGAACTTGGGGCGCTGCAGGTGACGCGCGAGAATTTCCTTGCCGGCTTGAAGGATGTCGAGCCGAGCGCGACTCGCGAATTCTTTATTGAGAAAAGCGAAACGACGTTTGCATGCCTCGGTGGTCTCGACGAGGTGAAACGAATGCTCGATGCCGTTGTCGAGCATTCGCACATTCACGCCGAGATCTACGAGAAGTTTGGCCTGGCGCCGCCGCGAGGCATCCTTCTGGTCGGACCGTCGGGTACGGGAAAGACTGCGATGGCCCGGGCACTTTCCGGTGAGAAACAGCTCCCGCTCATCGCCATTGACGGGCCACAGCTTTACTCGAAGTGGCTGGGCGATTCCGAGCGAGCGCTGCGCGAAGTTTTCAAAAAGGCGAGACGCGCTGCGCCCTGCATTCTTTTTTTCGACTCGATTGACGCGCTGGCCCCCAGGTTCGGCGCCGATCAATCCACCACGGATGTTTATCGAAGGATTTTGAGCCAACTGCTGCGCGAGATCGACAACCTGCGCGACGTCAAGGGTGTGATCCTGCTGGCGGCGACGGATCGTCCCGAGCGGATCGAGCCCGCGTTGTTGCGGAGCGGCCGCTTCGACTATATACTCCCGTTCGCAAAACCCAGCGTTGCCGAGCGTGAGTCGATCATCCAGCTCTGTTGCCGGCAGGTACCACTGTCGGCCGATATAGATTTCAAGGAATTGGCCGGGCGAATGGACGGGTTCACCGGCGCGGATATCGAAGGCCTGTGCAAGAAGGCGACGCTCTCCGCGATTGTGGAAATTCAGCGCGGCTCGCGGCTTGCGCCGTTCGTGGTTACTCGAGGTGATTTCCTGGCGGTGCTCGAGTCTGATCGAAGCAGTCCCAAGCACTTGAACGCAGCGAACGAACCGGGCAGTGTCGCCGGGGATTTGTGCCGAGATGTGTTTACTTCTACGAAGTATTGACGAGGAATAATCATGAGCTACACGGAACTCAGTGTTTGGACGCGCGGCATCATCATGGACAAGGAAGGCCGCGACATCGTGAATTCCATCTCCGCGTCTGCCCGGCTCGAGGGGAAGCACGCTCAGTCGATGGAAAACTATGTGGACAATCCCGATCGCACCAACTGCCCGACGCGCAAGTATTGCCGTGTGAGCGACGCCGTGCTCGAAAACGAGCTCACCTACGAAAATGATCACCCCAACATCGTCGTGCTGGTCGAGGGGACAATGGTCAAGGGCTGGGACTATATGCGCGGGATGCCTCCAGGCGGAACGCTGGTAATCAACACGCACTACACGCCGGAGTACATGATTCGATTCGTGCCGGGTTCCGAGCGGCTGGCACAACTGGTGTGCGTGGATGCGGCCAAGCTCGCCGACCACAAGTGGCTCTACTACCGGCTGGGCCAGTTGGGACTCGACCGCCTCTCGACAGAGGGCGCCGCCGAACGAAGCAAGGCGGTCGCTCCGGACATCGCCGCTCCACTGATTGCGGCCGTGGTCAAGGCTACGGGAATCGTCAAGATGGCGACGATTCAGCCGATGATTGCGAATCAGAAGGCTTTTAATATGGCGCTTAACGAATTGCACATCCTGCCGCTGAATCCAGTGGCGGCTTAGGAAGGAACTTATGTCCACAAAAGGCACACGCATCCCCGATTGGTTGACCGTACCCTTCGCAGGCATCACGCCCGCGCCATCGCAGGAAAAGGGGCAGGATTTGTTCCCCACCGGCAACTGGCGTTCAATCCGGCCGGTGTACCGCGACAAGTTGCCGCCCTGTAATAACGCTTGCGGAACGAACGAAAAAATCCAGGGCTATCTCGACCTCGTGAAGCGCGGAAAATACCTGGACGCCTATGCGCTCATCAAGGAAGACATGCCCTTCCCTTCGGTCACCGGCCGCGTGTGCTACCACCCATGCGAGGCAGCCTGCAACCGCGGGCAGTACGATGAGGCCATTTCGATTCGCGCGGTCGAGCGGTTTCTTGGCGATCTCGGGCAGGCGCTGCAACGCGATGTCGTGAAAGCCGGGAAGCCCAACGGCAAGAAGGTCGCCGTCGTCGGCTCGGGTCCTGCGGGCCACAGCGCCGCGTATCAGCTTGCGCGCCTCGGCTACCAAGTGACGATTCTTGAGAAATCGCCGAAGGCTGGCGGACTCAATCGTGGCGGCATTCCGGACTGGGTGCTTCCGGGGGATGTGCTCGATCGCGAACTCGAACGACTTACCGAGATCGGGGTGGCGATCAAGACGAACGTCGAAGTCGGGAAAGACGTTACCTGGGACGAGTTGAAAAAGAACTACGACGCTTGCGTGCTGGCCGTGGGGCTCACCGAGCCCAACCGTGTGCGGGCCGAGGGCGAGAACAAAGACGGCGTGATTTACGGACTTCCGTTCCTCCGCGATATCGGCATGGGAACATCCAAGGTGAAGCTGGGCGCTCGCGTCGCTGTCATCGGCGGAGGAAACACGGCAATCGACTGCGCCCGCGAGGCGCTGCGGCAAGGCGCCGTGGAAGTGACCATGATCACCGTCGAGGGCAATCCCAAGGAAATGCCGTGCGTGCCGGAGGATCTCCACGACATGCTGGAAGAGGGCGTGGAACTCCTGCACGGGCGGGCGATGACCGCCGTGCTCGGTAACACTAGAGTCGAAGCGCTGCAACTTTACCCGGCGAAATTCTCCGGCGCGATTAATGCTTCCCCCATCACGATCAACAAAGAAGTGGCTGCGGAACGTTTCGCTGTCGACAACGTGATCATCGCGGTCGGCCAGCATTCGTCTCTCGCATGGCTGCCTGCCGATTTTAAGACCGAGCGCGGCGCGATCAAGATCGACAAATTCGGGCGCCTGGGCGACACCAACTTTTTTGCAGCCGGCGACATCGTGCAGTTGGGATCTGGTCAGCCGCTGATGGTCGTGAATGCGGTTGGCGACGGGAAACGCGTTGCGTTCAATCTCGACAAGATGATGCGCGGGGAGCAATTGCAGCCGCGGAAAATTGCCATCGACGTCATCGTGGATTTGAACCGCATGAACATGACGTACTTCCCGCACTTCCCGCGGGTGCAGCAGGCAATGCTGGCGCCGGCAACCCGCCGCAAAACGCAGGAGGAAGTGATTCAGGCATTCACGGAAGAGCAGGCAGTCGAGGAGGCCAGCCGGTGCTTCAGTTGCGGTACATGCAATGCCTGCGACAACTGCTACCTGGTCTGCCCCGAGCCGTGCATCGTGCGGCCCGCGCGTTCGAACGGCCTCTACAAGATTCTGGTCGACTACTGCAAAGGCTGCCGCGTGTGCATCGAGGAGTGTCCGACAGGATGCCTTGAGGGCGTACCCGAACTCGACTTCGAAACGGGCGTCGTGCGGATGGACACGGCCTTCGCCATCTCGCCCGGTCTGCATGGGCGGCAGGCGAAGGAACTGATGAATCTGGGGAGCCGCCCGGCGAAAGAGATTTAGTCTGGGAGCCAGCTTCTGTTGGAACTGGCGCCGCGAAAAAATTGCGGTGCCTGCGATTTGGTGAATTGAACGGTTCGCCGCTTGGCGGACCAGGTGGAGTGAATTATGGCAACGGTTACCGAAACCAAAAAGAAAACGGTCCGGATCAACGGCTGCGTCGCATCGGCGCAGGCCGCCAAGTATGCCGATGTCGACGTGATCACGGCCTATCCGATCCGCCCATATACGGCGACGATGATGGCGCTCGCGCAGATGGTTGCGAATGGAGAACTCGATGCCGAGTACATCGTGGCGGATAGCGAGCACTCGCAATTGAGCATCGCGCACGGCGCTGCGTCCAGCGGCGCGCGCGTATTCACAGGAAGCTCCGGGGTCGGCGTGCAATTCGCATACGAACTTTATTCGCCGATCTCGGGGAGCCGCATGCCGGTGCAGATGATGATCGCCGACCGCACGCTCGATCCACCGGGCGATTTCGGTTCCGAGCATACCGATGCGCTTTCGACTCGGGACATGGGCTGGCTGATGGGCTGGTCGTGCGACGCCCAGGAAGCTTTCGACAATCACTTGATGGCGTATCGAATCGGTGAGGATCCCCGCGTTCTTTTGCCCCAGATGGTTTGTCAGGATGGCTTCTTTGTTTCTCACATCACGAGTGACGTCGATTTGCCCGATCCCGGCCAGGTGAAGGAATTCCTGCCGCCCTACAAGCATCCCTACCCGCTCGATCCGCGGCATCCGGTTTCCCACGGACCGCAGATCATGCCCGAGCAGGGTCCGCCGCTGCAGTTGGAGCGTGCCCGGGCCATGGAAGGTTCGATGGCGGTGATCGAGGAGGTTCACGATGAGTTCGCGAAAATTTTCGGCCGGCGATACGACCCGTGGGTCGAAGAGTACATGACCGACGGCGCCGATGTGGTCCTTTTCGTACAAGGCGCCCACGCGGTGACGGCGCGTTTCGCGATCAAGCATTTGCGCGAACAGGGCGTGAAGGTAGGTCTCGTGCGACTGCGCACCATCCGGCCGTACCCGACCGATCGCGTGAACGAAATTCTCAGTAAGTTCAAAGTCGTCGGCGTCATCGAGACCAACATGGGCCTCGGCAGCGTCAGCAGCGGCGGCTCGCTCTACGCTGAGGTCTGTGCGGCTCTCTATGAAAGTTCCAAGCGTCCGCTGGTTATGTCGTTTATGGCTGGCATGGGCGGAGAGGCCATTGTGCTGAAGGAATTTTACTGGATGACACAGAAAATGACGGACGCTCAGAAACGCGGGAAAATCGAAAAGCGGACGCATTGGGTGGGATTCGAAGAGTAGTCCATAGAGATTTGTTGCGAAGGGCCTGAAAGTTTGCAGTCGGAATGGATTGACGCAGGGCCGATGGGCACTGCCACCGGGAGGAAACGATATGCCAACGATTGAAGTACAACGACAAGTACTACCGATTCTCGACAGCCCGAATCAGGGAGCGCGTTTCTACAATCCTGAGTTACCGTCGACCGAGCCGTTTGTCCCCGGCCACCGCACGTGTGCAGGTTGCGGGCCCTCCATCCAATACCGGATGACGAGCAAGGCTGCGGGCGACAACACCATCCTCGTCGGACCTACGGGTTGCATGTATGTGGCGAACAGTTCGTATTTGTGTACGCCCTACAATGTGCCCTGGGCGCACACGCAGATCGGCAGCGCGGGCAGCTTCACCGCTGGCGTGGCCGCTGCATATGAAGCCATGATTCGGAAGGGCAAGTGGAAGGGTACGTTCCCGAACATTATTTGTGAGGCGGGCGACGGCAGCGCGTCCGACATCGGCCTCGCTTCGATTTCAGGCGCGCTCTATCGGAATCACGACTGCCTGATTATCTGCTACGACAACGAGCAGTACGCAAACACCGGCATCCAGGCGTCGTCGCGTACTCCTTATGGCGGCATGACCACCTTCTCTCCCCCGGGCCCAAAGGTTCCGGAGGCGAAGACGCTGTATCCCAAGGACCTTGCGCGCATGATGGCCGCTGGCCATCCGCACTGCTATGTGGCGACTGCCAGCGTCGGATATCCAATCGACCTGATGAACAAGGTGCGCAAGGGACTCAACCACAAGGGTGCCGCGTATCTGATGATTTACACGCCATGCCAGAAGGGTTTCGTATATGAAACACCGCGGTCGATCGATCTTGGCCGCATGGTTGTCGAATGCGGTCTCTATCCGATCTGGGAGTGGAACCCCGAAAAGCGCGAGTATGATTACAGTTTCCGCCCGCAGAATATGCGGCCGGTTGCCGAGTACTTGAAATTGCAAGGAAGATTCGGCCACCTTCACGCGGAGCACATCGCCAACTTGCAGAAGTTTGCCAACCAGCAGTGGCGAATGATGGGTGTGGAGCTGCCCGCGGCCTTGATCCATGCCGCCGACGCGAAAAACCAGGTCAATATGGCGGCCGCGGTAGAAGCCGAGGCTGTGGCGCAAACACTATGAGCACCAAACCAACACTACCCCCTGCTGCTCCCGAAGCGCAGGAAAGCTATATCGTCAACGAGGGAAAAAAGCGCGGTTCGACGCGCGAAGTGCGGCCGGAAGCCGCGTTTGACCGCTACCTGACCATCCTGCGCGTGCACGCGGGTGACGCTATCCTGACGGATAACTGGCACACCAACGAAGTGCGGGACCACTTGCGCAACAACTTCGAGGGATACACCTTCGCCATGCGGACGCTGGAGGCTTGGGGCGCGATGATCGAGGACGACCACCGCGCCTACTACACCGCGGGCGGGCGCGTGTGGGTTCTGGATCTGGAGCCGTGCGAAGGCAAGAAGCAACGGCTGCCCGGCACCGGCGCTGGCAAGGGCTAGCGCGTTGCCGCGCCGCATCCTGCTTATCGACGACACGCCGGAGATTGCGCAACTCCTGACGTTTGCGCTGCGTGACCACGGCCACGAAGTTTTCGCTGAAGGTTATACCGATACCGTCAACGATTTGATTCGCGAGCTACAGGCGGATGCTCTCGTGCTCGACTGCACCACGTTTGACATGAGCGAATCCCTCTTCGACATCGTGCGCCACCACCCGGATCACGCTGAGCTTCCCATCGTGATTATTAGCGATACACCGGAGAAGGCCGACGCGAGCCTTAGCTCCCGCAACGCGCAAAGAGTTTTGCTCATCCCGAAACCGTTTACAGGCTCGCAGGTCGCAAGAGCGCTTGCCGACCTGCTTGGATAAATATGCCTTTGTGGAACATGGATGAGTGGCAGTACGTCGAGCGCGAGGTCGTCACCGACCCGAAAGACAGGCAGTGGACTGTGGCGCTGATGGACGTGCTGGGGCAGGCGGGCGATCCTGACATACCGAACAAGTTGCTCGAACTTCAGTACGCTTCGGGCCGCTATTTCACTCTGATTTACTCGGCAAGCGGAGCGATGCAGAGGGAGCGGGGTTACGCCACGTTGTCGGAGGCTACCCGCGCGTTCGAAGATATGCGGATCGCGGTCATCGATGGCAGCCTCGATCCCTCACAGCCTGTGTTCCGGCAGGACCTGGAAGACTAACGGTAAGACGAGAGCGTCTGAGCATCTTGTTCCATTAGATCGGTTCTATCTGCCGGGATTCAGATCCCTCATCACGACGTTTAGCACTTGCCCCGCGATTCGCGCATCCCGCTCGGAAACCGCAATCTTTGAGCCATTTTCGCCTTGATCTCGATACGCCCGGGCGACCGCCGGAAGACGAGCGCACCCGCCGCGAATGAGACCTGTTTTCTCCGCAACAGCGAGCCGCGTATCGAACGACCAATCGGCAATCTTCCCTGCTGGCGTATCCGAGCCCGCCAAAGCGCTCAGGCCTTTGTGCTCGAGGGCGTCGGTTACGATGGCTTCCAGAATCCCACAAGAAGTGCGCATCGCCAGATCGAAGTCACCTTGATCGAGGGCGCGCCGACTATCGGTGTAAGCCTGCTCGAGAATCGGGCGTAGTTCACGGTTGTGAGCGAACTCGAAACGTCTCGGCGCCGGCGCTTCCGAAGATGCAGAAATGACTGGACCGTCATCCTTGAGAGAGAGCGAGGCAACGGCTTGCGCGAGAACGTCGAGCAACCGCTGAACTAATTCCTCCGGCGCCGCCCCTTCAACAGCATGGCCAGCCGCTGAGCGCATCAGAAAGGCCTCGCTGAATGAGCGCGCAAGCCAGTGCGCTTTGCTGCCTCCGGACAATTGATTGATGGCCACGCCGCACTCTTCCTGCCAGGCGCGTGTGGCGACAATCGCAGACGGGTTAGAGGGGTTAGCCGCCAACGCATCGTGAACCTGCTGTCCACGGCGAATCAGGTGGTCCAGGCGGGACACAAAAGTTTTAATCTGCGCTTCGAGGCTTTCAGACATCGGCGGTGTCTCTCTGGGATGGGCGGCTCGCGGCCTGAGCGGTGCAGGCCGGGGGAATAGAATGGGAAAAATAGCTTACAAGGATGCAAGTATTCTCTTCTTGACAGCCTGTGGCGACGGTGCTAGATTCCGTGCCGCCGGAAAGTGGTTCACTCATCGGACCAGTTTAACATGGTTCGCCGGAGTGGCCGCTCGACGGAGTTGGAGGCGCAGCGTTGCGATTGAAGGGGTAAAACGCAGCAATTCGCCGCCAAGAAATTTTCCTGCGGCAGTTAGTTCGGGGTTATTCGCTAAAACTGAAGACAAGCTCCGCGTACGTCACGCAAATTGGCGTCGATCGCTTCGGGAGAGAGATCGTTTTGGGGAAAGCGAATAATCTCCGGCTTTGCACCGTTCTGCGGAGATGTGGGCTCTCTGGACGGCCTCGCAGGTAAATTGGGGACTGGTTCGTGAACTACTTCCGCTGAAGTCCAAATGGAGGTTGGTCAATGGCTGCTACGCCAGAAGCTCTAATTCATCCCTCTCGGATCGTCAATCGCTGGGTTCAATTGGTCGCCGGCATCATCGCGATGATGGCGATTGCTAATTTGCAATATGCCTGGACGCTTTTCACCAAGCCCATCCAGGCTCACCTGCACGTCTCGCTGGTCGCCGTTCAGTGGACGTTCACGTTATTCATCCTTCTGGAAACCTGGCTCGTTCCGTTTGAAGGATATCTGGTCGACATAATCGGTCCGCGCCTGATGCTGGGAATTGGCTCGATATTCGTGGCACTCGGCTGGGTCGGCTCCGGTTACGCCGAGACCATAACCCAGCTGTACATTTGGTACGCCGTGGGTGGCATTGGCGCGGGTATCGTCTATGGCGGGTCCATCGGGAACGCGTTGAAATGGTTTCCGGACCATCGCGGTCTCTGCGTGGGCCTGACGGCAGGGGCTTATGGTATCGGCACCGCGAGTACGATTACTCCCGTGGCCAATATGCTGAAAATCTCCGGCTACCAGCATACCTTCGTGGTTTGGGGCATCATCCAGGGAGTAGTTGTCCTGGCTTGTGCCTTATTCCTGGCGCGGCCGCCAGCGGGTTGGACGCCGCCAAACTGGGCTGAAAAAGAAGCCAAGATCAGAGCCAAAATTAACACTTCAACCGTCAACCTCACGCCATTGCAGATGCTGCGTCAGCCGTCGTTCTATGTCATCTACATGATGATGACCATGCTGGCATTCGGCGGCCTGGTGGTAACCGCGCAACTCAACCCCATGGCGTCTACCTATCACGTGGATAATGTCATCGTCGCGTTCGGCATGACCGCGCTGGTGCTGGCGATCACGGTGGACCGGCTGTTGAACGGGTTAACCCGGCCTTTCTGGGGCTGGGTCTCAGACCACATCGGCCGGGAGAACGCTATCTTCTGTTCGTTCATCCTCGAGGCGGCCGCTGTATTTGCCTTGCTGCAAATGATCGACCGTCCTATATGGTTTGTTGTCTTATCGGGACTGTGTTTCTTCGCCTGGGGCAATATCTTCTCGTTGTTCCCGGCCATCACCGGCGACTTGTACGGAAGCAAGTGGGCCACCACAAACTACGGAATCGTCTACACCGCCAAGGGATTGGCTGCTACCTTCGCCGGTCCCGGCGCGGCCTGGCTGTTTGCCAAGACAGGTTCCTGGAACAAGGTGTTCTGGGCCATGATCGTTTGCGATTTGATCGCCGCGTTCATGGCGTTGCTCTGGCTGAAGCCTTTGGCCAAGCGCACGGTGAAGGAGTCGCAGAGAACCGCTGCTCCGGCAGTTGACCTGACAGTTCCAGCAAAAGCATGAAACGGGCCGCTATGCGGCTTGCTTCTTTTGCGTTCCCATTGGGGCATTTCTCGCGACTGAGTCGAGAGAAATGCCTCAGTCTCGTTTCACTGTATATATGAAGGTTTCTGAACGTAAGATTTTGCGGCGGGGATATCCGCCGACCAGCGTTACTTTGTCTTAGGAAGAGCCGGATTTGCGATGGTGCCGGGAATTGGTTTGAGCAATTTGCTCGGCACGAGAAAAATGGCGCGCCCGGCAGGATTTGAACCTGCGACCCTCGGATTAGAAGTCCGATGCTCTATCCAGCTGAGCTACGGGCGCCCTCTCTGGAATTTAACACGTTTCCCGAATAATAGAACAGACAGCCGCGAGGCTGCTACACCCGTCATCTCGTTCCAGGGCACAGCATGGGACTGAGTTTCCATTCGTCTGCCTCTGCGAGCCATTCGGGCCCAATTGGGGGCAGTCTTGACATCATTTATATAACTGATACAAGAGAGCTAACGATCAAGCTAGTCGAGGCGAGCGCTGAAGAGTTGAGGTACTTTTCTGGATGGTTTTGGCTTCGCGTATCGTTTACAGACTGGTTTCGCTAGCGATCCTGCTCACCACTGCGCTCGGTGGAATACCCCTATTTTTCGCCTGCCGTTTGAACGCGCAATCGACGAATGCCTCATTGACTGGGCGAATTACCGACTCGAGCAAAGGGGTCGTCCCAAATGCGCTGGTCGTGGCAATCCACACTGGCACTCGGGTCCACTATGAGACGGTTACGAATGCAACTGGAAGTTACTACGTAACAGACCTCCCGCCGGGCACGTACCGAATCGAAGTGGAGAAAGTGGGATTCAAGGCGGTCATTAAGTCCGACCTCGTTCTCCATGTGCAGGACGCGCTGGAAATTAATTTTGAGATGGTGCTTGGTTCCGCGTCAGAAAGCGTAACGGTGCGGGGAGGAGTGCCGCCGCTGGATACCGAATCTTCGACGATCGGCACCGTGGTGGAGCAGCGGAAGGTGAATGAACTTCCGCTGAATGGCCGCAACGTATTTAACCTGATCGAATTGGCTGCGTCGGTCGTGCCCCAAGGGAGTTCCACTGGCACACCCGTTGGCGTGAATCCCTTCGGCTGGGGCAACTACCAGGTCAACGGCTCCTTTGGGAACGAGAGTGCGGAGTTTCTGGACGGCCAACCACTGAATATCGGCTACATTAACCTGCCAATCTTGATCCCAACGCAAGACTCGATTCAAGAATTCCGTGTGCAAACCAGCAATTTGGGGCCCGAATGGGGCAAGTTCTCCGGCGGGGTAACTAATCTGAGCACCAAGACCGGCACAAGCTCGATCCATGGCGAGGCATACGAGTACCTGCGCAACAAGATATTCAATGCGAACGATTTCTTTTTGAGTGCCGTTAATAGGCCGAGGCCGCCATGGGTGCAGAACCAGTTTGGAGCAAATGCCGGCGGGCCAGTGAATTTTCCGCACTTTGGAGGAAGGAACAAGACTTTCTGGTTCTTCAGCGGAGAGGGGTTCCGGTTGCGGACGAGCGAACCATTCACGGCAACTGTCCCCGACAAGCAGGAGAGGGCGGGCATCTTTTCGGAAATCTGCAAATCGGGTTTCACCGCGGGTATCTGCAACGATAGAGGTATGAACGCAAGCGGCAAGCCGGTGGTGATTGATCAGATTTACGACCCTTGCGGAGGAAGCGTGAATGCGCAGGGTGCTTGTCCGGGGAGCACGGCCACCCCCGCTCCGTTCCTGAACAACGTGATTCCCACAAACCGGATCAACACCACCTCAGCGAAACTTCTGGACCTTTGGCCCGGGCCGACTAATTTAGGCGCGACCACGAACAACTTCACAACTGCCGCGGCCACTGGGGGAGATCACAATCAGTTCGTCGGGCGTCTCGATCACAACATTACAAACAAACAAAGGCTCTTTTTGCGTTTCAATTATTGGCATGTTCTCGACTTGCCGATCGATCCGCTGGGAACCGGGCTCTGCGCCGACCGCTGCGCTGAGGACTATCACACGTATGCGACAGCCGCGGGATACACCTACAACGTTACGCCCACAATTGTAGTTGGACTCAATGCGAGCATTAGCCGGTTTACCTATAACCGGAGCCCGAAGAACACCGGTTTTGACCTGACATCCATCGGCTGGCCGGCGAGTTACAACGCGTCCGTACCCGCACAAATGCGCACACCGCCGACGCCGTGCGTCGCGAACTTCACTGACAACATTATGTGCACCCAGGGCCAGAGCTTCATTCAAGACCGCAATACGCAGTACTACGTGTCGCCGAGCATCTCGATGCTGCGCGGCCACCATCAATTTCATTTCGGCTTCCAGCTCGAAGTCGGGCGGGATAATTATGCGCAGTCCAACATCGCGAGCGGGGCATTCGATTTCTGTGTCTCCGGTCAGGCGTGCTTCACTTCCCTACCAGGGGTATCGGGAACCGGGTTTTCGTTTGCGGATTTCCTGCTCGGGTATGCCGACAATTTCAACAATCTTGAAAACCATTTTTTTGCCCAGGCTGTCGTTCCTGCGTTCACGGCAGGCCAACAGATTTACCGCGCCCTTTATTTTGACGATTCATGGCGCGCCACACGCAGACTCACCTTGAATTTGGGTTTGCGTTACGACCTGCAGGGCCCTTGGTCGGAGCGCTTCAATCGCTTGTCGTACTTCGACCCGAAGGCAACGAACTACCTGACGCAATATCTTCCTGCGAACTCTCCCCCGGTAATCGGGGACGTTTTTCTGGTCAGCCCCGGCAAACGCAACAATCTGCCGCTCAAAAAGTTGGACTTCTCCCCGCGCGTTGGTTTTGCCTACAGCATCGATTCGAAATTGCTTGTCCGCAGCGGCTACGGAATCTTCTGGATACCGGATTACGTGTCGTTCAGCCTGAATCCCCTGAACGATATGGTCAACGGCGGAGCGACAACCTATACCGGGACCGTGGATGGGACTCACCCGGTAAACACCATTGCTCTGCCTTTCCCGGCGGGGATTGCTCAGCCTCCTGGACGAAGCCTGGGAACCACCGGCACCCAGCAATTCCTGACACAGGTCGTACAGTCCATCACAGAAGTGAATCCCGGCAATCACCCTGAGGGTTATGTCCAGCAATGGAACCTGGACGTGCAGCGGGAACTCCCTGCGGGCTTCTTCGTGTCCGCCGCTTACGTAGGCTCCCGGGGAACGCATCTGGCGCAGTATTCGGAGCAGATCAATCAGATTTCGGACGGGTTGCTTGCCCAGGCGGCCGCGGAGGTGAACCCTTCGCTTCCGAACCCGAGACAAAATGTAACGTTGGTGCAATCCACGCCGAATCCGTTTTTCATCAATGGCCAGGCGTTGGCTCTCGTGGGGCCAACAACTACAGTTGGACAACTTCTTCGTCCATTCCCTCAGTATGCGGGGGTCCAACTCGCGGGCCAGGGATCGTACGACAGCATCTACCACTCGTTCCAACTCACGGTGCAGCGGCGCTTTGCCGATGCCGGGTCTCTGCTGATTGCCTATACCAATGCCAAACTCATCAGTGACACGGATACGCTGACGGCCTGGGTGGAGCCGGGCGTGGGCGGCATTCAAGACAATAACAATTTGCGGGGGGAACGATCTTTATCTTCGCAGGACGTGCCCCAGCGCCTGGTCATCAGCTACGTTCTCGACCTTCCTCTAGGCAAGGGCAGAAGGTATCTCTCTGGCGCGGAGGGATGGCTGAACAGAATCGTGGGTGGTTGGGGAATTGACGGGGTGACGATTTTTCAGCGGGGCTTCCCACTCGTACTCACGAACGGCCAGGTCAATGGCACGACGCTTTTTGGTGGAGGTTCGCGCCCTAACGTTGTACCCGGGTGTTCCAGGGAGGTTTCGGGTAGCCCCACTCCGCGACTTGGGGAATGGTTTAATACGGCGTGTTTTACGGCGCCTCCCGATTTCGTTTTTGGCAACGAGCCGCGGGTAGACCCCCGCCTGCGAGCCCAGGGAATCAGTAACTTTGACTTTGCGGTCTTTAAGAGGGCCCGGTTTGGAAGCAATGAACGGTTGGGCCTGGAATTCCGCACAGAGTTCTTCAACATCTTTAATAGGACCCAATTCGCGCCGCCCAACACGGTTTGCTGTACCGCAAACAACCAGAATTTCGGCGTGGTAACGAGCACAGCAACTGGGACGAATCCGAGGCTGGTGCAGTTTGGACTGAAATTCCTGTTCTAGGGGTAGTTACAGGAAACGTCATCCCTATTTTATTTATTACGTGTTCAAGGGTGATTTTGTACCAGAAAGAAAGATATTAGCGTGCATCGAAAAATCTTCTCCTCGGTGGGTCTCCTGGTGTATTGTCTTGGAACCATCGGGACTTCGCCGGGGGAGTTCTCCGATGCCACGGTCGTTTTGTCGATGGCACCGCCAACAGGCCGTTAACTGGGGATCAACCCATGAGTACTTTGCCGCAACGACGCGCGCTCACGCTTCCCGTTGCCTTGGCCAGGAGCCAGGAGCGACCTACCTCGCCGCCAGAACTCCCAGGACTACGTATTCCCAGTGATGATGAGGCGATGGCCCGCCTGAAGAGAAACGATGCGGCCGCCCTGGAGATCCTTTTCGACCGTTACGCTCGCTTGGTCTTTCGGATTGCCCTCGGGGTGGTCCGTGACAGGGGCGAGGCCGAAGACGTCGTCCAGGAGTCCTTTTTCCATTTGTATAGGAAGTGCATCCTATATGATGGGGCAAAGGGCACGGTAAAGAATTGGATCCTCCAGATTGCGCTTCATCGAGCGCTCGATCGGAGAGCGCACCTGGCGCGCAGAGGATTTTATCTTGGTACAGACATGGGCCTACTCGGCGATACATTGTTGGGAGAGACGGACCTGGACCGCGAAATCGGTGCGAAACTGAACCGAGTACAACTGGAGAAAGCCTTTGACGAGTTGCCGGAGAGCCAGCGCGTCACGCTTGAGTTGTTCTATTTCGAGGGCTTAGACTTGCGGGAAATCAGCGGGAAACTTAACCAGCCGCTGGGAAATACGCGGCATTATTTCTACCGCGGATTGGAGCGCCTGCGTAAGAGCGCGTTTGTGCAGAGGCTTCGGGAAACGAAACGATGCTAACGATTCAAGACGGCGGCGAAGAGCACGAGAAATATAAGGAACTATGTGCTTTGGCGGCCTCTGGCAGCCTTGCGCCCCTGGAGTTGTCCGAATTGCGGGTCCATCTGGACCATTGCGAGTCTTGCCGGGAAGTATTCGCGCAATACCGAATTTTGGCCACGGAAGGACTACCGGCGCTTGCCGACAGCTACCTGGCGCGACCCGAGCGAGTTATCTGGGACAACTCGGCTGCACGCGAGAGACTGTTGACGAGCGTTCGGATGCAACAGCAGACAGCGCCGGAACAAAAGAATCAAGTGCCTGCGTCGATCCGGCCGAATTCTTCCTCAAGGGGCAAGGTTCGCGCCTTTGCGGGGATGGCGATTGCAGCCGGCATCTTGTTAGCTGTGGCGTTGGGTGCCTATCACCTGGGTGCACGAACACACCCACAGGAAATCGTCACCCAGACTTCCTCAGCTTTGGGTGACCAGTACCAAAAGCTTTCGGAGCAGAAGAGAGCTGCGGACGAATCGCTGGCTGCGCAGGAGAGAAGGCTGGCCCAGCTTCAAGCAGAAAGCGCTGAGAAAGAGCAGGCGCTGGCCAAACTCCGGGCCGCGTTGCGCGCATTGGAGAGCCGTTCGAATGAGCTGATGGCAGCGAGCAATCAGTCTGAGGCGCAATTGAAGGAACTGTCGGAGCAGCGCGACGAGCTGAATGCCAAGCTGCAGGCCACGAGTCAGGCTTTCAGTAACAATCAGACCGAGTTGGCAAGCCTGCGTTCTGAACGCGACAAGGCATCACTGCGAACCGCTTTCCTGGAATCAAAAATTGAAGATCTCACCGCCAGGACGCGAGACCAGGATCGCCGCCTGAAGGATGCCGAACAATACCTCACTTCGGATCGGGACATCCGCGAATTGATGGGCGCCAGAAAGCTTTACATCGCGGATGTGTTTGACGTGGATGGCAGTAGCCGTACTCAGAAGCCTTTTGGCCGGGTCTTCTATACCCAGGGTAAGTCCCTCATTTTCTATGCGTTCGATCTCGATCGGCAGCCCGGGATTGTGAATGCCAGCACGTTCCAGGTCTGGGGCCAGCGCGAAGCGCCGCAGGGAGAACCTGCTTCGCCGATGAATCTGGGCATCCTGTATATGGACAACGAAACCAACCGGCGCTGGGTGATGCGGTTTGACGATCCCAAGCAATTGACGGAGATTGACGCCGTTTTCGTCACCGTGGAGCCCCGGGGCGGAAGCCACAAGCCCACGAGCAAGCCATTTTTGTACGCGCTACTTCGCAACCAAGCCAACCATCCGTAGACTCTGCCGGGTGTAATCCCTGGCATCCTAAGAGTTCCCATCCACATGGTTGCGCTGGGATACCCGCGTGTAGAGGCAGTGCCTATCCCTTTTCATCTCACAAGCCTACGTGATTGGTACACATCGCCTAATGTTTTCGTACTAGTTGGCAGAACACTCATTTGTCGAGGGCATGGTGTGAAAGCTGGGGTTCTGTTGAACGGAGCTTCACGGTTGGGGTGTGTCTGTTGGGAGTAGTGATGGCACGCAGTGAATCGTGGAAACAGGGAGCGTGGGGGATGAAAAACTTGCGTTTTGTTGTTTTGGCTGTGTTGCAGTTAGCGCTTTGCCTTTGCGTCGCGGGGGTTTTTGGCGAGCCGCTCGCCGCCCAGACGACTTACGGAACCATTACCGGAACGGTCATGGACTCTTCGGGAGCGGCCATCGCCGATGCCCAGGTGACCTTGACGAATCTGGCTACCAGTGAGAAGCGAGTTGCCCAATCGGGAGCCGACGGCCTATACGACTTCGTGAATCTGCTGCCTGGCCGTTACAGTATCGTGGCAGAAAAGACCGGGTTCAAGCGGATCACTCGACCGGAAGTTATCGTGGAAGTAGGGCAGTCGGTTCGCATTGATATCACCCTGCAGGTAGGCGACGTCAATCAGACCATCGAGGTCACCGCCGAGACGCCTCTCCTGCAAGCGGAGACGTCTTCCATTGGGCAGGTGGTTGAGCAACGCAAGGCAAATGAACTACCCCTCAACGGCCGCAACATTTTTAGCCTGATTACGCTAGCCCCTTCCGTGGTCCCGCAGGGCAGCGCGGGCGGCACGCCCGTCGGAGTCAATCCTTTCGGCTGGGGCAACTTTCAGGTGAACGGTTCGTTCGGCAATGAAAGCGCGGAATACCTGGATGGCCAGCCGCTCAATATTGGCTACATCAACCTTCCCGTGGTGATTCCAACCCAGGACTCGATTCAGGAATTCAAGGTGCAGACCAGCAACCTCGGCGCGGACTGGGGCAAATTCTCCGGCGGCGTCATCAATCTGAGCACGAAGTCGGGAAGCAACGGCTTGCACGGCGAAGCATATGAGTACCTGCGAAATCGGGTTCTGAATGCAAACGATCCGTTCAACAAGGCCAACGAAATCAAGCAGGGCAAACCGAACAAAGCGTCGGCTTTCACGCAAAATCAGTTCGGCGCCAACGCGGGTGGACCACTGATCATCCCACACGTTTATGACGGCAAGGACAAAACGTTTTGGTTTTTCAGTTGGGAAGGTTTCCGTCTTCGCCAGGGTGCTTCGCCGGTCTTGACAACGGTTCCCACCCAAGCCGAATTAGGGGGGGATTTCTCCGCGGCTGGCATCGCGCCGATCCTGGATCCCTGCGGCGGAACGGTTACGACGGGCGTCGCCTGCCCGAACTATACCGGGCCTGCGACGCCATTTCCGGGAAATAAGATCCCCATTGGCCGCCAGAATCTCACCTCGCTGGCCTTGGAAAAGCTTTGGCCAGCTGCGAACCTACCTTGCGGCGGTACTGATCCGGTAATCGGTTGCAAGAACAATTACGCCAAATCCTTCGGCACTGGCGGCAACCAGAACCAGGTCGTTGGGCGCCTCGATCACGCCATTACCAACAATCAACACATCTTTTTCCGGTACACCTACTGGAACGTGCTGGATTTGCCGCAGGATCCCCTCGGCACTGGACTTTGCCTAGACCGTTGCGCGGAAAAGTATGACAGCACCGCGCCTGCCCTCGGCTACAACTGGACGGTGACGCCAAACACTATCGTTGGCATAACCACCAGCCTCAGCCGCTTTGCCTATAATCGCGCACCCAAGAACTCCGGCTTCGACCTGACGACGATCGGCTGGCCAGCGCAGTACAACGCGGCAATCCCATCGGGCGCCCGGACGCCGCCTACTCCGTGTGTGTTTGACTTTGCAGACAACGTCATGTGCTCGCAAGGCCAGAGCTTCATCACCGACCGCAATACACAGTGGAATTTGAGCCCCAATATCACGCTCGTGCGCGGCAAGCACACCGTGAAACTCGGTTTCCAACTGGAAATTGGGCGTGACAACTACGCGCAGACCAACGTGGCCAGCGGTGCGTTTGCCTTCTGCGGCTCGGGCCTTCCTTGCTTCACTGGCAATGGATATGCTGATTTCCTACTGGGCTATGCGGACAACCCCAGCAGCGTCGAGAACCACTTCTTCGGCCAGGCCGTCGTTCCAGCACTGGTTGCCGGTCAGCAGATCTACCGCGGCTTCTATGTCGATGATACCTTCCGCTTGACCAACAAGCTGACGCTAAACCTTGGTCTCCGTTACGAATTACAGGGGCCGTGGTCCGAGCGCTTTAACCGGCAATCCTCCTTCGACCCGAACGCGGTGAGTTGGCTTGCCAATCCTGGCATTACTGCAGGGCTGACGAATGTCCTAGGCTTGCCCGGATTGAAGGGGGATGTTTCCCTGGTCAGTACGAGCCAGCGCACCAACATTCCGCTGCCCAAGGATAACGTTGCCCCGCGCCTGGGCTTTGCCTACAGCTGGGATTCGAAGACCGTCATTCGCGGCGGCTACGGAATCTTCTGGATTCCCAACTACGTCTCGTTCGGCTTGAACCCGAACAACGACTTCGTGAACGATGCCACGACCTCGTATACTGGAACCATCGATAGCCTACATCCGTCGAACACCATCAATACCCCGTTCTTGCCTCAGGTCGTGCCTCCTGTGGGACGTACACTCGGTGCACTTGGCACGAGCCAATACGCTACGCAGGTGGTGCAGAACTTCACCATCGCCGACCGCTTCGATCACCCGGCCGGCTACGTCCAACAGTGGAACCTGAACATTCAGCGGAATCTGCCTCATAATTTCTTCGTGTCCGCCGCGTATGTCGGTTCCAAGGGCACCCATCTGGCGCTCTACGACTCTCAGATTGACCAGATTGGGGACAACTACCTGGCTTCTGCGGCGACGCAGTGCGCTGCGCAGGTCGCGGCCACGGGCAAGCGTTGCGACGCAACGGGGGTAACCTTGCTGCAGTCGGTCCCCAATCCGTTCTACGATCCGACGACGAAAACCGCCTATGCTCTCTCCGGCCCCACAACGACGGTTGGACAGCTTAGCCGTCCATTCCCCCAATTCACGGGTCTGAAGCTTGCCGGCCAGGGCAACTACGACAGCACCTATCACTCGCTGCAACTCACGGTCGAGCGCCGATTTGCCAGCGCCGGATCGCTGTTGGTTGCTTACACCAATTCCAAACTGCTCACCAATGCAGACACTCTTACAAACTGGCTGGAAGCGGCCACTGGCAGCATCCAGGACTTCAATAACCTGCGCGGCGAACGCTCTCTATCTTCGCAAGACGTGCCACAGCGCCTCGTCATCAGCTACGTTCTCGACCTTCCCATCGGCCACGGAAAGATGTTCATGTCCGACGCCACGGGAGTTGTGGACAAGCTGGTTGGCGGCTGGGGCATCGACGGCGTAACCACATTCCAGAAGGGCTTCCCGTTGGTCTTCACCAACGGCAATGCCAATTACACGACCTCGTTCGGCGGTGGTTCGCGGCCGAACAGGGTTCCCGGTTGCAACACGTCCACGCCTTCCGGCGTCCCACGACTAAACGAGTGGTTTAACACTGCTTGTTTCGTTTCCCCGGCAGACTTCACCTTTGGCAATGAGTCGCGCACCGATCCCAGGCTGCGCGGTTCCGGCGTGAACAACTTTGATTTCGCACTGTTCAAGCGCACCCAGTTTGGCCCCGACAACAAGTTGGGACTGGAGTTCCGGAGCGAGTTCTTCAACCTCTTCAACCGGACGCAATTTGCTCCGCCGAACACCAGCGTCGGCTCTTCAACCTTCGGACAGGTGACCGGCATTTACCCTGGCACCAATGCGCGGCTCATCCAGTTCGGACTCAAGTTCATCTTTTAACCCCGGGAACGCCCGGGAGGGATGCTGAGAAGGCATTCCTCCCGGGCGGTACCTTTTTTTAGCAGTGTTTGGTCTCGACTGCTTCTCTTCCCCACCGCAGGGCACCCCTCACCCCAGCTTCGTGTTAGCCTATTCGCGCACTCTAGAATACTTTGCGCACTGCTGCGCCGCGCCGTTGCCAGCCGAAGGAGACATTCGAGGAGATGAATCGCCGACTTACGCGCCGTGATTTTCTGAATTACGCGGCGATGGCCGCCGCGGCGCCTATCTTCGAAGTAAAACCGTTGCGCGGCATCGATTTTCTGCTGCAGAATTCCCCCACCCCCAGGAAATTCCTGATTGAGACCATGCCGGGCGGCGTTGCATTGTTCGACTACAACAATGATGGACTGCTGGATATTTTTCTCGTCAACGGCGGGCGGATCACCGAGGGCTTGCATGTTCCAGAAAACTTCGAGCGGAGCAATCCGCGCTACTGGAACCGCCTGTATCGCCAGAACCGCGACGGGAGCTTTCTGGACGTAACCCAGGCGGCGGGACTGGCCAGCGCGGGGAATGGGAATTACGGGATGGGAGTGGCGGTCGGCGACTACGACAACGATGGGAATGCGGATTTGTATGTGACCAGCTACGGCAAAAACATTCTGTATCACAACAACGGAGATGGAACGTTTACGGATGTAACCGCCAAAGCCGGCGTGGCGGGCGGAGGCTGGTCCGTCTCCGCGGGCTTCTTCGATTACGACAACGATGGAAAGCTCGACCTGTTCGTCGCCCGCTATATGGACTGGGACGCCGATCACAACAAGATTTGCGGCGGCGACTGGCATACGTATTGCCCGCCAAACGCTTTCCCGGCGACGACCTGTATCCTTTATCGCAATCGTGGCGATGGCACGTTCGAGGATGTGACCGAGCATTCAGGCCTGGCTGCCAAGAAAGGTCGAGCGCTTGGCGTCGCATTCGCGGACTACGACGGGGATGGCTTTACGGACATTTTTGTAGCGAATGACGGCATGCAGCAGTATCTCTTCCACAACAATGGCAACGGGACTTTTACGGAATGTGCGTTAGAGTCGGGTGTGGCATTTACAGCCGACGGCAAAGGAATGTCGGGGATGGGTACCGTTTTCCAGGATTACGACAACGACGGACGCCCCGACGTCGTCGTTACGGTTTTGCCGCGCGAAATTTACAGTCTGTATCACAATGAGGGTGGCGGAAATTTCAACTATGCCAGCCTGGAAGCCGGGCTCGGCGCCCTGACCTCGGGGAGTTCCGGCTGGGGCGTGGGCCTGGAAGATTTTGACAATGACGGCTGGAAGGATCTGTTCGTCGCGCAAGGCCACGTCCTCGACAATGTGCAGGATATTGATGCTTCCCTGCGCTACAAGGAACTCCCGTTGCTTGCGCTGAATCGCAAAGGTCACTTCGAACGCGTCGATTCGGGCGCAACCAAGCCACTCGCGGCGCGCGGGGTAGCCTTTGGCGATATCAATAACGACGGGTTTATGGACGCGGTCCTCTCGTGTCTCGGCGGCCCGCCGGTTCTTCTGCTCAACCGTGGCGCTGGAAATAATCACTGGCTTTCCATTTTGCTGCAAGGAACGCGCAGCAATCGGGACGGCTACGGCGCCCGTGTGAGCGTGAATGGCCAATTGCGCATTGCCACTTCCACGGGAAGCTACCTATGTGCCAACGACAAGCGGCTGCACTTCGGACTGGGAGCCTCCGAGAAAGCCACGGTTGAAATTCTCTGGCCTTCCGGCGCAAAGCAAATTCTCAATGACGTTCGCGCCGACCAGTTCCTTCAAATCCGCGAACCGGAGCGTTCATGATTCATCTTTTTTTATTTGCGTGGCTTGCAGGTCAGGCCGGAACATCCGACGCGATGCAACATGTGCAAGCGGGCCTTGAGGCGCGCAAGCAGCACCAAATCGAAGCTGAGATCGCGGAATTTCGCAAAGCCACGGAGAGCGACCCTAACTTAGCGGATGCGTTCGTAAATCTGGGCGCCGCCTACATGGAAAAGCACGACTATGGCGCGGCGACCGCTCCCCTGAAACGCGCTCTGGAACTAAGCCCCGACCTCGCGGTCGCTCACCAATTCCTGGGTTATGCGCTTCTGGCGCAGGGGTATGCGGCGGAGGCGATTCCTCATTTGCAACGCGTCGGCGCGCAAGACGCGCTGGGAATCGCGCAGATTGAAACCGGCCAACTGACGGAAGCAGTTTCCAGCTTCACTGCAGCACTCGCGCAACGTCCCGGCGACCCGGACTTGTTGTATTACCTCGGCCATGCCAGCGGATTGCTATCCAAAAACGCCATTGATAATTTGCTGGCCACTCATCCGGATTCTGCGCGCGCGCACCAAGCGCTTGCCGAGAACTACTTCGTGCTTCGCCAGATGCCCCAAGCTGAAAAGGAATACCTGGAGGCGCTGCGCCTGCGACCCGAACTGCCCGGACTGCACCTCGAACTCGGCCAGGTGTATGCAAACTCCGCCCAATGGCCGAAGGCGGAAGCCGAGTTCCGAGCGGAGTGCAAACTGCGGCCGGGAGACGCCGAGGCCGCCTATCGGCTGGGTGCGGCGTTGCTTCAGCAGGGGAGAGCGCACGAAGCATTGCCCGAGCTGAAGAGATCGAATGAACTGAAGCCCGAGATGCCGGAGACTCTCTACTCCTTGGGCAAAGCCGCGTCTCTGGATGGAGACGCTGCAACTGCCGAGCAGTCCTGGCTGAAGGTAGTTGAACTTGAAAAAAACACTTCGCTGGCTGCGCAGGCGCATTTTGGACTTGCCGGGTTGTATCGCAAGCAGGGGAAGGCCACGCAAGCGCAACACGAGATGCAAGAGTTCCAGAAACTTCAAGCCACGATTGGCCCGCCCCGTTCGCAGTAGCAGGACGTCAATCTAGCGCATCGGAGGGGTCCGACGCCGAGAGACAGCTCGTCGCTCCCGGTGAGTTCGAGTGGAGTTGCCCCGCACTTATTCTGCAGGTAGGCACTGAAATCCATCCCCAGGAACCGACGAATTGTTTTGTAGGAGTCCGCGCGCAGCAAAAAGCAGAGGACCGTAAAAACGATCCAGCGCCTCGGCAAACATCGCCGGGCGCTGGATGTTTAGTCGGAATTGTTCTCGTCGGAGTTAGAACCGGTAAACCACACCAGCCGACGGCTGAGCCGTGTTTGTTGTTAAGCCGGAGCGCAGCGCATGCACACCGAAGTCGGGACGCCCGTACACCAGGCCCCGATACTCCAGGCGAAACGAAAAGTGCTTGGAGAAACCGTAGTCAACTCCGCCGCCATAGACGAACGCGGCTTTCGCCTGATTCCCCGCGCCCGGGGCGGTGGCCCCTGCGCTCTGGGTCGGAGCAAATACCAATGCACCGGTACCCGCGAGCACGTAAGGGTTGAATCGCGCCGTGCTCCAGGGAAGATTCACTACCGCGGCAACCGTGGTCTGGTGGACATTCGATTGAACGTTCAAGGAGCCGCTGGACGAAATATTGTGCTGGGTATCGCGATTCCAGCTGTAGCTGACATCGGCCGCGAACCAGCGACTAAAATGATAGCGATAACTTGCGAGGACACCCCCGGAATTGGTCGTATGCTGATTCAGTACGTTGCTGCTCGAGTCTTTGGTGAAAAATCCCGTGCCTTGCGCGCTGACTTCCTGGGTGTTGCGTTCGTCCGCCCGCGCGCCTGATACCAACATGAAAAATACTCCAAACACAACTGCAGCTATCGATCTGCACTTCATTCTTGCTTTCTCCCTTGGTTGGACTTGAACCCATGCGATGAATTTCATGAAGCAATCGCATGGACTTTCCGAACTGCCGAAGCGTCGGTTTTTTATTTGCGTCGCTTCTTTTTTGAGCGGAGTTGAGTCCTGGGCGAACCCGCCGCTCAAATCCCACAATCAAGTTCCTTGAATTACAGTCCCGCGCGATTTAACGCAGCTCTTAAAATACCTATTCCGCGCAATCGTGATCGAGATGTCCAGTTGCCCCTCAAAGTATTTATATGATTCGGCCCCCGGTGGTTCTGCTCACCCCTGAATCTGAAGCAGGAAACCTGTTGCTGCATCCGTGGATTTAGATGACGGGTGGCGAGGGGAAGTTACTTGCGAGATGAAAGCTTCTTCCGAAAAAGGTGCGCACTAAGAGCTGCACCACTATTTTGCCGCCGCGGGTGGCGGTGTTTTTCGTTTATCCGCCAAAACAAAAATAATATTTTAATTTGTAAAGCGAAATACTGGGAAGAAATTACCGGCTGCTACAAATTTAAGAAGTCAAATTCACAAAATGGAAGCAGGACATTCCCCACAAAAGAGTAAAACTGAAGCTGCCGGACCACATCGCCTCCGGCACTTTCCGGACTGACTTGTTCTACCGCTTGAATGTCTTCCCGATCGAAGTTCCACCACTCCGGCAACGGAAAGAAGACATTCCCATGCTGGTGGAATACTTTGTAAAGCGCTACGCGGAAAAAGCGGGCAAACAGATTTACAAGATCGACAAAAATACAATGGAGCTCTGCCAGGCATATCCGTGGCCCGGCAACATTCGTGAACTCCAAAATATTATCGAGAGGTCGGTGATCCTTTGCAGTGGGGATACACTTTGGATTGACGACGCATGGCTGACGATTGAAGAACATCCTTCCCGGCCGGAATTGTCTGCGCCCCTTACGGAAACTCTCCAGAATCAAGAAAAGGAAATGATCGAAGCCGCCTTGGCAGCTTCCGGGGGAAGAATCGCGGGCCCAAACGGAGCGGCGGCCAAACTCGGAATTCCGCGCTCCACCCTGGACTCGAAGATCAAGCAGTTGAAGATTCGGAAGTACAGATACTCGCCTGAGCCCCAATAGGGTGTCTCTGCACTGTCGACAATTCGGCACTTCCCGAATTTTCGTGACGAGATCCCTTCCCTGCCGATTTGTTTTCAATAAGTTATGAATGGCAGTGCCGTTGCAACACTTTTGCGCAGGTGCGCTTGATGGAAGAGGATGAGCGCGCCGCAGAAGCGGAAATATGGCCGAACCAGGCACCCCATGACCTTGAAGATCGAGAGAGCGGTACGGCAAGGATCCACGGTTTTCGTCCTTATTGGTCGATTCGAGGCCGAGCATATCGCGGAGTTGGAAGGGATCTTCGAACTTCAGAGGGACACCTCGGCTCTCGTCCTAGACCTAAGGGAGATCAGACTAGCAGACCGCGGAGCGGTCAAGTTTCTGGCGCGTTGCGAGGCGGGTGGCGTGCGACTTGAAAATTGTCCAGCGTATATCCGGGAGTGGATGGGGCGAGAAAAACCATGAGGCGGTAACGGCGTGGCGCCGAATGTCGGTTGGAAGGAGCGAACGATGTCCATTTCATTGAGACGTACATCCAACGTAAGCGAAAGCGACCCCAGAGCGGCGGCCAACCTTGGGCAGTGGAGCGAAGAAGAGTTGATCGCGGCCGCCAAAAGCGGTCAAGGAGCCGCATTCGGCGTGCTTTGTGAACGACATGCGGAAATGATTCTGCGCGTGACCTTTCGGATCACCCGCAATCGCGAGGACGCAGAGGACGCGGTGCAGGACTCCTTCATGAGCGCGTTCGTCCACCTCGTCAATTTTGATGAGCGTTCACGTTTTGCCACCTGGCTGGCGCGTATCGCCATCAACTCGGCGTTGGGACAGCTTCGAAAGAAACGCGGAATACGAGAAATTCCGATGGATGAGCCCAATCCGGCGTCGGAGTCCCGGCCACACTTTGAGATCCCCGATCACGCCCCCAATCCGGAAGAGAGCTACCGCCTTCATGAGCGCAGAGAGATAGTCGGCACGGCGATCGGCCGCCTGCGGCCGCGCAGCCGAAAAGTGGTGGAGGTCCATCAGTTGGGTGGATTCTCGGTCAAGGAAACCGCGCAGATTTTGGGAATTTCAATGGCGGCAGCCAAGGCTCGGATGTTTCACGCGAGAGCCGTGCTGCGTCGAATGCCCATGCTGAGAAGTGTGCGTCAATCCAATTGGTCGACTGCGGGCTGAAACGAAGCTGGGGCCCTTCATCATGATGCTGCAGATATTTCTGGATTAATTCTGGTCAATCAGGGCAGAAAGCGCACCGAAGCGTGGGGGAAATGAAAATGGCGTGGGGAATTGTAGTCCCCTCGGACGATCTTGGCGACACCAAAGTCCGCCGCATTGATCGTGAATATCGAGACGGCAGGCCCGGGCCGGCGTCTGACCGGCGCTGTGCTGTTGATTCAAGCGCTGGGTGGAGGCTGGGATCGATCCGCTCTGCCAGACCATCCCGAATGCTGTGGGCGACTCACCAGTAACTCAAAGTAATTTCGTCGCTCCAGGCGCAGTAAGGATCTTAACTTCCCAGGGCAGTTCCCAATGCCGGTAAGAGCGTCCTTCGATCCGCGCTGATCGGGTGCGATCAGCCCCGGCAGTTCAAGCAGGTGTAAGCACGCCCTGCTTGGCCCCTTTCGCTTCCTTTGAACCCTCCGTCGTGATATCGCGATTGACAAAGCCCACGCCGATTTTCTGAAGGAACGCCGTTGGAGGCTCGCCGCCCGCGAAAATCCACACAAAATCATTTGGGATCGTCTGCGGCTTGCTGCTGACATCCATTAAAACGGAATCCTGACGGAATTCGACTGGGTTGGAATTAAAGAGCACTTTCACTTTTCCCTTACGAATGAATTCCTGGATGCGCTGATTATTGCGCTCCTTGATGCGAGAGAACGTGGCCTGGCGGTACGAGAGCGTAACCGTGTTCCCGACCTGGCTGGCCAACCCCATCGCCGCCTCAACGGCCGAATCCCCTCCTCCCACAACCAGAATCTTTTTGTTTACATAGTGGTCGGCTTCAATGAGCCGGTACATGACTTTCGGGAGATCTTCTCCCTTGGCGCCAAGTTTGCGCGGATTTCCGGTCTTGCCGAGTGCAAGAATCACATGGCGTGCGCGGTGCTCCCCTTTGACCGTCATAACGCGAAAAATGCCGTCCTCGCCCTTGGCAATATTCTCCACTTTTTCGCCGGTCCTGCACTTGAAGTCTGCCCGCTTCAGAACCTGGCCCCAGAATTCCAGGAGATTCTCTTTCGAGAGCTCTGTCTTCTTGAATTTCCCATGCATGGGAAATTCAACGGGGCTGGTGAGAACAAGCTTCTGGCGTGGATACTTGGCAACGGTGCCGCCAATTTCGGATTGCTCCAGGGTGAGGTAGTTGAGTTTCTTTTCCGCGGCACGCAGTGAAGCGCTGATGCCTGCAGGGCCGGCGCCAACGATCAGGACGTCGTACAAATCCAAAGCCGAGGTCTGCGCCTTGTTCACGCCGACCCTTCGCCCAATGGTGTCCACGCAATCGCGACCTTGATTGACTGCGTTTTTAATTAGCGCCAGTCCGCCTAGCTCCCCAACAATAAACATGTTTTTGATTGTCGTCTCGTACTCGGAGCTAAGCGTCGCGACATCCGCCCCCACGCTCGGGCTCGCCATAACCATGGTGATCGCGCCGACAGGGCAGGCTTCCGCGCATAAGCTGTGTCCGATGCACTTGTAGCCATTGATGATCATGGCTTTTCCGCCGACCATCCCGAGTACGTCTCCCTCCGGACAAACCAAGGTGCAAGTGGCGCAGCCAATGCAGTAATTGTTGTTGATGTGAGGGTGCTGGGACTGCGGCCCATCGGACCTGATTTTCCCGCGTTCCGCGGCCTCACGAAACTTCACCTCTTTTTTCTTTTCCTGCCGGAGATAGTACGCAAGAAAGCCGCCGATCAGGACCGCCGCAATTAGAAAGGAGATCAGATTATCCATAGAGGTGCCAACCTAGAGCCGGTAACCCATGTAGAGAACCAAGCTAATGTGAACGATCGCAAGAATGGCGAACGCATAACTGAACGGGCGGTGCACGACGTGCCATAGGTTGAATACCTGCTGCGTCCGCTGAAGAAAGAGAATGCGTTTGGACAAGCCTGCCTGGCGGCGCGCAACTGCAATACCCCGCTCGAGCTTTAAGTCCGAAGTTCGGCGAAGCCCGAAGAGCGAAATCAGCCAGCCGCCGAAACCCACGGCCTGCAAGCGCAGAAGTGAAATCTGGAACGGCCGGCGGAGATCAATCAGGATCATGTAGAGCAGCGCGATAATCATGGGCATGTGTTCCACATCGTCGGGTGTCGGCAAGTCGTAAAGAGCTTCCATGCGCGAACCGAAGGTGAGCTTTTGGGTTGCGAGTTCCTGCCGCAGGCTCTCTTCCGTCTCTTGCATCTCTTTCATGGAAAGTTCAGCTGCGTTCAGGTTGCGCGGCACCTGCGCATAGAGATAACGGCCGACGAATCCGGAGAGCGTCACGCAGAGCATGCTCCAGAAGGCCATTCCGGCGATGTTGCCGAATTTAAATGAGGCGTGGAAAGCAATAATGATGGGTGCGGTGGTGCCGAGAACGACGTGAAAGTCGAGCCAGTGGCGGGAATTGCCCTGGCGCGCCAGCCAGCCCCAT